>Ga0157379_10002961_pt1 | contig 14325 bp, 10 predicted proteins | sample S25metaG_FD_121802 | JGI IMG/M metagenome (GOLD analysis project Ga0157379, IMG submission 121802) | Switchgrass rhizosphere microbial communities from Kellogg Biological Station, Michigan, USA - S2-5 metaG | ecosystem: Host-associated > Plants > Roots > Rhizosphere > Soil | place: USA... | reverse complement strand
TTCCGTGCCGACGGGATCCTTAAGTGAGTCCGGAATCACGCTGCAGGGCGTGCCCGCGGCCTGGCTGCCATCTGGATTGGTCGCCAGCGGCGTACTACCGTCGGCCAGGCATTGGAATGGCTGCCCCGAGTAGGGGTTGGTCAGTGGCGTGGTGCGAGGGACTCCGAATGCGTCGTTATTGAAATTGCCCGTCAAATCCGCTGCTGTGGGAACCAATCCGTTGAAGGGAACCCCCTTCCGCTGATTGCGCCCCTGGTAGTCAATGAAGAAGAACGTCTTATCTTTGCGCAGGGGTCCGCCGAACGCCCCACCATACTGGTTGAGGTTGAATTTCTCGCGCGAGGTGGCGAAAAAGCTGCGGGCGTCGAGCGAAGTATTGCGGAAGAATTCGAACAGTGACCCGTGGAACTGGTTCGACCCCGATTTTGTAGTGACGAGCACAGTGGGACCCGAACGGGTGCCGTATTCGGCCGAATAGTTGTAAGTCAGAACCTTGAATTCCTGGATGGCGTCAATCGAAGGCAGAATGGAGATGCCGCCGGCGGTGAGCTCGTTATTGTCATTGCCATCGAGCAGCCAATCCGTGCTCTGGGCGCGCGATCCTCCGACCGACAATGAGTATGAGCCGCGGGTGGAAACCTCGCTACTGGGCCCGCCGTTGAAGAAGCTGTTAGGGTTGGTTTCCTGGGTCACGCCCGGCGTCAGAGTAGCCAGTTGCACAAAGTCGCGGCCGTTCAGCGGGAGATCGGAAACCTGCTGGGAGGTAATTACCTGGCCCAGCGTCGGATTCGAGGTCTCAACCGCGACCTCGCTCCCAGTTACTTCCACGGCTTCCGTGACCGTGCCGGGCACGAGGGTGAAATTTACTTCACGCTGTTCATTGACCTGCAGCCGAACGTCCGTTTGCTCTGCCGGTTTAAACCCCGGCGAAGTCACGCGAATGGTGTAATTCCCCAAGGACAGCAACGGCATGACGTAATGCCCGGTTTCGTCAGTTCGGGACTCGCGCGAGACACCTGTATCTTGTGCCGTTGCCTTTACTTCCGCCCCAGTCACGACCGACCCGGTTTTGTCCGTAACGGTCCCGGAAAAGCTTCCGTTAGCCTGGCCATACAGAAGCGGGCAGATGGGAAATACAAGCGAACAGAAAACTACAAGCAGAGCCTTCTTAGTGAGCATCAAAATCTCCCCGTGCGGTCCCGTCGAGTGGCGATCGGAACACGGCCTTACCCCACGCAATCTCCTAGGTCCTGTTTACGTGACCATATCCGGACACGGAGTCTACATTCAAGACTTTTCGTGTCCATTGTTCACAAACTTCGTGGTTGGTTGTTGTCGTCACGGACAACGGATCAGTAGATGCAGATCTTGATCCAAAATCTAGTGCGCAAAACGATACTGCCATTCAACCGCAAGTGTCAACCGAGAGATCTCGAATCTTCACGCGGCCACATAGAGGTCTCAGGGTCACTTTGCGATGTCAAGCCGTGTGAGCGCCTGTTCCGTGGTAATGAGGTTTACTCCAAGGGCCTGAAGTTCCGCTAGGGTCCGGTCCCCATCCTTGGAATTCAGGGTCTCGATCGCATCCCGCACCACCGAGACGCGCCGCCCGCGATCGAGCAAACCCTTGGCGGCGAAACCCACGCAGTATTCCGTGACTACGCCAAACACGACAAATTCGACTTCCGGACCAAAGCGCTTTACCAGCTCGTCGGCGTGTGCGCTCTTGAAGATGTCGAGCGTCTGCTTCTCCAGCAGGATTTGCTGATAGCGCGAAAGGTCGTCCGGCAGGGCAGTCGCGGCCTGGTTCGTGACGGTAACCACCTGCTCGGTCAGCGCTTCAGGGAGCAAGCTGGCGCCGGGAGTTCCTTTGACACAATGCGGCGGGAAAATGGTGAACTCAGGATCATCCGGGGTGTGAAAGCAACCATGCGAAATCAGAAAAACACGTCCCTCGCGGGCGGCATTGGTCAGGCGGCGGATGTTGGGCAGCAATTTTTCGGCGCCGGGCACATAGAGCTTGCCGCCAGGCAACATGAAATCGGCCTGGACATCCACTTCCCAGAAAACAAGATTGAGAGATACCATACGCGTTCCGCCAGGTTCCTTAAGAGAAGTCGTCGGTCTTCAAGTATTCGGCCGGGCGATCAGACAGCTTATAACATTGTTTGCGGACAACGGAATTCCGGCAAATTATCGGAGGTGACCTAATTTCACTCCCGGGTTTCTTTGCGTTCTTGGCAGAATCCTTTTGCGATCTTTGCCGTTAAAATCCGCCAAGGACGCAGAGACTCTGCCGTTTAGGACACTACCAAAATTATCCGCATAGCGAGGTGCGCGCGATGGCCCACGATGAGCCAGCCAACAAAACTCCAGCCCGACTTCTCATCCGGAATATCGGTCTGCTGCTGAGCGGCAATTTGGAACAGCCGATTCTCGACGCCGACACCGTGGTGGCGGTCGACGGAAAGATCGCCGCCGTGGGCAAGGCAAAAGACGTCGATGCCGAAGGCGCGACCCTGATTATTGACGCCAGGGGAACAACCCTGGCCCCCGGATTGATTGACAGCCACGTGCATCCCGTGGCGGGGGACTGGACGCCGCGCCAGAACCAGATCGGTTGGATTGACAGCTACCTGCACGGCGGAGTCACGACGATGATCTCCGCGGGTGAAGTGCACACCCCCGGCCGTCCGAAGGATGTAGTCGGGCTAAAAGCCATGGCCATCTTTGCGCAGCGGGCATTCTCGGCATTTCGACCGGGGGGCGTGAGGATCCACGCCGGCGCTCCCGTGATCGAGCACGGGATGGTCGAGGAGGATTTCAAAGATCTGGCCGCAGCCGGCGTCACCATGCTGGGAGAGGTTGGGCTGGGCAGCGTGAAAGATGGAGCCACTGCGCGCCAGATGGTGGCCTGGGCGCGCAAGTTCGGGATTCAGAGCACCATCCACACCGGCGGACCTTCCATTCCCGGTTCCAGTCTCATTGACAAAGATATTGTGCTGGCAGCCGACGCCGACGTCATCGGCCATATCAACGGCGGCCACACCGCGTTGCCCGACAATCAGATCGTTACACTTTGCGAGGAATCTTCACGGGCATTGGAGGTGGTCCACAATGGAAACGAACGCGCCGCACTGCTCACGCTGCGGACGGCAACAGAGCTGAAGCAATTGGGTCGCGTGATCGTGGGCACGGACTCCCCCGCCGGTTCGGGGGTGCAGCCGCTGGGCATTCTGCGGATGATCTCGATGCTGTCGTCGCTCGGAGAGATATCCGCCGAGGTCGCGTTCTGTTTTGCCACAGGCAACACGGCGAAGATCCGACAGCTCGGCTGCGGAGAGATTGCGCCGGATCGCGACGCGACCTTTGTGATGATCGACAAAGCCCAGCATTCGGCAGGGAACACCGTACTGGAGAGCATTCAGCGCGGCGACCTGCCAGGAATCGGGATGGTGATCGTTGACGGCGTGGTGAGCGCTCAGCGCAGCCGCAATACGCCTCCGGCCACGACATCGCCAGAGATCGTGCCGGGCCGATAATTTCCAGGAGGGTCACCCCGGCGTGGTTACCTAAGTGCGTCAGGTGACTCTAAGATAAATTTAATTTTGGAGAAGTCTCATACACTGGATGTCAAGGGAGAAGTGCTTGCACGATTAAACAGTTCGAACAGCCGGGTGATGTCGCTGAACGCGGGAGGTCTGGTGCGGACTGTTTGGGCATTGGTATTTGATGCATGCATAAGGTCCGCCTGATCATTCGTCATGCGATCTTTTCCATAGCCTTCGTACTGCTGTATCTCGCTCTGAGCCAGCCTCCGGTTATTCTCATCTCTCAGCTGGGCTCCGTGGCATGGTATCCGGCCTCGGGCCTGGTTCTGGCCGTCCTGTTGGGCGTCAGCCCTTGGTACGCCATCCTAGTCTGTTTTGCTGATGCTCTTGCGGGCGCACTAATCTATCACCAGCCTCTTTTATCTTTCGGCGAGACGTTCGGGGCTCTCGGTGTGGCCTCCTGTTACTGCGTGGCCGCCTATGTTCTGCGGGGCCCCTTGCGAATCGATTTGGGACTGAGACGCCGTCGGGATGTCGTGCGTTACGTGTTTGTGACCATGACTGCCGCGATGGTGGCGACGGTGATCGGCGTATCGTGCCTGGTCGCAGACAAGTCAATTGCGAAGAGCGAGTTTTGGAATGCCTCGTGGAGCTGGTTCGCCGGTGACGGAATTGGATTGCTGGGAATCGCCCCGTTTTTCCTGGTCCACGTATGTCCATGGGTCAGAAAGCAGCTCTCGCCACAAACGGCTGAGGCTAGCGGGGAAAGCGAGCGCACCCCAAACGAGACCCGTTTCGATCCCGAGGCCTTAGCGGAAGCCGTGGGGCAGGCTGCCTTGATGGTGTCGACTCTCTGGGTTATGTTCGGACCGCGCTTGGGTCCTCGCCAACAATTTTTCTTAGGCTTTGTCCCCATCATCTGGATCGCCATGCGGCAGGGAATTCGCCGGGTAGTCACGGGAGTGCTGGCCCTCAATTTCGGCATAGTGGTTGCCCTGCACATTTTCCCGGCGATAACCGGTGTGCCCGCCAAGATCGGACTTCTCATGCTGGTGGTCTCCGGAGTCGGACTGATTGTTGGATCGGCCGTGAGCGAGCGGCATCGCATTGCGATTGACTTGCAGGAACAGACCATCCATCTGAATTCGTTGATCGACAATAGCCCGTTCGGAATCGTTGTCCTGGACCAGGAGGGCCGCGTCGAGTCGACGAATGCCGCGTTCGATGAGCTGTTTCGCTTTGCTCACGGAGAGCTTGCCGGCCGTGATCTCGCCCCCATATTCGCGCCTGATGAGGCATGTAGTGGGTCCACTCTTTCAATCGAGAAGGTCATTGCGGGAGAAACGTTACATACCACCGCCAGGCGCCTGCGCAAGGACGGACAGATCCTCGATCTGGAGGTGCATGCTGTTCCGCTGGTGGTGGCGGGCCGGGTGCGGGGCTCTTACATGATCTACAAAGACGTTTCGGAGCAGATCCGAGCATCCGCGGCCGAACGCCAGCACGCGGAAGTCTTGAATCAGCTGGTGGCAGAGTTACAACTGCGAACCCAGCAGATGACGTTGTTGAGCGAAATGGGCGATCTGCTCGAGTGTTGCGGAACAACTCAGGAAGCCTGCGCAGTGGTGGCCCAGTCGGTCCAGAAGCTTTTGCCGGAGGCGCTTTCCGGAACGTTGTATCTGTTCAGGTCGTCGCGGAACCTGGTGGAGGCGGCCGTGCGTTGGGGTGATGACAGCGTCTCCGAAGCGCTGTTCGCTCCCGTGGCGTGCTGGGGCCTTCGCCGAGGCCAGCCGCAGTGGAGCGAGCGCGCGCGCGCCATCAAGTGCTCACATCTCGCCGAGGGTTCAAGCAACAAATGCTTATGTGTGCCGATGGTTGGGCAGGGGGATACGCTGGGCATTCTGCATCTCGAGTTTGCGGCAGATGCACAGACGGAAATCGAGACAGCGATAGGGATGACAAAGACCGATACCGGTTCCGGGAGTCTGCAGGATTCTCAACAGCGGTTGGCGACCACCGTATCGGGCCAAATCGCTCTTTCACTGGCCAGCCTGCGGCTTCGCGAGACTCTGCGCGATCAGTCCATTCGCGATCCGCTGACCGGGCTCTTCAATCGCCGTTTCATGGAGGAATCACTGGAGCGGGAGATGCGGCGTGCCATTCGCAAGAACCATCCCGTATCAGTCCTGTTCATCGATCTCGATCACTTCAAGCGCTTCAATGATACTTTCGGCCATGACGCCGGTGATCTCGTCCTGCGATCTGTTGCAGACCTGTTTCGCAAACTCTTCCGGGTGGACGATGTGATTTGCCGATACGGAGGCGAAGAGTTCGGCATCATCCTGCCCGAATCATCAGCCGAGAACGCCGCGATACGGGCCAACTCGCTGCGCGAAGAGACAAAGAAAATGGCGATACAGTACAAGAACCACGCTCTGGGGAGAATCACTCTGTCCATCGGCGTGGCTTGCTTTCCTGACCATGGGCAAACGTCCGAAGAACTGCTGAAAGCGGCGGACCTTTGCCTTTATGAGTCCAAGTCGGCGGGACGGGACAAGGTAAGCGTAGCCACTCGCGGCAGCGGCGATCGCGAGATGACTGACAAGTCAGGATAGCGCCGGCGGTCTGGCGCGCGTCTCGCCCGCCGATCTGAAGGCCGGCGCTACCTCATGCCGAGCGACGTGGCGATGGATTTCTCATACTCACGTGCCTTAGCCATAGCGTTCTCTTCGTTCACTGTCAGCAATTTTCGATCGCGCATCACGATGCGCCCGCCGATCACCACCGTCTCGACATCGCTGCCCTTGAGCGCGTAGGCAATCTGGGCGTAGATGTCGTACATAGGCACCGCGTTGGGTTTGTCCAAACTGATAACGATCAGATCTGCTTTCTTTCCCGGCTCGAGGGAACCGATCTCTTTCTCCATGTGCAGAGCCCGGGCACCGTCGATTGTGGCCATTTCGACCACAGCTTTTGCGTTCAGAGCCAGCGGGTCCAGCTTCGTGATCTTTGCCAGTTTCGCCGCGAGATCGATTTCTTCCATCAGATCGAGATCGTTATTACTGCCGGCCGGGCCGTCGGTGCCCAGTCCGACGGCAACTCCCCCGGCGCGCATCTCGGCGACCGGAGAAACTCCGCTGGCAATCATCATGTTGCTCGACGGGTTGTGCACGCAGCCCACCTGCTCGTGCGCCAGCGTCTTCCGGTCAGCCTCATCCACGAAGATGCAGTGCGCGGACACGACGTCCGGGCCGAGCAGGCCGATCTTGTTCAGATACTGAACCGGCGACATTCCGTTCTGTTTCTGGCTGTCCTCCCACTCCTTTTTCATTTCGGCAGTGTGAATCAGGATTGGCGCATGATATTTCCGCGCCAAGGCAGCTGAATCCTGCAGCGTTTTCTGCGAGCAGGTGTAGATCGAATGCGGCGCCACGGCAGCGTGGATCAGCGGATCGCTCCGCCATTTTTTCAAGAATCGCTCGGTATAAGCGAGCATTTCAGCTTCGCTTTTGTTGTCGGGCGCGGGAAAATCAATAAAGGTTTCACCCAGTACTCCGCGCATACCCGCCGCTTTGGTTTCCTCAGCGACGGCATCTTCGAAGTAGTACATGTCGGCGAAGGTCGTGACGCCCCCGCGAATCTGCTCCGCTGCCGCGAGCCGTGTGCCCCAGCGCACGAACTCCTCGTTTACGTTCTTCGCTTCCGCCGGAAAAATATATTTATAGAGCCAGTCGTTGAGAGTCACATCATCGTGCAAGCCACGGAACAAGGTCATGGGGACGTGAGTGTGGCCGTTGATGAATCCGGGGAGGACCAGCTTGCCTTTGGCGTCGATCGTCTGGGTGGGTGCGTACCTCGCGGCAACTTCGCTGCGCGGGCCGACGGCGACGATCGCGTCGCCGGTTACCACGACAGCCCCGTCATCGATGATGGCGTGGAGTGCGTCCATGGTGACGACTGTACCTCCCGCCACGAGCAGATCGGCTCTTTCCTTGTGTGTTTGTGTTTGGGACGCGAGGAGTCCGTAAAAGAGAAATAAGCAAGCGAAAGCAAAAATAGCAGAGCGGCGAACCATCATGCGTGACCCCGGCGGCGAATGCCGAGAGTATTGTACGCGGGGCGTCAGGCTGTGTTGCTGAGGCGGTCGCGCGGAACTAGAATGGCCCGCAGCAATCAGGACGTGTATTGTGTGCTCGGCAATCAGGAGGAAACATGAAAACAAGAACTATTTTACTCACTCTGGCGCTGTGCCTTGTCGGAATCTCGGTGGCGGTCGCGGAAGATGCGAATATGGGTACTTGGAAACTCAACGAGACCAAATCCACGTTCCCCGCTGGAGCCACGAAGAACTCGACGGTTGTCTATGAGGCCGCGGGTGATGACATTAAAGTCACCGTCGATGGAACCGACAAAGACGGCAAAGCCGTTCACAACGAGTGGACGGGCAAGTTTGACGGAAAGGACTATCCAGTGACGGGTGATCCGAACATGAACGCGCGGTCGTACGAGAGAATTGACGGCCGCACGTTGAAGTTGGCCGGCAAGAAGGATGGCAAAGTCATCTCCGAAGGTCGAATTGCGGTGTCGGCTGATGGTAAAACCCGCACCGTCAAGCTGACCGCAAGCGATTCGACAGGCAAGAAGGTCAAGAGCACTGCGGTCTACGACAAGCAGTAGCGCGAAGTCCGCCGCAGGCCATAGTCACGCAACCATGGCCATGAAGACGCCCTCCCGCTCGTTCTGAACGGGAGGGCTGTTCCTAGAATACAGATAGCCTGGAGCTGAAGCTGGCGCCTCCACGGTTCGCAGTTACCGCAATCCGTCCTCGCCCTTGATCTCGGCCTGGGTCAATCCTCCGACGCGCGGTAAAGGCCGGCCGCTGTCCGTGACTGCGACAGCCACGACGATTTCGTTGGCGCGCGGGGCGTCATTGATTCGCACTTCCATGCCATCGAAGTGGCTGCGTACGAAAGCAGCATCCTTGTGGCCCAGAGGAATGTCGAGAGCCACGCCCAATCCGCCTCGCTTCTTCGAAGACGGTATCAGCGCCGCACCCTTGCCCAGGACTTTTCGCACCGGCGCGCCCAGCTTGGGGTGAAGAATTGCTGCGGCGTGCTCGAGTTCGCCGTTTTCGCCGACGGCCGCAGCCTTGCCGTAGCTTTCCACACGGGTCGCCGGAATTCCCAGGGCCGCGACAGCGCGTAGCGTAAGCAGCTCTCCCAGTTCCTCGCCAATCGCCATCAGTTCGGACAAGTCTTCAACATATGTTCCCGCGCATGGATTCTCAATCACCGCGGCAGCGGCGGCGCGTCGAGTCGGGGGATTGACGGTGCGTCCCATCTCGGTGCGCGTTTCTTCCACGAATGTCACAATCTTGCGGATGTTGGCTTTCATTATTTTGGCCATCAGCGCAATCCGTCCTCTCCTTTGATCTCCGAGGCTTTGAGGCCGCCGACGCGCGCGTGAACCCGTGGGCCTGTCGTCATCACCAGTGCGAGGAGAATCTCGTCGGCGCGTGGGGAATCAGACAGACCGACTTCCATGGCATCGAAATGGCTTCTTACATACGAAGCATTGATGTGCGTGATGGGCACATCGAGCCGAGTGCCGGGGCCGCCTACCTTTTTGGTAGACGCCACGATGGCTTTCGCGTCGCCCAGAATCTCGCGCATGGCATAGCCGCCGGGGACATGCCATAAGGCGCCGTGCTCGAGTTCGCCGGCGGAGCCGATGATAGCGCCCTTGCCATAGCCTTCGACAATCATGGGATCTCCACCCAGCGCAGCCACCAGGGAACGCGCCATCTCCAGGCCCAGCGGTTTCAGGTCCTCCATGAAACCGGCGATCTCTTTCACGTATGAGCCTGCGAAGGGATTTCGGATGACCGCCAGCGCTGCCGCACGGCACAGCGGCGTGGACGAGACCGGACCGCCTTCGTGAAAGATTTCTTCGACCGCAGTGACTTTCTTACGAACCTGAACTTCAGGCATGAATGGAACTCCTGACCCTTTGAGTTTCGCCGACCGACAAAAGTCTGTGATTCTGTCTACCGACGACGCGAGTGTCACGCCGCAGATGCAGTGCCGCCGAGCGGATCAGTCCGCTTGCAAGAAGCGAGCGGGCAACCGCAGCACCGGCGTCGAGTGCCGCCGTGAGCTCATCGGAGGAAAGCTCGCCAACTCCCTGGGTGACAAGAAGGTCTCCAAGATCGCTATCGGGCGAGAGGCTGCGCGCAGGCACCCGGACGACAAGGGGATGGCCCGGCAAGTCCACTGCGTTGGCGATGATGGTGGCTGCGGCGTCGGCCATCGCTGCACGGTCAGCAAGAACCGTCACTGCGTCTGCGATGCCGAGTGAGAAACTGCGGCCGTGCCGGCCGCTGGTCGCAATGCCCCGTACTGGCTGTGCTGAGTCCAGCGTTGCGGTCGCGAAAAGCGATGGACATCCCTTCTTCTCTACCATGCCTACGACAAAATGCTGGCCAGGCGCGAGGTGTAGCGCGATATCTCCGCCGTTATTTACGTAAGCTCGTGAGAGCCGGGCCGCCGCCGTCATGGCGCCCAGAATTTCCTCGGCGACTGCCCCTGCGACAGCTGCCATGGGTGTGATGAAAGTCCGCTCGCAGTGGGGCGCAACAGCCGCCACCATGCGTTTTGCGATAACACCGGATGGCAGCGGGTCCGGTGCTCGTGTGGCCTGTCGCAGAAATGTGAGCTCGCCGCAGAGTTCATCGAGTACATTGACGAAGCGATCGGCCGCTGAGCGATAAGCGGCGTTGATTTCATTCGTTTCGCCAAAGGCTTCGATGATCAGATCAATGGGGCCATCATGAAGATGAACACGCCTGCCATCTTCGAGCAGTCGTATTTGGGCCCGTGTTCTCATTCATCCGACCTCGGCAATTTTCCCGGCGCCAAAGGCCAGGGATTGTCCGGATTGGCAGAAAGCCTTCGGCGGCCTTTTGAGTCCATGATCGAATCGAGCGAACGAACGTGATCCATATAGCCACCCAGAGCCTCGTAGTCCTTAATCTTCAAGGTGAACTCTATTGGCGCAACCAGCGCTGGCGTAGGGACATAGCCAAAGGCATGCTCCGGCATGCGACTGACGTCTACCATGAACGTAATGCCGCCACCGGGCCAGACGTAAACCGGCGCGCCGCCACAGGTGACGCGGGTCAGTGCATCGCGCACCGAGTGCGTGAGCCTTACCGGATTTTCCGTGACGCCCGCCCGCAGTGATCCTCCAGCGCCTCCCATGAAGAGGACGGTGCACAGCGCAGGTTCACAATTTTCCTTGATGCGGGCAACGGATTCGCTCAGCACGGCCGGTAAATCTCTTTCCACCGGCCGCAGAGCCTCATCCAGTTCGAAATAAGCGTGATCCTCGCCGGTTGTGCTGACCATGAGCAACCGGAGCTTTGGCCAAGCAAACTTGGGATTGAAATTCTGCAGAATAGAAAGAGGATCTGAAATATTTGTGCCACCCCAAGCGGTTCCCGGTTCCGCCACCCGGAAGTAGCGGCCCGGTGTCGAGCGGTGGCCCTTTATCTTGATGCCTGTTTCCTTCACGCCCAACAATTTTCCTGCCTGATGCTCAGAGAGAACTCCGGTGATGTGATCGTCAACCACAACCACCTCATCCACCTTGCCGAACCATTGCTTGGCGAACATACCGATCGTGGCCGATCCGCAGCCGACGCGCATGCGCTCTTCCTGGGCGCCGTCAACCACGGGCGGCTTGCCGGCTTGCACCATCACCGTCGCTCCTCCGTCAATGCTGAGCTCCACCGGCCTACGGTCGCACAGGTTCAGCAACGTCTCGCAGGTTACCGTGCCTTCCTTGCGACTGCCCCCGGTGAGGTGGCGGACGCCGCCGAGCGAGAGCATCTGCGAACCATATTCGCTGGTGGTGACGTGTCCGACGGGCTCTCCTTGGGCGCGGACGAGACTCGTCTCCGGGCCGAGATGGCGGTCGGTGTCAATCTTCACCTTCACGCCGCAATAACTGAAGATCCCTTCGGTGACCACCGTGACCATGTCCACGCCTTGCACGGTGGAAGAGATGATGAATGGCGCCGGCTTGTAGTCGGGATAGGTAGTACCGGCGCCGATAGCGGTGACGAAGTTCTCCGGGCCGGTCACGATGCTGCCATCCCATTCGCGGTCGCGATCCAGGAAGGGAACCACGGAATCGCCGCGCGACACGGCGCGATCGAGCACAACGTGAGGATCGATACGGATGAGCTGTCCATTGTCGTTGGCATAGCGATCGCACGCGCCGGTTCTTCCGGGCCTGATGTAGCAGAGTACCGGGCAGGCATCGCACCGAATGGCGTCGTCTTCAAGCATGCTTCGGTTCCGTTTGGGCACCCGTAGCGCCGGCGTCTCGCCGGCTGTCCGGCGGGCATCCTGCCCGCCCTTCGGGCCGACGGGACGCCGGCGCTACAATGGCAGCCCGTATGCGGTCGGGCGTTGCGGGCAGACGGCGAACGCGCACCCCAATTGCATCGTGAATTGCGTTGAGGATTGCGGGCGCGGTTGGAATCACCGCCTGCTCGCCGATCCCTTTGGCGCCGAATGGGCCGATCGGTGAAGGGTCCTCGATGAGAATCGACTCGACTGGCGGTATGTCGCCAGCCGACGGAATCAGATAGTCGTGCAGGTTCTCGCCTTTGCCGGGAAAGAACTCTTCCATTAGCGCCATCCCTAAACCTTGAGCGGCCCCGCCCTCGATTTGTCCTTCAATGAGCGTTGGATTGATGGCTCGGCCGACGTCGTGCGCGGCCGTGATCTTCAGCACGCGCACCGTGCCCAGTTCCGCGTCTACCGCAATCTCCGCCAGGTGGGCGCCGAATCCATAAACGGCATAGGGCTTGCCTTGGCCATTTTCGTCCAACACACTGGTGGGCGGATCAAACGTTGCCTCGCCAGCCAGCACGTAGCCATTCTTGTCCAGAGGCAGGTCGCACAGGCTAAAAACGCGTTGTTTGCCATCTTCCTTAATCGTGACAGCGCCGTTCTCGAACTCGATGACCGCGCAATCACACGCGTCGCTCAGGCGCAGAATGGCGCGGCGCAATTCTGCGCCAGCCAGGTATGCCGCTTTGCCGGTGACGAAAGTCTGGCGGGATGCAGACGTCTTGCCGCAGTCGGGCGTAATTGAGGTATCACCCGAGACCAGATCGAAGCGATCGATGGGAGCGCCGAGCGCGTCGGCGCATATCTGGGTCACGATGGTGTTGGAGCCCTGCCCAATATCTACCGCGCCCTGGTGCAGCGCGACGCGGCCGTCGGCCTTCAATCCCACGCGGATGGTGGAAGGGTTGGGCAGCGAGGTGTTGCCGCATCCGTACCACATGCCAGCGATGCCAACGCCGCGCCGGACCGGGCCGCTGGTTTGTGTATTGAATGCGGCAGCTTCAGCCCGTGCGGCGGCCCACCGGGGCCGCAGCGCTTCGAAGCAGGCGCGGATTCCCACTCCTTCGCCGAGAACCTGGCCGGTGACGGTGGGAGTCTGGTTGTCCAACGCATTCAGGATTCGGAATTCGAGGCGGTCGATACCCAACCGGTCAGCGAGATCGTCGTAAAGTTGTTCCTGGGCGATCGCCGTTTGCGGTACTCCGAAACCGCGGAAGGCCCCGGTTGGCACCAGGTGAGTGTGCACCGCCCGAGTGAGAGCGCGATAGTGCGGTACGCAGTAAGGTCCCGAGGCGTGGACGGGCACGCGCGCGGCCACCGTCGGCCCCCAGGAAGAGTAAGCGCCGGTGTTGAAATCGGCGGCGAAGTCCATCGCTGTCAGCTTGCCGTCGCAATTCGCACCCACGCGAAGCCGGATATGCGACGGGTGACGCTTGGTGGTCGAGATGATCGATTCGGAGCGGGAGTAAACCATGCGTACCGGTTGGCGCAGATGCCAGGCGGCCAGCGCAACAAAGGGCTGAACGGAGAGGTCAAGCTTGGCGCCAAAGCCGCCACCGACGGCGGTCGGAATGATGCGCACGGCTTCAGGAGCGATCCCCAGAATTTGCGCGATATCAGCGCGGTCCATGTACGGGGCCTGGGTGCAAGCCTGAATCTCGATCTGGTCGTTGACCCGCCGGGCAAAGCCGGCCTCGGGTTCGATGTAGGCGTGTTCGATAAAGCCGGTCTCGTACTCGTCTTCCATTACTACGTCAGCCTCCGCCAGAGCGCGTTCCACGTCGCCGCGCACCACGCGGCCTCGGACCAGCACATTGTTCTCGCGGCCGGGATGGATGCGCTCGGCGTCAGGTGCGAGCGCGGCGGCGATTGTAGTCAGCCCCGGCAACTGCTCCCACGCGACCGGAAAATTCGCGTAGTCCAGAGCCTCAATGGCCTCGGCCTCACCTACGACTGCGGCGACGGCTTCACCTCGAAACCGGGCTTCAACTTTGGCGAACACCGGCTGGTCGGCGAAACGCGGAATCACGCCGTAACGATTCTCTCCGGGGATATCCTTCGCGGTCAGAACCCGGAGGATTCCTGGGTGCGCGGCAACGAAAGCGTCGAGGTCGCCAAAACTGAAGCGCGCCCGGTGGTAAGGACTGCGGATGGCGCGGACTACCAAGGCTCCGATGGGAATTTCGTCCGCTCCGAAAATCTCCGTGCCATCAACCTTATTCTGGCCGTCGAGACGGACCAGCCTCGAGCCCACCGCCTTGCCGGCCAGGGGAGTGGGTTCAGCGATCTTGCCCGAGCAGGCGTCTTGTATCGCCGTAATGATTTTGCGATAGCCGGTGCAGCGGCAGAGCACG
>Ga0157379_10002954_pt1 | contig 14340 bp, 13 predicted proteins | sample S25metaG_FD_121802 | JGI IMG/M metagenome (GOLD analysis project Ga0157379, IMG submission 121802) | Switchgrass rhizosphere microbial communities from Kellogg Biological Station, Michigan, USA - S2-5 metaG | ecosystem: Host-associated > Plants > Roots > Rhizosphere > Soil | place: USA... | reverse complement strand
GTGGTCGGCGTGATCAAGAAGTACGGCGACGACAACGCCGGCACGCTGGCCTCCAGCCTGGCCCACTCGGCCCTGGTCTCGGTGTTCCCGCTGCTGCTGATCCTGTCCACGGTGCTCGGCCTGGTGGCCGCGGGGAATCCCGAGCTGCGGGACAAGATCGAGGCCGCCGCCGCGCAGCAGGTGCCGCTGATCGGCCAGCAGCTCACCGGCAGCGTGAGCGAGCTGCAGAAGTCCAGCATGATCGGGCTGATCGTGGGCCTGGCCGTGCTGGTGTGGGGTGCCACCGGGCTGGCCCAGTCCGCCGTGTTCACGATGGAGCAAGTGTGGAACCTGCCCGGTCCGGCCCGGCCCGGGTTCTTTCCCCGGCTGGGCCGGTCGCTCCTGTTCCTGGCCATCCTCGGCCTGGGTGTGCTGTCGACCACCCTGCTGACCAGCCTGGACGCGTTCACCCAGCGCTCCGGCGCGTTCGTGACGCTGGTGGATCTGCTGGCCCTGGTGGCCAACTTCGGGCTGTACCTGGCCAGCTTCCGTGTCCTTACCCCGAAGGGCGTGCCGACCCGATCGCTGATACCCGGCGCGGCCGTTGGCGCGGTGGCGTGGACGCTGCTTCAGTACTTCGGCGTGCTGGTCGTCCACAATTTCATTAAGAGCAACTCGATCTACGGCGTGTTCGGCACCGTGCTGGCCCTGGTCGCCTGGCTGTACCTGGCCGTCCAGGTGACGGTCTATTCCGCGGAGATCAACGTGGTGCTGGCCCGGCGGCTGTGGCCGCGGTCGCTCGTGCAGCCCCCGCTCACCGAGGCGGACCGGACCGTGCTGGCTCTCCAGGCGCTGCAGAACCAGCGCCGGGAGGAGCAGCACGTCACGGTGACGTTCTCGGACCGGTCCGCGGGCGAGCTGCCGGGCGGTCCTGAGCAGCCACGGGCCCCGCAGACGCCGGACGAGGTCGTGCCGCCGGCGCCGCCAGGGCCGGACGGCAGCCCGTCGGCCGGCCAGCGCTGATACCCGGCCCAGTGCCCCCCAAACCCCGGGATCCCGGCGGCCGGCCGCCGATGTTTAACCCCGTTGCCCGCGGACACCCACCTGGCGCCTGCGCTACTTTGCGCCGGCTACGGAGTGCGTGGAGGAAGTCATGCGCATCGCTGGAGTGCTGGTCCTGATCTGGCTGGCCATCGGCGCCATCGCCGGCGGTCAGCGCCATTACTACAACTCAACACCGACCACGTGCGTTCACGCGGGGAACATCGCGCTGACGGTACTGGCCGGCCCGCTCAACTATTTCGGCGTGAACCCGAAGACCTCTTGCACGGCGCCGCAGCCGAGCAGCTAGCCGCCGGCCATCGCCCGCTGTCCAGGTCGGCGATGACAACGCGCCGACGCCGTGGAACGCTGATCACACGGCGCTCGACGTAGGGAAGGGACAGCGATGAAGACAGCCACTGGCCTGACATTGGTGGCCATCGGGGCGATCCTCGCCTTCGCGGTGAAGGCGCACCCGTCTTTCCTGAACCTTCAGGTGGCGGGCTGGGTCATCATCGTCGTCGGGCTAGCCGGGCTGCTCGTCCCGCAGCGCGGTTATGGCTGGCTGCGGCGGCGGGTCGTGGTCCGGCGCGGGAACCGCCCGGTCACCCGGGTCGAGGAGACCCGCGACCACAACTACGTGGAGCTCAACCCGGGCCAGATCGGGGACGGCGACCCGGTCGTCACCGACCCGCCCCCGGCCCAGCCCGCGACCCGCAGAGAGATCCTCAGCCCGCCGCAGACCGAGACCGTCGAGGAGTACTTCGAGGAGTAGACCCGGCCGAGTACCGCGCCGCGCCGCGGGGTAAACAGGACCCTATGGCAGCGACGGCACAGGAGATCGAGCGCAAGTACGAGGCAGGCCCGGCGGTCACGCTGCCGGGCCTGTCCGGTGTCCAGGGCGTGGCGCAGGAGACCGACCTGCCCAGCGAGGACCTGTCCGCCGAGTACTACGACACCGATGACCTGCGGCTGATCCGGGCCGGGGTGACGCTGCGGCGGCGCCGCGGCGGGCACGACGCCGGCTGGCACCTGAAGCTGCCGGCCGGGGCGGACACCCGCCAGGAGATCCGGCTGCCGCTGGGCCGGGCCGGCCGCCGGGTGCCCGCCGAGCTGGCCAGGCTGGTCCGCGGCTGGACCCGCGGGGCCGCCCTGGGCCCGGTTGCGCAGATCGGCACCATCCGGCAGCGCCGCGCCCTGCTCGACGGCAGCGGCGCGTCCCTGGCCGAGGTGGCGATCGACGAGGTCTCCGCCCAGTCGATGGGGGAGACCACCACGCTGTCCGCGTGGCGGGAGATCGAGGTCGAGCTCACCGGCGGCGACCCGGACCTGCTCAAGGCGATCGACAAGCGGCTGCGCGGGGCCGGGCTGAGCCCTGCCGGGCACTCGGCCAAGCTGGCCCGGGCGCTGGCCGGGCGCCTTCCTGAAACCCCGGCGCCGGCGCCGCTGGCCCCCGGGTCCGCGGCCCGCCAGGTGGTCCTGGCCTACGCCGCGGACCAGGTCGCCAGGATGCAGGCCACCCACCCCCGGGTGCGCCGGGACGAGCGGGAGTCGGTGCACGACATGCGGGTCGCCACCCGGCGGCTGCGCAGCACGCTGAAGACCTTCGCGGCGGTGCTGGCTGGGCCGGATGCCGGCCCTGACCCCGGCCCGGACCCCGAAGCGCTGCGGGCCGAGCTGAAGTGGCTGGCCGACGTCCTCGGAGAGGCGCGGGACACCGAGGTGCTCGAGGCGGCGCTGCACGGCCGGCTCGCCGCGCTGCCTGCTGAGCTGCTGCTGGGCCCGGTCCAGGCCCGGGTCACCAGCCACTTCGCCAGCCGGGAGGCGTCGGCCCGCGGGTCCGTGCTCGAGGCCCTGGACTCGGCCCGCTACCTGAGCCTGCTGGACGCGCTGACCGCGCTGGTCGCCGGGACACCGGAGGGCCAGCACACCGCGCCGGACGACCCGGCGGCGTCGCCGGCCCCGGGCGGGGCCGGCTGTCCGTCCGCGGCGAAAGCGCTGCCGCCCGCCGTGCGGAAGGCCTACCGCCGGCTGCGCCGCCGGGCCCGCCGGGCGGCGGCCACGCCCGCCGGGGAGGCCAGGGACACCGCCCTGCACGAGATCAGGAAGGCAGCCAAGGAGGTCAGGTACGCCGCCGAGTGCACGGCGGCGGTGCTCGGGAAGGACGCGGCCAAGCTGGCCAAGCGGGCCAAGAAGCTCCAGTCCGTCCTCGGCGACCAGCACGACGCGGTCGTGGCCAGGGCCACCACCAGGGACATCGCCGTGCATGCGCACCTGGCCGGGGAGAACACGTTCAGCCTCGGCATCGTGCACGAGGCGTGCGACCGGGACGCGCGGTCCCTGGCCGCCCGGGGGGAGGCTCGCGCGGACCGGATGCTGGCCGGCGGCGTCCCGGCCTGGCTGCGCTGACCTGCTAATTCCCCCGCCTGGCGGGATTACCGGCGGGTCGTGACCGTTTGAGGCCGCCGGTCGTGGGCACCCGGGGGGTGCCCAAACGAAAGCAGGTGTTACCCCATGTCCACTGGCATAGTCGTGGTCATCGTCGTGGTCATCATCGTGATCGCGCTGGCCATCGGCGTGGCGGCAACAGTCCGGCGCCGGAGGCTCCAGCAGCAGTTCGGGCCGGAGTACGACCGGCTGGCGCGCGAGCATGACAGCAAGCGCAAGGCCGAGGCCGAACTCGCCCAGCGCCAGCGCCGGGTCCGCAAGCTGGACATCCGCCCGCTGTCCCCGGAGGCGCAAGAGCAGTACTCGGCCCGCTGGATGTCGCTGCAGGAGCGGTTCGTGGACGACCCGGAGGACGCGGTCGCCCAGTCGCAGACCCTCGTGGCCGAGGTCATGCACGAGCGCGGCTACCCGACCGAGCACCGTGACCAGGTCGCGGCCGACCTGTCGGTGGAGCACGCCAAGACCATCGGCAACTTCCGCGCGGCGGAGGAGATCAATCAGAAGGCAACCGCAGGCACCGCCTCGACCGAGGACCTGCGGCAGGCCATGATCCACTACCGCGCGCTGTTCCGTGATCTGCTCGGCGACACGCCTGAGCCGGGCGACGAGCCCGAGGTGCTGCCCGAGGACGCCGGTCGCGAGCCCGCCAGCAGCCAGACCCGCAGTGGCGAGGTTCCGCCTCCCGCCGCGGACTACGAGGGCTATGAGCCGGCGGCCGGCCACCACGCGGCCACCAGCGCCCCGGTCAACGGCGAGACCGCCGGGGACGCGATGACACGGGACGAGGCCGCCGCTGACCGCGCGGCCACCGAGGAGCCCACCCCCGGCCAGACCGGACGAAGGAGCTGACTCCATGGGTTACCCCGACCAGAAGCATGACCAGGACTACATCCCGGTCGAGGACGCCGAGCGCCCGGTCGGCGACGACCAGGCCGTGGCGGGCCACGTGATCGAGCCCGACGAGGACCGGATGGTCGACGCGGAGACGGGCGAGCCCGTCCGCCCGGCCGGCGAGGGCGCGCAGGACGCCGGCCCGCACCGGTATACCGGTGACGAGCTGGACGCGCTCGCCGCCGAGGACGACCAGGTCGTGCTGGAATCCAGCGAGGCTGGCCCGGTCACGGACGCCCCCGCGAGCCAGAACGTCGCCAGCGCGACGGCGGACGCCGGCCCGGACCGGGTGGGCGAGGCCATCCCGATGCCCAGCGGTTCCGCCGCGGGCGAGCCGGGGTCCGTCCGGGCGGCGGATTCCCCGGCCGGCCCGGCCGACGTCACCCACCCCGATCCGGTTCCGGGGCCCAGCGGGGCCAACGGGGACGACCACGACTGGCGCGAGGTCATGGCCATGTTCGTGGACGACCCGCGGGCCGCTACCGAGCGTGCCGCCCGTATGGTCGACGGCTCGGTCGAGGATCTGGTCCGCTCGCTCAAGGGCGAGCAGGACTCGCTCCGCTCGGCCTGGCAGGGCGGCAGCGCGGACACCGAGCGCCTGCGTACCGCGCTGAAGGACTACCGGTCGTTCTGGCAGCGCCTGGACGGCTTCGCCCACCGGGCGTAACGGCCGGCCGCGCGCACGGCACGACCCCTGGCCCCGGGCCGCCAGACGGCGTCCCGGGGCCGGTCCATGCCCGGGCTGAGGAGCCCTGCTGGCCGGCTAGCCGGCCGGGGTGGCCGGGGGAACGACCAGGACCGGGCAGGGGGCCCGGCGCAGCACGTACTGGCTGACGGTGCCGAGGAGCAGCGACACGCTGCCCCGGGTGGCCAGCACGATCAGCTGCGCCCGGGCCTCCCTGGCCGTCTCGAGGATCTGGCGGCCCGCGGTGCCAGTTACCACCCGGAGCTGGACCCGCTCGGCCTGGCCCGCGCCGAGCGCGGCGCTGACCACGTGCCGGAGGCTGGTCAGCGCCTGCGCCCGCTCGTCACCGCGGATCACGGTGCCGACGGGCTGGCCGGTGGAGTCCCGTACGGCACCGCCGCTGTAGGCCATGACCGCGATCAGCTCCGTGCGCCGGAAGCCGGCCTCCTGCGCGGCCACCCTGATCGCGCTGAGGCAGGCCGCCGAACCGTCCACACCGACCACGACGCTCATCGCTCACGTTCCTCCTCGCTGGCCCGGTCAGGTGGCGGTCCGCAGCTGGTCCTGGGGCCGGTCGCTGCTGCACGCCCGTGATCATCGGCTTGGCGGCCACTATCACCTGCGGGAACTGCCCCGCCTGCGGTATCCGCCCCGCCTGCTACCCGCCGGATCCCCGTTCATCCGTGATCGGCCGAAGCGCCAGAACCTGACCCGGTCAGCGGCCCGTGCCGCTCGCGCCGCGCAGCAGCCCGGCCAGCTGGGCCCGGGGGAGCGCGGGGCTGCGGTGCCCGTCCCGCCCGGTCATGTCCTCGTTGGCGATCAGGGCGTTGAGCACCGCCTCCTCGGTGGCCTCGGCCACCGCGGTGAAGAACGGGTCGAGGAACGGCCATCCGATGAAGCGGAGGCTGCTGTAACCGGCCCCGGCGGGGCTGAGCGCGGCGGCGCCGGCCGGGAAGGCGCCCGCGTTGCCGGTGGAGAAGGCCAGGAACAGGTCGCCGGAGAAGTGCGACCCGGCGGTCCCGGTCCGGGCCAGCCCGATCGTCACCCGCCGGGCCAGCGCCTGGCACTGGCCGGGCAGCAGCGGCGCGTCGGTGGCCACCACCACGATGACCGAACCGGCGCCGGGCGGCGCGAAGCTGAACTCGGCCAGCGGGTTGTCCGCGCGCAGCAGCCGCCCGGCGGGTATCCCGGCCACCGTCAGCTCCTCCCGGGAGCCGAAGTTGGCCTGCAGGAACACGCCGACCGTCCAGTCGTCCCCGGCGAACGGGACGATCCGGGAGGCGGTGCCGGACCCGCCCTTGAAGCCGTAGCAGTTCATCCCGGTGCCGCCGCCGACCGAGCCCTCCTCGACCGGCCCGGCCACGGCGCCGTCCAGCGCCTCGCGGGTCAGCTGCGGGGTGACCGCCAGCCCGTTGATGTCGTTCAGGTAGCCGTCGTAGGTCTCCGCGACCACCGGCAGCAGCCAGGCCGCCGCGGCCTGCGGGTGCCGCTGCGCCGTCCAGGCCACCACGCCGGTGTGCGCGGCGCCGACCGCATGCGTGTTGGTGATCGCCACCGGCCCGGCGAACGTGCCGGACTCGGCGATCCAGGCCGTGCCGGTCATCTCCCCGTTGCCGTTCTGGGCGTGCACGCCCGCGGTGACCGGGTCGTCGGCGCCGTCCCGGCCCCGCGGGTGGATGGCGGTCACCCCGGTCCGCACCGACTCGCCCTCGATCAGCGTCAGGTAGCCGACCTCCACCCCGGGCACGTCGGTGATCGCGTTCCACCGGCCGGGCCGGCCGGCCAGCGGCAGGCCCAGCGAGCGGGCCCGGGGCTTGCCCGCCGGGGTGGCCAGATGTTCCGGCCAGCCTCCGGGCGGGGCTGGTTCAGGGGCAGCGGGAGCCGGGTTCATTGGGCCATAATGCCGGATCCGCGGGTTTCGGCGCCTCTCGCTATCCCACCGTAAGTGTCCGAAACTGGAATTACGGGCAGAAATACGGCTATTCACCGGCCGGTTACCTCGTTTGACTGACGGCCACCTGACTGTTGGGTCAGATTGGGCTAAGACAGCGTCCAGCGCGCCGGAGTGACTGCCGAGGAGCAGCGAGCCGCCCTGACCCGCGGTAATACCGGCCCGCCCCTGCCGACCCCATGAGGCGCGGCAGGCGATCTGGATGACAGCCGAGCACGTGCGCACCGCGTGCCCGACCGAAGGCTCGTCTTGGCCCCCATCAGTACCACCCGTCGTCACCCTGCCCGGATTACCGCCGCCCTGTCGGGCGCCGCCTTCGCCGTGGTGGCGATGGCATCCGGGGCCCAGGCCGCAGTGCCGGCCGGGGCAGCCCACCCGGGCAGGGCCCACCCGGCCACCACCAGCGTGGCCGGCACGGTGGAGGGAACCGCCCAGAAACTGACCCCCGCAACCAAGCACCGTCACCACCCCGTCCAGCCGCACCGGCGGCACCACCTCAGGCCCCGGCAGATCGGCTGGCGGCTGCTGCGGTACATGCACTGGAATCCCTATCGCCAGTTCCCCGCGCTGAACGCGCTGTGGAACCGGGAGAGCGGGTGGAACGTGCACGCCTACAACCCCTACAGCGGAGCCACCGGGATCCCGCAGGCGGTCCCTGGCTACAAGATGGCCTCGGCCGGCCCGGACTGGCAGAACAACGCCTGGACCCAGGAACGCTGGGGCCTGCGCTACATCCGGGCCCGGTACGGGTCGCCCCGCGCGGCCTGGGCTCACTCGCTCGCCACCGGATGGTACTGATGGCTGGCCCGGGCCCGGCCCGGCGGTAATTCACGGACCTGCCCGCGGGCGTTCACCCCACGGGAAGCCCGCGGGCAGGTCCCCTGTCCACCATGGGCACGCAGGCACCCTCTTTCCTGAGCAGCCAGGAGCGTGACCCATGGAGGACGGCGACGTCAGCCGCAGGCAGGTACTGATCGGCGGCGGTCTCGCCGCGTCCGCCCCGCTGCTGGCTGGAGCCGCCCGCCCCGCACCCGCCGCGGCGTCTCTGGTCCGGCGGCCAGGCACGGCCGGCGCGCCCGCGCCTGAGCAGGTCCACGTGCAGTACGGCGCGGACGCCGCCTCACAGGCCGCGGTGTCCTGGGCCGCGGCGGCGCCGGTCTCGCGCCCGCGGCTGCGGCTCGGCCGGCCAGGGCCCGGGTTCGGCACCGAGATCCCGGCGCACGAGAAGACCTACACAGAGGCGCTGACCGGGGAGACGGTCCACACCTACCACGCCCGGCTCGACCTGCTGCCCGCGGACACCGAGTTCGTGTTCGAGGTCCTGCACGACGGCGCGCCGCCGGTGGCCGGCGGCTTCCGCACCGGCCCGCGCGGCCGGTCCCGCGGCTTCCGCTTCACCAGCTTCGGCGACCAGTCGGTGCCCGCCCCGGTTGGCTCCGGGCTCGGCCCGAACACGCAGAACGCGGGCTTCATCGTGGACGCGGTCGACGCTCTCGACCCGCTGTTCCACCTGGTCAACGGGGACCTGTGCTACGCCAACATCAGCGACGCCCCGGTCGCGACCTGGACCTCGTTTTTCACCAACAACATGCGCTCGGCCCGGTTCCGGCCGTGGATGCCGTGCGCCGGCAACCACGAGAACGAGGTCGGCAACGGCCCGCAGGGCTACCTGGCCTACCAGACCCGGTTCGAGCTGCCGGACAACGGCTCGCACCAGTTCCGCGGCAACTGGTACGCGTTCACGGTCGGGCCGATCCGGGTGATCTCGATCAACAACGACGACGTGTGCCTGCAGGACGGCGCGTTCAGTGCCTTCCGCCGGGATAACGTCCCCGGGTACGCGGCCAACGGCGACGACCCGTACATCATGGGCTACAGCCAGGGCGCGCAGCGGGCCTGGCTGGAACGCGAGCTGGCCGCCGCGCGGGGCAGTCACGAGATCGACTGGATCGTGGTCTGCATGCACCAGGTTGGCGTGTCCTCGGCCCACTTCAACGGCGCCGACCTGGGCATCCGGCAGCAGTTCCTGCCGCTGTTCGACAAGTACGGGGTGGACCTGGTGGTCGCCGGGCACGAGCACCACTTCGAGCGGACGTTCCCGGTCCGCGGCGTGCTGCCCGGCTCGTCGCTGCTCACCCCGGCGCCGCAGGACAGCAACCCGGCCGAGATCGACACCTCCGTGGGCACCGTCCACATGATCATCGGCGGTGGCGGGCACTCCGCGCCGACCCCGGTCAGCAGTTTCGACATGCCGCACGACGGGGTGCTGATCACCGGCGTCGGCCCGGGGAACCCGCAGGCCCAGCACCCCACTATCACGGTCACCGAGCCCGCGCCCTGGTCGGCCTACCGGGACCTGCAGACCCCGTACGGGTTCGCCTCGTTCGATTTCGTGCCGGCCGAGCACGGCGGCACCACGTCGATCACCGTGACCCACTACGGCGCGGCCGCGGGCTCGGCCAGCTACGCGCCGCTGGACAAGTTCGTCCTGCGCAAGCCGCTCAAGCACGGGCCCGGCCACCCGCACGAGGCGTCCCGCGCGGCCGCGCCCGCCTAGCCGGCTCCAGCGGGCCGGCTGCGTCTGGCCGGCCCCGGAGAGTTGACCTGGCGCACGCGAGCGCGATCATTCTCGGTAGGGAAGCACAAGCGGCGCAGCCGTGTTGATTCCCGGCAGCGCGGGCGTGCGCGGCGCCAGGACCAGCAGTGCGGAGGCCAGTCATGGTCGGAAGTAGCGAAGCAGCTCAGGCCACAGCGGAGAGCCGGCCCCTCCAGATCGAGGCCAACGGCATTAACGTCATCACCGACGAGCAGCGCAAGGGCCATCCGCGGGACCTGTTCTGGCCCTGGTTCGCGGCCAACGTGTCGGTGCTCGGCCTGTCTTACGGCGCGTTCGTGCTGGGCTTCGGCGTGTCCTTCTGGCAGGCGGTGATCGCCGGCCTGGCCGGGATCATCATCTCGTTCCTGCTCTGCGGGTTCATCGCGGTGGCGGGCAAGCGCGGGTCGGTGCCCACCATGATCCTCGGCCGGGCAGCCTTCGGCGTGCGCGGCAACAAGCTCCCCTCGGCGATCTCCTGGCTTCTCACCGTCGGCTGGGAGACGGTGCTGATGATTCTGGCCACGCTGGCCACCGCGACCGTATTCGAGCGGCTCGGCTGGGGCGGCGGCACGGCTACGAAGATCATCGCGCTGATCGTGGTCACCGGGCTGACGATCGCCGGCGGGGTGATCGGGTTCGACCTGATCATGCGGATGCAGACGGTGATCACCATCGTCACCGCGGTGCTCACGATCGGCTTCATCATCCTGTCCGCGGACAAGATCCACTGGTCCGCGGTGTCGGCCATCAAGGCGGGCTCGGCGGAGCAGTTCACCGGCGCGCTGGTGTTCGTGATGACCGGCTTCGGCCTGGGCTGGGTGAACGCCGCCGCGGACTACTCCCGCTACCTGCCGCGCCGGTCCTCGAGCCGCGGCGTGATCGGCTGGACCACGTTCGGCTCCTCGCTGGCCCCGGTCATCCTGCTGCTGTTCGGGCTGCTGCTGGCCGGCTCGTCGGGCAAGCTGAGCGCCGCGATCGCCGCCGACCCGGTCGGCGCGCTGGCCGCCCTGCTGCCCACCTGGTACCTGGTCCCGTTCGCCATCGTCGCGGTGCTCGGCCTGGTCGGCGGCGCGGTGCTGGACATCTACTCCTCCGGGCTGTCCATGCTCAGCGTCGGCGTGCCGGTGCCGCGGTACGTCGCGGCGCTGATCGACGGCACCGTGATGGTCCTCGGCACGATCTACGTGGTATTCGTGTCCAGCAGCACCTTCCTGGTGCAGTTCGAAGGCTTCCTGATCACTCTGGGCGTGCCGATCGCGGCCTGGTGCGGCATCATGCTGGCCGACATCCTGCTGCGCCGCCGCGACTACGCCGAGCCCGAGTTGTACGACCGGCGCGGCCGGTACGGCGACGTCCGCTGGCTGGCCATCGGCCTGGTGGTGATCGGTTCGGCGATCGGCTGGGGCCTGGTGACCAACGGTTCGGCCAGCTGGCTGACCTGGCAGGGTTACCTGCTCGGCCCGCTCGGCCTGGGCGGCAAGACCGGCGCCTGGGCGTTCGCCAACGTGGGCGTGCTGGTCGCGCTGGTCCTCGGCTTCGTCGTTACGCTGGCCCTCGGCCGGCCGGCCATCCGGGCCCAGGAGGCCGCGGGCGCGCCGGCCCCGGCGCAGGCCAGGGCGTGACGGCCGGGTGACCATCCCACCAAACACGGGCTCACCCAGCACGGGTGCGCCCAGCCCGGGCGCACCGGGCCCGCCCTGGCTGGCGGTCATCGACATGCAGCGGGTCTTCGGCGACCCGGGCAGCCCGTGGGCCGCCCCGCGGTTCGGCGAGATCACCGGGCCGGTCCGGGAGCTGGCCGGGGCGTTCGCGCCGCGGGTCAGCTTCACCCGGTTCATCGCGCCCGCCCGGCCGGAGGGCGCCTGGCAGGAGTACTACCGGCAGTGGCCGTTCGCCCTCCAGCCGCCGGACGCGGAGCTCTGGCAGCTGGCCGTGGGCCTGGCCGACGGGCTGCCGGGTGGCCAGGACGGCGACACCGTGGACGCCCCGACGTTCAGCAAGTGGGGGGACGAGCTGGCCGCCCGCACCGGCCCGGGCGGTCACCTGGTGCTGTGCGGGGTGTCCACCGACTGCTGTGTGCTGTCCACCGCGCTGGCCGCGGCCGACGCCGGGATCGCGGTGACGGTGGTCGCTGACGCCTGCGCCGGGGTGGACGACACCAGCCACGCCCAGGCGCTGGCCATCATGGCCCTGTACGGGCCGCTGGTGCGGGTGGCCAGCCTGGCCGACGGCCTGGCCCTGGCGGCCGGCCGCCCGTGACCGGCCCCCCGTGACCGGCGGCGGGCCGCAGGACCGGGCCGCCGGGGCGCTGTACGGCCTGGCTATCGGCGACGCGCTCGGCATGCCGACCGAGTCGCTGCCGCGCAGCCAGATCGCGGCCCGGTACGGCCCGCTGGTGGACGGGTTCAGGGCCGCGCCGGCGGGCCATCCGCTGGCCGCCGGGCTGCCCGCGGGCACGGTCACCGACGACACCGAGCAGGCCGTGCTGCTGGCCGGGCTGATCATCGCCGGGCGCGGCCGGGTGGACGGCACCGCGCTGGCCCGGGAGCTGCTGGCCTGGGAAGAAAGCATGTGGGCCCGGGGCTCGGTCAGCCTGCTCGGCCCGTCCACCCGCCGGGCGCTGGCCGCGCTGCAGGCCGGGGCCAGCCCGGAGGAAGCGGGCCGGCACGGCACCACCAACGGGGCGGCGATGCGGATCGCCCCGGCCGGCCTGGCGGTGCCGCCGGGGCGCCAGGACCGCCTGGTCCGCCTGGTCACCGAGGCCAGCCGGGTGACCCACAACACCTCGGTAGCGCTGGCCGGCGCGGCCGCGGTGGCCGCCGCGGTGAGCGCCGGGGTGGGCGGCGCCGGGATCGCGGAGGCCACCCGGGCCGCGGCAGCCGCGGCCCGGGTGGCCGCCCGGCGCGGGTACTGGGTGGCCGCCGCGGACGTGGCGGCCAGGATCACCTGGGCGGCCGGCCTGGTGGCCGGCCAGCCGGCCCCCCGCGCCCTCACCCTGATCTACGAGCTGGTCGGCACCAGCCTGGCCACCCAGGAATCGGTGCCCGCGGCGTTCGCGGTGCTCGCGGCCTGCCCGGACGACCCGTGGCAGGCCTGCTGCCTGGCCGCATCACTGGGCGGCGACACCGACACGATCGCCGCGATGGCCGGCGCGATCGCCGGGGCCTGCCACGGGGCGGAGGCGTTCCCCGCCGCGGCCCGGCAGACCGTGACTGAGGTCAACAGCCTGGCGCTGGAACCCCTGGCGGCCCGCCTGCTCGAGCTGCGGGCCGCCGCGTGACACGCCCTGACGCCGGGGCCCGGCTGCTGCACCTGGGCACGGTCGTGGCCGACGTGGTGCTCGGCGTGCCCGCGCTGCCGCCGCGCGGCGGTGACGTGCTGGCCAGCGCGGCCACGGTCACCGCGGGCGGCGGGTTCAACGTGCTGGCGGCCGCGGCCCGGCAGGACATGCCCGCCGCGTACGGCGGCGCGCACGGCACCGGGCCGCTGGCCGACCTGACCCGGGCCGCCCTGGCCGCCGAGGGCATCGCGGTGCTGCTGCCGCCCGTGCCCGGGCTGGACACCGGGTTCGTGATCACCCTGGTCGAGCCCGGTGGCGAGCGGACGTTCGTGACCAGCCCGGGCGCGGAAGCCCGGCTGGCCCCCGCCGCGCTGGCCGCGGTCACCGCCCGCCCGCAGGACACCGTGTACCTATCCGGGTACGCGCTGGCGCACAAGGCCAACCGGGCCGCGCTGCTCGGCTGGCTGCCCAGCCTGCCCGCGGCGGCCCGCCTGGTCTTCGACCCGGGCCCGCTCGGCGCGCAGGTCCCGGCCGCGGCGCTGGACCAGGTGGAGCGCCGGGCCGACTGGTGGGCAGGCAACGCGGCCGAGGCCGCCGCGCTGACCGGCGAGGCCACGCCGGAAGCAGCCGCCCGTGCGCTGGCGCGGCGCACCGGCCGGGCCGGTGTGCTGGTCCGCACCGGCCCGGACGGCTGCCTGCTGGCCGGCCCGGCGGCCGGCCCAGGCCGGGCCGGGGTGGCCCGGGTGCCGGGGTTCCCGGCCGCGGCGGTGGACACCACCGGCGCGGGCGACACCCACACCGGCGTGTTCATCGCGGCGCTGGCGGTCGGCGCGGACCCGGCCGCCGCTGCCCGGCGGGCCAACGCGGCCGGGGCGATCTCGGTGACCAGGCCGGGACCGGCGACCGCGCCCACCGCGGCCGAGCTGGACCGGTTCCTGGCTCAGGATCCAGCTCAGAATCCGAATTGGCCCTTGTGCCGCTTCTCCGGCGGGCGGCCGGGCGCCGGGCGCAGCGGATAGATCACCGGGTCGGGATGCAGCCGGGGCCCGGACCACGGCGCCCGGACCGCGCTGACCGCCAGGGCGATCGCGTACGCGGCCTTCTCGTAGTTGACCCGCCAGCCAGAGAAGTCCTGCCACGCCTCGGCCGGGTCACGCTCGATCGGGAAGTCCACCTCCCGCAGCCGCTCCACCGCCTCGAGGAAGTCCTCGTAGGTCAGCTCGAGCCCGGCGGCCATGTCCGGCGCGTCGGCCGCCGGCGCGTTCAGGCCCATCGCCCGGGCCACCTCGCCAAGGCAGATCAGCCCGCTGCGCAGGCACAGCCGGGCCTGCACCTCCGGCGCCGATCCGGGGGACAGGGACAGGTAGAGCGCCGCCGAGTCGAGCACCGCCAGCAACGACACCACCCAGGAACTCCGCGGCTTGGGCGAGCGGAACCGGACCAGCGGCAGGTACGTGGTGTGGCTCTCG
>Ga0157379_10002951_pt1 | contig 14343 bp, 8 predicted proteins | sample S25metaG_FD_121802 | JGI IMG/M metagenome (GOLD analysis project Ga0157379, IMG submission 121802) | Switchgrass rhizosphere microbial communities from Kellogg Biological Station, Michigan, USA - S2-5 metaG | ecosystem: Host-associated > Plants > Roots > Rhizosphere > Soil | place: USA: Michigan... | reverse complement strand
TTTCAGCGCAACGTGCTGGTGGCCCTCATTGCCATGCTCTATTCAGTGTATTCGCTCTATGCCGCCGGCAAGGATGCCGTGATGGGTGGAATGGTCGTGATGGCACTTGGTTTTGTCTTATTTGGATTGGTCGCGCCTCGCTTTGTCGCTGCGCCGCCAGTTGCGCCGGTGCCCGGCCGTGCCTCCTAGTGACAAGCACCTCCGTGTCAGGCACCCACGAGGAATGAACATGCACTACAACACTACTGAGGTTGACGTGCAGCGCCGTCGCTGGCGGTGCGCACTGTTCGTATACTGGTTTTGTGGTTGTCTCGTCGCGGGGCCCGCACTGTCACAAGGCACGGTGGATCGGATCATGGCCACCGGCAAGCTGACGATCGGATACCTTCCTGACGCGAGGCCATTTTCTTATTCCGACGCTTCGGGCCAGCCCGCTGGCTACGCTGTCGCGGTCTGCGGCAAGGTAGCCGAGGCAGTTAAGAGCGAGTTGAAGCTGCCGATCATGGCCGTCACCCATGTGGCCGTGCCATTCGACGAACGAATCCGCGCTGTCGAGCAAGGCACGATCGATATCCTGTGCGGGATCGAACCGAGCCTGGGTCGCCGGGCCCATCTCGATTTCACGATTCCGGTGCTGTTGAACGGCACAGGTGCCGTGATTCGAACCGACGCACCGGTGCGCTTGCGGGAGGTATTGTCGGGCGAGTCGCCCAACACACAACCTATATGGCGGGGCAGCCCCGGACAGGCCCCCGAGCGGCATACGGTGGCCGTCATTGGCGGCACAGTCCTGGAAAGGGACCTTATCGATCGCTTGAAATTATCGCGGCTGGTAGTAAGTGTGCTTTCTGTGAAGGACAACGCGGCTGGCCTGCAGATGGTCCTGGACCGCCGTGCCGATGCCTTTTTCAGTGATCGTTCGCTGCTGCTCGATTCAGTGAAACGCCATCCCTCAGGCAATCGCCTGGTCGTGCTGGACAGGATCTTCAAGCGAACCCAGGTTGCGCTTGGAGTCCAGCGCGACGACAGTGTATTCCGGCTGCTCGTTGATCGCGCGCTCACCGGACTGATGCGTTCGGGCGACATGGCCGCGATCTACAGGGCGCATTTTGGTGCACCTGACCAAAGCATACTGAACATGTTCCAGCTCGTCGCCTTGCCGGATTGAGGTGTGCCGATGTCGCGTCGCCGGCAGCACACGCACGCGGACAGCGAGCGTGGGCCCATTCGGCAGCGAGTCCTAGCGCATCAGGGGCGATGAGCGCTGTTGGCGCGTAGAGTACCGAAGGGTTATTGTTTGCAAAGCGGACCCGGCGCCGATACTACGCTGTGTCGAAATTAACTGAAATCAACGAATCGAGAGGCGCCCATGAAGAAGAAACAAAAGGAAGATGCCAAGAGCGACGGTGACCTAAAAGGCAAGGACTACGAAAAGCAACTCTCAAAGCTGCACGTCGAGTTGGTCAAACTGCAGGAGTGGGTCAAGGCGAAGGGTATCCGCGCCTGCATCGTGTTCGAAGGCCGCGATGGCGCCGGCAAGGGCGGAGCGATCAAAGCCATCACCGAACGCGTTAGCCCGCGAGTGTTCCGGGTAGTCGCGCTACCGGCGCCGACGGAACGCGAGAAGACTCAGATGTACCTGCAGCGATACCTTCCCCATATGCCGGCTGCCGGCGAAGTGGTGATCTTTGACCGCAGTTGGTACAACCGCGCCGGGGTCGAGCGTGTAATGGGCTTTTGCAGCGAAGAACAGGCGAAGCGGTTTCTCTCGCTGATGCCACCGTTCGAGAAACTGTTAACAGAGGACGGCATCTACCTCATTAAGTACTGGCTGGAAGTGACGATGGAGGAACAGACCCGGCGGCTTGAAGATCGCATCGATGACGGCCGAAAACTCTGGAAACTCTCGCCGATGGACCTGGACTCCTACGGCCACTGGTACGACTATTCGCGCGCGCGCGATGAGATGTTCCAGAAGACTGACACGCCGTGGGCGCCCTGGCACGTGGTCAAGTCGGATCACAAGCGCCGAGCGCGCCTCAATCTCATCTCGCATCTCCTGCAGCAGATCCCTTACAAGAGCGTGAAGCAGAAGGAGAAGATCGTTCTGCCAAAGCGTCAGAAGCGGCACGGTTATACGGAGCCGACAGATTTGTTCAAGTACATCAAGGGCAAGTACTAGGGACAGGCGAGGTGGTATGCCGTGCGAAGTGAGTGCCCTTGGGCGTTCACGGATCCTGGAATCACGACACCTGATCTAAGGGGCCTATGAGCTTGGCGACCGAGCCGCCTGAGCAGGGCCGATTGCCGCGGGCACCGGCTGGTGATGCCTTCTCTTGGACCCGCTGGCTGCCGGGACTTAAGACCCTGCGCGAATACCGGCCAGAGTGGCTCAGGCATGACCTCGTAGCCGGCCTGGTTCTGACTACGATGCTGGTGCCCGTAGGCATCGCCTACGCGCAGGCGTCCGGCGTGCCGGGCATTTATGGCCTGTACGCTACGGTCATTCCGTTGCTGGCGTACGCGCTATTCGGTCCCAGTCGCATTCTGGTGCTCGGTCCCGACTCCTCTCTGGCGCCGCTGATTCTTGCCGTCATATTGCCGCTGGCCGGAAGCGATCCGGGTCACGCCGTGACCGTGGCGGCCGCGCTGGCGGTGGTGTCGGGAATATTCTGCATCCTGGCCGGGATCATGCGGCTGGGGTTTATCACCGAGCTGCTGTCAAAGCCGATCCGCTACGGTTACATGAATGGCATCGCCCTGACTGTGCTGGTTAGCCAGCTTCCAAAGCTCTTCGGTGTGTCGGTGGAGAGCGGGGGCCCCTTGGGCACGCTGTGGAACGTGTCGAAAGCTGTCGGCGACGGGGGCGCGAACTGGATTACGTTTGCCATTGGCGCCGCGGCGCTGGCGGTCATTCTCGCGCTCAAACGCTTTCAGCGCATTCCGGTCACCTTGCTGGTCGTGACCGCCGCCACAATAATCGTAGGGGTCTTTGACCTCGCCACCACGGAGGACGTCAAGGTGCTCGGGGTCATGCCGCAGGGGCTGCCGCATTTCCTGCCGCCGCGAATCTCCCTGGCGGAGTTGTCCGCCGTTGTGATCGGCGGAATTGAGATCGCGATCGTCTCTTTTACCGACACCAGTATTCTTTCCCGCACGTTTGCCGCCAAGACCAAGACGCACGTGAATCCGAACCAGGAAATGATCGGGTTGGGTGCCGCGAACCTTGCCGCCGGACTATTTCAGGGGTTCCCCATCAGCAGCAGTTCCTCGCGCACTCCCGTGGCCGAGGCCTCAGGTGCACGCACTCAGCTCACCGGCGTGGTGGGTGCGGTGGCGGTGGCCGTGCTGTTGCTGTATGCGCCGTACCTCATGCGGAACTTGCCCAGCAGCGCCCTGGCCGGGATCGTTATCGCCTCAGCGATCGGCCTGTTCGAGTTCAACGACCTGCGCCGCATCTTCCGGATCCAGCGCTGGGAATTCTGGTTGTCGATCGGCTGCCTAATCGGTGTGGCGGTCTTAGGCGCAATTCCGGGCATCGCTCTGGCGGTCGCCGCCGCCATCATCGAATTCCTTTGGGACGGCTGGCGGCCATACTCGACGGTGCTGGGCCGCGTGGATGGTATTCGGGGCTACCACGACATCAGCAGGCATCCCGATGCCCGGCTGGTGCCGGGACTCGTGCTCTTCCGCTGGGACGCGCCACTGTTCTTTGCCAACGCAGAATTGTTCCGCACGCGCTTGCTGACCGCCGTTGCAGAATCTCCGACAGCCGTACGCCGTGTGATCGTAACCGCGGAGCCCGTGACCAGTGTGGATGTGACTTCTGCCGATGTTCTGGTCGAACTCGAGCGGACATTGCGTGCATCCGGCATCCAATTGCGGTTCGCCGAAATGAAGGGCAGGGTCAAAGAGAAAATGATGCAGTTCGAGCTGCTCGAGCGACTGGGGCCGGACATTTTCTATCCGACTCTGGGAGCCGCCGTGGATGCCTATCTGGCGGAGTGCGAGGTCAACTGGACGCCCTGAGTCGCAGCGGACGCGGCTATACGCTAAAAATTGATCCACCCTGATCTACGAAGCCGACGGACACATATCAGAAGATGTGTTCTCGCTGGACTGGCGCAAATGCGGGTGGCTGCGCTGTGCCGCCTCCCGGATTGTCGCCATACCATTCCAGCACGGCCAGAAATCCGCGCACCTGGTCGACAAAGCGCACGGGCTCCCAGCCGCGCGCGTAGCCGCGGCGCGCCTGCTGGTACCAGCGTTCCTGGGCGAGCCATGGCAGGTACTGTTTGACGTCCGACCAGGAGTCCGGATCCTTGCCCTGCATCTGCGCCAGGATTCGAGCGTCTTCCAGGTGCCCGTAGCCTACGTTATATGCGGCTAGAGCGAGCCAGGTCCGGTCCGGCTCGGCAACTCGCGCCGGGATCATTTGCAGGACCTGCGCAAAGTAGGCGGCGCCGCCCGCGATGTTCTGTTGGCTGTTGCGACGGTCCGCCACGCCCATCGCCTTGGCGGTCGGCTCGGTCAGCATCATGATGCCGGCGGCACCATCGCTCGACGAGGCGTGATCGTCCCAGTGCGATTCCTGATAGCCAACCGCGGCCAGTAAACGCCAGTCCAGAGATTGCTTGTCCGCGGCCTGCTCGAACATCGGCCGTAATTCCGGCAGCCGTGCAGCAATGTCGTCCTGAAAGCGGCGCGCCTCCAGGTACTTGAAATCGCCAGCTTCGCCGTCGGCGTCGCGGGCCAGTCGCTTAAGCTGGCCCGAAACCCGCGCGTCTTCGAAGAAGCGATTGACCGCATCGCGTAAGTCGATGGCTGAGCGGCGCACGAGCCATTGCACCGGGCGCGGATCGGGCAGCGAAAAAGCCACGTTGACTTCCGGATAGAGGTGACGCGCGAAGGCAAAATCGCTGCGGTCAATAATGGCGAAATCGGCATCCCCGGTATTGACCCAGTCGAGTGGGTCGGCTTGTTCGCGAGGCAATTCGGTCCAGGTGAGATAGTTCGCGCCGCGGCTGCGCAGGTCCCGCAGCAGTTGCTGCTGAGGGCTGCCTTGGCGTACTACAACCCGCGCACCGTTCAGCCCGGTGATGTCTCGGGTCGCCGCATGCCCGCGACGCTGCACCACCAGTTGCTCGATATCACGATACGTGGCCGTGGCGAGCCCGGCGCGCTTCCAACTGTCATCCGCAGTAATCTGCGCGGCCGCAATATCGACGCTGCCTTCCGCCAGCAATTCGCGAAGATTGCCCCGGTCGCGCGCATCCACGATCACCAGGGGCAAGTTCAGGCTGTAGGCGAATGCGCGTGCGAGTAGGTACTCGTATCCTTGCGGGCCGTGGGCGCCCAAATAATAAGTGGTGGGCTCGTTGACCGTGCCCACGCGCAGTTCGCCGCGCGCGCGCACCTGCGCAATCCCCGTTGGTTCTGCGTTGCACCCGGCAAGTGCCAGGCACGCCAGCATCGCCGGAACGTCCAGTCGGTACCTCGCTGCAGGCAATGGCAACCTCATGCGTCGCTTAGTTCGGCTAGAATATCAGTTCGCCACTAGCGTCCCGCATGGAGAGGTACCGAAGTGGTCATAACGGCGCCGACTCGAAATCGGATGGTCGGGTAATTCCGGCACGTGGGTTCGAATCCCACCCTCTCCGCCACTTAGTCAGGAGCTAAACGCAAGATTGGCGCCATTCCTAGAGAATCGCGCTGCCGCCGCATTCTTTTGGGGGGCTATATCAGTTTCCCGTAGAGGACGTACACGGCGACTTTTGAGTGGGATGTGCGACGAAGTTTTCAATGAGCAACCAAGTTAGGTAGATGCTGCACTTCGCAATTCTCTTAGATAGGTTGGCTGGATAACCATTGTGGGGTCGATCCTGATGTGACCCGAGGGCGCGTCAAAAGTCACAAATGGGTGACTTGGCAGCTATCCGTACGCACGGGGAAAAATAACTCGAATCGTGGTGCCTTCACCCTCAGGGGACACGAGTTCGAGGCTGGCATCGAGTAGTTCGCACAGCCTCTTCACGATGGCTAGTCCGATGCCTTCACCCGAGGGCACCTGTGCCCAAGACGTGGGGGTCTGTGAAGTCAGCGTTGGTGCGGAATCTGCTTCAGCCGAGCTGTCGCCCGGTTCAGCGTTTCGTTGCTGCGTCTCCTGCGCTTCGTCAGTGGCTTCCTTTAGAACCTTTTCGATGGGGCTCGCGGAGCTGCGCTTAAACCCAGGTCCGGTGTCCTGAACGCACAACAGCCATTGATGTTCTCGCTCCTTGTCGCCTAACTCCCAGGTCACTTGGATACCTCCCTGTTCCGTCACCTTGAGGGCATTGAGCACGAGATTTTGCAAAATGCGTTGGATCTTGGTCGGGTCGCCATCGATCATTAAAGGCGCTGGTCCCTTCGCTACAAGAAACAGACTTTGTTGGGCGGCCACTGAACGAGCGCCATCGCAAAAGTCCTTTAGTAGCGCGGCGACATCGAAATGAGTGATTTTCCTCTGCTCCTGCCCGGCTTCAAGGCGCGCATGGTCCATAAGATCGGAAAGCAGCTTGTCGAGCGACTGCACGCTCGTCTTTAAGATGCCCGAAAAGCGGGTCCGGAGGTGCTCAGAGGAGCTATCCGACGTGAGGAGTGCTGAGGCGTTGGCGATGACCATCGCGCGACCGCGAAGATCGTGGGCGGCCTCACGCCAGACCTCCGCCCGTTCCTGCTCAAGCGTCCGCAGTTGAGCTAACGCGGTTTCGAGATCTTGCACGCGGCCGGCCGCCTCACTTTGCTGGAGTTCGCTGTATCGGACCGCGCTGGCACACACGCCCTCGCTGCATAACCGTACGAGTTCTCGCCGAGCCATATGCATTGCCCGAGGATCGATATCGGCATTGAGGGCCTGAAAGTCCTCTAGCTCCTTTAGCAGGCACAAGTGCAAGTGACCCCATTCACGCATGGTCTCGGGCTGGTTGTAGCCTTGCTGCCAGCGCTGCGTTCCGTGCTCGGCCGCAAATTCCTTCTGTTCCTCGCGGGCGCGAGTACGCTCGTTGGGACTCCGTGCCGTCAAGCGCCACACAAAGGCATCAAGAAGGGCAGGAATGTGATCGACGAATTGGGCGCGAGTAATCCTAGAAGAGGTGCTGAGCTCCGGATCGGCTTCGACCGCGCTGCGCCATGCGGCCAGTATGGAGTCGCGGCGGACGGATAGGTGGACCGCCAGTGAGCTGAGCGCGACGGATGAAGGTTCAGATTTATGCACTACGGGGATCCCCGGGGAGGACTAAGGACCGCATGCCAAGGTTGGCGCGCAGTATACGTCCCGGAGCATTGCCGGTAAATTTCGCATCTGTAGGAGAAACCCTACTCCGCGGCGTTTGGCACAGAACTCCCGGTTTTTTCGGTGTGCTGGGCGATTGCGAGCAGCGGCCCCCCAGCGTGTCGGGATTTTTTGCGTGACCCGTTCGCCTGAGCCTGGCATTCGCGCAAACGTGGTCTTGAAATACAAAGCCTGACATCTACAGGCAGACTCGCCCAAGGTTAAGGAGTCAGACCGGGCTTTTAGGCTGATTGGTCGCTGCGCGGCAGCTTGATCGGACGAAAATAGTCTGGCTCGCTGCCTGGGCAACGGCACTTGGATTGGGCGGCATGTGAGCAAAACGATCAATGCCTGAATTTTTCCGTGTATTCCGAGTATGGAGCGCATAGAGGGTCTGGCGAAAGACTGGCTGCACGGTTGGCTAATTTGTCTCTAACCGCAAGGTTCGAGCGACCTACATGGAGCATGGGCCTTTTTCGGCGCAAAAGTATGCATATTTTTCTCTCGGCGCGTGCTCCGGGCGCGTCACCAAACGTTTCCAGGCACAATCTGCGATAGATTTCGTAGAACCCGACGGGCGGTTGAACCATTGCAAACCCAGTGAGGCGCGATCATTATCGCGAGGCTAGGGGTATTCCGTTCAATATCCCACCGTAAGCACGCGTCGATAGCGAGGCCCTAAGAATGTCCGACAACAAACCGGCCGTAGACGTCACTAAGGACTGGCAAGCAACGCAGGGCCAGCAATCGAGCGCGAAGCGTCTTCGCATTTTTGCGATGCTCGCATGGATCGTAGCCATCGGCGGCGAAATCGCCGGGATCGTTATGCTCCGGCAGCACAAGTTCGATCACGGAAATCTTGCGCTGTTGATCGGCATCCTGGTCGTGATTGCGATCTTTGCCATTGCCGGGAGCCTGATGTGGAAAGCGGCCAACAAGCACGATCCGGCACGTGAATCCGACAAAGCGAGGTTTTTCTTCCAGAACCAGCTCGGCGCGATCATCACGCTGATTGCCTTCCTGCCGCTAATTGTGCTGATTTTCTTGGACAAGGACATGGATCCTAAGAACAAGAAGGTCGCCGGCATGGTCGGAGGTGTGTTAGCGGTGGTAGCGGCGCTTATCGGGGTGAGCTGGAAGCCGCCCTCGGTCGAGCAATACACCAAGGACATGAATGCATGCGCCGCGCAGATCAAGTCCAGTCAACCGACGACGGCCTGTTCGCCCGAGGTCGCTTCTCAGGCGCAAGACATTGCCAGGGATTCCAGTGCAGTCGCGGAGGCGACCAAGGACGCCGCCCATCCGAATGGACAGGATGTGGTGTACTGGATTGCGCCGGAGAACGGAGCCAAGACTTCTTCGACGCCGCATGTGTTCCATCTCTGTGAAGGCGTGAGCCCGCTGCGCGGCAAGACCGTGAATCATGGGTCTGTGACTCAGGCCTATGCGGAGAACGCCACTCGCATCACGTTACAGATTGCGATGGAGCAGAAGCAGTGTGGGTTCTCTACCGCAAACTAGGTCTAGCTTGGTTTGCCGCGCCTGAATACGCTTCAGCAGATCTGCTACGGCCGATGAAGTTTCGGCGGAATTCAGTCTTCGCTGGAGCCGCCGCCGATTTCCTTGTTGAAGCTGCTCGCCAGGGATTCTGCAAATAGGTGCGGCAGCTTGCCATCAGGCATACCGACTATGCTGCGAAATCTCTCGGCCTCCGGACTTCCGGGGCTAAGCAGAGCCGGATCGAGGCGTTTGGTAAAATCAACGAGCGCGGGACGCAGCGCACGCATCAGTGCGGCGTCGTGGCGGCTGGCAAAACCATACAGCTCGCGCATCCATTGCACTGCATCGAGTTGCCGCTGCTCGTGACCGAGCAGGAGTCGGACCAGGAGCTCTTCCACCGGCAGGCCTTGCAAAGCCGCGCGCTCGGGCTCTTCGGCAATGCCACTGAGCCCCGATTCCTGCCGAACCTCGCGCTGCGTACGCGCGAGCGCCTTGATACCGACCAGGGACTCGCGCAGTAACAGGCCCGCCAACTGAAGTAGGCGCTCGCGGCCCTCACTCGGCAGCTTTTGGCTATCCAGGCCGGCGCCCCGGCAGAAGGCTTCGAGCATCCCGGGAGCGACCGGGCTCGGCGAGAAGCTCTTGGCCGGTGGGATTGCCGCGCGCGGTGGTGGCGGGCGCGGCGCATTGTCGGTTGCCTTCTGATTGCCGTCGAACTGCTGCATGCCTGAGTCGTTAATTGGATTGCCCCAGGCGTCATAGCCCCGGCGCACAGCGCTCGCGTCAGCATCATTGACTAATAGGGAACTGATATTCAGGTCGGCATCGATGTCGCGTTGCAGATTTCCGGGACCATTCACGGCCTGAGGAGCGCCATAAGGTACAATCGCGCTGGCATCTGCCGCGGGGCTGTCACTGTCGCGCACGCGGATGTGATAGGGCCCCATCCGCAGTGTGTCGCCCGCGCGCAATGGCTGCGGCCCCAACCTGCCGACCGGCTCCAACTCGTCGTTGAGGTACAGGCCATTGGTGCTCGTGTCCTCAACAATGTAGGTGCCGTTCCTGAAGGTAATGCGCGCATGGTGCGCCGAAATGTAGCGATTTGGGTCGGGCAGGACCCATTCGTTATCTACCGCCCGGCCAATGCGTGCGCCTTCCTGGTCAACGAGCATGCTCGCCGCCTCTCCAAGCGCGGTGCTCTGTTCGCTGATAATGGTCAGGCGCAAGGCCATTGGGCCGTTCCTCGGCAAAATGGTTGTCGACTCAATATAATAGCGGGGCAGGCAGTCGACGGCCTGCCGCAGTGGCACACAGATGGCATCCAATCACATCTTCAAGATTATGTTCGTGAACCAGGGCAAGGTTTACGAGGTATACGCGCGCAAGGTCAGCCACGGGAGCCTGCTCGGCTTCGTGGAAATCGAAGAGCTGGTCTTTGGGGAGCGCTCGAGCGTAGTGCTTGATCCGGGCGAGGAGCGCATCAAAACCGAGTTTGCCGGGGTCAAGCGCAGCTTCCTGCCGGTCCAAGCGGTCGTGCGCATCGATGAGGTCCGCAAGCAGGGAGTGAGCAAAATCGTGGCGCTCGAGGGCAGCAACGTGGCGAGTTTTCCAGGACCGCTGTATTCCACTCCGGCCGGTGATTCCGGCCCCAGGAAGTAGTTGGTGCTGATCCTGCCGGGAGCGCCGGCTGGTTCGGCATTCCGGCGAGCGCGGCAACTCGAGCGGCTGCAGCGCATCGACGCTGGAATTCTCGCGCTGCACTCTCGCTTTGTTCATTTTGTTGACTGCCGCGTCGCGCCAGACGTGTCGCAGCGAAAGCTACTGTTGCGGCTCTTGGACATCGGGGCGAACGCGCCGCTGGCCGAGGGCGCTGCCACTTTACTGGTGGTGCCGCGGCCCGGAACCATTTCACCCTGGTCGAGCAAAGCCACCGACATCGCCCTCGTCTGCGGCCTGAATTTCGTGCGGCGCATTGAGCGCGGCATTCTCTATCACCTCGAGGGCAGGATCAGCGCCCCCCGCGTCACGCTGGGTGCCGCGTTGCATGACCGGATGACCGAGAGCGTTCTGGACTCCAGTTCCGACGCCGAGCGGCTGTTTGCAGAGGCGACACCGGCGCCGCTGAATACGGTCAGCCTTACCGGTGGACGGGAGGCCCTGGCGGCCGCGAACACGCGCCTGGCGCTGGCGCTGGCCGATGATGAAATTGACTATCTGTTCGATACCTTCAGGCAGCTTGGACGTGATCCGACGGATGTCGAGCTGATGATGTTTGCGCAAGCGAACTCGGAGCACTGCCGCCACAAGATTTTCAATGCCGATTTCGTCATCGACGGCGTCACACAGCCGAAGTCGTTGTTTGCGATGATCCGCAACACTCACGCGCGCGCTCCCGAAGGCGTCCTGTCGGCTTACCGCGACAACGCCGCAGTGCTGGCCGGGGTCATGGGCACCCGCTATTTTGCCGATCCGGCGACGCGGGTTTACGGCGGCCATGACGAACCGATCGACATCATGATCAAGGTCGAGACGCACAATCATCCGACCGCCATCGCGCCATTTCCGGGGGCGGCCACCGGAGCCGGCGGTGAGATTCGCGATGAGGGCGCTACCGGATTGGGCGCCAAGCCTAAGGCGGGTCTGGTCGGTTACTCGGTGTCGCACTTGCGCATTCCAGGCCACACGCAACCGTGGGAACAGACGCTCGGTTCTCCGGCGCGCATTGCCTCAGCCCTCGAGATCATGATCGAGGGCCCGATCGGCGCCGCAGCATTCAACAACGAATTTGGCCGCCCGAACATCTGTGGATACTTTCGAACCTTTGAGCAACGCCTGCCCGGTGATACGCCGGGGCGCTCCCGCGGCTATCACAAGCCGATCATGCTGGCCGGCGGTCTGGGCAACGTGCGACGCGAGCACGTCAAAAAGGGCGAAGTGTCGGTGGGCGCCCCGCTTGTAGTCTTGGGTGGCCCGGCCATGCTCATCGGCTTAGGAGGCGGGGCCGCATCCTCGCTCGGGAGTGGCTCGAGCGACGAGGAACTGGATTTTGCCTCGGTGCAGCGGGGCAACCCCGAAATGCAGCGCCGCGCCCAGGAAGTCATCGATGCTTGCTGGGCGCTGGGCGCGAGCAACCCGATAGAACTCATACATGACGTGGGTGCGGGTGGCCTGGCCAATGCTGTGCCCGAGGCGGTAGCGCACAGTGCGCGCGGCGCCCGTATTGACCTGCGGGCGGTGCCGAGTGCGGAGCCGGGAATGTCACCGCTCGAAATCTGGTGCAATGAGGCTCAGGAACGTTACGTGCTGGCGCTCAAGCCCGGAGCGGTTGATAAGTTCGATGCTATCGCCAGCCGGGAGCGCTGCCCCTACGCGGTCATTGGTGTGACGACTGCAGATGGCGAGCTCATTGTCAGCGATCCGTTGCTGGGCGGTGATCCGGTGCACATGCCCGTGGCGGCCTTGCTCGGTAAGCCCCCGCGCATGCGCCGCGAGGTGCAAAGCCTCTCGCCGCCGGCGCCCGTCAGCGATGAATTCGCTGCGGTCAACCTTCGCGAGGCCTGTTACCGCGTGCTGCGGCTACCGGCTGTCGCCGACAAGAGCTTTCTTATCACCATCGGCGATCGAACCGTCGGCGGCTTGATCAGCCGCGACCCATTTGTGGGTCCCTGGCAGGTGCCAGTCTCTGATGTTGGGGTCACCTTAAGCGACTATCACCATCACACGGGAGAAGCTCTGGCGGTAGGCGAGCGAACGCCTGTGGCCTTGCTTGATCCGGCCGCTTCTGCGCGCCTGGCCGTTGCCGAAGCGCTGACCAACATACTGGCAGCCGACGTGCCCTCACTCGCCGAGGTTCGACTGTCGGCCAACTGGATGGCGGCTTGCGGTGAAGCGGGCGAGGACGCCGCACTGTATGCCGCAGTGCGTGCCGTGGGTGAAGAGTTCTGTCCGGCCCTGGGGATCGCCATTCCGGTCGGCAAGGACTCACTGTCCATGAAGACGACCTGGAAGGAGGATGGCGAGCCGCGTTCCGTAGTTGCACCGTTGTCCCTGATCGTGTCCGCGTTTGCACCGGTCAGGGACGTCAGGCGCACGCTTTCGCCGCTATTGCGACTCGATCTGGGTGCCACATCGCTCCTGCTGATCGATCTGGGCGAAGGACGTAACCGGCTCGGCGCCTCGGCGTTGGCGCAGGTCTACAACGCGCAGGGCGGGGAGCCCGCGGACATGAATAACGCCGAGTTGCTGCGCCGCTTTGCCACCGCGCTCGGCGCGCTGCGCGAGCGCTCGCTGCTGCTGGCCTACCATGATCGCGGCGATGGTGGCCTCGCCGTGACGCTGGCGGAGATGGCCTTTGCCAGCCATTGTGGCCTCGAAGTATCGCTGGACCCGGCCCGCGGTAGCGCGCTGGCGCAGTTGTTCAGCGAAGAGTGCGGTGTGGTGCTGCAAGTGGCAACCGCCCAGCTTCACGAAGTCTGGCAGGAACTCATTACCCACGGACTGCAGGACTGCTCGCGCGTGATCGGGCGGCCCATGGCCGATCTTCGGGTTCGGTTTGCCGTGGGCGCTGAGGTTCTGGATGAACCCTGGACCGAGCTTCGCCGCGCCTGGTCCGAGACCTCCTGGTGGATGCGGCGGTTGCGCGATGACCCGGACTGTGCCGACGAGGAACAGGCCTCCGCGGTCGATAGCACTGCACCTGGGCTGCGCTGGCAGCTCAATTTCGAGCCACAGGAAGATATTGCGGCACCGTTCATCGCCAGTGGCAGGAGACCTGCCGTCGCGGTGCTGCGTGAGCAGGGGGTCAACAGCCAGGTCGAGATGGCCGCGGTCCTTGAGCGCGCCGGCTTTGAGCCGCACGACGTGCACATGACCGACCTGCTGGCCGGCCGGGTCAGGTTAGCGAGCTACCACGGCCTGGTGGCTTGCGGCGGATTTTCCTATGGCGATGTGCTGGGGGCTGGTGGGGGATGGGCTCAGTCGATTCTGTTCCATGAGGCGACTCGGGGCGAGTTTGCCGAATACTTCGCGCGGCCGGATGCCTTTACGCTGGGGGTATGCAACGGCTGTCAGATGCTGGCGCTGTTGCGCGAGCTGATACCTGGCGCCCAGGGCTGGCCGCGTTTTCTGCGTAACCGCAGCGAGCAGTATGAGGCGCGGTTAAGTCTGGTTGAGATTCTTGAGTCCCCGTCAGTATTTTTTGCGGGCATGCAAGGCTCGGTGCTGCCGATTGCAGTCTCCCATGGCGAGGGTCGTGCGGTATTCGCCAACGACGCTGATCAGAACGCTTGCCTGGAGCAGGGTCTCGTGGTGTGCCAATACAGTGACGGGCGGGGTAATCCTGCCCGCCTGTACCCTTCCAACCCGAGCGGCACCCCGGCGGGCATCGCTGCGCTCACTACCCCTGACGGGCGGGCCACGATCATGATGCCGCACCCGGAGCGCGTCTATCGCACCGTACAGAACTCCTGGCATCCGCCCGATGCCGGAGAGGACAGCGGCTGGATGCGCATGTTCCGAAACGCCAGGGCCTGGCT
>Ga0157379_10002950_pt1 | contig 14350 bp, 13 predicted proteins | sample S25metaG_FD_121802 | JGI IMG/M metagenome (GOLD analysis project Ga0157379, IMG submission 121802) | Switchgrass rhizosphere microbial communities from Kellogg Biological Station, Michigan, USA - S2-5 metaG | ecosystem: Host-associated > Plants > Roots > Rhizosphere > Soil | place: USA... | reverse complement strand
CCCTTCACGATTTTCTCGGCGACGCCGGCCGCACGGGGCTCGGAATGATGTGTGCCTTCGAGGATATCGAGGTCGTTGACGGAATTCAGAAGAACGTCATCGACTGCAATTGGAAGATCGCGGTCGACAACCTGTTCGACTGGTACCACGTCATGTACAGCCATGCCTCGGCCAACCACACTGGTCTCGTCGATCTCTCCAAAGTGCTGTTTCCTAACAACCAGATGGTGATGCTGGGCGAGTACGGGCACGCGATCAGCGGCCCCGGCCTGCCTCAGGCCACACAGGATCAGATCAACCAGCTTTCCGACGAGCAACGAATTGAGATGGCCAAGACTTTGGATCATCCTCTCCCGAGAGTCCGGCCGCAGAAGGCAATGGAGCTGATGGGAGCGGTAGGCATCCGCAGCATGGGCCATCCCAATATTTTTCCGAACCTGTGGATCACACTAGAGGGCCTGCAAATGTGCCTGCGCTTGCCGCGCGGACCGAGACACACGGAACTATGGTGGTTCACTTTTGTGCCGAAGAGCGCCACGCCGGAACGCAGGCGCCGGATGATCGAGATGGCGACGCATCTCTTCGGGCCAGCTGGCTTGTTAGAGCAGGATGACGGTGAGAATTGGAGCCAAAGCACGCGCGCGTGCTCAGGCGTCGCCAGTCGTCGACTTGGCGAAGCGCTTGTTATGGGCGTGGGACGTGGCAAGATCGAGGTCGCAGAAAACGGACAACGTCGCGTCGAGACTTGCATTAACGAACACGGACAAAGGTGGCTTTATCGCGCCTGGACGGAATGGATGACAGCGGACAATTGGGCGGAGCTCAAGGCTCGCACGCCTGCCGCCGAGGGAGTTGTCTGATGAGTGCCGAGGCACTTGCAAGTCCGACCCGAAAGGCGTCGCCCGGAATGACTCTCTCCGATCGCGCGTTGTTGCAATATCAAATCGAGCAGTTTCTGTACGAGGAAGCGGCCCTCCTCGATGCGCGGAATTATCGTGAATGGTTCAGCCTCGTTACTGAGGACATCCACTACTGGATGCCGATCCGACGCACTGTCACGAGAAGCGATCGCGATCGCGAGTTTACCAAGCCAGGTGACATGGCTTTTTTCGACGACGATCATCGGCTCCTTGAGATGCGCGTAAAAAAACTCGAGGCGTCTTCGGCGTGGTCCGAGGATCCGCCCTCGCGCTCGCGGCACTTTGTGTCCAACGTTCGGATTTTGGATGTCGCCGACGATGACATCACCGTCGATGTCTGCTTCCACCTCTACCGCACAAGGTTGAATTCGGAGGTTGACAGCTGGATTGGCCATCGCACGGATGTTCTCCGGCGCTTAGGCACGACCTTCAGGCTCGCGAAACGGCACATCTTCCTCGATCAGACGCTCATTCTCGCCAAGAACATGAGCACCCTGTTTTAGGATCTGGTGATGGCCACGCTCGACGGCGAAGTTGTACTGATCACGGGCGGCGCGTCGGGTCTCGGACGCGCCGTGGTCGAGAGGTTTCTCGAAGAGGGCGCCCGGCTCGCCGTGCTTGACCGCTCGGCTGACCGGTTGGGCGAGCTTGCGTCCGCACATCGCGGAGCAGTCGTCGGCATTCCAGGTGATGTCCGGTCGGTTGCCGACAATCAGCGCGCGATCGAACGCTGCGTGAAGGAATTCGGAAAGCTTGATTGTGCCATCGGCAATGCCGGCATCTGGGATTATTCGGCTTCGCTTGATTCTCTGCCCGCCGATCGCATCGATACTGCGTTTGACGAGATGTTTCACATCAACGTCAAGGGCTATATCAACCTTGCGAAAGCGGCGCTGCCCGCGCTCGTCCGTTCCAAAGGCTCACTGATCTTCACGGTTTCCAATGCCGGTTTCGATCCGGCGGGCGGAGGGCCACTTTACACGGCGAGCAAGCACGCAGTCGTCGGTCTTATACGCCAACTCGCGTTCGAGTTCGCGCCTGCAGTTCGCGTGAACGGCGTGGCGCCGGGTCCAATCGAAACTGACCTGAGAGGCCCGCAGGCGCTCGGCATGTCCGAGCGATCGATCAGCAGTGTCGATCTTTCGTCCCTGGCAGCACCGAACGTACCGCTCGGTCGCGTCCCGGCCACGGCGGAGTATGCGGGCGCCTATGTGTTTCTCGCGTCGCGACGCGACAGCCGTCCCGCGACAGGTGGGGTGGTGAGCATGGACACCGGTATCGCCGCGCGCGGCATCGGCCGTGCATCCGCTGGCGGCGATCTTGTTGCAAAATATACCGGCGGAACGTGAGAACGCGATGAATCCGTGGGGCGTCTCGCAACCGAGAATTGAAGATGACGAGCGCCATGACGTGCGCATGGACGGCGTACATTTTTTCCGTGCCGCGATCAGTGGACCGTTTGTGTGCGCTCTCGATCCCGGAAACTACTCTTACTGCGTAATGGTCCGCGCCGGCCGCGTTCGCTTGCACACCGATTTCCCATCGAACACGGAAATCGAGATCGGCGCAGGCGATGCCGTCGCCGTGAGCGGTCTTGCACCTCACAGCTTTGGTTCGATCGGCGCGCGGAAGCGCGCGCCTGTGGGTCGCTTCGAGCGGCGCCCGCTTGCGAGCAAGGTGCCGCGGGCAGGAGTAGAGCTGATCGTCGGTGTCGCGCCCAGCGAAGCGCTGTCGATCGGCTCGCTGATGGTGGGGCCGATCGTGGTACGAGAGAAGGAACAGCCTGATCTGGCGCGCCGCCTCTGGTCCGCCGTCGCGATGCTTGAAGACGAGTACGCCGACGAGTCCTGGATCGACCGCAATCTGGTGATCCGTCGACTGGCGGAGATCATGCTCGTCAATATGAGCCGCGCGCTCCTTGTGCATCGTGGGTCCACGCCGGATGCAAGGTCCATTCCGACAAGCCGTCAGGTCATGCGCGCAATCACGGCGTTCTTCGCAGCTCCTGAGCGGTCGTGGACGTTGCCCGATCTCGCAAAGGCCGCAGGGATGTCACGGACGCGTTTCGCCGAGACTTTCAAGCTCGTAACAGGACAGACCCCGAAGCATGTCATCTCGCGAATGCGCCTGACAGCCATTGCACGCCGGCTCGCGAGTGCGTCGCTAAGCGTCGAGACCGCGGCCGAAGAGGCTGGCTATGGCTCATCCGAAGCATTCGTTCGCGCCTTTCAGCGCGAATTCGGAGAAACTCCTGCGCGCTGGCGGCGCAGGCGTATCGCGAGAATGCCTGCTGCGGAAACAGCCACGCATTCGCGCCTGCGGGCGCGCTAGAAATCAGGAGGCCCTATGAGCATCGGATCGCTTGGATATCTCGGACTAAAGGTGAAGGAGCCGCGCGCCTTCACCGAGTACGCCACCGGGATTCTCGGATTAATGGCGGGCGGGGTTGTCGGCGAGGCCCGGCGCTTCCGGCTTGACGAACTCGACTGGCGCATCTCGGTTGAGCAAGGCGACGCCGACGATGTCTCCTTTTTGGGCTTCGAAGTGGCGGGACCGACCGAGCTCGACACTCTCCGGGAGCGCCTCGTCAAAGCCGGCGTCGCGGTCGGCGGCAGTAATCCCGGTGCGATCGCGGAGCGGGGCGTTCTTGAGCTGATCAGTTGCCGCGATCCCGACGGCCTTCCCGTCGAGATATTTTATGGACCGACGCTGCGCACCGAAGTTCCATTCGTCTCGCCCGCGGGAATTTCGCAGTTCGTGACGGGCACGCAGGGGCTCGGGCATGTCGTCTTATCAGCAAGGGACATAGCCGCATCGCGCCGCTTCTATCAGGACCTTTTAGGCTTTCGCCCGTCGGATACGATCCGTATGCGGATGGGTCCGCGAGCGAGCTTCGACATGGAGTTCTTTCACTGCAATCCCCGCCATCACACGTTGGCGCTGATCCCGCTGCCGATGCCCAAGCGGCTGCATCACTTCATGCTTCAGGTCCCCACGCTTGATGCGGTGGGATTTGCGCTTGAGCGCGCCGAAGCTGCCGGCGTGCCGATCTCAGCCACTCTTGGTCGTCACACCAATGACCGCATGGTTTCATTTTATTCGCGCTCGCCCGCTGGCTTCGAGGTTGAGTTCGGCTTCGGTGCGCTGGAAGTGGACGACGCGACTTGGCGCGTGACCCGCCACGAGGGGCCCAGTTCCTGGGGCCACAAGCGCGGCGCGCACTAGAGGGAACAACGTCGTGGATCTTGGAATTGCCGGAAGGTCGGCCATCGTCTGCGGGGCCAGCGCCGGGTTGGGTCGTGGCGTTGCCTCCGCGCTCGCCCGCGAAGGCGTGACTGTCTTCATTGCGGCGCGCGACGAAGAACGATTGCGGCAAGCGGCGGGCGAGATCGCCAAAGAGTGCGGTGGCACCGTCCACAGCATAGCCTCCGACGTAACGACGGATGCCGGTCGGGACGCGCTTCTCGCCGCGTGTCCCTCTCCCGACATCCTGATCAACAATGCCGGTGGCCCTCCGCCGGGGGATTTCCGCACCTGGTCTCGCGAGGACTGGATCAAGGCGATCGACGTCAACATGTTGTCTGCGATCATGCTGATAAGGTCGACAATAGACGGGATGATCGCGAGGCGGTTCGGCCGGATCGTCAACATCACAAGTCATATGGTGAAGCAACCCGTCGGCATTCTGGGACTGTCGAACGGCGCACGGAGCGGCCTCACCGGATTCGTGGGCGGACTGGCACGCGACGTGGCTCGTCACAACGTGACCGTCAACAACATGTTGCCGGGCCAGTTCGATACAGACCGACTCCGATCCAACCATACGAAATTCGCAGCTGTACAAAAGATCGATGTCGAGCAATATCGCGAGCGCTCACTTTCCCAGATCCCTGCTCGTCGCTTCGGCACACCGTCAGAGTTCGGCGCCATGTGCGCGTTTCTGTGCAGCGCACAGGGCGGGTTCATCACCGGCCAGAACATCCTGCTCGACGGCGGCCAATATCCCGGATTGCTTTGAGCCAGGTCACGAGGCGGGCCTTCGCTCGTCGCCACGCATTGAGTCCTAGGCTGGCGGGTTTCAAGTCCAGGCCTGAGCAAGGCCGCCGTCGACGAACAACTCGATGCCGGTAATGTAGCGTGCGTCGTCGGACGCCCCCTTTGCGGGCGTCCTACATCTACGCCCTGGGGCAGCCACCGCCACCGCAATATTGTCCGCTTTGGGTCGATAGCGGTCATTCACCACTAACTGACGAGCAAAAACGTTCTGAGGGAGTTCTGGAAAAATTGGGCGTGATTTGCACTCAGACCTAGCGCCATTTCTGCTGGACCGTCGGTATCAGGGCGTAAACAGCTTCCAGTGTCCCTCGGAGACGACTTCGACGGAACCGTCGGTCACCTTGATCGCCGTCTCATCGTCGATCGCATAGGCAGGACCCGCGATCTCGGCCGCCCATCTCTCTGCGTCGGCCATGGTGTTCTCCGGCAGGAGCACATGATCCAGGTGCGGGAAGATCGAGAAATCGACGATGCCCAGCGTGCTGTCGCTATCGGTGGGCGGCTTCCAGCCGACGAAATCCTTCCCGATACGGGGAGTCATCACCATGCTCCCCGCACTCAAACCCACCCACACTGTGTCACGCAGTGACGGCAAGAGGTCCGCCAGCCCGGACTGGCGCATCCAATGGCACAGGTACAGCGCGTCGCCACCATTCACGAGTAGTACGTCTGTTTGCCGTACCCACGGGACCCAGCGTTCTTTGCCAATGCTCGGCAGCGCGGTGAGCTCCAGCACGCCCAAAGATTTCCAACCCAACTCGCACATGGGGGTTGTGGCTCGCCCGGTGATGAAACGCCACGCTCCCGCAGGACTACCCTGGGGGTGCCCGTACCCGGCAGTCGGAATACAGAGAGCGTTGCACTCACCAATCGGTTTGCCGAGAAGGCCGACAAGTGCGTCGTGGATGCTCGCGTTCTTGATGCCAGCGGACGTGAGAAGGAGCTTCAACGGGCCTCTCCAACGCTGGACTCGTACTCGCGGTGACAACTATGGTCCGCGCCAAGCGTGATGTGGTTTGCGGTTAACATCCAACTGGAACCTCTTCAAAATCGTTTGGACAGCAGCGCCACGAACATCCCTCGAACCAATGCCTAGCGTCCAACGTCGTGATAGGATGCCCAACTGTCGGCGCGCACACCGCAAGCCAATGTCCATCACGTCCGGTGCTGTGGTTCATCGGGGGGCAACAATGAAGTATTCGGCAATTCTTCTCCTGCTCATCGCCGGTCTGGGCGGTTGTACCTTATTCACTAAAGGGGGTTCCCCCGTCTACGTCATATTCTTTTCAAGCGGTAGCGTCGAACTCTCCGCCGAGGCTCACAAGGTGGTCGACCAGGCTGCCGATGCCATCCGCAAAAACAAACCCTCCTCGGTGACAATTGCCGCCGGAGTTCTTGCAGGTAATAACCTAAAGCTCGCACAGCCTCGCTTTGAAGCGGTCCGCCAAGCGCTCGTTGGCGATGGCGTCTCGGCCGAACTCATTGCCCGAGCTGCTATTCCGGATACCGATCAAAAGGAAGTTGGTGGCACCGGCAACCAACGTGTCGAAATTCGCCTCGTGCCAAAAGTCCAGCCATAGACATCGATCGGAGCGCCTGTCGTCGAAATGGAAGGATGCCGTGCGCCTAGCGAACGTCGAATGCGGACATTTGAGTTTGGTCAACTTTTTTTCGCGTGCATTTGGCGCAGGATACATCCGCCTGATCTGAAAGCTGTCTCTCGAGAATTGTGAACCTTCGGTTCGCGGACTGTTGGTATATCTGTTGGTACGGGGCGCGGCTCCAGATCGAGCGCTCATTCATATCAAACAGTTACGCTAGTTTGTGGTAGTTGCCGGGCCCACCAGTGCGTAAGCGGCCGCGAAGACACTTGTAATGCCGCGACACGGATCCAATGTCCGCTCTCCACCCAAAGCGGAGCTTGCCCCTCGGCAAGGTTACCCAACGAAATCGGCTATCGTCTGCCACCACCTCATCCGGCTCAGCTGGTCGGGGTTTCCATGAGAGCGAGTAGTCCATGCAGCAAATCTTGCGGGGTTGGTGGACAACCTCTGATGTGAAGTGCGACCGGTAGCACCTGCGAGACACCGCCGGTCACGGCGTAGCTGCTCGCGAAAAGCCCCCCGTTGATGGCACAGTCGCCGACCGCAACGACCCACTTTGGAGACGGTGTTGCGTCATACGTGCGTTCCAGGGCTTCTCGCATATTCTTGGTCACAGGTCCGGTGATCAAGAGCACATCAGCATGTCTAGGCGAGGCGACGAACCGAAGGCCGAAGCGCTCCAGATCATAAAAGGCGTTGTTCAGCGCGTGAATTTCCAATTCGCAGCCGTTGCATGAACCGGCATCTACCTCGCGGATTGAAAGGCTCCTGCCGAGGCGTCGGCGGGACGCCGCATCCAGTTGTGAAGCCAGCTTCGCCAAGTCGGCGTCGTTTGATTTCGGCAGCTTCTCCGTAAGAGGAGCCCGAACTAGACTTTGAAATAGCAGCTTACGCATATTAATCGCCTAGAGGTCGTGTCCGGAATAGGAACAGTTGAACGATTTGTTGCAGATCGGAAAATCCGCCACGATATTTCCCTCTATGACTGCTTCAAGCAGAGGCCACTGAAACCAGGACGGATCGCGTAGGTGGCAACGCTCGATTCGTCCATCATCGGCGACTCGCGTCGAGACCAAAATGTCACCTCGAAACCCTTCCACGACCGCCAGCCCCTCGCCGGACTTGATCGAAATGTTGGTTTGAACTGCGCCATCGGGAAGACGTGAGAGAATCTGATCAATCAGGGAAACGCTCTGTTTGACTTCATGAATGCGAATCCAGACACGGGCGTTTACGTCGCCTTCCATGAGGACCGGGACTTCAAACGACAGTTGATCATATGGGGGGTAAGAAAACGCGCGCCGCGCATCGAAACCACGTCCCGAAGCTCGACCGATAAAACCCCCAGCCCCAAATTGGCGGGCCAGTTCTGGCTTGAGGATGCCGGTCGAAACAGTTCGATCCTGAAGCGAGGCCGTGTTGTCGTACAACTCGACGAGTGCGGGAAATCTCTGGCCGATCTCAGTAAGAAGTGCCCTCAGCTTGGCAATCTTGTCCTGATCGAGATCGATAGAGACTCCTCCTGGCATAACGCAGTCGCGCATCAGACGATGCCCGAAGCAGGCGTCCGCCGCACGCAGGACCCGCTCACGAAGAACGGCGCAATGGGCATGCATCATGGCGAACGATGCGTCGTTACAAATCGCACCAATGTCACCAAAATGGTTTGCCAGCCGTTCGAGTTCCGCCATCAAAGCCCGCACCCAATTCCCGCGCGCGGGTACGTCTGTGTCCGTTGCGGCTTCAACGGAGCGGGCGAACGCGATCGCGTAGGCGACTGTGCTATCGCCCGACACGCGGCCTGCCAGTTTTGAGGCGCGTTCGAGATCTGACATTTGCATGAGTGCCTCGACGCCCTTGTGGACATAGCCGAGGCGGGCTTCGAGACGTACGATGACTTCTCCGTTGGCGGTGAATCGAAAATGACCCGGCTCGATGATACCGGCGTGAACAGGTCCGACGGCGATCTGGTGCAGGCTCTCACCCTCTGCCGGTAAGAAGACATACTGTTCTGGAGGTGTGCTCGCGGTGCTATCTCCCAGCGGATGGCGCACGCCCCAACGGCCATGGTCGAACCAAGGGCGGGTGTCAGGTAAGCCATCAGGTTCGAGTCCATTCAGGTCGCGGATGGAGCGCTCAAGACGCATCGCGGGAAGGTGCTGTTTCGCGACCGACGGAAAATGTCCTGCGGCGCACGGTAGGGTGACAACTGCGATATCGCATGTCGCCTCCTCCAGAAGCGCCATATTCACGGCATTTGTTTCGCCCCAAAGGCCGAGCAGAGTCCAATTTGAGATCGAAAGTTGTTCGATTGCCGTCTGCCAGCCTTCGACATCGACGTCCACTTTCGGGCATGGGCGGTGGTGAGGTATGGCCGTATGGCCACCGATCAGTTCCGCCAACTTCAGCATCTCTGGCATCGGTCTATCCCAACATTTGTGCAACGTGCTGGAACCAGACCACAAGCATGGGCGGCAAATAGATTCCTGCTGCCAGAACGAGCGTTAAATGCGCAAAGATCGGAAGATAGGAGGCCTTTGACGGCGCCGCGCTGCCGGTCGGTTCTCCAAAGGCAATGCCTTGCAGGCGTAGCATGAGCGCGCCGAATGCCACGAGCAGTCCGAGCACCAGAGCGAGTGCGAGCAGAGGTTCGCGCGCAAATGTCGACGTGACGATAAGAAATTCGCTCATGAAAATGCCCAGAGGCGGCATGCCGGCGATAGCGATGACACCGAGCACGAGCCCCCAGCCCAACACGGGGTGAGTTACCGTGAGACCGCGAATGTCTGCGATGCGCTGCGTTCCTTTGATCTGCGCAATGTGCCCAACAGCAAAGAATATCGCCGACTTCGTTAGGCTGTGCATGGTCATCTGCAACAGTCCGGCGAAATTTGCGAGAGGACCGCCCATGCCAAAAGCAAAGACAATTATGCCCATATGTTCAATCGAGGAGTACGCGAACAGGCGCTTGATGTCGCGCCGTCGGTACAACATGAACGCGGCGAAAATGACCGAAATGAGTCCCACCACGACCATGAGCGGACCAGGCGCGATCGCAGTCGAGTTCAGTGTCATGAGCATTTTAAATCGCAGGATTGCGTATAGCGCGACGTTCAGAAGCAGACCCGATAGAACTGCAGAGATTGGTGTTGGACCCTCGGCGTGTGCGTCTGGCAGCCAGGCGTGCAAGGGCGCCAAACCGACTTTTGTGCCGTAACCAAGAAAGAGAAATACGAAAGCAACGTTCAATAGCGCTGGATCAAACTTCGACACATGAGCGACGAGTACAGTCCAAGTCATACTCTGGAGGCCTTCGCCTAGTACCGGTTGGGCCGCCATATAAACGAGGATCGTACCAAAAAGCGCAAACGCAATTCCGACACTTGCGAGAATGAAGTACTTCCACGCCGCTTCAAGTGCCTCGTGGGTACGATAAATTCCGACCATCACGACGGTTGCAAGTGTTGCCAGCTCGATGGCCACCCACATCAGGCCAATGTTGTTGGCGATCAGCGCCAGATTCATGCCGAACATCATGACCTGGTACATCGCGTGATAAAAACGCAGGTTTGTCGGTGTTAGGCGTCCTGTTTCAAGCTCATGGCCAATGTAACTTGCGCTGAATACGCTCGTCGTGAAGCCGATAATCGTGCTCAGCACGATGAAGACGATGTTGAGGTCATCAATGAGAAAGTAGGTGCCTGGCTGTGCGTGCACGAAAAACAACGAGACCGCGGCCAGGAGCGTGAGAAAGCTGGCCACCATATTCAATCGCGCCGACAGCCGATAACCGGGAAGCACTGCGAGCACTGCGGCCGCAAAGGCCGGGATGACCAGCACCAGTGTGGTGCCGTCGAGGAGCCCCTTCATCGCCGGTCTCCTCGGAAACGATCGAGCGCTTGCACGTCGACCGAGTCGAAACGCTCTCGAATGCGAAACAGGAATATGCCGATGACTATAAAGGCAATCAACACGGAAAAAGCCACGCTGATTTCCACGACGAGAGGCATTCCCTTGGCACCCGTCGCAGCCAGAACAAGTCCGTTTTCGAGCGACATGAAGCCCACGACCTGTCCGACGGCGTTGCGCCTTGTCACCATGATCAAAAGTCCGAGGAGAAGGACCGAGAGCGCAAAAGCAAGATCTTCGCGCGCAATCGGGTCTGCATCCGGCGTGATCCGCAACATGACCGCCATGGATAATCCGACGAGAGCTATGCCGCCGAGCATGATCGGCCCGATGCCGGCAGTCGTCTCGATCTCGCGATGAATGCCGAGAGTCACAATCATGCGATGCAGGGCGACCGGAATAATGATGGCCTTAAAGACGAGGGCTATTAGCGCTGTGACATAGAGGTGCGGCGCATCTTGGATATAGGCCTGCCAACCGACCGACAGCGAAAGCAGAACAGCATGCAGCGCGAACACATTGAGCAGCGCATAAAGCCGGTCCTGATAGAGCATCATCAGGCTCACCAGCACCAGACTGCCGGCCAATAGATGCGAAATGTCGAATGCTAGCCCGTGCACCTAAAGCCCCCGCGACACAAAGAGGAGCAGTGCTCCCAAAAGACCCAGCATGAGCGCCGCGCCGAGGAAGGTCGGCACTCTGAAGACGCGCATCTTTGCGATTGCGGTCTCGAACACCGCAAGCCCAAAACATCCTACGAGCAGTTTGCCGACGAACGCTGCGGCGCCGAGTGCGTAGTGGATGCTGGTGTCCCCGGCAGTCGCAATTCCCCAAGAGAAGAAGATGCACACGATCAGCGAGAGGTAGACAAGTAGTTTTAGCGAAGCAGCCAGCTCGATCAATGCAAGATGGCGGCCGGAATATTCGAGAATCATCGCTTCATGCACCATTGTCAGTTCAAGATGCGTTGATGGGTTGTCGACGGGTATCCGCGCGTTTTCCGCAATCCCAACCATCATGAGCGATATCAGTGCCAAGCCGAGTGTGACGCGAAGGCCGACGCTGGGAGACGTCATGTACTGCGCTATGCCGGAGAGTTGCGTTGTTCCCGCCAACAAAGCCAAGGAAAAGATAATCATCATCATGGCTGGTTCTGCGAGCGACGCGATCATCACTTCGCGGCTCGAGCCGATTCCACCGAAGCTCGTCCCGATATCCATTCCCGCAAGTGCAAGTAAAAACCGGGCGCTGCCCAGAAGCGCCACCAAAGCGATGAGGTCGGCGGTCCAACTGAACAAGAGTCCCGCGGCAAATGTCGGGACCAATGCCGCAGAAACCCAAGTGGCCGCGAAGATTAGATAAGGGGCGGCGCGAAACAGCCAGGACGCATTGTCCGCAAGGACGACTTCCTTGCGCAACAGACGAATCAGATCGCGATACGGCTGAAGGATAGGAGGCCCCTGGCGTCGCAGCAGCCTGGCCTTCATTTTCCGCACGAGACCCGTGATGAGCGGTGCCACGAGCAGTACCAGAAGCATCTGCGCGCCCTGAACCGTGAGATCGGATATCAGCGCCATATCGCGATCGCCAAAAGGAGCAGCACAAGCGCCGCGAATACAAGGCTGAGATAACGTCGTATGGTGAGAAATTGCAGCACGTTGAGGCGGTCAGCGAGGAAAGTGATGGCGCCGGAGATGGGCGCGTAGAGCATGTCCCAGACAACATCTTCAAGAATGACTTCGAGCTTTGCTGGTCGCGTTTCCCCCGGCAACGGAAACTCAACGTGCTCACGAGCTCGAAACACCAGCGTTCCAAACACTCGTCGAATTGGCTGAGCAAAACTCCCGGCTGTGTATTGCGTGAGCGGGCTGGCCTCGGGGTATCCGCCGTCCCACGCAGGCGCGCGGCGCTTTGCTTTCGACGCGAACAAATGGACTGAATAAGCGCCGAGCGACGCTGACACGGCGATGAAAAGAAATATCAACAGTCCGTTATAGGAGCTCCTTCCCTGCGCGATCGGAACGATCGACAACCACGGCTGGGCGGCCTGAAGTGGCATGTGACCGCCGAGGACCAGATGTACGGAAGGAGCGATGGCGTCGATGAAGAAGCCTGGGAGGAGTCCCGCAACCAAACAGACTGTGGCCAGGAAAAACATTGCAGTGAGAGAAAACTGGTCGGACTCATGTGCTGTTTCCGCGGCGCGTGTTCGTGCACGACCGGAGAACGTCACACCAAATGCTTTGACGAAACAAGCTGCTGCGAGAGCTGCCGACAGCGCCAACATCGCGCCTACTGCCGGAACACTCAGTTTCAAACCCCATTGAGGCAGTTCCGGGCTGAGCAGGATCGCTTGAAATGTCAGCCACTCGGAAACAAAGCCGTTGAACGGTGGAAGAGCCGAGATGGCGGCGCAACCGATGAGAAACGCGAAGGCAGTCAGCGGCATGCGATGTATCAGCCCACCAAGGTGCTCCATATCGCGCTCCCCGGTGGCTGTGAGAACCGCGCCCGAGCCGAAGAAAAGCAGGCTCTTGAAGACAGAGTGATTGAACACATGAAAAAGGGCCGCGGTCAGTGCCAGTGCTGCGGTTGCCAAAAGGCCGTTCGCGCTGAAAGCGAGTGCGAGTCCAAGACCAATGAAAATGATGCCGATGTTTTCGACGGTGTGATAGGCGAGAAGGCGCTTGAGGTCGTGTTGCATGAGCGCATACAGAACACCCATCACGGATGTTATCCCGCCAAGTGCAAGCACGACCACGCCCCACCACCAAACGGGTGGGCCGAGCAAGTCAAATACGATGCGAATGAAAGCGTAGACTGCCACTTTCGTCATCACGCCGCTCATCAAGGCCGACACGTGGCTTGGCGCAGCTGGATGAGCAAGAGGCAGCCAGACATGAAGCGGGACGAGCCCCGCCTTTGATCCGGCGCCCACGAGGACAAGTCCGAGAATTAGCGCGGAATGTAACGCATCAGGATGGTGAGAACGGATCGCTTCGAAGCCATAGTGGCCGTCGGGACCGGCCAAGAGGCCATAGGCGAGTAGAAGGGTGAATGTTCCAAAACTCGCCATCAGAATATAGACGTAGCCGGCTCGAACATTATCGGCAGAGCGGTGATGCGCCATCACCAGTGCCCACGACGTCAGGGACATGAACTCCCAGGAGAGCAAGAAAGTAAACGCGTCCTCGGCGAGAACGACGAGATTCAAGCCTGCAAGAAATGCAGCATAGAATGGGAGAACACGTTCGGCCGACTGCTCGTGTCGTCCATAGCCGAGTGCATAGACGCTCGCGACGGCAGCCCCCAAGTCTACGACAACGAGAAAGAAGGCAGAGAGAGCGTCGACGTGAAAGTTCGCGCCGAGCCAGGGCAGCCCTAATGGCAAACGTAGCGTAGCGGATTGGTTGGACACAAGGCTGATGAATGCAGTGACGCATCCAACACTCGCGATCAACGCCGTCGCTCCATAGACCATGGGCGTCGCGATGCGCCGTTTCGCCAGACCAATAGCGATGGAGGCAACAACGAGAAAAGCGAGCACACACCACATCAAGATGACAACGGACATCGCGTTGTCCTCAGGCCGCGTATGGGGGAGAGGATTTGTTTACGCGACTGCGTTTCAAATGCGCTTCCGATTTCAGGTGCATGTCGCGTCCACCTTGGTAGCTCGCTACAGTCTTACCAATAAAGTCGACACCAGCAATTTTTGCGATCCCACGTTGCCAGGGGAGCCCGATCGCTCCTCCTTGCCATCCCTCGCCGAACAGGCGGGACCAAGTGTTGGCAGGCGGTTGTCGATTGTTCAGTCCCAAAGCGGGTCGCGTGACTCCAGTATCCGCTATACTCATGTTT
>Ga0157379_10002947_pt1 | contig 14356 bp, 10 predicted proteins | sample S25metaG_FD_121802 | JGI IMG/M metagenome (GOLD analysis project Ga0157379, IMG submission 121802) | Switchgrass rhizosphere microbial communities from Kellogg Biological Station, Michigan, USA - S2-5 metaG | ecosystem: Host-associated > Plants > Roots > Rhizosphere > Soil | place: USA... | reverse complement strand
GCTGAGTGATTCCAGATCTTCACGATGCGGGCGGTTGGCGATGATAAGTTGCAGCCACTGCAGCAATATACCTAACTCAGCAATTAAACTAGGGAAAGAATAATGCCAACATGCCTCGTCACCCCGGCTGTAAGGAATGATATGCATTCCCGTCCCCGTCAGACCTGTCCACACACAGAGGGGGCCATCGCGTGCTAACAGCTTCGTACGAAAATCTTCGCGGGTTCTCGTAGTTTCAGATGGAACCTGGGATCGTTGCTTGATGACCTCCAGGTCAACAGCGTGGGCGAGAGGGTTATCATTGGGCACTATGTATCGGTAGACGCCTTGGTCTAGCAACGCGCCATTCAATGTGATCTCGTTTCCTTCCTCATCGACCAAGTGTCCAGCAACACCGAGAACGCACCATCCCAGATATTGCAGGTACTTTCGTGGGTTCAGACAGACAGAGATGACAATAGGTATAGGTAATTCAAGGTAAAAAGGGTCTTCCTCTTCGTAACCCGATAAGATGAGGTGAACAAAACCAGACGGTGGTGTGGGTCGGGAAGACATGATCGTGATCTCAGCCACTTGTGCATTACGTAAGTGGTTCCTACGCGTGCTGGATCAGGCGCCCGTGAAACGAAACGGAAGAAAAAACGAGTCGGATTCAGAAGTTGATGTTGGATTTACGAGCGCTCAGCAAGGCCATGCTACGGGTTCCGTTCCGGGCCGTGCTCTTTTGTATCCCCTTTTCAGTTAAACAGCATATATTCGATTTATAAGCAGTCTACATGATGTATGTACCGTATCCGTTTGCCTCACGAGCTCACCGAGGTCAAATGTAATTTTACTTTTATTTTGTGGATTGTGACGTTTATTCCAACAGTTGAGGCAAGATTATAATGTGGAGTAATGAAGAGAAAGAGGAAAAATGAGGACCACAAGACCAGAAGACAAGTCCTGTTGATTTGGGTGAGCTTAGGATCCTTTCTGGGCTCCACAGTTGCCGCTGTAGCGGCTAGCTGGATGGACTATCGAGTATCTGCAGCTGTATGCGAAACCCGGGCACAAGTCCAAGCCCGACACTGGGCAGATCACTAGCTTAAAGAACCGAAATCGGAAACAGAGGCCGTATACAACCGTAACACAAGAGAAGAGAAGAGAAAGAAAAAATTACAACAAACGGGAAACCTAAGTTAAAGGAAACCTGAACGGTGTGTGGAATGTCATGTCAGGGTCGCGAGGAAGGAAGATGATGTGTGTGACGGTTTAGCGTGGATGGGATTGGGATCCATAACATTGTGGAGGGTGGGTAGGGGAATATCTTGCCGTGAGGATCTCTGAAAAGGGAGAGATCGCCCATAATCGAAGTCGGCAAGAGACGTCCCCGGCTGACAGGCATTCAACGAAGGGACACTCGTGCTTGATCAAGACATTCCAAGACTTCGCGATAAGGAACAACCGAGCATCTCATCCTCGAGATAAGGATCCAACCTTATCATACACTCCTTATCGCCTTATCTCCAACCAAAGCGCCCGTACAAGAAACGAGTGGCTTATCTTCCTGCCTTGCTCTCTCTCCACCACCTCCTCGATGCAATGGATTCTCGCCTGCTTGTTTTCCTCTGCGACAGAGTCAACGGTAGACATGCTGGCGTTGGTGAGGATCCGGCGGAGCCCACTTCCGAACCCCGCAAAGGTATCGCCTATTCGTCGCTCGGGCTGCGTTTTGTGTTTGGGTGTGAAGGTGGTAAGACGGACATTGGTGTGGATGGCTAGGTCGCAGTTGTCGAAGAGGATGTAGAGAGGTGCTGGTGGGAAGTGGGAAGTGGGTGACGTTACAGTCTGACTCGCCCGGCGTCATCCTAGTTTTGAACCCTTAGCCTCGTCGCCTTTTCGGACGGCACTTGCTCCCAAGCACTGCCCAATATGCACATACGTGATCATGCTTCATTTGATCGGACATATTGCACCATCGGTCGATCTATGACTCGCAGATCAGGAGGGTGGCTTTCCTTTTCTTCCACGTTCAATGGCTAGCTGGCATTCCCACTCGGCTTTTTCCCGCTGTTCGCTATTCCACATCATTCTCGACACTTTTCCTTCTCTTCCTCTCGCATCTTTTTCATTTCTTTTCCTTCCACTGATGATCTGTCCAAATTCGAACAAGGGGATGTTCACGGGTATTTTGGACCGTAATGTATATCAGAGCAAAACAAACTTGGACTCCAACCAATGTAAGAGTCTCCCTCATCAAGTATTTCAGCATCACACCATTTGTCTCATTCACGTTACAGTAATATTTACTTTGGCACGATAAATATACATATGTAGCTTTCAAGAAAATTTAATCCTGCTATTTCTTTTTGTTCGCTGGGATGCGCACGGAATGAGAATGGATGCTCGCGACGAAGGATGCGGAACAAAACTTGGGAGGTCAGCTCTTGTTAAAGAGGTCACATTGGGTAAATAGTTATCGGAAAAGAACAACACATCGCTAAAAGGAAAGTGTGAACCTCAAATTTCGAATGCTTGTAGATATCTTCACGTTACGTGAAGTCGAATCCGTGAGTTCTCAAGCCACAATTTCATAGGGGTTGGAGAATGTCTTATAGCGACATATCACTCCGTTCCTCGCCGCGGATTGAAGTAATTCAGTGATTATTTTTATATGCGACCACTTGCTGAGAAGATGGATCTCTAACATGAGACTTCACGGATGATACTTTGAACGTGTCCCTTGGTGTGAAATAACAACTTCTGGAACCCAATAACTTCCGTGGGCGTTCTCTCAGGGATATCGACCGGCATTGGCTTTCGCGTGTCCTTTTACTCTAATATTTGATGTTCCCATGGATTTGCATCCAGACCTCAAAACAGGTTTCAAACATTTCTTCGCGGTATTTTTATTGTCACCGCTATTCTCCGGGTGTGCTTCAGATCAATCCTACCAAGCATTCAGATATCTTTTAAATGTTCCATCCAGATGAACCCAAGCTGAAGAATTTAAATACCTGAAATTGCCAGATTTTTCTGCATGTTGAAATACAAATGGCAGAAGTTACAATAATGTAGAGTATTCAATTCGTGGATTTAAAAATATTTATGATTCCAACCCGCGAACTTAGATAAGTTAAAAGCAGACCATCGACACTTGGAGGACAGCAACCTGCATACCCTAGGACCCAGTCCCTATTTCCGAGCTGAGAAAATTCCTGCTTTTCCAGCCGAAAAGGGTGGCTATATCATATATATAATGTAAACAGTTAGGTCATTCATTATACGACTTAATGCCTGACCATTAATTAAATCGTTTTTCTGAGCCGCTTTCGATGTCTCGAATTATGTTCACTGCCCAAGGGTATTCCTCTGTACTGATCCAAGGAATACTTCTATCTTGAAGCCCGTGATTTCCGATTGCTGATATATCTTCCTCCAAGTGATGAACCTCTGAACCATGGGATGAAAAAGGAGGTTCCCCAAAATCCTCGGTAATTTGGGCATCAATGCGACGAATGAATGTTTGCACCCGTCCTAGATTACCATTCTCATGCCTTGAAAGAGCTGCAGCAGAGGAAGGATTATTTCGCTGGCGTAGTTCGAGGGTGAAGCGGAGAATTATAAAGGCTGAAACTCTGTAGTAATGGCTTATACAAAATTATACTGATGATTAATAGTAAAAGGTACGAACGAACTTTCAAGCGAGACATCAACATTTCTGAGACCTGTCTTTTGCATCCTTTAGAGGAATGTGGTGTAGGGAAGAATACCACTGACTGGAAGTGTCTGTATGGAGAAAGTCAGCACAGGCCAAATTTTGAGACAAGGCCAGCAAACCTTCGTTCCAATGGTTATCTCCAATCCCCATATGAAAATCAACCTAATAAATAAAAATAAGTATTAAAACATTCTACCTAGATAGAGAGGCTCGAACAAGAAACGGAGAACACCTTATCTGCATTAGTTACCATCCTCAATGAAAATATCTGAAATCAAGTCACCTTGTTGAAGCAAAACACCCATCAAGGACGGGGCCCGGGAGGGAGAAAGCATTTTCATTGTCCTGTAATCTTTCCACATGTATAGGAACAGTAATATGACCACAAGCCCTTCGAAGGCAATGCTTAGAATGTTCCCAATGTCAACTGATTTCAATGAGTTTTGATCATGTGGGGAGTGGGCCATCGAGTTTTCTATTCACCTCTAGACGATGAGTTAATGTATGGACTCAAAGTTGTGTATAAAGCTCAAACTTACAAAGTAATATTCTGGGAGTTATTTCCCTGACAACTGGCACTGACATAAAAAAAGAATGCCTGTACATCCCTGAAGTGTGATGTGGATATTCTGCAAACAGGAACATACTTACAACTTCTATGGAAAGTGTAATCATTGGCCACTGCCTTTGACCAGAGACAGCATGGGCACGAGCCAACACCAGTGCTCATAAGTGTCCTAACCTGTAGGGAAGCAATGGATGACAGTAAAGCCATTCTCACCTTGAATACTTTTACCAGCCATAATACTGAAGCTCCTATCCATATACAATAGATTTTGGCAAGCACTGAGGGTGCCTAACAGAGTGAGAGTTTGCTGCAATCGGGGCAGGGATCTTACTGTAATTTGCAAACAATATTAATCCATTTTGAAGTCTGCCTCTGACAGACTTACCCGGGAGGATATAGCTGCTGGTATTCCAGTATCAACGACCACTATAAATCCCAGCAGCATAAAGATGGAACTGCGAGCAATGAGGTACAGGACAGATCCAAGTCGTATTTTCCTTCTCCATATGAGCTCAATTTCTTTGGGAAGGGTTAGAAGTCCGTCATAAAAGAATAACACTGTCACCCATGTTAGACAAAGGGAAATAATGAGAAGTTTGGATCATTGATACCAAAGGCGGCTAGGTTCACATAGGTGAGTGCTTGGCTGATGGTGAAACATTTTAGACCTCAGCTGTACTGTTGGGAGCTGTAGTTTGACCACCTACACGTCTGTTAACTCCTGTATATACTCCTGCAAAGCACCCTGGGAGGTAGTATTTGACGAATTAAAAGACATGGAAGGTGTGAATGAAAGAAATACAACGTTCAACGTTGGAGAGTTCGATGACAGCTGGAGGATCTTATTTATCTTATGGTCTTAAGGGACTCATTTTGGACCAACAGTTTGGGGATTCAATTGAGGTATCCCGAGTGTTCACCTAGGTCGTGTTGTCATCTTCTGCATATTATTTTAATCAACCAAGCCGTTGTATTACCCCCTTGATAGTGTTAAGCCTGTACATTTTTCTCAGGAGGACAACACGAAAATAACAGCTTTGTACACAGGGACTTAAATTATTTTGATGTGGATTCCGGAACTTTACCGATATGAGAAATCAACAATATCACTTCATGAAAGAAGCTTATTCTCTTATTCCCAACTCTTCCTTGAGCGATATTTGCTAGAAATAGCTTCAATGGGTCCCCTTCGCCCAGGGTAACATCATGGTGCAAACTGATGTCAATTGCAAATGTGATGGATACCATCCGCCGCGGTGCTTGAAACGCCTCACAAGCTGGTGTACTTGTGGTGAGTTGTATATAGAGCTCCTTCAGGCTTCTAGCAACGACGCCATCTGTCTCAAACGAAGCTGCAATGAGGTAGGATGGGAACACAAGTCGGCATTGATGTTTGAACGAGCTGAGTCCCTGTCGGAGATTAATGTGAGTTCAGATCACTTCCTTAGAATTCACAGAATTTTTTCTGAATGAAAAGGATGACCTTCTTTAAACATTTCGGCGGGTTGATATCGTAAGGGCTCTATAATATTAAAGGAATATGCGCACATATTGCTCTGCAGCAATTCGGCGATTGTTTCCCTCTGGTGGCTGTTGCCAAGTTGGTCTCTTCTGTATCCAATCAGCAACGATGTTGTTTGAGAAATCGTGGCTGTATGGAACACCTCTTCTTCTATTATTTCAGATCATCTCACGGTGCAATCCATATATGGGGTAATATAAAACAGCGTACCGATACACCTTTTAGAATGCCGTAAAACTCGCAAAGTAAGCGATCCGATTTCATACACGCAACAAATGAGGAACCTAATCCAATCTCATCTAAATTCTGAGCCCGCTTGCATGGAACGGCTGATAGCTAGTAGCGAAGGTGAACTTGGGGAGGCGGCTGGCTGCATCGAACACATGTCCAGTCAGAACTGGCGCCTGTTATGAACTCGGAGGGGTTGGAGGGAAGAGTACTTGCAAATTAACTTGTCTGAAAGACCAGATTGAACGTGGGACGCTCGGCGAATGGGGAATACAGAAGGAAGGGAGAGCGAAGATGATTCCTGATGTAGACTTTCAGCTTAGTGCTGGTACCTATGTCAGTACTAGAGATGATACAAAGCAATATCTGACCTCGCTTACTCATTGTAATCTGGTACAACAATATCGAAAAGGTTATATTATCTCCTGTTATGCTAAGGAAGCATTTGCCTCTTGAAGCGCGATTCTATTTGGTGAAGGAAGACTAGTACGAGACTCATCGACAGGAAGGGACCTACTTGACTTCGTCCTCTTAAGCTGCGTCCTGAAGATGATCTGTCAAACAAAGCCTGAATTTCTCATCAAATTTCAATTGGATGCGTTGAAAATGCAAGACGAATATGATAAGTTGCATGCGACGTAAACACCCTCCTGATGATGCTTAGTGTCATTCTGTTTTAGTGGGGTGTAAGTGGTACATGTTTCGGTGGGGATAACGTCTTAACCATAAATTAGGGATCAAATACCGATCTCTAAAGCGACCGTGGACAACCCTTTACATTGCGGAAATATTAACTAAATTTCGACAAAGGAGAGAAGATACACCTGATTATTCTCGAATGTCACCCTCGCTATTCTCTCCAGCGCCTCCACGTGATGTCGTTAATAACAGGTAACTCTCTCAACCTGAGCTCTGAATTATGCTGAGAACTCGTTCAGTCGTCAAAAACAGGAGAAACACCCTGACCTCTGTTAGGAAGGAGTGCCAGTGAGCGCCTTAGCGTAGGCGTCCTCAAAAGACGCCGGTGTTCTCGGTGTTTGTCCATGGCCTCACAGCTCTTGCAACCAACTAATCACACCACAATGTCGCCACTTCTCCTTCCTAACCATTTCAACGGGTATCCTTTTTCTTTACGTGGAAGGTAACCGCTCTAACTCTCAACAAGCGGCAGCTCTTGTTCATAGCCACCCCCACCGACGGCCCATGCTCATCCAGCCATGTCCCACCTGTACCATCCAAATTGGCGTCTCCACACACTTCGAAGCGTGCACCATGGTTGAGCACGACTTACTTCCAAATCTCAGCTGTCCATATATCGGCGCGTCCGAAGACCAAGCTGTTGGATTTACTAGCGCTCAGCAGAGTCACGCTGAAGTTCCGCTCCGCGCTGTGCTCTTTTGTTTCCCCCTTTCGATTGCATCGCATATATTTGATATATAAGTAGCTTACATCTTGTATGTACCGTATCCGTTTGCCTCACGAGCTCACCGAGGTCAAACGTAAATTATGCTATACCATTTAGCTAATCTCTCGCCCATCTCTCTTCGTTCTTCTTATAAATTCGAAGCACACCCCCACATCCATTCCCTCACTGGATCTCAGCCTCAAAAATCCACCCGGTCTAAACCGTCGAGTCAAAAATGTAAAACGGTTGTGCCCAGGACCCTCCTTTGATTCACATCTTCATCCCAATTCCTTGCTAAATGGCACATCGCTATTCCTCTATATCACTATCATTTCACCTCATTCGTTCGCCGACGTCTCACTCACGTGCCGGCAACCAAACGCAAATCAGCCACACACGGTTGTCGCTACATGACGCCAACTTCACCCATTCTCTAATGTGGACGGACAGGGTGTTCTCTGGCTACCTGCCCTGTTCTCATATTTTGCGCGGCGATTGCTTCCTAGATCTCAACTGGATTCCCGTCGCTTTCCGTTCTGTCATTCTTAGAGCACTTTTCTTTCGACGCTCGCTTGGGTGGCTGGAATGCCGCGTTGCGTGTAGGATCTGACTAGCATGGAGTCAGCGATGTCGTTCAATGCGTACTTTTGAGGTGCTGACCCGACACGGATGAGTATGTGATGAATCTCTTTCCATTATTGTCTCCTTCCTTCCTTGCCTCTCTCTTTTTCATCTCCCTCCATCATCTTCGCAGAATTCCATGTACGTTTCCATCTCTCCACTATGCCAATAATACAATTCAATTCTGGCAATCAATCCGTCCATCCCCTCTTCCATCAGTAACACAGCCATGGGCCAAATCCCCATCTCCGTTTGTAAATTCACGTTAATCCCACCCCTTCAAACTTTGAGGTGCACCATTCGCAATTGGAAGCAGATTTCATATCAGTGTCCTTGACCACCAGCGTTACAGGAACACGCCGTCCACGACGCACCGTGACATACATCCGTAACTCTGCACGTTCGCAGTGTACAATGTCCTCCTTCTCTGGGATCCTGCAGTGTTAATGTTGCAACTCGCTTGTTGTTTCCTTATGGATGTTACGCACTCGCTGAGCGGCCCGACTCAACCCGATCAATGAATTGTTCACGGGAATTTTGGACCGTACTGTATATAGGAGCACCCCACTCCTTACTCTACAACCGACGGAAGTCTCTCCATGATCAGGTATTTCAGCATCCCACTATTTAGCTTATCCTCTTTATAATAATATTTAATTTTTTACGATGATATACATATGTAACTCTCAGGAAAATTTCACCTTGCTATTTCTTTTTGTTCCCTCGGGTGGGCATTGGGTTGCGCACGGAATGAGAATAGATGCTCGCACGAAAGATGCGGAACAAAACTTGGGAGGCCAGCTCTTGTTAAAGAAACTACATTGGGTAAATAGTTATCGGAAAAGAACAACACATCGCTACAAGGAAAGTGTGAACCTCAAATTTTGGATGCTTGCAGATATCTTCACGTCGGATTCAAATCCGTGAGTTCTCAAGCCACAACTTCATAGGGGTTGGAAAATGTCATATAGTGACATATCACACCGCTTCTCGATGAGGATTGAAACCATTCACTCACTTATTATTTTCGTATGCGACCAGTCGCTGAGAATATGCACCTCTAACTTGAGACTTCACGGATGATATTTTGAACGTGTCCCTTGGTGTGAAATGTCAATTTCTGGAACCCAATAACTTCCGTGCAGGTTTTCTCAGGGATATTGACCAGCATTAGCTTTCGCATGTCCTTTTACTCTAATGTTTACAATGTGCTGTGTCTCGGATTCTTGACTCTGTTCCCATGGATTTGCATCCGAAGCTTCCCAGACCTCAAAACAGGTTTCAAACAGTTCTTCGCGGTATTTATATTGTCACCGCTATTCTCCGGGTATGCTTCAGATCAGTCCTACCAATCATTCAGATATCTTTTAAATGTTTCATTCGGATGAACCCAAACTGAAGAATTTAAATGCTTGAAATTGCCAGATTTTTCCACATGTTGAAATGAGAATGGCGGAAGTTATCATAATGTACAGTATCCAATTTATGTATTTAAAAATATTTATAATTCGAACCCGCGAACTTAGATAAGTTAAAAGCAGACCATCGACACCAGGAGGACCGCAACCTGCATACCCTGGAACCCAGTCCCTAAGTCCGAGCTGAGAGAATTCCTGCTTTTCCAGCCGAAAAGGGTGGACAGATCATACAATGTAAACAGTTCGGTTGTTCGTTAAATGATGTAATAACTGACCATTAATTAAATTGTTTTTCTGAGCCGCTTTCGATGTCTCGAATGTGTTCACTGCCCAAGGGTATTCTTCCGTAGTGATGCAAGAAATACTTCTATCCTGAAGCCCTTGATTTCCGACTGCTGATATATCTTCCTCCAAGTGATAGTCCTCTGAACCATGGGATGAAAAAGGGGGTTCCCCAAAATCCTCAGTAATTTGGGCATCGATGCGACGAATAAATGTTTGCACCCGTCCCAGCCTACCATTCTCATGCCTTGACAGAGCTGCAGCAGAGGAAGGATTATGTCGCTGGCGTAGTTCGAGGGTGAAGCGCAGAATCATAATGGTAGAAACTCTGTAGCAATGGCTTAGACCAAAGAACACAGATGATTAATAGCAAAAGGTACAAACGAAATTTCAAGCAAGACATCCACATTTTCGAGACCCAACTTTTGCATCCTTTAGAGGAATATTGTGTAGAAAATAGTGTCACTGACCGGAAGTATCTGTATGGAGAAAGTCAGCACATGCCAAATTTTGAGACAAGGCCAGCAAACCTTCGTTCCAATGGTTATCTCCACTCCCCATATGAAAATCAACCTAGTAAATGAAAATAAGTATTTAAAAAATTCCTTCCACTTAGGTACAGATGCTCTAACAGGAAACGGAGAACACCTTACCCACATTAGTTACCACCCTCAATGAAAATATCTGAAATAAAGTCACCTTGTTGAAGCAAAACACCCACCAAGGACGGGGCCCGGGAGGGAGAAAGCAGTTTCATTGTCCTGTAATCTTTCCACATGTATAGGAACATTAATATGACTGCAAGCCCTTCGAAGGCAATGCTGAGAATGTTCCCAATGTCAGCTGATTTTTAATGAGTTTTGATCATGTGGGGAGTGTGTCATCAAATTTTCTATTCACCTCTAGAAGATGAGTTAATGTATAGGCTCAAAGTTGTGTATAAAGCTCAAACTTACAAAGCAAAACCCGGGGAGTTATTTCTCTGACAACGAGCACTGACATAAAAAAAAGACTGCCTGTGCATCCCTGGGGTGTGATGTGGATATTCTGCAAACAGGAACATACTCACAATTTCTGTGGAAAGTCCTCCAGTGAAGATTATGGAAAGTGTAATCATTGGCCACCGCCTTTGACCAGAGACAGCATGGGCACGAGCCAACACCAGAGCTCATAAGTTTCCTAACCTGTAGAGAAGCAATGGATGACAATAAAGCTATTCGCACCTTGAACACCTCTACTAGCCATAATACTAAGGCTCTTCTCCACATACAAGATATTTTGGCAAACACTGAGGGTGCCGAACAGAGTGAGAGTTTGCTGCAATCGGGGCAGGGATCTTACTGTAATTTGCAAACAATATTAATCCATTTTGAAGTCTGCCTCTGACAGACTTACCCGGGAGGATGTAACTGCTAGTATTCCAGTATCAACCACCACTAGCGATCCTAGCAGCATAAAGTTGGAACAGCGAGCAATGAGGTACAGGACTGATCCAAGTCGTATTTTCCTTCTCCATATGATCTCAATTTCTTTGGGAAGGGTTAGAAGTCCATCATAAAGGAATAACACTGTTAGCCATGTTAGCCAAGGTGAAATGATGAGAAGTTTGGATCTTTGATACCAAAGGCCGCTAGGCCCACATAGGTGAGTATTTGGCTGATGGTGAAACTTTGCAGACCTCAGTTGTAATGTTGGGAGCTGTAGTTTGCCCACTTACCTGTCTGTTAATTCCTGTATATACTCCTGCAAATCACCCTGGAAGGTAGCATTTGCTGAATTAGAAGACATGGAAGGTGTGAATGAAAGAAGTGTGATGTTCAACACTAGAGAGTTTGATGAAAGTTGAAGGGTCCTATTTAACTCAAGAGTCTTAGGAGACTTATTTTGACCTGAAGGCTTTGGGGATTCAACTGAGATATCTCAAATATTGATTGTTCACCAGGGTCTTGTTTCGGCCTTCTCCCTGTTGTTCGTTTCACCCAAGTTTCACTTTTCATTTATGGGTATAAGTCGGGAAGTTTCCGCCTGGGGAACGATGAGGAAATAACAGCATGTACATAGTATGACAAATCTCATTCCTCTTTCGGATTCTTCCTTGAACAGTACTTGCTTGAAATAGCTTTAATACTCTCTTTTTACAGGGATGGGATCGTGGCACAAAGTGGAGTTAATGCAAGTGTGATGGAAACCATCAACCCATAAAACCTTGAAGTGTGTCACCCAGCGTATTATATACTTGAGGCGAGTTGTATAAGGAGCTGCCACAGGCTTTTGGTCACGATGCGATTGTCTCAAAGGAAGTTGCAATGATGTAGGGTAGGCACACAAGTCATCATCTGATGTTCGGAACGGACTGAGTCCCTGCCGGAGACTAACTGGGAGCTCAACTCACTTCCCTAAGATTTAACAGAATTTCTCTCGAATGAAAGGGACTGCATCTCTCAATCATTCCGGTAAGTTAGTATCGCGACGAGTCTATGATAAAGGAATATGTGAGCATACTACTTTTGGAGCAATTCGGCGATTATTTTCCCAGTGGGTGGCTGTTGCCAAGTTAATCTCTTCTGGAGCCAATTACTATGTGATGTTGTTTGAAAAACCGTGACTGTATGGAACATCTCTTCTTCTATGAATGTCGAATGTTGTAGGATCATGAACTACTCTTGAACACAAATCATCCGTTGAGCGGCTATGTCGTCATCTAGTGCCTGTGATTTGGGAGAGCACTGAAGGTATCCGCGCCGACTGATCCAAATTCTAGACTTGACCGTTGGATGAAACATCATAATTCGCTGTTACTCTCTCCAACCTAAATATATCCTCCATGTCACTTTATACCATCCATGGTCGCAACGAGGATTTGGAAATTATCTAGCCCGATAGTGACCAAGATACCGGCACTCTGTCGACGTTACGATCCTCCTCTTTCCTTCCGGTGCATTCAAAACTTCAATTTTCGATCCGATATGAAGCGAACTGACCAGTGTGCTCGTTGGTAGGTCATAAAGAAACTCTCGCTCTTTATTCTTGGGTCCACGGGGTACTATGGGTGGTCTTACGACGGAGATGGTCAGAAGCGTTACTATAGCACAACCCAGTTTGCCTTTTTTTTTTTAGGTCATCTTTCGTGACAGATCCTCTGTAATATATTTTCAGTCTATTGTACCGTGTCGGGCATTTCATTGTGGGGATGAACTACTGTTGAAGGCTACATTCGACGTCATTATAGTTTCTCGAGACGGTCCTGTTAATATCTCAAATATTTTGATCATTAATGGAACGATGAGGCAGACTGAACGACCATGAAATTCGTCCACGATTCAATTGGGCTGATATTATAGGATGGACAATTACCCGTTTTAAGAAGACACCACCTGTGCGAAGCTATGTTCTAACCTGGGCTCTTGATTGTATAAACAACAACGATATTTAGATGTTACTTATGCCATCTGCCGATGGTCCACTCAAGCATCCAGCGAGCTCATACACAAGTTCGTTAGGCGGCGGAAGAGTAATCCCTTTGCTAATTTATAGTTAGTTTCCCTCCAATCGACATTAATGGGATGCTAATTCCACTATTAGCGAGTTGACTTTGTCAATAAAGAATAAGTCGCGCTCCAGGTCGCACCCAAGGCATTATCCGAGTACGAAGGGGTTTTTACGATTGAACAGTCCTTAACACAGCTGGATACGCTGGTCGTAATTTATTTTTAAGAAGTTTCCCCTGTAAGCACTTGTCGTCTTATTTCCAATAGGGTCATGATTTTAATACTTGCGCAGTGTAAAACCGGGTACCCTCACAATATAATATTCAAAGAAATTCAGCGTCGAAATTAGGACTTGATCACCAGACGCTCGGCGCTACATATTCTGTTTCCATGAAACTCGCGGAGATATTCATACCAAAAAGCCTATGACGGAGACTCAATGGGATGGAATATGTCGATTATTCCTACTATTACTGAAAGGCGGTTAACTATTCGTCATTTAGTTTCGGACTGGAAAGTCTACCCAAGACGCTGCCCCTGTCTTGGACGCGAAAACATCTTCCCATCCTGTTCAAGTCCCCGTTCCCAATGCCAGCAGCACCAAACAAATATCCGAGCACCTATCCTATTCCAAATTGGCGTCAATTTATTAAATTCACCCCAATAGGTGGCTTTGTTAATATCGTACGGAATATTGACGTGGCGGTCATCGACCAGGGGTTAAAAGCGTTCCCAAGCCGGGAATCATCGATCAATATATGGATCAGCTAAACGAATGTGTGAACGAAAACTAAAGATTGATATTCAATGCTTTAGCCACCAGGTAATATAAAAGAGCGTATTGATACCCTTTGTCGAAAGCGGTAAGAGCGCATTGTGAAATTGCCCCAAGGTATGATAGGACCAACCGCCATGTTGAGGGGGCAACTCACCAAAGTTATCATTCTGATTCTACATATATGGTTTAAAAGAGGAATTTAATCCACTCTCATCCGAACAATTGACTGAAAGTGTGTGGAAAGGTTGAGAGTTGGTGGGGGAGGCGGGCTTGGGGAGACGATTGGCTGCGTCGAACACATATCAAATTAGAACTGGTACCCGTCATGAACTCGGGAAGAAAG
>Ga0157379_10002946_pt1 | contig 14361 bp, 13 predicted proteins | sample S25metaG_FD_121802 | JGI IMG/M metagenome (GOLD analysis project Ga0157379, IMG submission 121802) | Switchgrass rhizosphere microbial communities from Kellogg Biological Station, Michigan, USA - S2-5 metaG | ecosystem: Host-associated > Plants > Roots > Rhizosphere > Soil | place: USA... | reverse complement strand
GTTGAGTTTTGTTTAGAACCTTCTTTCTTCGTGACTGAAAGAAAGCCTCTCTTGGTCCAGCCTACAATCGATGCTCCCGCTGGGAAGGCCGTCTTCCGGACAAACCAGAGCGGCGGCGTCAAGCTTGACGTTTCCCTACCTACAAGAAACATTGGATTCCGTTGGATTCCGTTAGTTGCTGGAACAAAACCTGGCTCTAACGATATAATCGCCGGTCAGTTTATCCAGTCCGTATTCAAATTTATTTTCCCCAGAACAGATCAACTGGGGAAAGTCCTCCACTCTTTAACTCGTTTGATACTATGCCATTCCGTTCCAAGGGCTGGGGGGCATCTATCCCCGGAATCATTCTTACCCCGCCTCTCAAAGACACGATTATTGTCGGCAACTAAATCCCTAGCCAGGAACTCTTCGACCTGCACCAATAAATCCCCCCGCGCCTGAGCCAACAGCCCAGATGTCACCTCCCCCATCAACCGCTTCAACAGTAGTGGCAATATCGACACCAATTAGTGACACGGTGACTATTCTCGGGTTCCTTAAAGAAGCCACTCAGAAGGTGGGCCAGTATTCCCTTATGGTTGGACCATGACTAACCTTTTGTGCAAACAGGCTTCACAAGCATAACTATGATTCCACTGAGTTCAAATACAGAAGGAAAGGCTACTCTTACCGTTACGGTTACAGGAGATGACAACGCAAGATCCCTTATAACGACGAATAACGCAGGAGGTATTTATTCCCTTCAGATTAGCGCTAAGGGTCCAGATTCTATTACAGTGATACCCAGTGGAGGTGGAACTGCTTCGCAAGCTATATAATAAGTGACAAGATTAATGAGGGGCCACATACTTTTAGCATACTCATTGAATCAATCCAAGGTATCTGATCGTATATAATCTCACCATCCTGAAGCGACCAAAGGACTGCTTGGAAGATTACCTTTCTCCTACTGTTCAGTTCCAAGGTTACTTTAATTAATATATTTAGTTGAATACGCTATGTAGGAAGCCACTCTCAGGCATTTTCTCTACTACTAGAGAGAAAATGTTAGCAAGTGGAGAGGTTAAATTTATATTCAGGTTGGGTTCCGTGCCTTTTCTTGTTCCATCGCAATTCTCTTACCCTTTCCATCCTGACATTTAATTGTAAACAGGCGAGGAACTATCAAAGCCAGGTGTTAAAGAACCGCGTGTATCACAATCTCGGATTCGAATTCGAGGCGACGTACTCTGCAACGCCCAAGCAATTCATTAACCCCCCAGACTCTCGCTGTCCTAACTCTCCAAGAGAAGCTTAGTTTCTCTTAATGCATTTTTTTCCGTTGGATATTTAGGTTGTCCGGAGCGATAATCTAGCAAAAAGAAGTTATCTCTAATAACGCCGTGGCCATCAGTCGGTTCAACGTATATAGGTCATGGCACACATGTATCCTGAAGGTCTGACTTAACCCGATGAAAAACGGCTGCCCATACTCTGATGTGAGGATGTATCCCCGGAGTACCAATCCATCCGAGTCCTGTTTGGAACTTCAGGCTCAGAATTTATTTGACAAGGAAATGTTATCACAAACGTTAAATCCACCTTAAATTATCGATTCAGACGTTGGATCCGTCGAAGCTTGAAAAGTGAGCAGTCCGAGCGCATACAGTGGGTGTCACCGAGATCCAAAAGTAATCCGGCTAGATATCAATCTTTAAGGGCGTCGCCTCCCTGAAAATTGCCGCCAGCTTTCATGGGTCGCACCTATTAGAAGAAAGCCAGACATTGGAGCGATGCGTGATTCATCGAGAGTTGAGTGTTGTTTATTTGCGAATGTCGCCTAGACCAGACGTGGAAGGTACGGGACCTTCGGGACATCGTGATCCTGCAGTCAGCAACTTAACTAGAAGACCTGAAGCGTTTGGATTATTGAATGCTCCAATCTTGTATGATGGCCAACAATCAAACATCATTGCCTTTGGCAGAGAGGCGCTTTGACTTCATCTACTCAAGTAATGGTATCATCCCGGCACTGATGGTGCAGTCTCCTTCACACTGATATCGAAAACTTTATTTGTATTATACGTGTTGTATCGTGGAAACAGCTGGGGAAGGTGCATTAACAACGACGTCAAGGCATTGGTTGTTGGTGTTCCTGCAGAGACATCCAGAACACAGGTCTCAACCTGGTCTGGAGAGTATAAAATATTCACCAGATGAGCACTTTTATTCAAAAGTCTCCCTTTCGAGATTTTATAGCTCCTTCTCCGAATTTTCACTCATAATGCATCCTCTCTTTTTCCTTAGGCCTGTAATTGGGCTTTTCCTCCTTCTCAGCACCGTTCGGGGTCAACTGGGTCCATTTGACCCTACAGGCTTCAACTTTGTCGGTCGTATCGATAGGTAAATTGTCTTATTTCAAAAAAAAAGCGAAAACTAACTTCCTTTATTGCACTACAGCATGACACTGAACACCACAGGCGGAGTACTTGCGGGGGGTGAGGGCGCCTGTTTGATTACTCTCCCTTGCCGATGCTGATCATTGTGTTGGATTACCTGTTTAGGAACGATCACCGTTAATGGCATTACCATGACCGTTCCCGAAAACTCGCTTGTCACTCTACCATCTGTAGCAGTCGCTTGGGGTGAGCTCTTCACCGCCGTTGGTACTCCAAATCTTCCTCGCCTAGGTCAAGTCTCTTGGGATGCAAACGTAAGTTTGAAATGTAGATTATTCTCTTATTCTCCACCAGTATTGTCATTTTAATGCATTTATGGCTTGTTCCAGGTGTTTGGCAATATTGTCCATAACGAATACATTGCTGGTTTGATCTTCATCAGCCAAGACTCCATTCAGCTGTTACAAGGGTTCATTACTTCGATTGATACGTCAACCGGTATCTTCACCGTTGGAGCAAATTCGGGTGCACCTGTAAACAGTGGCTTCAAATTAGTACTCAATGACCCTCTTGGTACTTTCGGTCGGCCTTACACTGATAATCCTCTATGGTCTGTCGACCCTGTAAATCCCAGGCAAGTTCTATCTTTTTAAAATCAAACTTCCCTGTCAGAGAATTGATACATCTTGATGTAACTAGCGTCCGAGCGAATAACGGCTTCCCAGTCTGCATTCCCCGAAATGGCAGCGATCCCCTTTGTCCGCTCTCCAACAGACCAAAGGATGCATCGGGAAAATTCTTGACAACTTTGTAAGTAGTGGATTCGACGTTGGATTGGGAGGGCTAACGATGAATCTAGCACATTTGGCAATCCCGCGACACTTGGACCCGGAGACCCTGATCCTCGCATCATGGTACCTCTTGTCGTCGGTGATTTCATAACATTCAGTGGAACTGATGTTGGAAATGGAATTATTGCCGTTTATTCACTGGAAGCAAACCTCGGCATCCTCACCGCTCCAGGAACCAGACCTGTATGCTCATCGCTATATTCATAATGTCTCACTGCATCAATTCACGCATATCTTTCTCTAGGTTTATGTCACTTGCGAATCTGTGCAATTTGGCATCGTCGATAACCAAGGCGGGGAGATCGCAGAAACCCGAGCTGTCGCATGGACTACAGATCCGACTTCAGCCATCCAATGGTTTGCCATCGATGTCGATCCTTGTACTGGTGAAGCGATTGAACGAGATCTTATCTTGGTTCAGCCAACAATCGATGCCCCCGCTGGGAAGACCGTCTTCCGGACAAACCAGGGTGGTGGTGTAAAGACTGACGTGTCCCCGCCCACAAGAAACGTTGGGTTCCGTTCAGTAACTGGAACAATTCAAGGACCTAATGGTATAACTGCCGGTGAATTTATTCAACCCATATTCGACTTTATTTTCCCAGAACAAATCAACTTTGGAAGTCCTCCACTCATTAACTCCTTTGATACCATACCATTCCTCGCAAAGGGCGGGGGCCCATTTATCCCCGGAAATCTTCTTACCTCTCCTCTTAATGTAACAACCGTTGTTGGGCAGCTAAATCCCTGGCCAGGAACTCCTCGGCCTGCTCCCACGAGCTGCCCTCCACCGGGACCAACATCTTCAACCGTCGCACCTCCCCCGGCGGCTTCCACTACTTCAACAACCACAACACCGACACCAATCCGAGACACAGTGACAATTATAGCGGTTTCTGAAGGAAGCCACTCAGGAGGTGCGTCAGCATTACCGACAATAGAACGGTGATTGATCTGTCATCTAAACAGGCTTTACCAGTATAACTGTGGTCGCTAAGAGCTCAAATACTCAAGGAACTGCTACTCTTACCCTCACGGTTACAGGAAACGTCAACGCGGGACCCATTGCAATGACCAATAACGGCGGAGGGAATTACTCTCTTCAGATTAGTGCAAAAGGTCCAAGATCTGTTACAGTGACATCCAATGGAGGCGGAACTGCTACACAAGCTATAGGAAAATGAAATAATACCATAAATGACCGCATAATTTTATCACACCCAATTAAAGGTCTCCAGTTGTATATAAGAATCCTATGTAAACTCATCGTACCGAAGCTGTCAAAGCACTGCTCCGAAATCTTATTCTCCAATACGAGTATAAACTGCAATATATATTAAATTTTAATTCGTAATATGCTGTTTTTCAAGAAATTGTTCCCGACATCGTTAGTGGCGTCGGTTAAATTTATATTCCGGTTAAGTTCCATGCCGTTTTCGCTATCGTCCATCGTAATCCAGTTATCCTTTTACACATTATTTTATATTTTCCTTAGTATTAGAAACCTGCATTCTAACCACTGACAAATAGCGCAGGTTGGACCTGTAGCGACTGGCCGATGCTTCTCTGGAAACTCACATACCTCTCCCACTCTAAAGATATTTGAATTTAGAGCCTCTTAGCTGATTATCCAGGGATAAACCGAATGGGATGATGGTATACAGAGTTCTGAAAATGGCCACGTACATGTCGAAGTTCGGTGTTGAATGACTGATCGGCGTCTATGTCGTCACCCGTTGATTTCTGCCACCCTGCAGTGACAGACTTTGGCCTACCTTCGGACATCACAGACAAGTACCATACCTTTAATGGAAGTCCATTGCGCATCCGCTGGATAAAGTCCCATGCGGAGATGGGATGGAAAGGTACAAAGGCTCGGGAACGACGACAGCAACACTCTCAGGTAGGACAGCAGTGGGGGGATGGTTAGGCTGGTTATCCCTTACGGACTAGAGAAACTTTGAAAGATCACTTTACCCACTGCGGAAGGCACAGCTCTGCCTCTCATCGAAAAGCAAGCCACGGTGTCAATCTTTGGATATATTCGACTCTGAGGTGACCAGTCTCAATGAAGCCTATAGGCAACTCCTATCTCAAAACTCTAATATTTGTGTACGTGTTTGCATCGTGGAGAGGTCTAAAGCGAGCAGATTAGCAAAAGTTGAAGTACATTGGAGATTTATTTCCCACGGACAGAAAACAATTTCTGCCCTTCATTCGTATAAAACCCAACAATACGAGGCCATGTTCCTCACAGCCTCTCCTCTCGGAAGTTGGTCCGGGTTCCTTCCTTTGTTTGCTCAAAATGCAGCCTTTCCTTTTGCTCAGTCCATTACTTGGTTTTTTCTTCTTCCTTAGCTCGGTATGGGCTCAACTGGGACCGTTCGATCCTACAGGGTTTACGTTCGTTGGTCGAATTGATAAGTAAGCGACGCGTTATTGCAAGGTTAAGCATAAAATACTGATTCCGCAATATAGTATAACCTTGAACACTGCGGGGGGTGCTCTCGCCGGAGGTAAGTTCTTGAGCCAGCGCCTGTTTAATTATCCTTTCAATGCAATTGCTCTCTAGGCACGATCACAATGAACGGCATTACGATTGTCGTTCCCGACAATACCCTTGCCACGCTCCCATCTATCGCAGTTGCATGGGGTGAGCTGTTCACTCCTGATGGGGCGCCAAACCTTCCTCGTCTAGGCCAAGTGTCATGGGAAGCAAGTGTACGTTACCTTTGGAAAACGTTGTTAAATATATGGTGTGTTTTCTAACGATCATCCCGCGTGTTCCAGGTATTCGGCAACATAGTGCATAATCAGTACATCGCTGGCCTAATCTTCATCGCTCAGGACTCAATTCAATCTCTTCAAGGTTTCATCACATCCATTGATACTGCAACTGGAATTTTCACTGTTGGAGCGACTTCAGCGGCTCCAGTAAATGGTGGTTTCAAATTGGTTCTCAATGATCCCCTCGGGACGTTCGGCCGTCCTTACACCAACAACCCTCTGTGGTCCGTCGACCCGGTGAACCCCAGGTGAATTTATCCGAATAAATTCAAATATTCAACCGAATAAACTATATTCTTCTAATAGTGTCCGGGCGAACAATGGATTCCCTGTCTGCATCCCCCGTAATAGCAGTGACCCCCTTTGCCCACTTTCCAACAGGCCGAAGGATGCCGCTGGAAATTTCTTGACAACTTTGTACGTGTTGGTGTAACTTCCACCTTGAAAGAAAAACTAACAAATTCAGCACCTTTGGTAACCCCGCTACCCTGGCACCGGGAGATCCTGATCCTCGCATTATGGTCCCCCTTGTCGTTGGCGATTCCATCGTCTTCAGTGGCACTGACGTAGGAAACGGAACTATCGCGGTATACTCTCTCGTAGCCAATCTTGGTATCCTTACCGCCCCAGGGACCCACCCCGTATGTCTTTGATTATTTTTCTTAAATTCAGACCTGCCCATAACCTTGGTGCTTCAGGTTTATGTGACGTGTGAATCAGTACAATATGGAATTGTCGATAACCAGGATGCCGAGGTAGCAGAAACTAGGGCTGTAGCATGGACCACGGATCCAACTTCAGCTATTCAGTGGTTTGCCATGGATGTAGACCCTTGCACTGGCGAAGTGACTGAACGCAACATTTCCCTAGTCCAGCCAACCATTGATGCACCCGCCGGAAAGACTGTTTTCCGCACAAACGAAGGGCAAGGCGTCAAAATCGATGCGTCCCCGCCGACCAGGAATGTCGGCTTCCGCTCTTTCTCTGGAACATCTACGGGACCCAATGGTATTACAGCTGGAGAATTCATCCAGCCGATCATGGATTTCATTTTCCCAGAACAAATTAACTTCGGAAGTCCTCCACTTCTCAACTCGTTCCAAACAATTCCTTTCCTTGCGTCAGGGAGTGGACCATATATTCCAGGAAATCTTCTAACAGGTCCTCTTGTTCCGGGTGTTATTGTTGGACAACTTAGTCCCTGGCCCGGAACACCTCAGCCAGCAACGACCAGCTGCGCACCACCATCAGCGACTTCTATCGCACCTGCACCCCCTGCTTCTAGCACTCCGGCAACACCACCACCACCACCCGTCCCAGATACTGTAACGATTGTTGCTGTCTCCCAGACAACCCACGCAGGAGGTGTGTTTAAACTTCTGTAACGGAGAGAGAGTTAGGACTGAACGTTTGGCAGGCTTCATCAGCATTACTGTCGTTGCTAAAAGTTCAAACGCTGCGGGTACAGCAATCCTCATGCTCAGTATAGGTGGCAATGTCCCTGCCGGTCCATTGCAGATGAACAACGATGGTGCCGGCAATTACTCTCTCCAGATTAGCGTAAAGACACCCCGTACCGTCACCGTCACCTCAAACGGAGGCGGAACTGCTACGCAACAAATTTAAAACATTGGGAAAACTTTAAGAAGGTGCAATATTGATTCAGGGTCTTTAAATATTGTACACACCTTCGAAGTTCTCTTTGTAATGGAGTCGTCAATGAGATGACCACGGAATTTCTTTTTATCTTCATACCACCCAAAGTTCATTCAGATAGAAAGTTGCTATTTGATGAAGTTTGAATTCTAGCTGCTACATGTATTTATTTCCGATAGCATACGATTATCTTACCTCCTTCTTTTCGGAAAACCAACGCTTCCACTGTCGAGGACACAAATTATTTCATTAATTTTACATGGGAATAAGTGCTAGGATCCCAGTAGGGATGGTTTCATTGACATTTTCTAGAAACGTTTACTCATGCCTATCATTTACTAATGGGGTGTCTCTACGGACCAACGAAGCTATAGAATTGAACCACTGACTGCAGCGGAACATCCATACTTCCTACCCAACAGAACTGCCATGTCCTTCAAAGAGACACAGGGTTTACGTTATATTCCTTAATTCGAGGAGGGGAGGATCGGAGAAAATCATTAAAGTATCTATAGCAATGAAAATATGAATTACCGATCATTACATGAATTAGATAAGATAGGGGTCGAGCTTCGTACCAGTGGCAACAGAGAAAGAATACTCTATTACTCGAAGACAGTTGTCAGTCGGATGGGCGACGTTCTACTCTCGAGAACACAATGATGTCAGAAGATGCCACTGTAGCAAACTCAAAAGGAGACGGTTCAAGGGTTTGACGATGATCTCCGAGAATGGATACCTATTCGTAAAGTCAGGGCCTTCTGGATTACGCAAGAGAGGAGCTTCTTGAGAGCTAGGGGCGGTCCTGCAGTGAAGTCAGGTTCAAGGTCGTTTGCTTAGAACCATAATGCCTTCTTCGGACTACCTTGCTCCTTTCCAAAGAATTTACGGCATAGATATTCACGTGGCTAACCTATTTTAAAGGGAATCCACGTCTTGAACTTTCAAGAAGATACTAACAATAGCGCAAGGTATCCCAGTTTGTCGGATGGGTTTGGTATCCTCCCCACCATGAGTAATAGGAGGGCGAAATATAGAACTTCCCCTCGGACATATCCGGCAATAATGAACGCAGCCCATGGCTTTTAGACACTGATGACGCCATACCGACCGCAGGGAACTGTAGAGACCTGTCTGTCCGGTGTACAAGAAAGGGATTTTTGTACCCATAGCGATGGAAATCAAGGTCAAGGAGCCAGCAGACCGCTGAAGTTGTCCAATGTCAAGGTACTGTGAGAAGTTCCGACTGACATCGAAGCTCATAGCATTCGAGATTCTAGATTGACCACTATCATGGACACATTCCAGTGATCACCGTATTGGCTATCAAGAAGTAGAATCACCACGAATGAATGACTCCACCTATAGACAATCTCCGCGTCATTGAATCCATCGAATCCTCAAGCTAGAATATCCATCAGGTAAATTGTAGACCTTGACTGGTGTCAGGAAGATGGTGGTTGAGTTCGGGGAGATTGTAGACCAGTCTGCTTCCGTGCCATCCCCGCGTGGGTCAGGCACTCCAAGGGGACTCAGCTCAGAGCATAATCTCGGCTATCGATTGCACAAATTGGTCTTTCGGATCTTTCAGCTCGAGGACATCAACACTGTAGACGACGTTTTGAAATTTCCCCAATTCGCCTATGTCGAGGATTGGATGTACTATATCAGTCTCGCTTATCATGGGCGACTAAACTCGCTCTATAATAGGTATGCACTGGATTGGGGGCCCTGCGAAGTAACAACTCGTACACGGCCACATTCCTTCCTTTCTGTTTTTATCTTTGGTTTCTCCGTCGTATTTGGTGTCATCATCGTCTTGGAAAGTGAGCGGGTTGACCCCGATGTTGTCGTACACCCAAAATTCCCGGTGAGTATTGTCACCTCGATTGAAAGTCAGAGGACATGCCACTGACCGGTTATGTGGCAGAGTCTACCTCCTTACTCTCGTAGCGTACTTGGGAGCGTTTGTCTTCGGATGTCAGCAAATCTGCCGTCTTAGTATCTTCTGTGCTAACTTCCCTTATCTTAGATGATACGGGTGTTGCAGGAGGTGTGTTGCAGATGCAAGGTTTTAGGGAAGATTTTGGGTTGGCCGGACTCTCTCATGACCAGATAACAACCACCACTTGTGAGTGTATTTGAAAGGCCGTATATCTGAAGTCTTCATGCTGAATGCCTCGACAGCGCATGTTGTTTCTATCCTCCAAGGCGGGAGTTTCTTTGGCGCGCTGTTCGCTGCTCCATTGAGCGAAAAGACTGGCCGTCGTGGCGCATTAATTGTATGCCCCATATAATCAAGTGTTACGAAATTATATTGATACATGTTCCCCATCAGCTCGTGTCTCTGATCTTTCTACTAGGCGCTGCAAGTGGGTGACTAGACATTTGTTATTCTCCGGCCAACTAATTTTTATTTAGTCCAAGTTGGAGCGCAAAAGGATATCTCCTTCATCTATGCTGGACGATTTCTTGCTGGACTAGGGGTTGGTGCTATGGTACGTAACCAATCACGGCAGCCTGCTGTAGCAACACTACTTACATGTATGCATTGCCAGTCTATGTTAGGCCCAACATATGTAGCTGAAGTTGCACCGAAAGAGGTTAGAGGGAGAATTACTGGATTTTTTCAAGTTTGCTTGGTTATTGGTACTACGGTGAGTTACTGAAATACCCATCAAAAATCGTCAGCGAGTATTGATGGGACGATGATCAGATAAGCTATTGGCTTGTCTATGGAGGTAAACCATGTCCTTCTTTTTACATAGTAAATACTCATTCGTTTGTCAGTCAATGTCCATTTCAAAACTTCCAGAATACAGTGGCGTATTCCTATGGGTTTCCAGAGCGTCCCTGTTGGTGTTATGTTCTTTTTGCTATTTTTCTGCCGCGAAAGCCCCGTGAGTTGTTATTACCTTCTACTACGTTCTCCCCCTGATTGAAACCCCTTCATAGCGTTGGCTGGCTCGACATAATCAAGAAGAACAGGTGTGCCATCTTCCAAAAGCTATCTAGATACTCCCTTTAACAACTCCCTTCAGTCCCTCAAAAACCTGGCGTGGTTCCGCAAGCTGCCCATTGATGATCCCTTGGTCGGCGAAGAATTTACAGAAATTCTAGCTACAGTCAAGGAAGAACGCGAAAGCAAAGGTGCTTGGCATGAATGCATGAAAAAGGGGAATTGGATTCGGTTCGCGATTGCCATCAGCATTTTTACTCTGCAGCAATGGAGTGGACAGGTGCGTCTTTTTATTTTCTTTAAAAATATCCTATTGCTCAGTGGCGTATATTGCGCAGAATTCCATTGGATATTATGCTCCTCAAATATTTAGTGCCATCGGCCTCGGTGATACCAACGTGACTCTACTTGCATCGGGAGTGTACGGCATAGTTAAGGTCGTCGCAACTACCCTCTTCCTCTTCATTGGTATCGAACAATTTGGTCGTAAACGTTCTCTGATCGGTCTGTTGCATTTCTCAATTTGGAATTATACCTATTAATGATTTAATGTGTTATTTCTAGTTGGAGCAATTGCGATGGGTTCATTCTTTTTCATCCTCGGCGCTCTGTTTAGAACACACACTCCGGATCCAAGCGCGCCTCCTGCCGACCGAGCCTCAACGTTTTCTATCGCTATGGCTGTAATGATTTACTTATACGGTGTGTAGATCTGTTCTAATACTGGGAAGGAGTGATTAATTGACGCTTGTTATAGTCATTCCATACTGTTTCTGTAAGTGTTACCTTTCTGCCGACCTATTTTTCCTTTCGTTTCTAAATTTGCTTTATAGCTTGGGGTCCTGTACCATGGGTCTACTGTAGTGAAATATTCAGTAATAATCTTCGGTGGGTGGTTTATATCAAAGCTTATAATCGATCGTCTTAAGTAGGATAGTTCATATGGTGTTGCCACGGCGGCCGCCACACAGTGGTTTTGGAACTTCGTCGTGTCGTATGTAACACCTCTTTTGGAGTCACATCTAACGCGAGGAGGCGTATTTTTCTTCTTCGCCTCGATTAACATTGTTTCGTAAGTCGCTTCCATCATCCACTCTGCTATAGCTAATTATATTGTAGATGCCTATATGCTTTCTTCCTGCCGGAAACTCGCGGTCTCTCACTCGAGGTATACTTCCAAGTCTAATTCTCAAGATGTTTTCTAACCTGGATTTTCTCCAGGACATGGATGTTCTGTTCGGAGCCATCACACCAGAAAATCGCCGACGCGACCGTCTCGTCGTCCATACCAACCTCATGGGCCGTGTATATAACGAACCAGAAGGCAGCCTTTCTCAATTGGACACACAGCTCACCGATAAAGACCGAAGTTCGATACACAGCATGCCTCATGTCCTTTCTCGAATAAGCAACCTGAAGACGTTAGAAGACAATTCGAGCCTGACCTCAATATCCATGTTTCCTAGTAGGACGGATGAGAGCGGGTTCGAGCGAAACAGAGTCTGGACAATACCGGAGGAAAATATCACGATGAAGTGGTGATATCTGGAGTCATTTCATATCATTTTATACCCTACAGCTTTCTATTTGCCCGCTTCATCGAAATTGGCGGGTTGTATATCTGTTTATACGATTATCTTACTAGCATGTTATATTTAGGCGGGTAGTTGGACGAAGTTTGCCTCTCGATTGCTTTGTTTGTAGCCACAATGTAGCGCATTCGTTACACCTTCGTCACGCGGCCCTATGTCTACCAATAAATTTTTTGAATGAAAATCCCTGCATTCAATTCACAATGGCAATTGCACTTCAAAAGAGATCAGTATGACGTCTATATAAGAAAATAGGGTGAATTATGGGTGTCTGCTGCAACTTAGTACCCTAACTGGCACAATATAAACGAAAAGCACAGTCGAGTGTGGAAAGAGCATGATCATTCTTCCACGGTCGCGCTGAGGAGACGAAGGCACTGTGAGCACTTGTCTCCTGGTAATAGCGAGTGGTATATAACGATAGGGAATAGTCCAGTCAATAGCTTCACACATACATCTTGATCTTTCCCATGAGCCGCATTCAGTATCGAGATGGTTAAGTTTGAGGGTGAACAGAAAAACAGACATCCAATGACTTGGCAAAAGGTCCTATAAGCACGCATTGGACGAGAACCTTGGTGGAATTAAGAGGTCAGAAGTTGCATGATGGTCGTTCGTGGACAACATGAAGTTTTAAGCGCGGACCCAAGCGAGCCTATATCAATTAACAAGCGCCTATGGCTGTAAACCGGGATCTTGGATCACATTTGAAGAACAGTAACTCCAGGCCACTGTTACCAGCGAAGTAAAACTCTTCGCATCCAGCTGAAGGACAGTCTTCGGGGTTTCGTAAATTTAGGCGGCTAAAACTGTTAAATTTATGTGTAAAGGTTGACAATGAATGCATTCTTCCCAAGCGACGTTATACCCTCGAAAAAGTGTTTGTCCCGCACGATTTGTGAGCGGAGACACCAGCAAAACCAATATTTGATATGCTCGAATTTAATTACATAATTCGAAATATAAAAGGAGTTGATTCAACAAACAAATGCAAAAATGATGATAACAAAACAACAACAATATTTACGACTGATTGCGCAGATCGTACAGTATATACGTGTGATATCCCTTCACTTCTTCTCCTCCGTAGGCTTGACACCAAACGAACCAAACGCAGACGTATTCAACGAACTCCCTCCAAACGTGGGTGTAGTACCAGCCGCAGCCCCAAACGTGAAAGTAGAAGGCTTCTGTTCGCCGCTAGTCGTGCTTGGGGCACCGAAGGGCGACGCACTACCTTGTTGACCAAAGGTTGTTTGACCGAATACTGAGTCAGCTGGTTTGCTCCCAGAACCGAAGGTTGCTCCAGATGTGCCTGCTGCGGTGCTAGAAGGAGTAGTACCAAAGGAAAACGCAGAGGCTCCTGTTGGCTTTCCGAAGATATTAGTAGCAGGTTTCGACGCATCACCACCAGAAGTGGATGGAATTGATGGTTGTCCAGTCTTATTCGCCTGCCCGAATATCGAAATCGTTTTCGATGCGTCAGAGCTTTGGCCAATCTGAGTCTGAGGTTGACCAAAGATGGATTTGGCGGGCTCCGTTCCGCTCCTGGCATCCCCTCCAAAAGTCATAGTGGTGGAAGGCTGTCCGAACGGGCTCTTGGTCGGCTCTGACGTATTGCCTGAACCAAATGTAGGGGTCTTGCCACCGAAAACATTCTTCGATACATCACCCGACTCAGCTGGCTTACTCGCCCCTTGTCCGAAAATATTTGGACTCTGAGATTGACCTCCTCCAAAGATGTTTCCAGCGGGCTTGCTAGCATCTCCGGCCGGCTTTTGTTGCCCAAATCCAGCGCTGAATGTGAAAGGCGACTTATTAGCACCTGCACTGGTACTATTGGACGTTGGAGTGGATGCAGGCTTTGGTGTAGACGAGGGAGGACCCATTCGATTCAATAACGAGTTTCCTCCAGAGGACTCAGCCGGTTTGGATTCCGCAGCAGCGGGAGCGAACCCAGAAGGTTTATTCGTTTGGAATGAAAATGCTGAAGGAGCATTTTTCGTCGGGTCATTTGAGGCGGCGGGTGCGGTAGATGCAGATGTCGGCTGTTGTGCGAATGGGTTCGAGAAATTGGGTTTAGGAGCGCTGGATGTCCCTGTTGAAGGGGTGTTAAAGCCGAAGGTACCAGGCTT
>Ga0157379_10002945_pt1 | contig 14364 bp, 8 predicted proteins | sample S25metaG_FD_121802 | JGI IMG/M metagenome (GOLD analysis project Ga0157379, IMG submission 121802) | Switchgrass rhizosphere microbial communities from Kellogg Biological Station, Michigan, USA - S2-5 metaG | ecosystem: Host-associated > Plants > Roots > Rhizosphere > Soil | place: USA: Michigan... | reverse complement strand
ATAGGGCGCGGCTTCTTCCGCCGAATGCGGTACGCGAATCTCCAGCAGATGTTCGTCGATGCCGGCGCGACGAAAGCCCGCCTTCACCACATCGACGCGCCCCACCAGGATCGCCTTGCCCATGCCGGAATTCTGGAAAGCGGCGGCGGCGCGGATCACCGAATCCTCTTCGCCTTCGGCAAAGACCACGCGCTTGGGCCTGGCCCTGACCGCGTTGGTCACCATCTGAAACAGGCCGGCGGAGGGATCGAGTCGCGCGGAAAGCTGGAACTGATAGGCGGCAAGATCGGGGATCTGTTTCTTGGCGACGCCCGATTTCATCGCGGCTTCCGCCACCGCCGCGGACACCCGGCTGATCAGGCGCGGGTCGAACGGCGACGGGATGATATATTCCGGCCCGTAACAGGGGCGCGCGCCGCGATAGGCGGTGGCGACTTCATCGGGCACATCCTCGCGCGCCAGCGCCGCGATGGCTTCGGCGGCGGCGATCTTCATCTCTTCATTGATGGTGGTGGCGCGCACATCCAATGCACCGCGGAAGATATAGGGGAAACCCAATACATTGTTGACCTGGTTGGGATAGTCGCTGCGCCCCGTCGCCACGATCACATCGCTGCGCACTGCCTTGGCGTCTTCCGGCGTGATTTCGGGATCGGGATTGGCCATGGCGAAGATGATGGGCGAGGACGCCATGCTGCGCACCATGTCGGCGGTCAGCGCGCCTTTGGCGGACAGGCCCAGGAACACATCGCATCCGGCCATGGCGTCGCTGAGAGTGCGGGCTTTGGTCTCGACCGCATGGGCCGATTTCCACTGGTTCATGCCTTCGGTCCGGCCGCGATAGACCACGCCCTTGGTATCGCACAGGATCACATTCTCGCTTTTGACCCCCATCGACTTGAGCAATTCGATGCAGGCGATGCCGGCGGCGCCCGCGCCGTTGCATACGACTTTCAGGTCTTCCAGCTTGCGGTTGGTGAGATGGGCGGCATTGATTACGCCGGCGGCGGAGATGATGGCGGTGCCATGCTGGTCGTCATGGAACACCGGAATGTCCATCAGCTCGCGCAGCCGCTCCTCGATGATGAAACAGTCCGGCGCCTTGATGTCTTCCAGATTGATGCCGCCGAAGGTTGGCCCCAGATAGCGCACGGCGCCGATGAAGGCGTCGACATCCTTGGTATCGATTTCCAGGTCTATGGAATTGACGTCGGCAAAGCGCTTGAACAGCACGGCCTTGCCTTCCATCACCGGCTTGGAGGCCAAGGGTCCCAGATCGCCCAGCCCCAGAATGGCGGTACCGTTGGAGATCACCGCCACCATGTTGCCCTTGGCGGTATAGTCATAGGCAAGGTCGGGATTCTCGGCGATGCGCAGCACCGGCACCGCCACCCCCGGCGAATAGGCCAGGCTGAGGTCCCGCTGGGTCGCCATGGGCTTGGTGGGCACCACCTCGAGTTTTCCCGGCTTGTCGCCTGCGTGAAAGGCGAGGGCTTCGTCGTCGGTGAAAGACGGGCGGGACATCGGCTACCTGCTGGCTGGGCTTTTGTTATGGAATTTTCCACAGAATAACCACGCGTGTGGCGATTGCAGCAAGCTTCCGTGACGGAGTTCGCGCGTCAGCTCTGCTATGGTCGTGCCGCATGAGCGAGATGGATTTCGGTATACAGCCGGCGGAAGCGCTGGGGGCGGGCGACGCCACCCCCATGATGGCGCAATATCTCGGGCTGAAAGCGGCGCATGCGGATTATCTGCTGTTCTACCGCATGGGCGATTTCTATGAGTTATTCTTCGCGGACGCAGCAAAAGCCGCCGAGGCGCTGGACATCGCACTGACCAAGCGCGGCAAGCATCAGGGCGAAGACATCCCCATGTGCGGCGTGCCGGTACATGCGGCCGAGTCCTATCTCGAGAAGCTGATCCGCAAGGGCCATCGCGTGGCGGTGTGCGAGCAGGTGGAAGACCCTGCCGAAGCCAAGAAGCGCGGCGCCAAATCGGTGGTCAAGCGTGAAGTGGTGCGGCTGGTGACACCAGGCACCTTGACCGAGGATGCGCTGCTGGAAGCGCGCGCTTCCAACCTGCTGGCGGCACTGGGGCGCAGTGGCGCGGACTTCGCCATCGCCGCCGCGGATATGTCCACCGGCGAATTTTCCGTCGGCGCCGTGGGGCGGGACGAGATCGCCACCGAACTGGCACGCTTGAGCCCACGCGAGTTACTGATCCCCGACGCAATGCTGGCACAGGAGGATCTGGCGGCGCTGTTCAAATCGCAGGGACTGGCGCTGTCGCCGCTTCCGGGCAGCCGGTTCGATTCCGGCAATGGCGAGCGGGCGTTGAAAGCGCATTACAACATGCTGTCACTGGATGGGCTGGGCGCATTCAGTCGTGCCGAATTGTCTGCCGCAGGCGCGTTGATCGCCTATCTGGAATTGACCCAGAAGGGCCAGAAGGTGGCGCTACAGCGCATCGCGCGGGTGTCGCCGTCGCATTTCATGGGCATCGATGCGGCCACCCGGCGCAACCTGGAACTGACCCAGACCTTGTCGGGTCAGCGCAGCGGCAGCCTGTTGGCGCAGATCGACCGCACCGTCACCGCCATCGGGGCGCGGTTGCTGGCCTCGCGCCTGGCCGCGCCCTTGACCGATGTGAAAGAAATCGCCGGCCGTCATGATGCGGTCGAGGCGTTCGCCAAGGATTCCGAATTGCGCCGTCGGGCGCGCGAGGCCTTGCGTTCCGCGCCCGATATCGCGCGTGCTTTGGGACGGTTGTCAGTGGGGCGAGGCGGTCCGCGCGATCTCGCCAATCTGCGCGATGGCGTGAAGGCGGCGCGGGGCCTGCGCGACAATCTGCGCAAAGAGTCGCTGGCCGGCGAGGCGCTGGAAGCAATCGTCTCCCTGACACAGAACATCGCGGCAGTGTCGCGGCTGTCGGACCGGCTGGACTTTCTTCTGGTGGAAGAGCCGCCTTATCTGGCGCGGGATGGCGGCTTCATCAAGGCGGGCGCGCATGCGCCGCTGGATGAACTGCGCGGTTTGCGCGACGAATCCCGCCGGGTGATTGCGGGACTGGAAGGCAAGTACCGCCAGTCCAGCGGCGTCACCCAGCTCAAGATCAAGCACAATGGCGTGCTGGGCTATTTCATCGAAGTCACCCAGCAGCATGCCGACAAGCTGATGGCGGCCTCTAAAAATGAAGAGGGGGAGACCTTCCGCCACCGCCAGACCATGGCAGGCGCGGTGCGTTTCTCCACCGATGAGCTGGCGACCTTGGCGTCGCGTATCGCTGAAAGCGGCGAGGCGGCGCTGGGACTGGAAGCCGCGCTGTTCGACGAAATGACGAAGCTGACCATCGAACATGGCGAGGCTTTGTCGGCCATTGCCGAAGCACTAGGTATGCTGGATGTGGCTGCGAGCCTGGGCGAACTTGCCATCGCTGGGCGCTATGTGCGGCCCGAAATGGATGGCGGCTTGCGCTTCAAGATTACCCGCGGGCGCCATCCGGTGGTGGAAGCGGCGTTGCAGGCCGCCAATGCGGGGCTGTTCGTGCCCAATGATTGCGATCTTTCACCGAACGCAAAAGGCCGCCTATGGCTGGTCACCGGCCCCAACATGGCGGGCAAATCCACCTTCCTGCGCCAGAATGCGCTGATCGCGATCCTGGCCCAGATGGGCTCCTTTGTTCCGGCGGAAGAAGCCCATATCGGCGTTGTGGATCGGCTGTTTTCCCGCGTCGGTGCAGGCGACGACCTGGCGGCGGGGCGTTCCACTTTCATGGTGGAGATGGTGGAAACCGCCGCCATCCTCAACCAGGCCACGGCGCGTTCGCTGGTGATCCTGGACGAGATCGGGCGGGGCACTGCGACTTATGACGGCTTGGCCATCGCCTGGGCGGCGGCGGAGCATCTGCACGAAGCCAACAAAAGCCGCGCGCTTTTTGCCACCCACTATCACGAGATGGTGGCCTTGTGCGAAAGGCTCAAATCCATGGCGCCCTACACCATGAAGGTGCGGGAATGGAATGACTCCATCGTCTTCCTGCATGAAGTGATTTCCGGCGTCGCCGATCGTTCTTACGGCATCCATGTCGCCAAGCTGGCGGGATTGCCCGATGCCGTGGTCACCCGCGCCGAGGAAGTGTTGCAGGCGCTGGAAGAAGGACGCGAAGGCCACAAGCCGTTGGCCCGGATCGACGACCTGCCGCTGTTCGGCGCCACCGCGCCCAAGCCCAAAACCAGTGCGGTGGAAGAGGCACTGAAAACCGTCGAGCCCGACGCCCTGACGCCCAAGCAGGCGTTGGAGGTACTGTATTCACTGAAGCAGAAACTAAACCCCTAACCACCATGGGCGGGCTTGCCCCGCCCATCCAGAGCGACAGGCTATGGTGCTTGCGGCCTTGGATAGCCGACTCGAAGGCCGGCCATGGAGAGATTTTTTTTGGGCAAGGTGTTACCGTCTAACCCATGAGCTATGACCTAGCCGTATTTGATCCCAGCGCACCACCGCCCAACCACGCGGGATTTCTCGCTTGGTACAAAGAACAGATAAAATGGGGCGAAGGCCACAGCTATGATGATCCAAAAATCACTACGCCAGCACTGCGCGATTGGTTTCTGGAGATGATCAAAACTTATCCGGCGTTGAACGGTCCATATGCCAGCGAAGCCAACATCGATAATTTGAAAACAACAGATTACAGCGTCGGTAGAACAATGATTTACGCTGGTTTTGGATGGTCGCAGATGGAAGGCGCCTATCGGTCTGTATTCTTTCTGGCGAACAAACACCGGGTCGGATTCTTTGATGTAAGCGCCGATGATGGGCAGGTTTGGCTACCCAAGAACGACCAGTACATCCATGTTTTTGGGGCCGGCAATTCGTCCAAAAAACTCGGCAAAGTGCACGCTTATTCACTCGGTCCGTTCCACTCCAAGCCGCCAAAATAGCCTGTGTCCATGAGCAGCCCTTCCACCCGCGCGCCCCGCAAATTCCTGGTCGTGATCGACAAGACCAAGGAGTCCGCCGTGGCTCTGCGCTTCGCCACCCGCCGCGCCCAGCATACCGGCGGGCGCGTGACGCTGCTGTGCGCCGCCACGCCGCCGGATTTCCAGCAATGGCGCGGTGTGGAAGAGATCATGCGCGACGAAGCCTATGCCGAAGCCGAAGGCATGCTGCATGAGGCCGCCAAGACGGTGAACGAATTGTCGGGCATCCTGCCGGAACTGGTGGTCCTGTACGGCCTCCCCACCGAATGCCTCACCCAACTGCTCAAGCAGGATAAGGACATCTCCATCCTGGTGCTGGCCTCCGGCACCGCCAAGGAAGGCCCAGGTCCGCTGGTGTCGATGTTCGGCGGGGCGGTGCAGGCGATTCCCGTCACCATAGTTCCCGGTAATTTCACCGACGATCAGATCGATGCGTTAGCTTAGGGAGCGCGGGTTTTTGTGCCGTGCTTGCCCCTTGCACCGGTCTTTTGCCGGGTCGATAACCCCGCCATGGGAAAGCTTCTGGTCGCCATCGCCGTCGGCCTCGTCTTCGTCGTCCTGTGCCTGGGGCTCTACACCCTGTGGAAGGGCGGCGACACCGCGCGCACCTGGTCTAATAAACTGATGCGAATCAGGGTGTTAGCCCAATTCCTCGCCATCATTATCATCATGGCGGTGCTGTATTTTTCGCATCGTTGAAGATTTGGCGCCTGGCTTATATGTAGGCCGCCCAAAACCGCCGCCCAAAGAGCACCGAAAATGGCCAAGACGCTTTACGACAAGATCTGGGATGCCCATCTGGTGGATGCCCCGCCCGGCGAGACCCCCGTGCTCTATATCGACCGGCATCTGGTGCATGAGGTGACCAGCCCCCAGGCCTTTGAAGGCCTGCGCATGGCTGGCCGCAAGGTGCGCCGTCCGGAGCTGACCTTGGCGGTGGCCGATCACAATGTGCCCACCAAGGACCGCGACCAGGGCATCACCGAACCGGAATCCAAGCTGCAGGTCGAAACCCTGGAAAAGAACGCCAAGGATTTCGGCGTCGAATATTTCCCCATGAACGATATCCGCCAGGGCATCGTGCACATCATCGGCCCGGAACAGGGCTGGACCCTGCCGGGCACAACAATAGTCTGCGGCGACAGCCACACCTCCACCCACGGTGCCTTCGGCGCCCTGGCCTTCGGCATCGGCACTTCGGAGGTCGAGCATGTGCTGGCCACCCAAACCCTGCGCGCCCAGCATTCCAAGAACATGCGGGTGACGGTGAACGGCAAGCTGCCGGAAGGGGTGACCGCCAAGGACATCGCGCTGGCGGTGATCGCCAAGATCGGCACCGCCGGCGGCACCGGCTATGTCATCGAATATGCCGGCGAAGCGGTGCGCGGTCTGTCCATGGAAGGACGCATGACCTTGTGCAACCTGACCATCGAAGGCGGGGCGCGTGCCGGTTTGGTCGCGGTGGACGACACCACCTTGAATTATGTGAAGGGCAAGCCGCGCGCGCCCAAAGGCGCGACCTGGGAAGCCGCTGCTGCTTACTGGAAGACCTTGCAGTCCGATCCCGACGCCAAGTTCGACGCCGAGGTGGTGCTGGACGCACGCGACATCGTGCCGATGGTGACCTGGGGCACGTCACCCGAACAGGCGCTGCCGATCACCGGCACGGTGCCGGACCCGGCACTGATGAAGGAAGAACATCACCGCGCCGCCGCCGAGCGGGCTTTGGCCTATATGGGCCTGACCGCCGACATGAAGCTGACCGACATCAAGGTGGATCATGTTTTCATCGGCTCCTGCACCAATGGCCGGATCGAGGATTTGCGCGCCGCCGCCGTCGTTGCCAAAGGCAGACGCGTCGCCTCTGGCGTGAACGCCATTGTGGTGCCGGGCTCGGGCCTGGTGAAGGAACAGGCCGAGGAAGAGGGCCTGGACAAGGTGTTCCTGGACGCCGGCTTTGAATGGCGCGATCCCGGTTGCTCCATGTGCCTGGCAATGAATGCCGACAAGCTGAAGGAAGGCGAGCGCTGTGCTTCCACCTCCAACCGCAATTTCGAAGGCCGCCAGGGCCGCGGCGGACGCACGCATTTGGTGTCACCGGCGATGGCTGCTGCTGCCGCCGTTACGGGACATCTGACGGACGTGCGGACGCTCTAGGCGCTTGTCTTTTGCGTCGTGAGTTCGTCGCGCCATCGCTCGTGTACTTCTTGTACACGTCGCTCGGCGCTCCTGCTCACGCCACAAAATCCATCGCGCCTATGCTAAACTGAACTGTCTCGAATTATGAGCCGACTATGTGCGATGGTTTCAGCAGCACGCTTTTAGCCGCTGCAATTTCTGGCATTGCGGGTGTCTGTGCTTGGGTTGCTACAAATTTCTTTGCAGAGCCGCTTCTAGATTTCCGCAAGCTGCGAAAAGCAATCCACGAGTCGCTTTTCTTTAACGCCAATGTCGGAAATGTTTCAAAAGATGAAAGCGTCGAATCTGCTTCGATTGATTTACGAAAATTTGCTGCTGCATTGAATGCTTTTTGGGTTACTGCTCCAAGAATCGTGAAAAGCTATCTTTTGCGTTGTGGATATAATGTTGAACTCGCATCGTCCAACTTGGTGGGATTTTCCAATTCCATTCATCTTGAAGAAGGCTCAAGGGCAATCCATCGCCACCGCATTGAAAAGGGATTGCGTCTTCCACTTTCCTATTCCGACGAAGAAATTCGCGATGTCATTGCAGAGAATCGTCGCCGCAACTCCCGAACTTAGAAAAAGCTCACTGGATCAACATCAACCGCGACGCGCACGGCAGCGGGCACTTTTACCAATGCCAGCCAGGCTTTGAGATAGGCCTGCACATCCACGCCGCGCGCGGCTTGAACCAAAAGCCGTTCGCGCGTCTGGCCGCGCAGCAGCGCATAAAAGGCCGGCGTCGGTCCCCACACTTTCACATCGCGCGCGCTGGGTGCGGTCTTACCCAACTGACGCGCGATGCCGCGCACCTGTTCGCCGTCATAACCGCTGATCACCAGCGCGGCCAGGCGGCCAAAGGGCGGGGACTGGCTGGCTTCGCGGAATTGACGTTCCTGTTCGTAAAAGCCGTCGCGGTCGCCGCGCGCCAAAGCCTGCATCACCGTATCTTCCGGATTGCGGGTCTGCAGCAGCACCAGCCCCGGCTTTTCCGCGCGTCCGGCGCGGCCCGAAACTTGATGCAACAGTTGGAAGGTGCGCTCGCGTGCCCGCAGATCGCCGTCGCTGCCGCCCAGATCGGCATCCACCACACCCACCAGGGTCAGTTGCGGGAAATGATGGCCCTTGGCGACGATCTGGGTGCCGATCAGTACGTCGATTTCGCGTTTGGCAAAGGCGCGGATGGCAGCCTGGGTCTCGGCGGGCCCATGCAGGATATCCGATGAGGCGATGGAATAGCGCGCCGTGGGAAAGAAAGAAGCGAACTCTTCCGCCACCCGCTCCACCCCGGGCCCGCAGGGAATCAGGGTGCCGGTTTCATTGCATTGCGGGCAAGTGGACGGCATCGGCAGTTCATAGCCGCATTGATGACAGGCCAGCCGTTTCTTGTATTTGTGCTCCACCAGCCAGGCCGAACAATGGGGACAGGTGAATTTGTGGCCGCAGGCCTCGCACAAGGTCAGTGGCGCATAGCCGCGTCGGTTGAGGAACAACATCGCCTGTTCACCGGCCGCCAGCACTTTTTCCAAGGCGGTGCGCAAGGGCGGCGATAGCCACTGCGCCTTGTGCTCCACATCGAGCGCGTCTTTTTCATGACGCAGGTCGATCAACTTGACGTCCGGCAATTCCGCCACGCCGTGGCGTGCGGCCATGCGCAAATGCGTGTAACGGCCTTGTGTGGCATTGACGAAACTTTCCAGCGACGGCGTGGCGCTGGCCAGGATCACAGGGCAACCTTCGATGCGAGCGCGCACCACCGCCATGTCGCGGGCATGATAGATGGCGCCGTCCTGCTGCTTGAAGGCCTGTTCGTGTTCCTCATCCACGATCACCAGGCCCAATTCCGTGAAAGGCAGGAACAAGGACGAACGCGCGCCTACCACCACTCGCGCTTCGCCCCGCATCACCGCGCGATAGGCGCGGCGGCGTTCCTTTTGCGGCAGGTCGGAATGCCACTCGGTGGGGCGCACGCCGAAGCGGGCAGCGAAGCGGTCCAGGAACTGCACCGTCAGCGCGATTTCGGGCAACAAGATCAGTACCTGCCTGTCCCGCCGCAGCGCTTCGGCGATGGCTTCAAAATAGACTTCGGTCTTGCCGGAACCGGTGACGCCGTCCAGCAGATGGGCGGAGAATTTCTGCGCTGTCACCGCATCGCGCAGCGCCTGCGCAGCCTGCGCCTGATCCTCATTCAGCACCGGCTCCGCAAAGGACGCATCGGGCGGCTGAAAAGGCGCAAACTCCGGCAGCTCGGTGGGCATCAGCGCGCCCGCCTGAATCAGGCCGCGCACCACCGCGGAAGAAACATTGGCATCCTCCGCCAGGCCGGTGACGCTGCGTGCCAATCCGTCTGCCGCCACCTCCAGGGCTCGTGCCCGTGCCGCCGACATGCGGGGCGGGGGCACGCCGCCCTTAACATAAGCGATGCGCCGCGCCTCCGGCTCGAACGCCCCGCGCGAGCGCAGCGCCATGGCCAGGATGGCGCCGGGCGGATTGAGCGTGTAGTCCGCCACCCAGTCGATGAAATCGCACAGCTTGGGCGGCAGGGATGGCGCGCCTTCCAGCGGCTCCGCAACTTTCAGACGGTTATCGCCCACCGTGCCTTCCGCGGCACCCCACACCACACCCAGTACTTCGCGGTTTCCCAGTGGCGCACAAACCAGCGCGCCGCGGGCGGCGTCGCTGCCGGCGGGCAGCTTATAGTCATAGGCACCCGCAAGCGGCAGCGGCAAGAGCACGCCCGCGACCGGTTTTTGCAGCAATTCCGGGGGCGGCGTGGGGTTTAAGCGGGCACGCATCATGGGCTAGACTTCGCCCCGCAAAACTCCCCAGTCAATAATCAGGTCAATAAATAAGGTCTCCCGTCCCATGAAAATCTTTCTCGACACCGCCGATGTGGCGGAAATCCGCGAATATGCCGCCAGCGGCCTGGTCGATGGCGTCACCACCAATCCGTCCTTGGCCGCCAAGACGGGCAAGGACTATGTCGAATCGCTGAAGGAGATTTGTTCCATCGTGCCGGGCGCGGTGAGCGGCGAAGTCCTGGCCACCGATTACGATGGCATGATGAAGGAAGCGGCGGTCCTCACCAAGATTGCCAAGAACCTCGCGGTGAAGGTGCCGCTGACCTGGGACGGGCTGAAAGCCTGCGCCGCGTTGGCCAAGAACGGCACCATGGTCAATGTCACCTTGTGCTTCTCGCCGGTGCAGGCCTGGATGGCCGCCAAGGCGGGCGCGACCTTCATTTCGCCCTTCATCGGCCGCGTCGATGACGCGGGCGAGGACGGCTTGGGCCTGATCCGCGACATCCGCGCCGTCTATGACAATTACGGCATCAAGACCGAAATTTTGGCGGCGTCGATCCGCAGCGTCAGCCATGTGCGCGAGTCGCTGTTGGCCGGGGCCGATGTCGGCACCATGCCGACGGACATCTTCAAGAAGCTGATCAGCCATCCCTTGACGGACAAGGGCCTGGCAGCCTTCGTCGCCGACGCCAAAAAGGCGAACGTCACGATCAAGTGATTGAGGGGCAAGTGAGCGAAGGCGCCGACGCACTTCGCAAAAACTGGCTGGCGTCGCTGGCGCATGAACGGCGCGCGTCGCCGCATACCTTGCGTGCCTATGGCGATGATGTGGCGCGCTTCATTGGTTTTCAAGCCGGACATACCGGCGGCGCGATGACGCAAAGGGCATTGGCGAAACTTTCGCCTGCCGATATTCGCGCTTTCATCACTGCCCGCCGCCAGGAAGGCCTGGGGCCCGGTGGCGTGCAGCGGGCGCTGGCCGCGGTGCGCAGCTTCTACAAATTCCTGGCCAAGGAAGGTGTGCTGGAAAATGCCGCTGCCCGTTCGATTCGCACACCGCGGGTACGGCGCTCGCTGCCAAGACCGTTATCGGTGGGCGATGCCGAACGCGCCATCGCCGAAGCCGGTGGCCATGACGTGGAATGGCTGGGGGCGCGCGACGCGGCGCTGCTGACGCTTCTTTATGGCGCGGGCTTGCGCATCTCCGAAGCCTTGGGCCTGAAACGCGGTGACGTGCCCCTGGGTGAAACGCTGACCGTGCTGGGCAAGGGGCGCAAGGAGCGCAGCGTGCCGGTGCTGCCATTGCTGCGGCAAGCACTCGACATTTATGCCGCCGGAATTCCCTTCACCGGCGCGCCCTCCTCGCCGCTCTTTTTGTCGCGCCGCGGAAAGCCGATGAGCGCGCGCGAGGCACAAGGCTTGATGCAGCGCTTGCGCGGGCGGTTGGGCCTGCCGGACAAAGCCACGCCGCATGCCCTGCGCCATTCTTTCGCGACCCATATCCTGCAAGGCGGCGGCGATCTGCGCAGTGTGCAGGAATTGCTGGGCCACGCTTCGCTTTCGACCACGCAAGTTTACACCGCCATCGATACGCGGCAGTTGCTGGAGACTTATTCCAAAGCGCATCCGCGCGGCGGACGCAGCTAGTTCTCGCGTCGGTTTACCAAAATCGAAAATGATTTTTTGTCAGCCGGGCAACTGCGTGTGTACTGAAGGACACTCCCAATTAGTGCTGCTATCGTAATGAAGCAGATTGGGGCGCCGGATCACACCGGCGGCGGGGTTCATGTTCGCTATTCGCAAAAAGGCGCTGACGCGCCTGGCCATCTTTTGTCTGGGTACAAGCGCCCTGACAGCGCCTGTCCTGGCGGCAAGTTTTTCAGTCGGTGGCGGCACGATCACCACGACACAAGCCGATAACAGCCAGGACAATACAGGTAGCTCCGGCGGATTCCTTCTACAGCCCAACACCGTCGGCAACAATGACGCTATCACTATTACCGGCGTCACCATAAACAACACCAGCGGAACGCCTAACGGCCGGGCCTTGGATCTGGGCTATTCGCTTTCCTCAAGTGGGTCCTATTCCATAACCATGCAGGGCAGCAATCTGAGCGGCACAGCCGGCTCAGGCGTAGCAGGACTCATCGCTTCATCGTCCGGCGGCAATATTTCTTTCGACACCACCGGAGGTGCTTCCAACACGATTGCGGGTTCGATCGGCGTCAACCTCAACGGCAATGGGGGAAATGTCTCCATCAAGACCGGCGCGGATACCATCACGACATCCGGCCCGACCGGAGAAATACTGTACGCTACCACCACGGGAACCGGCACGATCGCAATAGATACCGCCGGCGCGACTCTAAGAAGCAACGGCACCTATGGCATCTCTGCCGTAAATGGGGGCAGCGGCGCCGTCACTATTGGTGGCCTCAATGGAGGCATTGCCAGCAGCATAATCGTAAACAGCGGGTACGGAATTTACGTAACATCCGTCAGCAATGTCAGCGTGACGATCGCACTGAGCGGTAGCGTGACGGCTCTGAATGGTATGTATCTTCAGAGCAATGCCGACACGGTGAATAACTTTGGCACCATCAGTGCCGCCAACAATGCCATTGACGCCTCATTTGCCAATTCTCTCAACGTCAACTTGCAATCCGGCTCGACAACCAGCGGCATCGTGCTGGGCAGTACCGGGGCCGACACGTTCACGCTCTTCGGCGGCGCGACCATAGCTGGCGCAACTTTCAATGGCAGCGGCGGCAGCGATACGCTGGTGCTGACGGGCAGCGGCAATGGCAGCATCGCCGTCAGCTCTGTGTCCAATGTCGAAGTCTTTCAGAAAACCGGCACTGGTACCTGGACCTTGACCGGGACAACCACAAATCTGACACCCTGGACGGTTTCCGGCGGCACGCTAGCCATTGCGAACGATGCCGCCCTCGGCTTTTCGTCGGGAACCCTTGTGCTTGACGGCGGCGCGCTGCAGGCCACCGCAACAACTGCCGCCACGCGCGCAATTACATTGGGAGCTTCCGGCGGCACGCTGAATGTAGCGACTGGCGCGACCCTGACCGAAAACGGCGCAATAACCGGCACGGGTGGTTTGACAGTCACCTCCCCGATCAATGGCACGATAGTGTTGGGAAGTGCGAACACTTATTCCGGCGGCACCATCATTAACGACGCCACGCTTCGACTGGGGGCCGATAATGGCCTCCCCACGACCGGCAGACTACAAATCACGTCCTTCGGCACCTTCGATCTCAACGGGCATGCCCAGACTCTCGGTGGCCTGACCGGAGGTGTCGGCACCGTGCTGGCAATCGGTGGCGGAACCTTGACGATCAATCAAGCCGCCGATGGAGGGCAAGGTGCGGTGACGGGCACCGGTTCCATAATCTTCAATGGTCCTGCGGAGCTGAGCCTTGGGGAAAGGTTTGGCCACACCAATTTTATCGGGGACATTACCGTCAACGGCGGCACGCTGCTGATCGAGTCGCTTGGTGGCAATATCACCATCAATGGCGGCACTCTCGAAACGAGTCTATTCCGGACATTTAATTTTGGCACCCTGTCCGGCACGGGCGGCGTGCTGAATATGTCTGACAGTTTTTTTACGTTCACAAGCAATACCGATTCAACATTCGCCGGCCAGATCGTCGATGCGGGTTCCGGCCAGTTCATCAAGGCGGGAACGGGCACCCTGACATTGACGGGAAATTCCACCCCCGGCTCCTCGATCGTCATTTCGGGCGGCACCCTTCAGTTCGGCAACGGTGGAACCTCGGGCCTGCTGCAGGGCGCGGGCGGCGTCACCGACAATGGCAGGCTGGTGTTCAACCGCTCGGACGATTTTACTTTCGCAAGCGCCATCTCCGGTACAGGCTCTGTCACCAAGCTGGGCGCCGGAAAGCTGACCCTTACCAGTCTCAACAACAGCTATAGCGGCGGCACAACCATTACGGCCGGCACTCTTGTGGCGAATTCATTGGCCGGCGATGTGACCGACAGCGGCGCGCTTGTGCTCAATTTCAACGGGACTTATGCCGGTGTTGTTTCCGGTACCGGCTCTGTACAAGTAGCAGGCGGCAACACGCTCGTTCTGACCGGCGCCCACACATACACCGGTGGCACGACCATCAGTGCCGGCACGCTGCAACTCGGAACCGGCGGCAGTCTGGCGAGTACGGGAGCGCTGGCGGTCAATGGCGGCACCTTCGATCTCAACAGTCACAGCCAAACAGTTGGCGCGCTGTCCGGCACGGGCGGCGCCATCACTTTGGGAAGTGGCACGCTGACTACCAGCAGCAGTACGAATACAAGTCTCGCAGCGGCGATCTCCGGTAGTGGATCGCTGATCAAAGCCGGAACCGGCACCCTGAGCTTGACT
>Ga0157379_10002942_pt1 | contig 14371 bp, 11 predicted proteins | sample S25metaG_FD_121802 | JGI IMG/M metagenome (GOLD analysis project Ga0157379, IMG submission 121802) | Switchgrass rhizosphere microbial communities from Kellogg Biological Station, Michigan, USA - S2-5 metaG | ecosystem: Host-associated > Plants > Roots > Rhizosphere > Soil | place: USA... | reverse complement strand
TCAGAAAATCCACGAAGGCGGTTGCCACCGCCGCCGACGGGATAATGAGACGCGGGAAATACACCTTGGAGATCAAGTTGGCGTTGCCGATCAGGCTGCCCGACGATTCTGACAGCGCGCTCGAGAAGAACTGCCACGGAAGAACCGCCGCAAACACCAGGATCGGCTCTGGCACACTACCGGGCTCGATGCCGGCGAGCCGCCGAAACACGACGAACACCAGCATCGTCAAGGCTGGCCGGATCAGCGCCCATGCCACTCCAATGGCGGTCTGTTTGTAGCGCACGACGATGTCGCGCCAGGCAAGGAAGTACATCAGCTCGCGATAGCGCCAGAGATCGCGCCAATAGTTCTTGGCCGCCAGACCGGGTTCGATCACCAGCTTCATCCGATCAGCGTCTCCAAGGTAGTCGATGGGCGGCCCCCATGCCGATCATTTCCGGCACGGTCACCAGACTCAGCGCGGCTCGGCGACCTGACGTACGGGCTCAATTGGTGTGGACTGGGGGTTCGGTCGCCGAAAGGCTGTGTCTGGCCCTCGAGCCGACCAGCGCGCCTTCTCCCACCCGTACAGTGGAGTGCTCCACGGACTGCCCGACAAACCATTCGTACGTCGCCGCGACGCCTTCGCGAAGCGCGATCGCATGTCGCCATCCAAGATCGTGCAACCGGCTGACATCGAGCCGCTTCCGTGGCATCCCGTCGGGCTTCTCGCTGTCGAACACCAACCGCGCCTCGGGATACACGATCTCACGCACCAGCTCGGCCAGCTCACGGATCGAGAGGTCCTCGCCCGTTCCGACGTTGATGTGCTCCGACCCGTCGTAGTGTTCCATCAGGAACAAGCAGGCGTCGGCCAGGTCGTCGACGTGAAGAAACTCACGCCGGGGCGTTCCCGACCCCCAGATCACGACTTCGCCGCGGCCGGCGGCTCTGGCATCGTGAAACTTGCGCATCAGTGCCGGCATCACATGAGAACTGTTGAGATCGAAGTTGTCGTGCGGGCCGTAGAGATTGGTCGGCATGGCGGAGATGAAGTCGCACCCGTACTGCTTCCGGTAGCTCTGGCACAACTTGATGCCGGCAATCTTCGCGAGCGCGTACGCTTCGTTCGTGCCTTCGAGCGGGCCGCCCAGCAAGTGCTCCTCTTTCATGGGCTGAGGACAATCGCGGGGATAGATGCACGAGCTCCCGAGATAGAGCAGCCGCTTCACGCCGTAGAGATGCGCGGCGTGAACGACGGTCGCATGAATCATCATGTTGTCGTAGAGGAACTCAGCCGGTCGTGTGGAGTTGGCGAGAATTCCTCCGACTGTTCCGGCGACGAGGAACACGTACTCGGGCCGGTTGGCCCGGAACCAGTAGTTGACGGCGGCCTGATCGCGGAGATCGAGCTGCTCACGGGTCGCGGTCAGAAGGTTGTCGCAGCCCTCGGCGCGCAGATGGCGCACAACCGCAGAGCCGACCAGCCCCCGGTGCCCGGCGACAAAAATCCGCGCGAGCGGATCCATCTTGGTCTCGTTCATATTTGTGCCCTATCGAGTGGTCCCATTTGACATTCTGTCGTAGTACGGCGGCATTAAGTCGCTGAACGGTTGACTTCTGCGTCCAATCCGAGCTCTTCGTGGCGACAGCAGACCGTCCTCTGCCCCGGCAGTTCGAGAAAAGTCAGACGCGGCGATTGCCGGGCAAATGGGAGCCCGCTCTCCACAACCGCTCTGCCCGATCTCGGTCTGCATCTAATGGCTCGCCGCTCTTCAACTTACGGTCGCCCAACCGGCTCGGCCCGGTACTCCCGGCTCTCACCAAGCGTAGATGCCGATCGGCGACGCCAGAGTTGTGACCTTCGTCAGATCCTGCCGAGACACGGCCTGCCCAGCCTCCTGGGCTCCTGGCGCTTCGTCGTAATGCACAACAGAGGCCACTGATCCAGGGGATTGACGCGACACTCGAATCGCCGAGCCCGCGGGCCGGCTGCTCCCGTTCACGCCGACGAGATACGCCTGACCGGTACGTTGTGGCGTCGCTTTGCTGACTGGATACCGATCGTCGCATCGAGATCGCCAGGCGCAATTCGGCAGCCCGTTGCCCAACCGTCTCCCCGCCCCTGCCAACCCGCGCCTGACCTCGGGCAGCGCTCCCCCTCCCGCAACTCGCGTCCCGGCCGGTTATCAGTCGTGTCTGTCACAGCAATCTGCGAAAGTAGAGACTGGCGGCTGCCATGGGTTGGACGCATACGAACGCGGGGAGACATTGAGATGGGGTACGTCGACATCCACAGCCACGTGCTCTACGGGCTGGACGATGGCGCGAAGTCGCGCGAGCAGAGCCTGCAGATGCTCGAGCTGGCCGTGCAATCCGGGACCACCGACATCGTCGCCACGCCGCACGCGAACGGGCGGTACGAATTCGCGCCCGAGGCGATCGCGGAACAGATCGCCGACCTGAGCGGCGAGACGGGGTTGCGCATCTATCCCGGCTGCGATTTTCATCTGCAGTTCGACAATATCGAGGACGCCGTCGCTCACCCTGATAAGTACACGATTAATCACAAAGGCTATCTGCTGGTCGAGTTCCCTGATGTCGGCGTCTTCACGGAAACCGACGCCATTCTCGCCCGGCTGCTCGACGGCGGCATGGTGCCCATCATCACGCACCCGGAGCGCAATCGTGAGCTGCGGGGGCGGCTGGACGACATCGCGCGGTGGGTCCAGATCGGCTGCTACGTGCAGGTCACGGCGGGATCGTGCACAGGGACGTTCGGCAAGGCCGCCCGACAGTGTACGAACGAACTGATGCATCGCGGCCTGACGCACTTCGTGGCGAGCGACGCGCACGACGTCCACTTCAGGTCGCCGAGCCTGCTCGAGGCCTATACACTTCTCGCCACCGAGTGGGGAGAGGATCTCATCCGGCCGCTGTTCGTGGATAATCCGCGGGCAGTCGTGATGGGGAACGCGGTGGATTTCGAGCTGCCGCCGACGGGCGCGAAGCGGCGGAAGTGGTATCAGTTCTGGTGAGGCTCCTTCGCACAACGTTTAACCCAGAGCACGCTAGAGAGCGCAGAGACTCCTTGGAGCGCGTTTCAATCTAACCGGTGAAACTCTCAAGCCTGAGGTCTCGAGCGTGCAACCTTCCAGCTTCAGGCTTCGCGAACCGCTCGACGCCGCGAGAAACCGCGAATTTCCGAGAGGCATTGAAAGCGCTCGGCTCGGACGGTGAGGACGTCGTGTCCGGCTTCAGCCGGACCGTGGGGCTTCCCCCGCTGGACGGCGCCAATCGCGGTATTGCAGGCGGCAGCTGAGGCACCGGTTGAGCGGGGCGCCGGTCAGTGCGAGCATCAAGCTGACGGGATGGCGCGACATCGAGTCGATGCGATCGCGCTTCTTCATTCTGTGCACGTTGGGCGTACCGCAGCGGATGCAATGCGAACGGCTGGAAAAAGCAAACGTGAACAGGGGGCCCCTGGTCAGGCGCCGCCGATACGCGCGACGCCCGCATTTCGTGCAGCGGAAGGCGTCGGTATAGAGGAGCTTCTGCGCCAGGGTTCGATGGGTCCTCATCATGTGCGTCGCGCAGTCGGGGCATTGCATGGTGGCGCCCGATGATACCTCGTCGTCGAGCTTCAGCCTCAACGTTGAGCTGCCGCTCTTGCAAGGGAAATCCTTCCGTTCGAGCAGTAGTCGCCATGATGCCATCGTCAATTCACGACGGAGGAGCAAGGCACGGGCCATGACCCCGCCCGCCACGCACGATGCGCGTGTCGAGACACGACGTGCGGGACGAGGTATCGTGTCTAGAGCAATTGATGTCAGCCATCGCCCGCTTGTGCGTCGCGACTCTTCTTGTCGTTGCGTGGGCGTCGTGTGCCGGCAGCCCCACCGCTTCGTCCGCTGCGTCGCCTGCTCCTTCGACCACGACGCCGCCGAACCCGCCCCAACCGGCGGCGTCCGGCGCACTCGCCCTTACCAGGACGCTCTGGACAACCATCAGCACGCCGCAGAATTTTCCACTGGCCAACGACCCGAGCGGCAACCTGACGTTCGACTTCCCAACCGCGCCAAATTCGATGGGCTACGTCTACAGCACGCGCCCGCCCGGCACGATCGCGGGCAGCGTGGTGGTGTCGTTTCAGATCACGACCACGGGCGCGCCGGTGTTCAACTACGCGTCGCCCGACAACACGTGCATGGTGCCGGCGAAGGTAAGGCCGTTTATCTGGGCGCACGGGAATTCGCCGGCAGAATTCGACCGGTGGTGGTCCAATCCGATCGCCTTCGAACTGGCGGCCGAGTCTGCGACGATGACGGTCTCGCTGTCCCCCGACCGGTGGTCGAGCGTGAACGGCAAGTTCGGCAATGCCGACGCTGGCGCGCTTGCCGGGTTCCAGTCCGCGCTCAAGGCCGTGAGCAGCCTCGGGCTGACCTTCGGCGGCGGCTGTTTCTTCGGACACGGGGTCGATGTCAGCGGCGGCACGGCCAGGTTCGTGCTGTCGAAATACGCAGTCAGCTGAGAATCGATTCGGGACTCAGCCCATTCATGGCCCTTTCGTGTGTTGTGATCTTCTGAGAGGCAGTGGGCTTCCCGGATGACCCATCATTGACTTCATCGTGTATCAGTTTGAGTTTTACCACCGAGTCGTCATCATCTGGGGCGCACCCCGTAGCATGAAAACCGTGGGCGCCACAACGTTTTTAACGCAGAGATCGCAGAGATTCCTTGGTTCTTCTCCGCGGTCTCCGCGGCCTCTGCGGCCTCTGCGGCCTCTGCGGCCTCTGCGGCCTCTGCGGCCTCTGCGTTTAACGTCCTTTTGCACAGGCCCTTCAATAGGTTCGCATCGTTATTTTCTGGGCAGCACACCGAGGCAAGAACATCAGGATTTCTCTCGGTGATCTCGGTGGTTGACGTTGAAACCAGTGGCCTGTCTTCGCTGAATCAGTAGCGGATGCCGGGCGCGGCGCCCGGATCGCAAGGCGCGAAGAGCGAGCTTATTGGGCATAAGTGAGGGATGAGCAACGCCGCGAGGCGGGATGCCCCGCTCGGCAGGCGCTAGTGATTCAGCGCAGACAGGCCACTAGACCCGCGGTGGTTGATTTCGACTGATCCGTCATTGACTCCGGCGCGCGTTGCCGCACGCGGGACGACGATGGTATCGTCGCAACGATTCGACCGGCCGAGAACGCCAGGCTGACGGCACGCCAATCGCATACTGAGGGCCGCGGCGCTTGACGCGACCAAAGGACGTCGCGCACGCCAGGGAGGCGTGACGATGGAACGACGAACGTTGACCAACCGGGTGCAAACATTGGAGAAAGCCGTGGATGAACTCCGCAACGAGCGCGCTGTGATCGATGCGATCAACACGAGAACCCAGGCGCTCGAAGTGCAGTTTGCGCACTTCCGAGGCGAGGTCCGCATGCAATTTTCTGCAATGCACGAGCGATTCGCCCAGGTGGACGGCCGGTTCGCCAGAATCGACGAACGGTTCGACAAGGTGGACGAAGCAATTCGGCAAGGCGATGAAGAGACGCGGAGGTTCATGCGCATCCTTCACGAGGAGCTCGTCGGTCGCATCGCCGTGCTCGGCGAGCGATCGTGAACGTGGAAGTCCGGTCGCGAGCGTCGGCCGCCGCACGTCGATCCCCCGCTGAGCAGGCCGCGCTTGACTCGATCGCGAACATCGCACGTCAAAAGGAGGCGCGATGGAACGACCACCGTTGACCAACCGAGTGGAGAGTGCTGTAGACCACTTGAGCAAGGAGGACTCCGAAGTAAATGCGGTCGGGGGTGTTACACGGACGGCCGGCGCGCAACTCGGCACGGGGAACGAGGAGTTCATCAAGCTGTGTGAGGAAATTCGGCAGGGCGACGACGAGACGATGAAGTCGGTGCTCGCCCTCCACCACGAGGTGGTGGAGCGCCTCACCGCCCTCGGCGAGCTGATGCGACGCGCTCAAGGACGAGAAGAACCATCATAGGGCACGTTGGGCGGCAAAGGTCGGTTGGACTGGGGGCCTGTCGGCTACGGCGAATCAACGGCAAGACGCGCCTAAAAAACCCGCGTGAGGTTCTCACGGGGACAACGCGAGCGACGCGGATCGATTCGCGGTCTGTTGCCGCCACGAATCCGCGTACGGCCCGCCATGCGCCAGCAGCTCGTCGTGCGATCCGCTTTCGACGATGCGGCCGTGATCCATGACGTGGATGATGTCGGCCTGCATCGCGGTCGTGAAGCGATGCGTGATGATGATTGTCGTCCGTCCCGCGGCCGCCTCATGGAAGCGGTGGAACCACTCGGCTTCCGCCCACGAATCCATCGCGCTTGTCGGTTCGTCGAGGAGCAGGATCGGCGCCTCGCGCAGCAACGCTCTCGCGAGCGCAACCCGCTGCCACTCCCCTCCGCTCAGTTCCACTCCATCGTCGAACCATTTGCCGAGCAGGGTGTCGTACTTGAGAGGCAACCCTTCGACGATGCCCTCGGCTCCGGCTGCGTGAACGGCCGCCGAGACCATGGCCCGCGCCGCCGCCGGCGGCGCACCGACCGGCGCCACGTTGTCGTGGACGGTCGCCGCGTATCGCACCGGTTCCTGGAACAGCACTGACAGTAGACGACGAACGTCGGCCGGCGCACGATCGCGAATATCGTCGCCGTCGATCAGCACCCGGCCGCGGTCCGGTTCATAGAATCGGCACAGCAGCTTGATGACCGTGCTCTTGCCGGCGCCGTTTGGACCGACGAGAGCAACGGTCTGACCGGCCGGAATCTGGAGACTGAAATTCGACAGCGCGGGTTTCGACGCACCCGGGTAGCTGAAATCCACGGCGCTGAACGAAATCCCGATGCGAAGGCCCAGCAGCGCGGGTTCAGTCGAGGTCATCGTGCCTGTGGCAGCGCTTTCGGCTTGGACGGAGTGTCCGGCTTTAGCCGGACCACGACTGTCAGCAGCAAGTCCTGGAGCGGAGTCCGTCGACGTCGGGATCGATTTCGGCAATGAAGACGACGACTGGCCCACGCCGGCCGGCTCAGCCTCGAGGGCCAGGAACTCGAACAGGTTTCCGAGAAACAGACTGTTGACGTAGAACTGCCCGGCGTTCTGGAGCAGCGACCGCATCAGCGCCTGACCTTGCACGAACGCGGCGAAGAACATCGCCAACGCACCAGCCGTGATGCGTCCCTGCACTGCTTGCGACACGACCCACGCGGCGGCCGCAGCGCCCACGGTCAATCCGAGCAGCGCGGCCAGCAACTCGCCCGCCACTTCGCGGCGAACCAGATCCAGCTGCTCGTCGCGCAGACGGCGGCGCAAGGCCTGGAAGGCGTCGCTGAACGATGGGCCCGAGCCAAAGACCCGAATCTCGGCGGCGATCTCGCGCGCCGTCAGCAAGTAGTCGTAGTACCAGGTTTTGCGAATCAACGGCGTGGCGCGCTTGTTCCACTCGCGGCGACGCAGCGAGTTGTTGATGACCAGCACGAGCGACGGCAGGCTGCTGACGATCAACCCGATCGGCAGCCACACGCCGTACGGGAGCAGCAGGGCGCCAACGGCCACGAGCGTCACCGCACTTTGAAGCAGCGCGCCGGTCACGGCGAGGAGCGCCGCCGGGCGGTGCTGCGCTTCGTCGCGCGCGCGATGGAGATGATCGTAGAAGTCGGGGAAGTCGTAGAACCGCATCCCGACCGAGATCGATTTCTCGTGAATCTTGCGGCTGATGTACTCCTGCAGGATTTCGGTTTGAAGGACCTGAACCCAACTGGCTGCGCCGTTGGCGAGTACCTGAAGCACCATCACCAGGCCCAGGAGAGCCGCAGGCCTGAGCAACGGACCCACCGCGGCCCACCCTGCGTTGCCTCCCACGCCGCTCCCGGTCGCCGCCACTAGTCCATCGACAACGCCTTTCGTCAGATAGACCGCGATGGCCGGCAGCAGCCCCTGGGCCAGCAGCAACACGAGCCACAAAGCGGTCCAGCGCGCGGTCGCTGCCCAGACGAGTTGAACCGTCTCGGGTAGATGACGAGCCTCCGCCAGCGCACGTTTGAGGATGGATCTCATGCTATTGCCATTATCGGTCAGACAAGAACGACGCCCGGTTAGCAGCCCGTGGTGAAAATCCGTCGTCGCACCGAGGCGGACGATGCGGCCACGGGCTGTTTAGACCTTCTCTGAAAAGAGGGCGTTACAATGGACCGTGGATTCGCGAGAGACGCACGCGTACGTGCAACGCGACTGGCAGGACGCCGCAGGGTCGAAAGCTACGTATTGGGCTGATTGTTTTCGGCAGGACTGGCGAACCACCTGGAACGCCGCCCAGTCGCTGCTGACTCACGCTCGACTCGTGCGCTCGCCGTTTCCCACCGACCAGGAGCGCGATCTCGACTTCGGTGCGCACCTGTCGCTTCTCGCTCAGCTCGACCGCGCCGCGCATGCGTTCGCCCGTCGTTGAGCTTCTCGCCGATCTCGTGTTGGCGCTCGACGGTGCGCGCGTGCCGTGGTTTCTTTTCGGTGCGCAAGCGGCCATTCTCCACGGCGCGGCCCGGCTCACCGCCGACGTGGATGTGACTGTCCGGCTGCCCGACGGCATGTCCAATCAGGCGCTCGCGGAGGCGCTCGAGCGATGTCGATTTCAGCGTCGGGTCGTCGACCCCACCTTCATCGAGCGAACGCGCATCATTCCAGTGGTTCACCTTCCGACCAAGCTCCCGTTGGACGTCGTCCTTGCAGGCCCCGGTCTCGAAGACGTGTTCTTCCAACGGGTGCAGACGCGGGAGATCGACGGCGTGCCGGTGCGTCTCGCCTCGCCAGAGGACATCGTCATCATGAAGGTGTTGGCGGGACGGCCCAAGGACCTCGAGGATGTGATTGCCATTCTGACGGCGCACGGCGACGACCTCGACCAGCGGCATATTGAAGCGACGCTCTCGACGCTTGAGGATGCGCTTTCGCAGAACGACCTGCTGCCCGCCTTCCGTCAAACAGTGGCGACGAGTCGTCGCCACTGACACGATCCTGTCAGAATCGCTGATGGCGGGAGGGAGCTATTGGTGTAGAACTGCGCGGCGTTCTGGAGCAGCGATCGCATCAGCCCTTGGGGGAGAAGCGCGCGTTTCAGGATGGATCTCATCCCGGTTGATGGGCGGCGAGAGGATTTCTCCAGGTCAGACCTGCAAACCGCGAGAAATCACCGTCGGTCGAACAGAGAGTGAGGCCGTGCTCGATGGCGAGGGCCGCCAGATGCGCATCGACGAGGATCACCGGTGCTGTTCACCCTCGACCGCGACAAAACGTCCTCGATGTTGTCGAGACTGCCGACAAGGCTGGGACCGAGATCGAAGCCTCGCGTGCGGTAGCGTCGTCGCGAGGCCGCGCGCTTCTCGCTCGCGGCCAATCCCGCGCGCAAGGTCTCGTTCACGATCGCCTTGAACGACTTCCGTCGGGTTTTCACCGCCGATTTCAGCCTGGCTGCGACGTCGTCGTCCAACGTCAAGGTCGTTCTCATGTCTCGATGCTACGTTGTTGATGTCTTGATGTCCCATCCGAGAGAGATTGCACAGAAACTCATCCGCCAAGCGGAACCTTTGGAACACTAACGCATTGAGACGTTGTCCTTGGTACACCTACGTGTTACGATTAAGGCTCTATTTCATCTGAATCACCAGAGCAATATATGAACTACTTAATCGATGACGTGGCCAAGATCCTCGCGAAGCCGATGCGCCGGCGCGAGACCTTCCGGCTGCTTGGCGGCGTCCTGGCGACGGCCACTCTTGCAGCCTTTGGTGTCCAGAAGGCGATTGCCGCCGGCAAAACGTGTACGCAGGCGCAACTCAACGGCGGCAGCTTCAACTGCGGAAACGGCGCCGCGAACTCGATTTGTTGCCCCCCCGGCACCTGTTGCGCAAAGCATGGTAACGACGCGAGTTGCTGCACCAAAGGTCAGTGCGCGTGCGATAACGGACTGTGCCAGTCGTCGAGCGGAGGGAATTGCCCGAGCGGCTGCACGAAATGCGCCTGAAGATCAACGACCGAGATCCCCAAGCGCAGCGAGCCGACGCTTGGGGTTTCTCCCTGATCTTGGCGCTGTCTCGGGTGTTGTCCCCACCGAATTCCAAGGATAACTAGTCGCTCGTACGCGATTCATTGATGACCTGGTTGCCCCGAGGGCTGCTAAGCTGGGTCTTTGATGGGTCGCTCCATCTTCCTGCTCTTCACGCTCACATTCGCCGTCGGCTACGCCGTCGTCAACCTGGGCGGCGACGCGCCTTCCGACGCAAGTGCTTCACTCCTGCTCATCGGGCTCACGGCCATCGTCGGCGCGCTGATCGTCTTTCGAGCCCATCGCACCTCGAGGTTCGATCCCACGGTCGACGTCGCGATCCTCGCGTTCCCCATCTATGTAGCTTTCCAGCTTATTCCCCTGCCCCTGGCACTACTTCATGTCGTCTCCCCTGTTCGCGCCGAAGTAACGGAAGCGCTAGGGGGCGTCGTGGCCCTTCCTCGTTATGCACCGCTGACGATCGCTCCCGCCACAACGTGGGTGTATCTCTCGCGGATTGCAGGCTGTGCGCTCATCTTCCTTCTCGTTCGGCAGATCGCGCGCAGGTCCACGTTCAGCGTGTGGGCGGCAGCCGTTCCGCTGATCGTGATCGGCGGGTTGGAGGCGGCATGGGCGCTGACCGGATTGGAGGCGAATGCCGCGTTCATTTCGGGCACTTACTACAGCAGAGACCACTTCGCGGGCCTGCTCGAGATGATCCTGCCTTTTGCGCTCGCTTACGGTCTCGCGCTCCTCTCGCGTGGAGGCCGGCTAGGCGGCTTTGCCGCGACGACGGTCGTCGGGGCGTCCGTTCTGTTTGCGGCGGCGGCGGCGATGTTCGTTGCCATCACGCTGTCGGTCTCGAAGCTGGGGCTGTTCTCTTCGCTCGGATCGCTGTTCGTGATGGGACTTCTTGGAATGCGATGGAACCCTTCCGGGGGGCGGCGATGGCCGCTGATCGCGGGGCTGGTCGTCCTCGGTGTTTTCGCCATCGTCTTCCTGACGCCGACGCAATTCGTCGAGCAGTTCGGAGAAGTCGTTTCGAGCGGTACCACCGAGGGACGTCTACCGATCGCCAAAGACACACTGCGTCTGTTTGCCGCCTACCCGATCTTCGGCTGCGGCCTCGGCGCTTTCTATCCAGGTCTCACGCGATATCAGATGTCGGGCTTGAACGTGGCCTGGGTCAACGCGCACAACGACTATCTGCAGCTTCTGTCGGAGCTTGGCTTCATCGGATTCCTGATTCCAGCCGTGCTCGTGTGTACCGTTTTCGCGCGCAGTGTGGGCGCCGCTTTCTCGTGGCGCGCACCGGACAATCGGGAATCCGGTGCAGTCGACCAGCGCGAAAGGCGGTTTCTTGGCCTGGGCTGTGCGGGCGGTCTGACGGCGATTCTGATTCACAGCACCGGGGACTACAACACCTACGTCCTGGCCAACGCGATGGTGTTGGCGTGGATTATGGGGATCGCGGCGAGCCTGCCTTCCGCCGCCAGGCTTCGTACGCAGCAACCTGGTCTGGCTGTCGTACCCGAACGTCCAGCGGCATTCGACCCACGACGCGTCCAGGATGCCGTCGTCCTTCCTCGCGCTCATGCTCCGGACGGTCACCAGCCAGGCGGCTCAAGAGATCCTCGCCGCTGGTGGCCCGACGCTAACGGCAATCACGGCGAAGCGTGGTGGCTCGTTCCCTGGTTCGTGTTCACGCTTGGATGTCTGCTGAGCTCGTACGCCGGCGCATGGCTGGTCTTTCTCAACTCGTTTCACAACGACCGATCGGCTGAACAGAGCTTTTGCCGCTTCGGCATCTGCGACACGGACGTTGCCCTTGCCGAGCCACAAATCGAGCAAAGCGGCAGCGTCGACCAGGCTCGACGAGCCGATCTCCTTCTCGATTACCTGCCGCGCGATCCGGCAGCGCCTACCAGGTGGGACAATGCAGGCGAGGCGTTGCAACGGGCGGGCCGGACGGAGCAAGCGCGGTACAGTTTTGCCCGGGCGGTCGAGCTTGGTCCGAATTCGGCATCTACATTGCTGATGGCCGCGGATTTTCATTTCGATGTAGGAGAGCAGCAAGAGGCGCTCGCCCTCATGTCGCGCAGGTTGAAGATTGGGAGCGACGGCCTGGCAAGCGCCGTGTTTGCCGATATCGAGTTCAGGAAGATTCCGGTCGACGAGACGTTGCGTACGCTCTCACCAGACCGGAAGTCTTCGCGCGCCTATTGGCAAGAGCTGACGAGCGCGGAGACCGGCGCGCTAGAAAAAACCACAGTTCTCTGGGAGTGGATGTTGCGGCGCGGATACATCGATGATCAGCTGGCCCGCGAGCACGTTAACTTCCTGATAGGCGCCAACCGTGCGGAGCTCGCGTGGCAATCCTGGACGCGCTACGCGGGTCAGCGCGCGAAAGGATATCCAGACACAAGTCGAATTTTTAACGGGGATTTCGAGTCCGAGTCGACTGGTTGCAGGTTTGATTGGAGTGTTCAGCCGACAGGCGGGGCCGCGATCGATTTCGACCGCAGCGTGGCGTATTCAGGCGGGCGTTCGCTGCGGGTTCAGTTCGACGGGACGGCGAACCCGAGCGACGTGGGAGTGCAGCAGGGAATCTTTCTCACACCGGGACGATACCGATTGAGCGCGTATCTCAAAACGAAAGAGCTCTCAACGGACCAAGGCTTGTCGCTTCGGGTCGTCAACGAGGATGGCAGAGTGCCGATCGATGCAGCGACGGAGCCGCTGAAGGGCACGAGCGACTGGACGTTGGTCGAGACCGTGTTCGAGGCGCGGGGGAGCGGACTGGTGAGAGTGAGCCTGACGCGGAAGCCGACGCTCAAGTTCGACAATCTGCTGCGCGGCACTCTGTGGCTCGATCAAGTGGAGGTCAAGTCGGAGGGAGAACGGTCGGCAACGAAAGATCGACCTTGATGGACGTCCTTGATCGCCAGTCACCAGTGTTCGGACTTCACCGGGAACCCGGCCCAGGCATTGAGCAACCCGAACCACTCGCGTGATACCGTCCAGGCATCCGCGGTGTCGCGCCACCAATGTTTGGCGTCGAACACGTTATCCGGTGCAGGTCGCACGATGGCCTCCGGGCGGCTGCCAACGATAGCGTGCCACAGCGTCTTCACGCGACGACTATGGGAGTCGGAAGTCACCAGAATCACACGATCGCCGCCGGATTGCCTGAGTGCCCTGGCGATCGTCCGGACCTCGTCGGCCGTATTGTTGTTCCTTCCGTCGATCACACGCATCGCGGCGCTCGGCACCCCGAGGCGCTCGAGCACCTGACGGTTATATACGTGCTCGGGAGTTCGCTCGATGCCGAGCTCGCCGAGTGCGACATCGTCCGCGGACAGTCCTCCCTCGGTGAGCCACACCTCGCGCGCCCAACCCTCTTTGTATAGTCTGGCTGCTTCGATAGCGCGAAACGGCGTCTTCCCCCCAAACACGGCAGCCGCCGGAGCGGTTTGAAGGGTATCTTCGACCACCAGTGCGGTACCGGCGTGCGAGAAAACGACAAGGGCGAACGCCAGGACTCCGATCAAGAGAACAGCAGCGAGCGACCGGGCCCTTGAGATCAACATCCGGCGAATTCTCGAGCGTCGCAGGTCGGCGGGCGTGTCAATTTCGGCTGAGCGTGATGTTGTTCAGGCCATTGGCGACCCACACGCGGAAGAACCGAACGTCGGAGACGCCCGAAGGAAGCACGGTCAAGAGCTCCGGCATTTCAGCGCGCGTATGGCTCAGAATCGTGCGAATGAAGGCCACGTCGGCAAGCCCGACGTTCGTCGTTGGCGAACTGCGATTGCCTGGCAGGATCGAAAGCTGTCGGGAATTCACGAGCGCGGCCTGCGCGGACGGCGACGTGTCATCCACAAAATAGCTCGACGACTTCTGCTCCGCAAGCACGCCGAGCGCCAATACCATCGCCTGCGATCCGTCCCCCGACACGACGATCCGATCGTCGATGTCGGCCGAAAGAATCGCGACACGGCCATTGACGTCGTGGATGTCAAAAGCCGGCGGTGTTCCATTCACCGGCGAAGAGATTCTGGCGCCATCGAGCGTGAAGGTCGCTCTGCCATGAACGCTCGCGAAGCCGGGGCCGGCGCCGCCTTCGTACCAGAGGTCGCGGGCAAGGACTCTGGCGCCGCCGGACACGTCGAAGCTGATCTTATGGCCGCTCGACGCCCCGGAAAACATATTGGTCTTGCCGGTGCTCGCCCGGCCCGCGGCGAGCACCGGCCCACCCGTGACTTTTATGGATACCGCGTCGGGTGAGTAGGCGTAGCCGATGTCTTCCAATTGGACATTCGTGTTGTCCAGTCCGTTT
>Ga0157379_10002941_pt1 | contig 14372 bp, 18 predicted proteins | sample S25metaG_FD_121802 | JGI IMG/M metagenome (GOLD analysis project Ga0157379, IMG submission 121802) | Switchgrass rhizosphere microbial communities from Kellogg Biological Station, Michigan, USA - S2-5 metaG | ecosystem: Host-associated > Plants > Roots > Rhizosphere > Soil | place: USA... | reverse complement strand
GAGATTCCCCCAGTTGAAACTGAGGGGATCAGTGAATTAGAAGGAAGTCCTAAAATCACAGAAACTCCCCCATTGGATGTTCCAAAAGAGGATCTTTTGGAAACAGACTTACAGATGTTTTACTGAAGCACAAAAGTGCATTTCACTGGAGGCATGGAAAAGTTTTCAGCCAAGGAAAACTTTAGGAAAATATTAACTGTTAGCCACTTTTATTTAGGATTTTCATCAAACAAAATACCACAATGAAATCAACATTCCCAAAGGGTTTCATTAGTTTTTTGGACCCAAACCTTGAAAACTATAATTAAACCCTATGTGAGCCTGAAAATTTTGATGAAACTCTTTTGGAATATTTAATTTTATTATGGTTTTCACTCCATGAAAACTCTAAATAAAGTGGGTAACCATTAAGATTTTCCTAATGTTTTTATTGACTAAAAACCTCTTTATGCCTCCAGTGTTTGGACTTGATGGAAGACTGGGACACTATCCAGCTAAAGTCAAAATTCCTCTAAGAGAAGGAAATAAAGAAATCTCTTTATTTCCTTTCTCTGGTTCACTGGCAAGTTGATTGGTAATTGATGAGCAAATGGACAAATGGCTAGCATTGAAGGTCATTGAGCAATCCCAAAGTCCTTGAGGTGTTCCTGCATTCATCACTTACAGAAATGGGAAGCTTCGCATGGTAATTGACTTCCAGGGATTAAATGCTCAAGTCATTCATGACGAGTGTCCTCTTCCAAGACAGGAAGATATTTTGCAATCCTTAACAGGATCCTAATGGCTATCTTTACTGAGTGCTTTAGCAGGATTTACTCCGCTTGAGATATCCGTTAAACACAAAGAGAAAACCACTTTCATTTAAGTGAATTTGTTTCCGAACTCAGGCGCAAATTCTTCAGCTTCTCGTATCTCTTCATTTCGTGAAGCTTCAGGAGATGTCACGGTAAGTGTGTCGCAGTACGTCTGAAAATGAGGCTAAGTAATGGTGTGAAGTGTCAAGGAGCTCGTCGAGGTCCGAACATAGACGCTTCAATCTTCGCTGGCACCACACAGAATCCCGCACCTTATCTGAAGCTGGAAAGCAATCCCAATTTAACTGGACTTAAAGTGGCAGTGCAGATCTGTGCTTCGATGTACTTCAGCTGTCATCCAGATTCAGTGAGAAGGCATCGCCTCCGTGGTGTGGGTACCGTCCTCATCTTTCAGCTGGCTCCTTTCTTCCCCTGCAGCGATGTCGTCTGTGTCGACAGAATTCCAACAAGGTGGTTTTGGTGTTAGCGATGTTAATGTGAGTGACTCAGTACTCGTGAAATTCGAGCTTCTCGTTGACCTTCGATTGCTCAGTGGAGAGACTGTCAGCGCAAGGACAATATGGAAAAGCTTATTATGTTTTGGAAATGTAGTATTGATGGACATTCTGCCTGCTTGATTACCAAGGAGAGAGGTTACTACAAGATCTGTGGAGAAGGTCTTGAACAATGGGTTGAGGCTCTTGTCAGTGATATTCCATCATTTAGGCAATTCTTGTCGAAAGTTGATTGTTATGTACCAGTGCATATCGGAAGCTACCATCTGAACTCCTCCAGTGCAAGTCATCCAAGCTCTCGCCGCTGCGGCAGGGGAATCAGATCCGTGCGCTGACATTATTCTTCCTGCGGATGCTCCGAAGCCCAAATTTCGCATTATGGCCGCAGCTGCATCCTACAGGGAGAGTCTTTATCAGCTGGCTTTGTCTCCTTCGTCTTATATATGCAACGGGCCAGGATACTATGCGGGAAAGGGTATAGAATGGCTTGGGGAGAAAGGTCTGATTAGTATTCAGAATGCCACGATGTGGGTTCAATTTCGCAAACCTGGGGCCGTTTTATCTGTTTTTCGCATGGATCCGGACAAGAAAATTTTACTTAATAGTAACTATCCAACTCCAACTCCAACTACTACTGCATCGTCGGCCAACCTTGTCTCTCAGCTTCAAGATCTCTTACCCCTACCCAAACATGTCAATTTCCACGTCAACCTTATTATTCATCAGTTACAACACGCTCCATACAGATGTGGTAATTTCAGAATGAAATGGAAGTTCAAGGATTTGCAGGCAGTCGACAAGAATGGGAGGCCTATGGGTTTCGGGAGAGCGCTGGCGAGTAAATTGGATCGCAACCCAAACGGGAAAAAGAAAGGGGGCACAGGAGGTATTCCGGATAATTTCAGAGGTAAAGGGAAAGAACAAGCCTCCGATGAGGCACCATCTGGGTCAACATCTACCGAGCAGGCGATATTGTCAGACTCTCCAGAAGCATTCATGAGCACTCCCACTCATTTCAGAAGCTCGTCGGTAGGGTCCTTTGATAGCTTAGATACTATACCATGGAACAGTCCTTACGGATGCCAAATACTCGATGCGACAGCCTTATAATCCACCCACCCTGACTGGCCTGGCCCTACCCTAACTTCTGACTCCATGCCGAGGAACGTAGTTGGTTTCGATTTCCTCACTGAAAAATGGGGATACACGGATTTTTATTCTTTGGAAGGTCCTAAAGTTAAATTTGAGAAGGAGATCGATGCAGTGGTGCAGCTGACGATCGAGAGGGAGGCGGGGAAGCTGATGGATAGTGAACTGAAGCTAACGGCATTGCAGGTGCGTGGAGGCGCTTAAGTAGGTTTTTGTATTAATATGTGTGGTTAGCTTGTTGTTCCAGGCGATCCAGCCGCGCCACCAACGCCACATTCAGGACATTTATTGATCAACCTCGCAGAATATGCCGACGTTGGACCCGTCACACGCAATTATCTTCTCCGTCGCAGTAAAATCAATGCTCTCCTCCGCGTATGTTTGTCAGTCCGTATGCTCCACATCTCACCCCTAACACTATGCTTTCCAGATGACAATTACTGTCACCCAAATCTCCGGTGATACAAACTACATCGCTCCAGATCTCCGCAAAGAAGATATCAAAGTCGCTATTGCTAGCTCTGACTACCTTAATGGTTTTGAATACCCCATTCCCCTCTACTCGGAGCAACACCCCCTAGAAGATCCTTGGTTGTTCCACAACCTCGATTTCATTATCCCTCCAACTTTACCAGAAGATGAACTACCACCTCTCGCCACCAGCCTTTTGGCTGAGCGAATGGAGCACGATTTTCGTAAGGACAGCGGTAACAAAAGTAAATTGCGAACAAACAAAAACGCCATGGCATACTTCCTGAACTTCTTTTCTCCCCTCCACAATATCCAAAGCCCTGAGCCAACAAACCTTACCAACAAACCGAGCTCCTCATCGAAGCCGTCTTTAACCCATACCCCAGCACCGAAAATCGTCAATCCCCATTCTCCCATTACGTACCACATATGCCTGCATCTGAACCGATGCACTCTTCTCGAAGTGGGAGCTCCCTAGGGGGTGACGCGACGGGGTTGAGTACCCAGCAGAAGGAAGATGAGGGTGGTGAATAGGGTGAATATAAGGGGTGATGGCGTTAGTCTGACGGAAATACGGGTGGACGGAAGCGAAAACAGACGGTTAGGCCATCTACCCCTGAGAACAGTACGCGGTATACTGAGAAGTAAGTTTCTGGTACCCCAGCATATATATTCGACTGTATCTCCTGTTGTATTAAATTCATGCTTTTCTTCCGCCCCCTCTTTATAAAAGTTAGAAACGGTGCTACTACATAATTAATATTGAGGTGGATTTGTACTAAATGGGAGTTTGGACATGTGACTCTACGGTCTTAATTAGACTGGAGAGCGGTTATTATTCAACCTGGGACCATGCTTCCTCAGAACTCCACTCCGCCCAGTTTAAAAATGAAACATTACTCCCATGCCATGGATAAATAAATAAAATTGTGGTAAAGCAATCAGCTGTCCACAAAGGCCGCAATATACAGGGTATCCTCCATATCAACAATCATAAATCTGCACCTCTTAAGGATCTATATAAACACCCATCCAGATGCCCTCAAATCTGGGACTCTTCCATAAGGGGAATCCATCAAGTCTTGGACATCACCATACACAGAATTAAGCACTGCAGCCAACCGAATACCCCCTTGGGCCAAAAGCTTCTTTAAGATCTTCTCCTCCTTGATCTTTCCGGAATATTCCAGAGTGTCAAGCTCAACGGCAGGATGAGGATCACTGTCCATTTCGGGGGGCCAGACGAAGTCGCAATTCATAGCGTGGATGGGTTTCGCCCAATGGAACGGACAGACGACGGAGTCATCTGTGGGGCGCTGAGGAACAGGGGCGGGTTTCGGTTTCGGTGTGGGACGACGACGAGGGGGACGAGATGCACTGAGGATTAGTTGGTCGGAATCAGTAATCGACTCATCAGTGGATTCTACGTCTGAATCAAATAAGACATCGAGAGGACTTTCTGGACATGCAGCCCAGCTTTGGACCTCGTCCGCCCATTCATCCAAGAGACCTTCCCAAACAATTTGTCGAATATAGGGGTCGTAGATGGCGCCGCGTAAAGCGCCCTCTATTTCGGGCTGTGGGAGTGGCCGTGTATACTTGTATGGTGTTTCACGAATTTCTTTGGCGATGATTAGACCATCCCAGACGGCATGGAATTCTAATGGAGAAGTGTGTCTTAGCTGGTTAAACCACATAAATAAAGGTGAAAACGTACTGGCTTGACGGCCATTCCAGCGAACAATATCTATAATACGACCCAGAAATGAGTAACTGCGAATATAACGAATAAATACAATGACATACCATTGTTTCCGCCTTTATTTCTTCCAGTTAAATGGAGAGGCATGTGCATATCGCCCATGAAATGAACAAAGAATTTCAGTGCCTCTTCTGCACCATCTTTTCCATCCAGCATCCAATCTGTGGTATTCCGGATGCCTCCAAGGAGATTAATACCAGGTTGACCTTGCCATCCTTCCTCTCCAAACACACACTTATTACTGGGATGGTCGCCGACGCCATTAACATAGTGCAGGCTGTTCGCCCACCGAACCCTCCCTTTAATCTTATCGGCCCATGCGGCGACGGGGCCTAGTTGGCAATCGGCGTACGGTGGCAGGATATCACAAAGCGCCTCTCGAGTTGAAGGAAAGAGATACATTTGTGCAATGTCAGCAACGATTTCGTGTCCTACGCGTACGATGGTTCAGTGACATAACACCTCAGAATGATCGAGGACGTACCTGCCGCTCCATACGCCGCAACTTGAGTTGCAAGACAGCATATCGCGAACAGCGATAACAGTGAAGTATGCATGATTGAAGAGATGGAGAACAAGAGAAAGGGGCGGTGATGAGGCCCCTAATGTATTGGTCCTCAACACAATTGGCCGGAAATAGAGAAGCGCCCGCGACAGGACCTAGATAAGGCGCGCTTCCTGGCTGTTGTTGACTCGCTCCTGGATGCAGTATTACTATTGTTTGGTTATTGTCCTAGTGTTCTCTTTTCTTTGTTACATTATTTATGCCTTCCTGTCTTACATCCAGGCTCATGCAATAGTTTCCTTTTTATTAGATGGTACGCCGACTTATGTACTAAGTAGGATATACGTGAGTTGAACCGAATAATCCAACTCTGATAAGCTTAAATTCCAGTGACTTTGTTTCAACGGAGTCTGTGTTAGACACTCAACGAAACCACCGAGAACCACACACCTCAGAACCCACCAAAGTCAGTATCATCGCTGCATCTAAGGTCATGAATTTCCAGGCGTTGTGCCATCGTAAAAGCGTTATATATATATATAGTCTATCAATGCTCAAGAGCTATGCTTGCCCTCTGTATAAGGTGATGTATGGTTTTTGAAGGCTTCGCCCAGAATAAGTCGTCATATTGATTTATTTCAAGAACTCGGAGAAAGAGGCAGTGAATTTTGGCGATATCTATATCGTGGAAAACACCCTGAAATAACCCATCATTGGGATTGTGAAAAAGCGCATCCTAGCAATTACTGTATCACCATTAAAGGAGGTTAAAAGTATTGAAAACAAGATGACGAATGCCAAAAGCAAGCTTCGAGTCTGCTATGTTCAGGCTTTGAGGCCACAAGGATTGAAGCTGTCTTGTTTTATTACGCTGTTATTTATCTCTTGCTTTGTTAACTGCTCTATCTTATTGTGACAAATTGCCCGGAAAATATCTCTCGCACACATAGCAAAATTTCCGACATTTCGGGACTCAAAACCATAATAATGGAGAGACTTTGAAGCAAAACTTTCTTGTTGCAAAGGTCACAGAGACACGATTAAGGATTGGAAATTCCTTACGGCTCGGGCCGTCACCGGAAGTAAGTCCGGGAGGGATAACCATACACCAGCCTACCGTGCACGTTCCCATTGTTACCTAACGAGTATGCAACATTTCAAATCAAGAAATTCTCACTCCATTCCCTTGTTTTTATATTTTCCAGCGATACCACGCTGTTCCTGACGGTGCACCGTCTCCCCCTCACCTCCTGTATAAATGAGCCCACTCTTCCATATAAAGAACTGAGCTATGAAATAGGTATATATGCTATGACAATGATACAATACAAATTATGAGAACAACTTGTTGACCGAGGTATTTCCTTCTTGATTCTTTTTGAGGACCTATTTGCCGGAACGAAAAAGTAAGAAATTGAACACCAGAGAAACACAGAGAAAAAGGCACGTAAACATACTTTCGCAACAGCAAATTCGAAATCCTCTTGGGTGACGTGTTGTCTACGCTCACGCAAAGCGTACATACCTAAAAAAAAATTAGGATCAGATTCAAGCAGAAAGTATTACAAATATGGAAAGGACGCACCAGCTTCCGTGCAGATACCGCGTACTTCGGCTCCTGAACATTGACCCATCTTTTCTGCCAATGCACGAAGATTAATTCCTCGCTGCAGGGACATCTGTCAAGTCGAGTGAGCAAAGATGATTGGGGTCAGGACGTATGTCATACCTTGCGTGAGTGAATCCGCAAAATGCTGACACGGGCTTCCGGACCTGGTGGAGGAAACTCAATCTTACGGTCAATGCGTCCAGGACGAAGGAGAGCAGCGTCAAGAATATCTACAAGGAACAATCAGAAAACCACCCGGAAAGGATTTGCATCTCATAATTACCTATTCGATTGGTGGCCATGATAACCTAAAAAGTTGACGTGTCAGTAGAGATGCGTCAACGAAGAGTTTGGTGGCTTACCTTAATGTTCTTGGTAGGTTCAAATCCGTCTAACTGGTTCAGAAGCTCTAGCATAGTTCTTTGGACCTCTGAATCGCCACCACCTGAGCCAGAATCGCCACGGGAGCTTCCAATACTGTCGATTTCATCCATAAAAATAATACTCGGTGCATGCTCGCGTGCCATGACAAAAAGTTCCCGGACCATCCGACTTCCTTCACCGATATACTTCTGCACCAATTCGCTACCGCTCACACGGATAAATTTACAGTCCGTATGGTGGGCAACTGCACGTGCCAAGAGGGTCTTTCCCGTTCCTGGTGGACCATAGAGAAGTACACCTTTCGGTTGCGCAATACCCAACGCTTCGAAAAGTTCGGGATGCTTAACCGGCAGCTCGATAACTTCCTTGATCTCCTTGATTTGTTTATCAAGCCCGCCGACCATTTCATATGTACTATCAGGCACTTTTTCCACCATCATAAGCGAGACAAGGGGGTCGACTTTGTTCGGCAGGATCTTGTGGAGAGTGTAGGAGTCCGAGCGGAGAGCCACACGGAGGGAAGGGGTGAGAGATGCCGCGTCAATTTCAGTCGAATCAAAGTCCACAACTTGAATAACGTTTAGTGAGAGAATTGCATTGAAAGAGAGCATTGACGTACTGTATTTTCCCTCTGGCTGAACCTTGACAAGGACCTTGTTCTTCCCCATTACTTTCACCACCTCTCCCACATAGCTGCCTGGCTCATGTAAAAGTTGTAATTCTTCTCGTAATAATCTCACTATGTGAAAAATATCAGATACACCACGTATGATAGGTCAAAACAAAGCCACTGACCTCGAGCATTGAGAGCATTTCTCTGAGCTTCTAGACGACGCAGATTCTGGGTCTTGTGGTTGATGGTAATTTCCGCAGCCTCTATCTTTGCTTGATAGTATGCCTTGATACCTCCAGGAGCAGTTGAGCTCTTACTCGTCGCTGCTGTTGACATGTTGGATCGCGAAGAAAGGTAAACGAAACGGGGGGCGACGCGTCGTCTTCGCTTAGTCAGCGACACCTCGTCACGGTCACGGTCACGGTCGCCTTCTGCTTACAGACTCGTTGCCATTACTGGTTGAGAGGTATTAGGCGATTGCCAGCGAAGGCTCTACAAATCCCTCTGTTACCGCGATTCTGTATGCAGGCGCGAAAACAGAAAACGGGGGCTATTATTGTAATCAGTCCAGTTCTATTCGCTTGAGCTAGCGGGGGGATTAATCGCCGCACCTACCACGCTCCGCCATACTCGCCAAGTGTGACTGATTCGAGAACACTCTGCACCGCATCTTGTTCTCCTACTCCCGCCACCCTCGATCCATTTATAATTGCAGTATCTCGTGCAGGAATTCAACTCACTTATGAGCGGGTTACTCAGTCCCAGACCAGCGTTCTCCCTCTTCAGTCGCAACCCCGATGAGGTTATTACTAACCGACTCTACCTGGGCGGGTCCGTGCGGGTTTGATTTCTTTTTGTATGCAGTTCACTTACATCCCCTTTCTTAGCCTTGCTGCTGCCTTAGACAGTAATCTAATGACTTCCCTTGGAATCACTCATATCCTCTCTGTCTGTCCAGAATGTACTTGGGATGTGCCGTAAGTACAATTCTCTCTCCAAGAGTTTGCTCCTACTCATCCCAAGTCCCTCAGGACACACATGGCCATTCATGTAGATGATACCCCTGACGAAAATATCCTCATTCGTCTCCCTGAAGCTTGTGACTTCATTCAGCGAGCCATAGACAGCGGCGGCAAGGTATATGTCCATTGTATGATGGGTATATCGAGAAGTGTAACGGTTGTAGTTGCCTTTTGTATGTTCTAATGTCCGCTGCTGAGGCGTCAGCTCCTACTGACCGGCCACCAGTGATGAAGACCCGAGGAGTAACCATGAAGGATGCCCTTACTTATGTTCAATCCAGTGAGTTCTTCAACTGCATATATCTCAGCTAATTTCTCAGTGATACCCAATATTCTGAAGGGAGACCAGTGGCTAGACCCAACTACGGCTTTCTAGAACAGCTTGAGGTGTGGCAGGCTTGCAACTATGCACCAACTGTCGTAAATCCAGCATAGTAGGTTCATTATTCGATTCACTATTCTTCGTCATATCTCACAAGTACTATAGCAGTGCGTGGAAACGCAAGCATGATGAAGAACATGGTTTACTATTGAGTAATGGCTCAGACCCTACACGGCTGGCTGACAGGATATACGCCATAGAGTAAGTAATATTTAAGCTCGTGTTCCTCTCACGTCTACTCATAGATGCCCACAGAGACCTCCCATCCACCGCTCAACCTCTTGCCTCCTTCCTTCGCAGACACTCAGTCACCCACTTACTCACTCTTAATCCTCACCAACCCATCACCATGTGCGAATCAACGCCCGTTATCGAAAGATGTCACTTCAACCTCGAAGATGGCCTGTCAGATGACCTAGTATTAAATTTACCCGAAGCAATACAATTTATAGATCGTGGCTTGAAGGAGGCTCCAGACTCGGTGATTTTAGTCCACTCGTTTGATCTCTCGCGGATCTGCGTAACAGTGTGCGCTTACTGTAGGGATATTATTCGTCTGGGTAAGACTTAAACCTCTCACTTTTTCCATAGGGATGTCAGTTCGGAACATTGACAGTGCAACCGCATTCCGATTGCTTGAAGTTGGTCAGTTTCAGAGTTTGTTTCCCTTGGGTTTATTCACTTGTACTGATATTCGAAATTTCCGATTTTTAAGGCCTTCCTTTGTACAGCCCAACCACTGATTTTACGGCCTTGATTGGATTATTCGAAGCCTGCGGCTGTGCCCCCACCCTGAAGCACCCTGAAATTCTGGCTTTTCGTCAACGGAAGAAGGAGGAAGAAGAAAGTCGGAAATATCGCGGATTCCGGCAGAACATGGACGCTCCTTGGATCATGTGGCAGCCCCCAAGCCAGAAGAGAAGCCAATGAAAGTGATTCAAAAACAAGTAATACACCTTTCTTCTTACTCTTCCTAAACACGAATATTGCAGATATATATGTAAGGCGGTCAGCTCATATTTTCCACCTCTATAAACCTGTAGCGATAAATATACCTTCTATTTTTCGTTGCCCTTCAATATCTCATTACCAATATATTTTTGTAAAAGAAGGTGGTTCTTTAAGGGATTTAACGTTGTCTCCGCCGTTCTTACTAGTACTTCTTCTTGAGAATCACCTCTGGAGCCCTGACTCTTGAAGCCGCCTTCTTCATCTGCGGATTGCAACCTACGAAATGAAGGGAATTAATCAGCCGTCTAATCTCAAAATAAATAAATCTTTCCTTTACCTCTTTCATCACCTACAGATTTTCATCGCACTGACCAAGCAGTTGGTGTTACTCCGGCGGAGTTTGAAACTTCACTTGTACTCAACCACCATGTTCAAATTCGATTTCAACATCGAGGAAGATAAAAATGAGGTATCTGAATATGCCACAAATACTACACAGAATGAGACAGAAGATATCAAGTCCAGCGAGTCTCCAACGAGCGTCGAACCTCCAGCTTTCATAGTTTTCTCTATCGAAAAACTAGCAAGTCAAGTTCATTTTCTGCATCCGATCACGTCATAACAGCGGTTTATCTGCATTAAAAGATTGATGATTTGCCCCCCCTCATCTCATATTCCCCACTCCGCATACCCCTTTCTGGCCACCGATATCTCACCCTTCTAAGGCGGGATCTTTTCGACGCCCGATTTCAAATGATTTCCGAGGGAGAAAACACTCCTGATTCTAACGACCTTGGCTTTATCGATGCACCTTCGGATCTTGTTCCAGGAGTCTACGAGGGAGGACTAAAAACCTGGGAATGTAGCGTGGACCTGGCTGCTTATTTGGATACGTTATATCCATTTTGGGAAGGACAGACCCACAAGGTGTTAGAGGTGTGGTGGTTTATTTGATGGTATGTTGAATAGATGTCGATAGCTGAATTGTTTGACAGTTAGGATGCGGAACGGCTATTCCATCTTTGGCTATTCTGCGAAAGGCATTTTCCACTCCACCTTCCAACGAAACAACGGGAGGGTTACGATGGGTTTTTCATCTACAAGACTACAATGAAATAGTTTTAAAACTTGTGAGTGAATTCCCGCGTACTTTAGTCGTCTGTGCTGAGGGGACACCCTGAAAGGTTACCTTGCCAAACATAATTTTAACTTGGTGTATGTCAACGGCATTTCGGCCGATAAGGCCGCTTGCAAATAGTCTTTCTGACTTCTTTGCTTCTTCAAAATTAACACAGACTATTCTCCTGCCTCAAAATTATATCGGTCCGCCGAAGACCTGGTTATCTCCGAATCCGACGTCTCCGAGCCAGGCGAATTGTTATTAGCGCCAGAGCTATTCTCAGCTTTTCAGGATTCACTGCGCGACTATAAAATTGAAGTTAACTTGGTTGCCGGATCCTGGAGTAACATGGAAGTATGGCTACAGAGCACCCGGGCCAAGTACGATATTATTCTATCTTCAGAGACCATATATCGCATGGCGAGCCTCCCGAGTCTTATATCCGTCCTGCAAACCGCCAGCGAATTTGGTCAAAGGGAAGAAGGCGATGACACAGTCTCGCAGCAACTGCCTCGTCAATCCTTCGATGACAAGGCCAAAGGAATCTGCTTAGTCGCTGCCAAAGTTGTCTATTTTGGGGTCGGAGGAGGAATAGATGGATTCTTGAAGGCCGTTGAGGGATCCGGGGGAAGATGCAAAACTGTAGTCGATAAACCATCTGGCGTTAGTCGGCGTATCCTCCAAGTCATTTGGGATCATGCTCACGCGAAATCTTCTTGAAGACTGGAAAGGTATCACAGTATTCTTCGGTTTGTGTCAACGTCCCAGAAGACTAATATATCTTTAATAGTGCCATGAGAGACTTACGGTCACAGCACTCGCTCCCGAAATCGATCCAGGCCCCAGTCGCGGTCTACATATTCGATCTTATCACGAGGAAGGATAATATACTCTAAAAGCATCACAAAAACCCAATCCACGACGAGCATGCCCAAGTATATTAAGCCGACGAATGGTCCCAAAGATAATGTGCTAATACGGCTATTAGGAAAGAAGACTAGAGGCGATTTCAGCTCACCGTTGCATGCGAGTCCACAGATCTCTTGGTTCAGACTTCAAAACCGTGTCGTAAACCACTTCGGTCCTTTCCGCTACTTGATTCCAATTGTAAAATTCTTTGATACGTTCATGGGCACGAATAGGATCGTGCCTTCCTTGCGAGACAATACGAATAGCTTCTGATAGAGCACGTATGACATCTACCGACACTTCAGCTTTCAAATTTGAAGAAAAAAGTCAACTAGTCCATACCATCTTCTTCTGGTTTAGCAAAAGATATCATATCTTCCGGCAGGACTTCTGGTGCGCCACCAACACGAGTACTGACCACGTATAAACCAGCGCAAGCTGCTTCTAGAATCGCAATTCCAAACGCTTCGGTGAGAGATGTGTTCAAAAATATTGATCCTTGCGCAAGAACCTGGGATTATATATGGTCAATGTTTGCTTTCAAACCTCGAGTTTTCATGACTTTACATACTCCTCTGACATCTGCGTGCCTGACTGGGCCAAGTAGCAGAATCCGATCTTGCAACAAGTACTTCTCACGCATCTGCAGAAGTTCGATGAGCTTAGGGCCAGATCCACCTTCGAAAAAAAAATTCAGAGATTGTGAGATATGTGAAACGCGGAAATTCTTGCCCACGAGAAACCGAACGTTCGGAAAACGCTCACAGACTCGGGGTGCTGTTGCAACAAGCAGATCGATTCCTTTACGGTAGACAAGTCGAGAAATAACGACTATTGTGACTAATTGCAAAGAAATTAGAATGATATGATAGGCCACTGCACGGTTTACAAACCTATATCAGTTGAGGGAGGTATTTCTGCAGGATGGAATTGTTCCGTTAGTAGTGTATTCGGGATGACGTGCACGAGCGAAGGAGGTATGGAAGCTCGAAGAACGGTATTTTCACGACTGCGCAGAAACTAGATTAGGTTTAGATGAGAAAGGGGGATTCAAGGACATACCCAGTATAAGAAACGCAAATAACGCCGTCCACATTTCTCAAAGTAGCCTCCATTAACTTATTGGTCAAAATCGACGCTGCATCCGCAAATCCAAATAGACTATGGTCTGTGAACACGGTACGGACTCCAAACCAGTGGGCATGTAACATTCCTTCATGGCCTAAAGCGGAGAGGCTGGCATGGGCGTGGATGAGAGAAATGTGTTCCCTGAGAATTATGGTTCGAAAGTAGGGGAGGAAAGCGAAAAAGTCGGGAAGCGTGGCGGAAGACGCGATTGTCTTTAAAGGAATATAATACACTTTGAGACCAGGAATGAGCCATCTTATGCCGACGCGGTCTGGAGGATGCGAATGGGTGATTACAATGACCTTTGACATGGGAAGTCAACTATATCTCATTGTGAACAATAAATAATAAATTACTTACTTTGTGTCCTCTTTTCATCAGGTTAATGGCTAACATGTATATATGGTTCTCCACCCCGCCGACATTGGGGTGGAAAAAGTCACAAATCATTCTATGGATACATCAGTCTGACAAAGGGTAATTGTTGGCAGATTCTCATACGCTATATTAACCATGCTTGATTCTTCTTGTGCGAATAACGATAGATTATAGGATTACAAGTTCGGGTCGCGTGTCATCGTCCAAGCAACCCTACGTCTCCCCCCCATAGAACTTTAGGCGCTTTAGGTAATCAGTTCCCGCGCGAGTCCTGAAGAGTCCGCCAGCTTTTTATCCATATAGGTGACATGGAACAGTAAATGAAGCTAGATAAAATGGAATATATATATATATGATAAACTTTCTTTCTGCCTAGCTAATGATTTTGGGAAGTATATTTTTTGATTCTGTCATTGAGGAAAGGGAACTCAACAAACCTGGAATACTTACCTGTGGGTTAGGATGGGATAAAAGGACAAGTGAAGACAAAGGTATAGAAAACAACTGTGCTCAGAAATGCTTTTAATAAATGTTCTAAGGCCGCGGAAGAATGATAATAAGTGACTTAAAAAACATTCAACCAGAAATAAGCCCAAAAGAAAGGGCAGTAGCGGGGTCTCTGGATCAACCCCTACACTCCGCAGAACACTCCGAGAAAGCGTAATACTTTACCCATTATT
>Ga0157379_10002940_pt1 | contig 14373 bp, 14 predicted proteins | sample S25metaG_FD_121802 | JGI IMG/M metagenome (GOLD analysis project Ga0157379, IMG submission 121802) | Switchgrass rhizosphere microbial communities from Kellogg Biological Station, Michigan, USA - S2-5 metaG | ecosystem: Host-associated > Plants > Roots > Rhizosphere > Soil | place: USA... | reverse complement strand
GACGCGCCGGCAAGCATCAGCACCAGAGTCAGGGCGATCCATTGCAGCGCGCGCAAGGACCGCAGCAATGGTGCCAGGCTTTCGCGCTGGGCAATGACCCTCGATCCGGGCGCCGCCGACGCGAGGCGCCGTTCCATTGCGCCGAGGTCCGTTCCAGGCCTTGCGTCGAAGTTGATAAGCGCCGGTATGGGCAGGTCCGCGGTTGCGCCCGCAGGGCCCAGCCAACGCTCGAGCGTTTTGCGCATCTCGCTTTCAGGAACGGCTTCCGCATTCGAAACGCCGGGTGTTGAACGAACGCGCTGAAGAGTCGCTTCGAGATTCCCGTTTCCGCCCGGAATCTGTAGCGAGAAGCGGCTTTCGACACCCTTCGCGACCATGCCGGCCGTGCCGGCGAGCGCCAGTCCCGCCGCGGCAACGATCAGCATGGAAAAGCACATGATCGCGATCACCCAGGGCGTCGGACCGCGCAAAGGCCGAACGCCAAGCAACCGCCGTTCGGCCGGCGCCGCGAACAACCAGTCGAGCGTCATTTCTCGCTTCCTGGCGTGCGAGGCGGCGGATTCTTGAGGCCTCCGGTGGGATCGAGCATCGTCCCATTCTCGAGCCGGATCATTTGCGCTCCGGGTGTTGCGCTGATGAGGCCGATGTCGTGGGTGGCGACGATCACGGTCGTTCCGAGCTGGTTGAGCGACGTGAACAGGTGAAGCAGGCGCCTGGCCATGTCGGCATCGACGTTCCCCGTCGGCTCGTCAGCCACGAGCAGCTCGGGTCGATTGATCACGGCGCGAGCGATGGCGACACGCTGCTGCTCGCCCCCGGACAGCGTTGGCGGGCGAGCGCTCGCCCGATCCGCGAGCCCGACCCAGGCAAGCATCTCCCGCACCGGACCCTCTGTTTCCTGCTCGCTCGCGCCCGCGATTCGCAACGGAAGGGCCACGTTGTCGAAGGCCGAGAGATGCCGGATCAGCCGGAAATCCTGGAAAACCACGCCGATTCGGCGCCGGAACTGGGGGAGCGCGTCGCGAGGGGCACCGCTGAGCTCCTCACCGAAAAGCTGGATCCTGCCGCGCGTCGGCCTTTGGGCGAGATAGAGGAGTTTCAGAAGCGACGTCTTGCCCGCGCCGGATGGGCCGGTGAGAAAATAGAATCCGCCCTTGCCGAGACGGAAATCGAGGTCGCGCAGCACCTCGGCTCCCGTACCGTAGCGTAAACCCACGCTATCGAACTCAACGATCGCAGACAGCGACTTGCCCCTTCCCGCTTACGCGCTAGCTCTGGCCCCAGAGCCTTGCCTTGCCAAGCCCCGCGCATTCCTGTTTACCCTGCGCAATCTGTCTCGGAAGAGGTCTTTTGCGCCGATGATCCTCACCTGCCCAAATTGCGGCACGCAATATGTGGTGAAGGATGGCGCGATTCCGCCTCAGGGCAGGCAAGTGCGCTGTGCATCGTGCAAGCATAGCTGGCACCAGGATCCGGAGACCGCGCCGTTCGAAGAGGATCAAGAAACGCTCGCGGAAGCGACGATGATCGATCCGAGCAGCGGACCCGAAGCGGAACAGCGGGCCTATGAGGAGTCCGTTGTCGAAGGTGCGGCTTCCGACGCGTCGCTCGACGAACAGCCGGCTGTCGATCCGGCGACCCCACCGGATTCGGAATTTGCGGCGGCTGTGCAGGCGGCTTCGGGGTCGCCCGAAACAAGTGATTATGATGCTCCGCCAGTGCCGGAGATGCCCGTCGATGACGAGTTTAGCCCCTTTGCCGACCGCGACTATGCAGAGCCCAGCGGGCGGCGCGGCTTTGTTTCAATCCTCATCGTTCTCGTTGTTGTTGCCGCCGCCGCAGCGGCCTTCTGGTTCTTCGCTCCGCCCGAATGGAAGGCAAAGGTCGGTCTCGCCGATTCGGGCCAGACGCCGCTGCAGCTGATGATCACGCACCCCGACCGGCAGAAACTCGCAAGCGGCAATGAATTGCTGACGGTCACGGGTCGAGTGATCAATCCGACCGACAAGGTCCATCCGGTTCCGCCGATCTACGCCCAGCTGAAGAGCCGGACCGGCAAGGTGATCTACAGCTGGACGATCGCGCCTCCGGCGCCGACCCTCGCTCCCGGGGCGAGCGCGTCGTTCAACAGCGCCGAGGTGAATGTTCCCGCGGGCGGTGATGATCTGACGATTAGCCTCGGCTCGCCGAAGACATAATCTCATTCAAATTCAATGAGTTGTGCTTGGCGCTGAGCGCCCTCGACGGTCACGACCGAATTTCGGGCCTTGAGTCCTCCGTCGCTTCTCCCTTGTTTCCAATCCAGGCGCGCGCCCGAAATGATACGGGCCGTCGCGCGCGCCTCCACGAGCGCGCGGACCGGGCTGGCCGGCGGCGAAACAGTCAGTGCGGCTGCAACGAGAAGGATCATGCCGCACGACTAACGCGCCCGCGGCAGTTTGGTAAACAGCGTCTTAAGATTTGTGCCGCGATGGGACGCGGATCGGCGAGGCGGGGTCGGCATTGCGCCCCCAGGGGCGCTTTGCTAGAGGCCGCGCCTTGCCAGCCGGGCGGCGCTCAGCCGCCCTTTTCATGACGTGCGGTCGTGGCGGAACTGGTAGACGCGCAGCGTTGAGGTCGCTGTGGCCGAAAGGCCGTGGAAGTTCGAGTCTTCTCGACCGCACCATCCTTCAAGTCTGGGTCAGTGACCGATCGGCGTCGCTCCTGCGGTCGCGATGTTCGGAACCGGTGTGACGTGGATCGCCCCGAGGCGCACCACCGACTTCTTCGGGCCGACGATCGGATTTGCGCCGAGTTCGACCGCCACTTTGGCGGCGGCGGCAGAGTCTTTTGCGATTCTAATGTGATAGCTGCCGTAAGCGACGCGCTCGAAAAGGAAGAAGCCGTCGAAGTCGGTGCGAGTCATCGCCACAACCTTCCCAACATCGTCCACCAGTTCGAGATCGAGGCCTTCGAAGCCGATTCCGCCGCTCTTGACGATCGCCCCCTCGATGTCGCCTCCGCCCACCAACCCGATCTGGACCTCCGCGGGCACGCCTGGCCGCGGAACCACCACCTGCAACGCCTTGCGGGGGGTCAGCATCGGATCGTCCAGGCTCGTCGGATCTATCCCGACGGGCACCGGAGTGAAGGCGGTCAGACCACCGATGGTGACCGTCCCCTTGGCGTCCGTTTTCCGCTCGGCCTGCCGCGTTCCGGTCGTGATGAGCGCACCCTTTTCGAGCGGTTCGGACGGATCCAGGACGCCGTTGTCGTTGAGGTCGCGGTAGACGGTCGCATGGACCATGCCGGCCTGCGCCAGCGGTCGCCGCGACAGGTTGATGCCGTGCGTCGGATCAATGGAGAAATTCAGGTTCACGCCGAATGCGATCGAACCGTCCGTTGCCGCTTCGCCGGTGAGAGCGACGGCCATGGCATCGAAACGGTGGACGTGCGTAAGTCGGACCCGGCCGCGATGACCCGCTGAATCATAGGCGAGGGCGCCTTCCCAATCCGCGTTGTCGGACGCCGACCAATAGGCCGAGAGCTCCGCCGTTCGGAATCGGGCGGTTGGAGCGACGTCGAAGCTGGTCGAGCCGCGCAATCGCACGTCGCCGATGCGACCACTGCCGATAAGCGAAAGATTGAGCTCGGTCGGAGGCGCCGGTCCCGATTTGACGAATTGCTTGCGATATTGCGCCTCGGTCGAGAGGTTGAACCGGTCGAAATTGGCCGAGAGACGCGCTGCCGCGTCGAGCTCCCTGGTCCCATCCAGCCGGTCGGTCATGTGTACGTCGGCATGGGCGGGGAGCACGGTTCGACCCAATTTGATTGGTGCGTCGAGCGTGACGCGAGCTTCGCGCACACTTTGACGCTCGCCGCCCTGCAAATGAAAATCATTCGCGAGAAGAGCTTCCGCGCTGACGTAAACGCCCCCGAATTTCCCGAGCAGCTGCGCGTGTGCGGCAATTCCGCCGCCGGTTTCGTGCGCCGCGGAGACCTCGACCATTGCAGCGCCGACAGATCGGCGCACCGTGCCTTCGACGAACGTCAGGCGCTGATCGTCGATGAGCATCGCCCGAGCCAGCACGCCGACCGATGTTCGGTCATCGATGCCGTGCTCGAGCGACACGGTAGCCTGCGCCTTCGGTTGATCGGCCGAGTCGGGAGGCTTGTGGATCGCGAGCAGATCCTGGCCCGGCTGGTTGAACCCCGCCCAGTACCAGGTCTTGCCCGCAGGCACGTTGTCCTGGCCGACATTGATGACCTCTTCGCGGGAGCGGGTCTGGCCCTGGGGACCGTAGAGGATGATGTTGACGTGGTTCTCGCCGTAGAGAAGCTGCACGTTGTCAAACACATAGCGCTGGGTCGCATCGGGCTTCGCGAAGCCCAGCAATTCTCCGTTGCGGTAGATCTCAGCCTCCCAGCCGGCCGGAAGGTCGCCTTCGAAGCGCGTGCGATCGAACGCTGCCTGCACGGTCAGGGGCCGGTTCGTTACGATCGCTCCACGGCCGCTCGCCGGAGCCCCGGTGAGCCGGCTGTCGAAGCCCTGAACGTCGCCGAAGCCGAAGTGGGTGGCCTTCAACGGTCCTAGCAGGCCTCCGTCGGGATCCGAACGGTAGGCATGGATCCGGGCGGTGTTTGGAATGCCCTTGCGCGTCGTCGTGACCTGGGCGTCGTAGGAGAGTCGCGCAATTTCACCGGCCGCATAAACGGAAGTGCTACGGTCGACGCGGGTGCCGTCCTTGGCGCTATAGGTGAGCCCGGCACTGACAACAAAATCCAGCGCCGGAGCGCGCCACATACGATAGGGGAGCCGGACTTGGGGCAAGCTTGAGAGATCGAAGCTCGTCGGATGGATGCTTTTGGCGCGTTCCTGCCGTTCCCTGGCGAGCTCGACAGGCAGTTTCGCATCCGATTCGAGCAACAGGACCGAGCCGGACGTAACGGGTTTGACCCCGATTCCGAACCAGCGGGTGAGCGCAGTTGTCTGAACGCACCAGCCCTCGGGCGTTTCGCGGATTGTGCCTTTTGCGATCGCCTCGCTCTTGCCGCCGTAAGTCGCGGACATTGCTGCATAATCGATGACGATCCGGTTGCTCTCCCTGAAAGCCCAGCCGGTTGCCGTTTTTGCGGTGAGATCGACGTGCATCGGGACGTCGAGGATCGTCAGAAAGTCGCCTAAGACGACACATGTCCCCTCAGGCGCGTTGTAGGCACGAACGCCGTCGCCGAGCTTCAGTTGGCGAATGTTGACGTCAAGAAGGAACTGATCGTCGGGATCTGCACGCCAGCTGTCCGCCGCCGGCGCCAGCGAAGGCGTCGTGGACGCGGCAACGCCGCCGGCACACAATGCCAGCAGCATCGCCGCCTTGCGCAGCCATGTCCGGCCGCCCGCCACCGGGAGATTCTCCTGGCGCCCCAGCCCCTTAGCGGAGGACCGCCTGGGTTTCGGCGATCACGTGACTGCCGTCGTCGAAGGTCTCGACATATTGGACAGTCACTGGACCGGCGACTTCGCCCTTGTAGGCATCGCTCAGGGCCACAGCCACGCGCCGGTGGGTGATCTCCGTATAAATCGCGACGTTCTTCTGGATCGCGATGGGATCCTTGACCCCGGCCTTGAGCACCCGAACCTCGCCGTAGGTCGAGCGAGTGCCCGAACGGCTGAGATCGAGCGCAACGGCAGGCTTGCCGTCCTTCTTCTCGAGGTGAACGTTGGCGATCCCGGCAGTCGCTTCCAAATTGCCCAGGCGCACGATGATCGGAATCGTCACCCCGTAGATGGGCGTCAGCTGGAAGTGGATCCCTTTGACCGGCTCCTGAGCGGCGGCGGCAACGATCGGCGTGGGCGCCGGAATCGCGCGAAACAGCATATGAACACGATACTCGCCATCGGGTAGCCCCTCCGGAGGCCGGGCCGCGATGCGGATCGCCTGCGGCTGATGCGGAGCAAGCGTCACGCGCCGCGGAGCGTAGACGATCATGTCCTCGGCAATCTTGTCGGTCGCATTCGGCTCCTCGACGTCGTCGAGACCCCCGTCCTCGGTCATTCGGCGGAACTGGACGGAAACGCGATAGGTCGCCGGCTCGTCACCGATGTTATTGAGGATGACTTCCGCGCCCCTGCGTCCATCCAGCACGATGCGTGTCGGTGCGACGAGCAGGTCGCCGATGCCGGCCCGCGCGGGCGACGCGATAGCGATCAACGGCGCTACGGCGACGGCGGCCGCAAGGGCCTGCCTGGTCCAAATGTTCATACAAGCGATCCCCACTTTGCTCCAGACCGGAGCGATCGCTCTCTCCATTGCTCCACAATGGTTTATTTTCGGTCAACCATGACTGTTCAGTTGGCGGGATGCGACGCGGTGAGCTGCTTCAATAGTCGACGGTCACGTTGAATGTGCCCGAATAGGTGCCTGCCGCCGCATTCGAGCTCACGGAGATCGATCCCCCAATCGGAAAATCGACGCCCTGACTGCCCGAGTTGGGCAGCGTAACGGTTCCCGGGCTGTCGACGACGAGGGTGAGCGTCTTCGTCGAATCGGACTGGTTGACGAGCGTGACGTTGGGCGCCGTGATCCGGATCGTCTGGTTGTTCGAGCCGGTCACATTGTATTTCGCGACCGCCGTTGGCCCGGCGCAAGTAACGTTGCCGCTGCAACTGAACACTTCGGAGCGGGTAATTCCGACATTCGCTCCGGACCAGGTCCCCGGGCCAAGGATGATCGTTCCAAGGTCGAGGTCCTGCAGTCGCGTCAGCGTCAAGGGCTTGGCGACATTTGCCGTTACCATCGCAGTTTGGGACGCGGCTCGGACCGGCTGCGCCCCCCCAAGCACGCATCCGCAAATCACCGCTGCTGCAATGCTCGCCCGAGCGAACGGTCGCACGATACCCTCTGCCCCACATAGACCAGTCCGATCGTGCGGTTAGTTCCGGAATGGTTGATTTTTGGTCAACCATGAAGGGAAAGCGGCCACGAAAAAGGGCCGCCGTTTCCGGCGACCCTTCTTCTGCAGCGAGCCGGAAGGCCCGCGGCAAGGTCCAACTTAATAGTCGACCGTAACGTCCATGTTGCCGCTGTACACGCCCTCGGCCGTCGTCGGCAGGATGGTGATCTGGCCGCCAACGTTGAAGTTATTGCCCGGCGCGCCCGAATTGGTGAGCGTAACGCTCGCCGGAGCCGGAGCAAGCGGAGCGAAGGCGACGGTGCCGCCCGAACCGTTGCTGAGCGTGCTCGCACCAACGAGGATGCGAACAACCGCGTTGTTCGAGCCCTGCACGTTGTACTGCGCAGTCGTCGGAGTGCCCGAGCAAGTGAGGTTGCCCGCGCCGCAGGTGAACCCGCCGGCAGCAGTCAACGTCACGTTCTCGCCGCCCGCGGCGACAGTGCCCATTACGATCGTCCCGAAATCGAGGTTACGGCTCGAGGTCAGAATGAGCGGCCGATAGATTTTCGCGTTGGCCGTCGCGGGCGTGCTGGCGGCAACCGGTGCAGCTACGGCCTGAGTGGCCGTGAAAGCCAGCGCAGCAGCGCCGGCAGCAATCAGGAACTTCTTCATCGTCTATATCCCCACTGATCAAAACCGGCTGTCCGACGCTGGTCCGGTCACCCGTGGGGCCTCCATTAACCTTGCCCGCTTACGGCTTCCCTCAAGGGCTTGGTTAACGGCGCCTTAGTGAATGATCCGTTTTAGAGATATTCGACCGTGATCGGCAGTTCGCCGCGATAGTCGCCGTCTGCATCGCCGGTAACCGTAAGGCGGCCGCCGAAACGGAAATTGAGCGTGCCGGTCGGACCCAGTCTCGGGATCGAGGGCAAGTCACTAACGACATCATCGACGCTGATTCGGCTCCCGTTGACCGAATAAAGATCGATTCGTCGCGGAAGCTCGACACGAATCGTCCTGCCCGCCTGCCCATGTACGACCGCGCTCCCAACCATAGCCCTGGGGCCGATGTCCGATACGGCGCCCTGAGCACTGGTCGATCCGTCGGGCCGGATCTCGGCGGTTCCGCTTCCCTGTCCAAAGAGAATCAGGCGATCGAAGTTGAGGCTCGTCTCGATCTCGAGCCGGACATCGTCACTGCTTTCAGGATCGTCCCTGCCCGTCGTAGGCGTGCTGCACAGCCGGCACTGGGCCATTGACGGCAATGGCGCGCCAACAACCAAGGCGAGTGCAAACAGCACGACGGCCAGGATCCTTGGGCAGCTCATGCCGCATGCTCTATGGGCCAGACGCTAAAACAGGGTTAATCAGTGGCTAACGCGGTTTGGAGAACTCGGACGGCTATTGTCGGGCAGGCTCCGACTTTCTATCGCTTGAGCTGAATGGCCCGCTCGCCCTCTGCCGCCTCTTCGGGGCGCTCGACATTCGGTAAGATCGTGAGGTGGTCCCTCTACGCGATCCTTGCCGGGCTCGTCCTGCTCACGATCGCGGTGGCGGCCGCCTATAGCCAGCTGCCGAGCTACTCGCAGCTCGAAAAGCGATCCGACCTTGGACAGATGATTCGGGTGCGGGCCGCAAACGGTCAAGTACTCGTGGCACTTGGTCCGAGCTTCGGGAGATGGCTGCCTTACGACCAGATCCCTCCGGAAATGCGCGCGGCGATGATTGCCGTCGAAGACAAAAGGTTCCGCAGCCATATCGGCGTGGACCCGATCGGGATCGCCCGTTCGATCAAGGTTCGGATCGAAACAGGCCATTGGCGGCAGGGCGGCTCGACGATCACCCAGCAGCTCGCACGAAACATCTTCCTCACCAACACGCGGACGTTCGGCCGAAAGGTGAAGGAAATCGTCCTGGCGCTCGCGCTCGAGCGAAAGTTCACCAAGGACCAGATCCTCGAGCTGTATCTGAACCGAGTCTATTTCGGCGGAGGATCATACGGCATCGACGCCGCTTCCCGAACCTTCTTCGGGCACGGCGCCGATCAGCTGAGCCTCGGTGAGGCGGCGATCATCGCGGGCCTCGTCAAGGCGCCGTCCAACTATTCTCCTACAGCGGATGCCGAGGCGGCGAAGGCGCGGTCCGGAGTCGTCCTCAAGTCGATGGTCGACAATGGCTTCATCAGCCAGGATGCCGCCGCTTCGGTCAATCCGGCGGACATCCGCATTGAAAAGACGACGAAGCAAAACAGCGTTCGATACTTCACCGACTGGGCGCTGCCCCAGCTCGATGCGCTGATCGACGAGCGCCAGGACCCGATCGACGTCTGGACCACGCTTGATCCGGGCATGCAGGCGGCGGCCGATCGAGCCATCGCGGCAAATGCGCCCGGAGGAACGCAGGGCGCACTCGTCGCCATCGATCGTGACGGCGCGGTGCGTGCGATGGTCGGCGGCAAGGATTATGTCGATTCGATCTACAACCGCGCCACTCAGGCGGAGCGGCAGCCTGGTTCGGCGTTCAAGCTGTTCGTGTATCTGACGGCGCTCGAATCGGGGATGAAGCCGACGGACACGATTGTCGATGAGCCGATCACCATCGACGGCTGGAGCCCTCGCAACTCCACTCGCACGAACCTGGGCCCGGTCAGCCTGCGTGAGGCGTTTTCGCGCTCGATCAACACGATCAGCGCGAAGATCGGCGCTCAGCTCGGCTTTTCAACGATCGCCGACATGGCACGGAGATTCGGGATCTCGACCCCGATCTCCACCTTCCCCTCGATGGTGCTCGGAACCAGCGATGTCCGCCTGATCGACATGACTCGGGCGTTCGCCTCGGTCCAGAATAAGGGCGTGGCGACGACGCCTTACGCCATTCGCAAGGTCGTCACGGCGGATGGCCGGCTGATCTATCAGCATGAGCCCGAGGAGGAGCGCGTTCTGGTTGCACCATGGGTCGCCGCGGAAATGACCGACCTTCTCCAATCGGCTGTGCTGACCGGTACTGGCCGCGCCGCGCAGATCGGCCGGCCGGTCGCCGGCAAGACCGGCACCACCAGCTCGAACAAGGACGGATGGTTCATCGGCTTTTCGAGCGGCCTTACGACGGGCGTGTGGATGGGCCGCGACGATGCGCGCACGGTCCCCGGCCTTCAGGGCGGCACTGCCCCGGCTCGTGCATTTCACGACTTCATGAGCGTTGCTGTCGCCAATCGCCCGGTCGAACAGTTCGAGACGCAGGTGCCCATCCCCGACTGGCAGCTGACGCCGGAAGAGGAAGGCCTCGACAATGAGATGATCGACGAAAATACGCTGCAGCCCTTGGTCGATGCCAACGGCAACCCGCTACCGGTCGGCGTCCCCCAGCAACCCGGCAGCCCGCCGCCGATGGTGCGCCCCGACGGGACGGGCGAGCCATCGCAGCAGGAACTCGACCAGGCCTTTCCTCCGGGTCCGCCTCAGCAGCCGCGCCCGAGACAGCCAGAACCGCGCTCAGTCCCTCCGGCCGAGCCGACGGAGCCGCGGTCCCAGCCGACGTAGGAGAGCTTTCGCCTCGGATACACCGGGACCGAGAAGCCTCGCCTCGAGCGACTTGAATTTCGGACCGTGATCGAGGTGCACAAGATGTGCGACTTCGTGTGCGACGACATAGCGGCGAACCTCGGGAGGCGCGAAGATCAGTCGCCAGCTCAGGCGGATTCGCCCTTGCGACGAACAACTGCCCCAGCGCGTCCCCGCATCTCCGACGCTGACCGAGCGTGCCGTCACTCCCGCGGCCTGGGAGAATTCGGCGACTTCGCGTGACACGGTCTCCAGCGCGAGACGCTTCAGGAAGGATTCCATTCGTCGCTCGAAGCCTTGCTCCGGTCCGCCGCAACGCAGCTCGCTCCCGCCGAGACGAGGGGTTCTTGGCTCCGCGGCTGACCAGACCAAGCGTACGTCCTGGCCTTGGATTGGAATCACTGCGCCTGGTGTGAACGGCTCCGCGGGAAGCGCCCGGGCGATCTGCGCGTCGATCCATTCGCGCTGGTCGATCGCCCAGTTCAGGGCCGAACGACGACTGGTGCGCGGAGGGCAGGTGAGCTTCAGGACTCCAAGTGCATCGTCATATCTGAGGCGCAATCGCCTTGCACCCCGCACCGGGCGAATTTCGATCGGTACTGGCAGTTCGGCCTCGAGCGACCCTTCAGAGGGACCTTTCAACCACATGCCACTCGAGCTCCCCCGCATCCTCCTCGCTCACGGTCCAGCCGCGCGTCGACTGGCCCGCTTCATGCACCGTCTCACGACTGCCGGAAATGAGATAGTGCCATTCGCGCAAGGGTTCGCCGGCCGCTCTCAGCCGATAGGCGCAGGTTTCCGGAAGCCAGTCGAGCGAGGAGAGATTCTTGCGGTCCAGCTTCACGCAATCGGACACGAGCTTCATCCGATTCTTGTAATCGAGGCAGCGGCCGTTGCGGCGATCGAGCAGCTTGCAAGCGACGTTCGTCGGATAAAGCAGTCCCGTTTCCTCGTCTTCGATCTTGTGGACACAGCAGCGGCCGCATCCGTCGCACAGCGCTTCCCACTCCCCGCGGTCGAGAGCGGACAAAGGTTTCTCCCAAAATGGCGTGCGCGCGTTCATGACAAAGCCACCCATGCTCTGCTAATCGCTCGTCATCAAGCGGGGTTCACGAGGCTAAGTCCATGAAGAGGTTGAGGTTCGCAATTTTTGCGTTCGGCCTGGCATCAATCGCCATGCCGGCCGTTGCAGATGTCGCCGGAGGGCCTGGAGGCTATGACGGCGTGACCTTCGTCCATGCCGTGCGCGATCATGATGGCAACAAGGCGACCGAATTGCTCCAGTCGCACGGCAAGGGCATCCTCGACGCAAAGGATGACGATGGGAACACCGGCCTCATCCTCGCGATCTCCCGCAGCGACGAGGAATGGACCGGCTTCCTGATCGGCAAGGGCGCCGACCCGAACCTCGCCGGCAAGGGCGGCGACACGCCCCTCATCGCCGCGGCGCGTGTCGGCTTCGATACTGCTGTGGAATGGCTTCTCGGCAGTGGCGCGAAGGTCAATCAAGCCAATCGGATGGGCGAAACGCCTCTGATCGTGGCCGTCCAGCAGCGCCAGATCGGCGCGGTGCGGCTTCTGCTGGAAGGAGGCGCCGACCCGGACAAGACGGATTCGGCTGCCGGTTATTCGGCACGCGACTATGCCAAGCGCGACACGAGGGCGCGCGAAATCCTGGCGATGATCGAATCCGTCAAGCCATCCAAGCCGAAGACGGCGGCAACGAAGCCCTAACGGCCCTCGCCGAGCGTCGGATCGATCTGCACCGCCAGCCGCCGCGCGGCCCGGCGCGCGAACCGCAACAGCTCCGCCTTCCTCCGTGCCGGAGCCATTGGCCGATGGGCCGCCTCGCGTGCGACGACCGCGTCGTAACGATCAGCGACGATCAGGCCGGCTTCGCCCGGAAGGAAGCGCTCTCCCTCACAAATGGCGGCCAGCCCGGGCGGAATCGCCCAGTAGAAACGGTCGCAATATTCGAGATAGTCGAACCATTTTCCATCGCCGACGAGGTCCGCCTTGGCGACCTTGATCTCGACGATCGTCAACCCGCCCTTGGGGTCAATCGCCATCATGTCGGCGCGACGGCCATTCGGAAGCGGCATTTCGCAGATCGGGAACAGGTCCTGGCGGCAGAACAAGCGAGTGACACCGCGGGCGACCTCAGCCGCAATCGGTGGTGCATCGATGAAGCAGGAAGACTCGGCCAGCGTCGCCATTGGCCAGCACTAGAACAAAAAGGGACCGCTATGAAAGCGGTCCCGCGGTTTTTGTTCGTTTCGAAAGCTCTTATCGATAGAAAACGTGGTTCCCGATCGACGCGACGCGCTTCAGCCGCCAGCCGGGCGACACGTAGCGCGCATGGAAGAACAAGGCGTTCTCAGCCACCGAATCCTTGAGGTCCTGGTCCACGATCTTCGCGATCGCGACCGCCGTCTGCCACTGGCGGCTGGAGTGGGACACCGACGGAAGCGAGTGCCCATGGACGAAGGAGAATTGGCCGCGCTGGAACAGCACGCCGCAATAAGATGGTGGGAAACGGCCTCCGGACTTGGCGCGGTTGGCAATGACCTTGCCCACCGCGAGCTGGCCGGCGAGCGGCTCGCTTTTGGATTCAAAATAGATTCCGACGGCGAGGCACTCGAGTTCGTGGCTGCCCGGCTCCGAATCGCGCATTTGAGCGACGAGCGAGGTCAGACCGCCTGTGGGGTGAGCCGAAACGACCGGAGTATCGGTGACGTCCGAATCCTCATCGTTCTGCGTGTCGGCCGTGGAGTCCGGAACGACGGCGCCCGAAAGCTGGGGCCTTCCGTCAGGATCGAGCAAATCCGGTACCGGAATCTCCGGAAGGCTCGCAAAATTCACGGGTGTCACCGCCTCGGTGCTGGGGCCCGCCTTTGCGGGAGCAACCGAAATTACGGTGAGCGCAGCGCAAATGAGCAACGCTGTGCGAAGTGATGGCAACATGAAATCCGCTGTATTTGCGGTCAACGACAGAAATTGAGGCTAATTTAAGCTGCGAATACTATCGCTATTTGCCTTTTGCCGTTCCCCGTCTCGCGTGGCATCCTTACGGTTATTTCCGCCAGGAATGCCCCCCGCTCTTGTGTTGAGCAGAGTTTCTCCCGCCCGGCGCCGGGGGTCAACCCGAAGAGGTCGTTTCAGCGATGAACCGTTCAGGGTCCGCGATGTCCAGTTCCACAACCCATGAATCCGGGTCAAACCGTGCACGTTTGCCGAGGAAATCGGCAATTTCCGCGGAACTCGCCGACTCACCCGGTCCCGTAACGATCCATTGGAGGACGCCTTCGAGGTTCGGCCGGCGTTCCAGACAGGCGATATGAAGGCCTCGGCTGGTGACCAGAAGCAGCAGAGAGCCACGCTCCGCGTCCCCGCGCCTCATTACTGTGGCGTAATCGCCCGACGCGTCGATCCTGCGAAGGATGCCGGCGACTTCGACGTGCGTTGGAAACCGGCTCAACGAAACCTAGGCGGCGTCGCGCTCATCGGCGCCCATCAGAACCGCAGCAAGCGCATCGCGGCTCCGGGCACCGCGCATTTTCTCCAGAGTCGGCAAATGGCGCGTGATTCGGCTGATCGCAGCAAGGGCCTTCAGATGCTCCGCCCCTGCGTCAGGTGGAGAGAGCAACAGGAAGATCAGATCCACAGGCCTTCCGTCGATCGCCTTATAGTCGACCGCCTCGGCGAGGCGGACGAACAGGCAGTAAATGCGCGTCAGCCCCTCGATCTTGCCATGCGGAATGGCGACTGCCTGGCCGAAGCCGGTTGAGCCCAGCTGCTCGCGCTCCGTGATGCTGGCGAGGATCGGGGCGGATTCGACGCCGAGGCGCTGCCCGGCAAGGTTCGCAAGCTGCTGCATGAGCGAGCGCTTGTTCCCCCCGGAAAGGGAGGTCTTGATCGCATCGAAATCAAGAAAATCGGAAAG
>Ga0157379_10002938_pt1 | contig 14374 bp, 17 predicted proteins | sample S25metaG_FD_121802 | JGI IMG/M metagenome (GOLD analysis project Ga0157379, IMG submission 121802) | Switchgrass rhizosphere microbial communities from Kellogg Biological Station, Michigan, USA - S2-5 metaG | ecosystem: Host-associated > Plants > Roots > Rhizosphere > Soil | place: USA... | reverse complement strand
AATAAAATGTAATTTTCGGATAGAGACCAACTTGACCTAACTTACTGTATACCCATAAAGCTGCTCGTCACTTGGAAAGAAATCATCAGGTATTGCTGAGCTAGGGTATGCAAGGTCGAAGTTTAGGTAGTGTCCTGCTCTATAAAATATTTAGACCACAATTGTTAATACACATGATGAGACCTACGCATTCGGTTTGCCAGGCGTAGCTCCGCACCACGTAGTTCCCGGACAAAGATCCGTGATCTTGACGACAATACTGTTAGTAGTTTCTGGAAAGAATGGCGGGTCCGAAAGGAACGTGTTCAGTAAGGTCAAATTAAAGCATCTTCCTAAATGATTGAAAGCGCAGTGAGCATAGGGATACACGGAACGAAAAGGAAAGAACGCACCACACCCTGGACCATATGACGTCGTGCTTCCATACGCTAGCTGGCTCATAGCTGCAGTAGGGTAATGTGTACTAGCAGGTGTACATCCACAGCTTGCTACAAAGTTTATAGGAAGATCATAATGGGTCATCGTGGCGAAGCCAGACGAAGGGTACTGGAAGGTGTCGTCGATTGTCATGGCCAGAGCGGGGAAGAGAGCCAGTGCGCATAGGAGACTAGAACGCATAGGAGGGAAGTCGAGAGTGAGGACGGGGGATGATGAGAACCAGTCAAGGCGGGTATAAATATGGTGGACTTCGACGGGGTGTGCTGAAATTATTATTCGCCGTCTGGAGCCTACTGCGGCAGCGCTAAAAATACAGCTTCCGTATCTGAGAGGAAATATCCTGGGTATCTTGCACCGTTAATAAGAGAATAAAAGACTGAGGAAAGATGCGGCTAGAGCTCATTGGAACTGTGCCCAAGAGTTGGTTGCAGTGTGATCGAATATTTCCAATTTGGGAATGGAGAGGCGGAGGTATTTCGATTTCAGCAAACTTCTTGACCGCCACCTTTTCTATTCGACGTTGGTTGTTATGGATGGGCTTGTGCTGAATATTGCAACGGATGATGAACCTGTGATGAGACGAGCAGGCGGTGGGAAGAAGGGAGGGAGGTGGACTGATAGGTATGTCGTAGAAATTTTCGCGTGGAGGTTGGAATTGACCTTCGCACAGAGTAAAAGCAAAGAGAGTAGTGAAGCGTAAACAACAACCGTCTAATGAGAAGGAATCGCATGAAGGGAATTCTGAAGCTATTCAGCGTCCGGCCAAAAGACCACGGATAGAGAAGGAACTGTCAACTTCGACTTCAACCCCACGAGACAACGCAGGTCAAAATCAAAAGCAACAACCTCACCAAATTATATCCTCCCTCTTTTCCTCCAACCCAAAACTTTCCCAAGTCACCGAGCCCTCAGTTCCCCACCGAATATCCAAACCCTCCAACGCCCCAATCGATACCTCAACCTTCGAAGGCATCGGTCTCTCCCCTCTCATCATATCCCATCTCTCCTCAAAAATGTCGATAACGAAACCTACCGGTATTCAACGTGCGGCTTTACCCGCTCTATTAGAATCTGAAGCACGGGACGCATTTATTCAATCCCAGACTGGTTCAGGAAAGACTCTTTCTTTTCTTTTGCCGATTATCCAGGACTTGCTACCATTAAGCTCGTTATCCTATATCGACCGTTCTATTGGGACGCTAGCTATTATCATTGCTCCAACAAGAGAATTGGCGAAACAGATATCGGATGTGCTGGAATTATTGCTTACGATGCGGTTACGGCCTACCTCGGACGCAGGTGACGAAGGGACGGATTTCTCTTCAGAGAGATTGACAAGATGGCTTGTTTCTGGAGTGTTAACCGGAGGAGCAACTCGTACGCATGAAAAAGCACGCCTACGGAAGGGTATTCCGATTTTGGTGTCAACACCTGGCCGACTACTGGATCATTTACAAAATACGACATCGTTTAATGTTGGGAAATGTAGATGGCTAGTTCTGGATGAGGCGGATAGGTTGATGGACCTTGGATTCGAGGAAACGATTAATGGGATCTTGAAGGGTTTGGAAGGTCGGAGGAAGTTGGCCTTGCAAGCGATTGAAGATGGGAAGAGTCTCGAAGTCGGAGGATGGGATTGGAAAGAACGACGTAATATTCTTTGTTCTGCGACAATCAGGGAGGATGTTCAAAAACTTGCAGGAGTGGCATTGAAGAATCCAATCGTTATCAAAGCCCTTGGTACCGATGTTTCGCCACAAACCGAAGGCGTAGTAGGATCAGACACATTAGTACCCGCTAATGAGAAATTCACTCCGCCATCCCAGCTCTCTCAAAAGTATGTGGTTGTTCCCCTCAAGCTGCGACTTGTAACTCTGGTCGCGCTTCTACGGTCCCTATTAACCTCCCAGCGGGGCCGACAAGGTACAAAGATCATCGTTTTCTTCAGCTGTACGGATTCTGTGGATTTCCATTGGACACTATTTGGCGGCGCGACAATGGATGCACAAGAGCCGGAAGGATCTCGGTCTGACGAAGAGGATTCTGATGAAGAGGAGGGCGAAGCGATGAAGGACAAAAAGTCTGGGTACTCAGGGAAAATCAAGGCTCAATCTTCATTACTACCCGATACATCAATATACCGACTTCATGGCTCTCTCCCACTTCAAATTCGAATGGCTTCCTTAAAGGCATTTGGCACAAAACCTTCTATAGACGCGGGGAAAGCATCTTCCCAATCTTCAATCCTATTCTGTACATCTGTGGCGTCGCGTGGCTTGGATCTTCCCCTAGTACGTGCTGTTGTTCAGCATGACCTCCCGACCGAAGGAGGAGCGAATGAGTACGTGCATCGAGTCGGACGAACGGCTCGTGTTGGGAAAGGTGGTGAAGCTTGGTCGATTGTTGCACCATCTGAAGAGGCATGGGTGCCATGGGTGAAAGAACGAATGGAGGACAGTAACAAAGTCAGCTTGAATCCTGTTTCTGTGGATACAATTCTCAAGGGAGGGTTTGGCGGAGATGGGAAGGAATGCGAGATGAGAGCGACACAAGTGCAGTTGGCGTTTGAACGATGGGTTTTGAAACAAACAGGGGTAAGCCCATCCACTCCATTAGAAACTATTCTAGAGCCTGACCGCAAAACAGAATACCGAACTTGCTCGTAAAGCATACTTATCGCACATGCGTGCCTATGCAACACATCCCTCGGACGAGAAGCACATATTCCACATTCGTCATCTGCATCTCGGTCATTTGGCAAAAGCTTTCGCGCTCCGCGAAGCTCCTAACACTGTCACGTCAAAGGCGGGCAAACAGGCTCAGAAATCAGGGAAGCGAGATGGAAAGAAATCGGACTCGAAACCAGCTGTTGCTAAACATAGGAAAGGACAGAACCTCGAAAAGGATACAGAAGATGCCGAGAGACGAATGACTTCTGCTGTGCGGTCTCAAGGAAAGCTTTCAAAGAAGGATGGAGTTTTGGTTACTTCTGGAGCCTCCGAATTCCAGGTGGCGAACACAGCAGCTTTGGAGAAATTGGTCCGTAGCTGATATCTGTTAACGTCTTCTGTGTATCCTTTCAGGCATACATACCTGCCAGTTGCCTGCATATAGTTATGGTTCTGTATTCTTATTATGTTCCTTAATAAGTTCAGTTATGCAGCGATATCACATCAATACTCCAGTAATACTTACCTTCTTGAAATTTTATTGACGTGTGTTACAGCTCGACCTCGTGCGATCGGAGTTCCTTTACGATTCAAAGGCAGGCGCCTCCAATAATATTAGCGCAGAATCACAGCAAAGGATGCTATGGACGACGAGGTCGCCACTCTCGCCTCGAGAGTAGAAGAGGTCTCTTCTCGTGCTTTCGCCTTCGTTCCTCTCCCATGGCGAATCTTATTTCTCACTGGGGCTGCCTTACTGGGTTGGGCCAGCAACCTCCACATTCTAAGCCTGCTCGGAATCGACACGACATTCGCATTGGACATGCATTCTCATCCTCATTTGCCGTATTCCCTTGCTGGAGCTCCTGCAGGATCGGCACATCTATATTCGGCCCTGTATAAACTTTTCATGGCGTACGCTGGATGGTGTTTTGGGTGCTGGCTGTTGTTCCGCGCGTTTTGCGCTGGAAATTTGGAGATGATGGATTATTATAAGATCATTCCTCAATTTTGTGGGACTGTAATTTTCATTGTTCTTGTGTGTCCGTTCAATATTGTTCGGAAACGCGAGCGGGATATGTTCTTGCAGTGAGTGTGCTTTGACTCTAGATTGTTGTTTGCGCTAACATTCTATTTTCGCTTTCAGAAGCATCCGACGGTGTCTTTTCTCCTCCCTCAAGCATCCAATATTCTTCTCTGACGTTGTTTTGGCCGATATATTAACTTCCTTGGCTAAAGTCTTTGGTGACGTTTGGACATCAGCATTGATGTTTGCTCCTGGTGGAAGTCTAAGGATATTTCCGGTCCATGATGGCTGGATGGGAATGGTGTCTCCATTTATGATGAGGTGTGTACTAACAATTTTATACGATTATTCTATCTGACTCTCTTTTCAAAGTGTTCCGTATCTGATCCGTTTCCGACAATGTTTAATCGAGTTTTCCTCTTCTCCAAACTTATCGGACACTCGTTCCTTTCTCAATGCCATCAAATATGCGACAGCATTTCCTGTGATATTTCTTTCCGCTGTCCAGAGACAAGTGATAGACGAACTTGCTGCTCAAAAGGGCTCCGAGGTCACAAGAACTCCCTGGCATGGTGAACACTATCTTTTCCGATTATGGTAGGTGTTTGCTTTGACTGTTCTATTTCTTTCTAATGAATTTGTAAGGCTTGTCGCTGTGGCTATTAACTCCTGCTACTCATTCTGGTGGGATGTCACAAATGATTGGGGACTGTCTCTGTTACGTCCAGACGCAGAGCAAACGACTTCACCTTCACCTTCACAACCCGCAAGCCCTGGCACTTTCCCTCAAACACCCATTTCGCCTATTTGGTCGGCAGATCTAGATGCGCCCCCACCGACTCCTGGCCTTCCCCTTGCTGTTACCATACACCACCAATCCCAAGGATTACGACCAATCCTTCTATTTAATGATCCCCTTCTCTACTATGTGGCCATCGGTCTTAATCTCATTCTTCGATTGACATGGTCGCTCCGACTTTCATCACATTTACACACTTTGGCTGATATAGAGGGTGGCGTTTTCCTTCTCGAGGCATTAGAGATTATCAGGAGATGGGTATGGGTATTTTTCAGGATTGAATGGGAGACTGTAAAGAAAACAAAACACGGACAAAGACGAGAAGAAGTAGTGGAACTTCTTCCTCCTGAATAATTACACCCTAGATATCTGTAACTTACGATTCTTTAATAATATTGGAGGCAACAACGGAAATTTGGTCCCGCGGCATCTAAAGTGTGGACAGGTGTTGACGCGCTCCAAGCATGGCGTCACGCTCCTTGCATGCTCCACCATCTTCAATGGAATTGGATCCTCTACACTCCCAAAAGAATAATGGCTCTATTGGCGCAGCGACATCATCTTGCGTCACCATGGGGTACTTAAAGAGCTCGTGCTGTTCCCTGAACGATATTTTGACTTGAACTTCAACCACTTACAAACACTCGAAAACCATGTCTTCTATTCAAAACCCAACTTTTACTAGCTCTAACGACAACGAACGCCGTGGTATGTCGCATAATGTATGCCATTGAGCTACAGCTAAATAACCTTTTCTTTCAGCTAATCCCAACGACCCCGTCGCATACACCTCTGAACATATCCCTCATACCACCTCCACTGGGAGTCATGTCGCCTCACCCGAGAATTATACAGCCTCTACCGAACATAATACCAACTTAACTCAGTCCGAATCTCGGCTATCCGGCACCAATAACGGCGGAATGTTCTCCAATGCCACAGAGACCGCTAAACAGTATCTTCCAACAACGGTTGTCGGTGCCCTTCAGAACGTTGGTGTCATCGGACATGATACTAGCGTAACAAGCTCTACTCTACCTTCTGAAGAAAACAAATTCTCAGGATCTCGCGGTGGTGTTGGTACTCTCCCGGGCTCGATGCACGAGACTGGCGTCGCCAAACTCCCCGAAGAGAACCACGCTGAAGCGAAACTAGGTCATGAACTCGGACGTGAAGGTGTTCTGGGCACTGATCTCGAGGAGAGGCCGATGGGTTTGATGGACGTTATTGCCAGTAAGTTCCCACTATGACATTTCCGGCCTCAATTTATTAATCACAGAACCTTCCTCCTTTCCTATCAAACTCGCAGAGGAGAGAGAAACTAGCGCTGCCACTGGTGTCGATACCGCTGCTAAATTTGTCAATCTCGACGTTCTCCCTACTCCTCAAGGAACCCCTGGCGAAGGCACGAGTCTTAAACAAGCTGCCACTGAATCCACCCACAGACCGGAACAACTCTCCGAACCGTCCAAGCACGAGCTCGATGCAGCTACCCACAAGCCTTTGCCACCTGTAGGCAATATCAAGACTCCTCGCCCTTCGGAGACAGAGCGACCAGAGAAGAACGACAAGACTTATGCTGAAGACCAGGCGAAGAGGAAGACTGCTCGTACTGAGCCTTCCTCGCACTCACCGCCCGCTAGCCCCACAAATGCGACGGCTCCTGCCACGCACACAAAGGAGAGGAAGGAGAGCGATGTTCAAGGCGACAAGACTGACAAGAGTGGCAAGGTATGGTCCTTTTTTCGATTGCATTAAGGATGAAATTGACGATGTTTTATTAGCCCTCTTTCACCCAGAAACTTAAGGGTGAAGTGAAGGTCATTACTGGCAAACTCGGCAAAAATCCAGAGAAGGTCGAGCAGGGACTGGCAATGAAGAAAGGTGAAAATGTTGTGTGAGCCCGTTAATTCTGCTATCGTACTCTTTTTGCTCTATATGTAAATTAGCTCTATGATATCTGTCTATACTTGATAATAATGACAAATAATAATCATTTTTCGGATTTGTAGATCCTGGGGGAATCGAGTACAAACTCTTCTGTACGCAAGTCCCTAGTGATATCGAGCAGCTCTTTTAGTTCACCCATATTTTTTGAGAGAATCATGCAAATTTGTAGAAAGTTTCTTCGTTGCAGCGGGACCACTAAGTTTTGAACAATACGGGGACACGAATTCAAACTCCGCCGTGACCTTAATCACCATCCGCATTCACGCTTGCCACTTCGCGACACTTTAAACATGGCAAGTTCACTACGAACCTAGCATTGTACGCGCATATTAACGTGTCTTTTGGATAGTTCTATTCCGAAGCCATTTTGGCACGGCGAGGCCCGTTGGCGAAAGTATGGCTCGCAGCACACATGGAACGAAAGCTCTCCAAGAGTCAGACGTTGCAAACAGATATCAATCAATCCGTTGAAGCAATTCTTGGTTCAGATGTGGAAGTAATGGCGCTGCGTTTGACTGGGCAGTTGCTGCTTGGTGTTGTCCGTATTTATAGCCGGAAGGCCAAATATCTTTTGGATGACTGCAATGAAGCTCTCCTCAAAATCAAGATGGTACGACGTTATTTACTAAATATGGATCGATTTCTAACTTTATTTATTCAGGCTTTTCGACCTGGTGTCGTGGATATGGCTGAAGACCAACTCGCGGCCAATAAAAACACCATTACTCTTCCAGATAATGGAGGTCTTGATCTCGAACTGATGCTCCCGGGTTTGAACATGTTCGCTTTTTATCGATTTATTCTGCCTTTATCTAACATTCCGCTTCAGGGACTTCGACTTTGATCTGAATACAGCAACTCAGCATATCGCCCGTCAAGCAGATATCACTCTCGTGACCGCCAATGATATGCCCATGGATCTCGACGACGAATTCGATCTTAATATTGGAGAGGATATTGGCGTTGACTTTGGTGACATCGGTCTTGACTTCGGCGATAAAGAAGGAGAGGATTTGGGCGACATATCTGTCGAAGTTGGTCGTGATGCTCCTTCTGCGTATCGTGATCGCTTGTCCGTTGATTCTCACCTGTTGAGTCGCGGAGAAAACGAGAAGGATATCAGCCTTCTGTCACCGAGAAGTCGCGCTGCCTCAGAGAATCCTTTTGACGGCGGAAACTTCAACGACTTTGATATGGGAGAGCCAATGGACCTTGATATTGGTGATATTGGCTTGACATTCGGAGACGATCCCCCCGCCATTGAAGAACCACAAGAGAAGCTAGTGGAACGCCGCAACAGTACGTCGTTATAATCTTTCTTGACCGTTGTTAAACAGCGTTCATGACCTCCTCTTTCCGTAGCCTCACCATTAACTGAGTTATCCCCTACTCCTCCACCAGAGTCACCCCCGAAAGCAGCCGAGAAAGCCGCTGGAGAGGAAACTCCCAAAAAGAAGGCGCCGAAGAAAGTAAAGGACAAGAAGCAGATTGTTGATGCGGAAATTGAGCTTGAAGATGGACCAGGTGCGAAGATAGGACGTTCTGTGGACATGAGTCAATCGCAAAACGATGTCAGCAGCATCATTACAAAGGTAAATATTCAGGTTTACGAATCTCACTATAGCTAAATTCGTCTCCAGCAACACTTTTTACCCGAATCCCGTACAGTGATGCGTCTATTGGAAATCCGTTCAGATCCTGTTGCCTTTTTCATGCCGACGAAGGCAGGTCCGGGGGGAAATCTGTTTTTCAATGCGGGCCCTCCTGGTCTCGCTCCCGAGCTTGCTGAGCTCTTCATGCGACCGATAACCAATCTGAATCTATCGAAGCGTCGCGGTGAAGATGCCAACGGGCGACCTGCCAAGAAAGCACGTCTTGAAGAGAATGGCGACGTCGATGAGGTTGAACAGGCTCGCAGAGAAGCCAGTGTAGCTCGTAGTATCGGTGTCGCAAGTGATCTCATGCCTCCTGCTGGGCCCATGGACTTCGGCATAGACATTGGCGGCATGGATGGCTTCGATATGCAAGACGATTTCCAATTCGACGCGTCGGCGGATATTCAGCCGGATAACCTTGATATGTCGAAGGCGGGTGGTGACCAGACCAGGCTTTCTACTCCTGCTGGAGATTTTGCAGAAGAATTGGAGACGTACGCAGATGCTGATTGTCCTATCGCCACATTCGATGTGAGGCCGTCTCAGAGTCAAGCCACAGGCCAGACACAAACCCAGGAGGACATGGATGACGTGAATGAAGAAGACCAGAAGAAGGGCTATAGCAAGAATACTCTCAAGGCGTTGGGCATTCTTCGTCGTGAACTTGACCCCTCTCCGGAAGCCGGCGAGAAAGTTCTCAGTTTCGCCCAAATGTCCGAGAAAGTGAGCAATTATTTCTATCGACGCTTGATTTATTCATTTACATTCTATCTAGGCTTCTCGTCGCGCTGCATCCGCTTTCTTCTTCGAGCTCTTAGTCTTGGGAACACGTGACTGCGTTAAATTGTCGCAGCCTGCTGCATTTGAGAACATAGAAGTTAGGGCGAAGGACAAGTTGTGGGAGCATAAACTTCGGCAGGAGCGAAACGCGTCAGTGGCGCCCTCGCTCGTATCTGCCCTCTAATTTCCGGACTTGTTTGTTTGGTCTGTTTATTTTTCCTGTCTTGTTGGATGTTTGAATACGTCTGTTTTGTGATCTGTGAATTGTAGGACTTCTTGACTTGTTATGTAGGTTTAGCGATTGTGTTGTTTTGATAATAAATAGGATCATTTTGCTATGGTAAGGTAACGCCGAAGCATATTCAACTACGAACTCTCTTCTTGCCATCATGTCACTGGATCGCGCTAACCATATACTTCGGAAACCAAAAACGTTTGGAACCACATTTCCGCGTCTTTCTATGCTCGTTCTTTATTATTCTCTCCGAAAATCATCCTGAATCGGTCAACGGAACCGTCGATGCTGCGAGGTGAATCCGGGGCCACATCTACCTATAAATCCTATGAAGACGACACCACATGGACGCTGATTCTCTGAGATCGCTTGGAACATAATGATTCTCTCTTTGTTGTCTTCTGTTGCTGCTTTGGTTGCGGTTGTCAATGCTCAGGGTGCTGCCTGGTCTCAGTGCGGTATGTTACTTGTGTTATGAATATTCTGCACATCTAATGCCTTGAAATAATGGCCTCCAGGCGGTCAGGGATGGTAAGCAAATTAATTAATTATCCGTTTACACCCCAATTAACGTTCTCCCACTTTCATCAGGTCGGGAGCAACGACGTGAGTTCGCAATTTGCATACGAAACACTCTTGAGACGAGTTTAAGACGAATTCCAGCTGCGTCTCGGGATATGTTTGTACCTATTCGAACCCTTGTAAGTCCTCCCTACTGTGATGAGAAGAGAAACGCATTAAAAAACCTAACGGCCTACTTTAGACTACTCTCAATGCATCCCCGGAGTAGCGACCACCCCTGCCACCACTGTTCCAGTGACGACGACTAACCAACCCGGTACTAGCATTCCAGTCACCACAACTGGTTCATCTACACCCGTTCCTACTCAAACGGGCACCCCAACAGGAAAGCAGATTAGGACTGACCAGCCTCCTGCTTATCACTTGTACCTCCAAAACATTGGTGCGTATAATGGGAAACTAAATACTAGAATATATCCTAAATTTACACATTCAGGTGGTGTCCCCACTCTTGGACCTGAGGCCTCATCTGGATACTTCACCATTGGCAGCACAATCTCTTTGAATAACCCAGACGGCTCCAAATTGTACTTCAATGTCAACACGAACGCAACTACTGCGTGGAAGCCCGTGACATTCAACGCGACTGCTACGACTACCACCTGGAGTCTTTCCGGAGACACTATAATTTATGGCAATCAGCAAAACTTCCTCGTTTGCCCCATCTCTGGGTCGTCCAACTTTAATCTCTTCCTTTCTACGAGCAATGATATGCCGAGCAGTGGTTGCACGAATTACATTACAATTCACTTGCCTTGTCTTTGCTAATTGTGTAGGGAGCTGTTCATAACTTGTAAAAGAATGCTATATACTGAAAGGAAAAACTGTTACTGTCATGAAAGATACAAAGGAATCTCTGCGATCAGCAAAGCTAGCTATAGCTACAAATTAATTATCATTGTCAAATGCGCCCTCGAATAGGAAATTGGCAGCAAGCTCCTCGTTTTTGTCACATGCGAAATATGCTTCGATGACAACTTGACGAGGGAATCCCAATGCTTCAAGCTAACAACATGCGTCAGCAATGGCATCCAACACGCCAACTTAAAAACTCACTCTTTCGATTGCTGCCCTCTCTTCTGGAGTGACATTGATTACTTGAGCGCCAGGAGGAATGGGTCCTTCTCCATCATCGTCCATATCCATACCCTCATTCAAAAGATTAAACAGAGCTTCGGGGTTCTGAGCCAACAGCTCTGCCAGTTGCGGGTTATTTTGAGCTAATTGTTGGATGACAGGTTGGATGAGGGCGGGATTCTGTGCAACAAGTTCGCGAACTGCTCCGAGGTTAGGGTTGCCACGAAGGTTATCAAGGCCACCACCTCCAGCAGCTCCGGCGGTGCCAGGACCGCGTAGCCCAGCGAGAGGATTGCTTCCACCACCACCAGCTTGTTGTTGTTGGGCCAACTAAGAATAAAAAATATTAGTAAGAAGAGAAATGGACATCAACGAGACATACTTGGAACAAGTTTTGTGGTCCTGCAGGTACTGCGGCAGCGGGGGGTTGCTGTGCGGCGGGCTGTTGGGCTGGAGCGGCGCGTGGAGCAGCAGGAGTCGCTGGTGCAGTAACAGCGGCAGGTGCAGCAGCAGCAGCAGGGGCTGCACTTGACCCAGCACCCGACGATTCACCAAGGAGATGTTCGGGAATCCCCTAATAAAGATCAGAAATAAATATACATGAATAAAGGAGTACCCTTACAGTGAGTAAATATTCCACAGCTCGATCGGGATTATTATAACTAGCTTTTAGTGCTCTTAGAATTTGGTCTCGTGGGTAACCCATCTCCTCCATGTTACGGATGGTTGCTTGCAAAGCCTCTCCAGATAGGAATGAGGCTCCATATACGGGCTCTGCAGAGGTTGTGGGTGTGGTCTCGGCAGCAGGTGCGGATGCGGGAGTTGCAGCAGCAGGTTCGGGTTGGGAAGGAGCCGCTGGTGGAGCAGGCTGAGCAGCCGGTGTCGCTGGCGTCTCTGCAGGTTTCGCAGAAGATGCTGCTGCTGAGGTCGATGCAAGGGTAGCCTTGGGCTGTGCCGCACATTACTATCAATTCTCTTCAAAATCAAAAACGCACGCACCTTAGATACCATGAGGACTAAAAAGTCTTTTTCCTTAATTTCGCATGAAGCCACGGTCTTCGAGTCTGGTAGGACTTTGCCTATCAGTGCTAGTTAGAAAGTGAACTTGAGATCCAAGGCGCGATTGTGCGAACCGGAATAAATGAGCTTCTGTTGTTCAACAGGATGACCTTGGTTTTCAGAGATCTTATTCTTCAGATCCAGAACGGTATCTGCGCCATCTGCCTCGATCTAAAAGAAATGTGCATGAGCCAAAAAAAAATGGCAAAATGGAGACTTGAACACGAACCTGGAACAGCTTCTGCTGTAAAGTCTTGATTGTTATCTTCATTATGGGAAACTAGATGCAAATTTAAGCCTTGTAGGATGTGTAGGACAGCGACAAGGCTGCTCACGATGAAAGTGGTTGGTGGCGTGAAGTCCTTAGCTGACGCACGCGTGAGGAAGTAATCCAGTCTGAATCCCAACTCCGACAACCCGGCGGCCCCAAACCTGCTCGCCGCCACTTCCCCCAGCCAACGCCCTCCGTCGAACAGCTTCTAGTTGTCATTTGCGCGTAAGTCGTGAAGACTATGATACTTCACTTATCTCATTTTGAGCAGCTTCAGCCCGATCTGGTGTGGCACTTCACCGTACCAAATCAAACACACTAACAATCTTGACACGAATTCATGGAGACAGAGAATGGCGACGATTTCATTAGAAAGACCGCCTCATTCATACGAGCTCATGAAAAACGACTTGGAGATATACCAATAGCTCGTGGTCGCCAACAGCAGGCGTCGTCGTCATCTGTCTTGAGTTGGATCGGTTTTGGTTCCCCGGAGCAGACCAATTCGAAGCCGTTGCTGTTTACAGAAGATCCACACCACCTATTTTATCTTCTGATGCGTTTAGAAGCATTGGGAATCGACGTAGGATCATTGGACGTTCGTGTACAGAATCTATCACGCCCAACCAACATAGAGTACCTCACTATGCTTGCACTCAAGGACTCGGACGTATTATCAATATCATCTCTTAGGTCAACTATGTCTTCTGTATCGCTTTTCTCATTAGGTGGGGGTTGGCTGACAAGGAAGGAGCCGCCGAGCTTGGACAGCGAACTCAAGTATATCTACAGTTGCTTTACCAGGCTCCCTGCCATCCGCATCCGCGCATCAGGGGGGCCGAAGATGATATCGGAGCTCGTGGATGATCCTCCGCTCGATAGTGCCATTCCAATGGATGCCTTCAAGAGTCTCCAGATGCTGGAATGCCAGGATATTGATCCTCGAATTCTACTGGGCTGGGATCACCTCAGTCTTTCGTTAAGAAGCCTCTCAGTCAAGCGAAGTGGTCTTGAAGATGTTGCAGACCTTATGGTGGATTCAGTTATTGATGATAAGGCGCGAAGAGAAGAGAACGGCACTGTTGTAGGCCGACCTCGTTTGATCCACCGACCGTCTACAATGCGAAGTTCCCGAAGATCATCACTCCATCTTGGTAACCTTCCTCCCTCTGTACGCGAAGATGCAGAAGAAGATAGTCCAGCCCATATTCAAGAGGAACAATCAACGATCGAGAAGAGTCTTCCAAGTTACGCCTGGTCTCTATTAATACACCTCTGTTTCGCCGATAACAACCTCACCTTTCTACCGACTCTTCCACCACTTCCAAACCTCAGTTCTCTTGACTTATCTTCCAACCTATTGATTTCAGCTCCTCCCAGTCTAGCGGCTCTGCCACGACTGAAGTCACTGAACCTAGCTAACAATATGATTGACTCGGTGACTGGCATATATTCCCAAATCCCCTCCATAATCTCCCTTAATATCTCTGGAAACCGGTTGGATTCCCTATGCGGCCTTGAGCGTCTCCAACGCTTGGCAAGGATAGATCTCAGAGACAATCAGGTTGAAGACGTCGAGGAAGTGGGTAGATTGGCGGTCCTGACGGAGATCAAGGAGATCTGGGTTGCAGGGAACCCATGCACAAGCAGGTTCTACGATTGGCGTGTTCGATGCTTTGATCTTTTCGCCAAGGAGAACCGCGAAGTCGTTCTTGATGGGAGCGCCCCAGGTCTAATGGAGAGACGATCCATGGCGTATCAAGTCAACAAGAACCCTAACTTCAATCCACGGACCCTTAATGGTCGACCGTTATCTCAGGTCCCAGCGACAACTT
>Ga0157379_10002937_pt1 | contig 14384 bp, 11 predicted proteins | sample S25metaG_FD_121802 | JGI IMG/M metagenome (GOLD analysis project Ga0157379, IMG submission 121802) | Switchgrass rhizosphere microbial communities from Kellogg Biological Station, Michigan, USA - S2-5 metaG | ecosystem: Host-associated > Plants > Roots > Rhizosphere > Soil | place: USA... | reverse complement strand
CGAGCGGCTCGACGAGGGCAGCGAGCTGGGCGCGCCGTTCCGCGAGCGCCGCAGGGACGTCCGCGAAGGAGGCCTGCTTGCCCGTCTTCACCTCCGCCTCCGAGGCGATCAGCTCGCCCGCGAGATTCGGCTCGAGCGCGGTGCCCCGCACCGCCGCCTGCACGTCCTCGAAGCGGTTGACGAGGTCGAGCGTCTCCGGGTCGAGGAGCGCGAACTCCTCCTCGACGGAGACCGTGAAGTCCTCCGCCTGCTCGAAGCGCTCGTAGGCCTCCGCGAGGACCCTCTCGTACGGCTTGCCGCCGGTCGACTCACCCATGGAGCGGGAAGGCTAGACGCTTCCCTTCCGATAGCGGGCCGCTGCCTACGTGGCCAGCTCGAGCAACCTCCGCGCGATTCCGGCCCAGCTCCAGCGCTCCTCGACCACGCGCCGCACCGTCGACCGCAGCGCGGCACGGTCCGTCGCGGGCAGGGCGAGCAGCAAGCCGAGCCGCTCGTGCAGTGCGCCGGCGTCACCCGCCGGGAACGAGACGAGCGGTCCGAGCGCGGGCGGCAGCGCGGCCTCGAGCTCCGCCGCAACCTCCGCCAGCCCCGAGTGCCGCGACACGACGGGAGGACAGCCGGCTGCCGCCGCCTCGGCCGCGACCATCCCGAACGCCTCGGGGAAGACGGAGGGCACGACACACGCGTCGGCGAGGGCGAGCAAGTGCCGCAGGTGCCGGTGCTCGAGCGGACCGGTGAAGAGCGCGCGCACGCCTTCGGACGCTGCGAGCCTCTCGAGCTGTGCGCGTTCCGGCCCGAACCCGACAACCACGACGCGGGCGTCGAGGCCATGCAGCGCGTGGAGCAGGACATGCACGCCCTTCTGCTCGATCAGCTTGCCGAAATAGACAACGGTGGGAACCTCGTCGGCGAGGAACGGTGCGAGCCGTGCCGCGTTCCCGTCGTCGGGAAGCCGCTCCTCGGCGTTCCCGGGGTTCGGCGCGTCCTTACTCGCCTGCTCCAGCAGCGCCGCGAGCGCGACCTCGCGCTCCTCGGGGCGCCAGAGCTCGATGTCCACCCCGGGCGGCACCTCGTGCACGCGCGGTACCGGGCCGCAGACCTCGCTCACCACATCGCGGATGTGGGCCGAGCCCACGAACGTCGCGCGCGCGCCCGCGAGCGACTGCGCCCCCCAGGCGCCGAGGTCCCGGCGGCCGCGCATCGCGTACTCGAGCTCCGAGCCGTGCGCCTTCACGGCATACGGCGCACCGGACGCGACTGCCACGGGACCGCCGAGCAGGATGTGGTTCGTGAAGGCGAGGTCGGCGGGGAGCAGCTCCCGGACGGCGGCGGCGTTGGCCTCTACCCAGCCGTCGAGCTCCTCTCGACTGCAGTCGGGCAGGCGACGGACGTCGTCGTAGCCCTCGTACCGGTCGAGCACGAACACCGGGAGGAAGCCGCCCACGTCGGGTCGGACCGTCGCGGCTCCGCCGAGGTCGTACGCATCCGGGCGGGGCTCTTGGCTCAGGACGGTGACGTCGTGTCCGGCGCGGCTCCATTCGCGCGCGAGCGCGCGGGTGTAGACGTTGGAGCCGGTGCCGCCCAGGAGATAGCCGTGCCAGAGCAGGATGCGCATCCGCACATCCTGCCCCGCTCGGATCTGCCTGGGCGAGCGGTGCGACAAACCCGGCGTGGAGGAGCCGTTCGGCTCCCCCACGTCGGGCCTTGTGCCGCCTCCCCCGACCGCCGGCACGGGCGTAGCCCGATGGCTACACCCGCGCCGGCGCCGCGCCGGCCGGCGAAGGGGCCGTGCCGCCGGTGCCCACCACGCCCGCTCCGCACCGCCGCACCGTCCGTCCCGGGACGGATGAACGTCGGCGGTGCGGGCATGCGGCCGTGTGTCCGACACCGGCGGCCCCCCGTACTGAAGGGGATACCGCCCGCGACCTCCCCGACGGCGAGCGGCCACCATGCCGAGGCCGTCAGGCGACCTCCGGTGGTGGCTTCCTCGAACATCGTGGTCATCGCGGGCGATCCATCCCTCATCGTCGTGCGCCTACCAGCTGTGGCGCTTCTGCTTGAACACCCAGATCGACAGCCAGTTGTCGTTGTCCCAGGCGTTCATCGTCTGCGAGGACGATTGCGACACGGTCGCCGTGTTGGAGACCGCAGCGGGACCGCTGGTCGCAGTTCCACCGTTCGCGTTCGCCGCACCGCCGGTGCCGGTTCCGCCGTTGGCGCTACCGGCTCCGGTCTGGCTGGCGATCACGTCGCCACCCACCGCAGCTGTCTCGTTCAGGCCGGAGACGGCGTCCCCGGTCGTGTTGATCGAGCCGTACGTGTCGCCGCCGCGACCGGTCGAGCCACCCTGGCTCGTCGATGACGTCGTGGTCGTCGTCGGGTTGGCGGTCTGGGTCGCCGTGAAGCTCCCGTTCGTGTTGCTACCGCCGTTCGCCGAGGACGTTGCCGACTGCGACGTGGAGTCGCTCACCGGGCCAGCCGCGCCGCCCGTGGCGGTCTGGCCGAGCCCGTTGCTGCCACCGTCACCACCGCGGCCGGTGTCGCCACCGATCGCGTAGGGGTCACCACCGTCGCCCGAGTTGGGCGAGCTGGTCGACCCACCTGCACCACCGGTTGCCCCGGCAGACCCGCTGCCGCCGGCACCGCCGGATGCGTCGGACGCAGTCGGCGCTCCCGCGCCGCCCGCTCCGCCGGTTCCGGTTGCGCCGGAGCCCGAGCCACCGTTGCAGGTGACGCACAGGCTGCCACCGTCGCCGCCCGTGCCCGAGCCACCGGAGCCCGAGCCGCCGGCGCCGGCCGTGCCGGTCGCCGAGCTCGCTCCGCCGGCTCCGCCGGCTCCGCCGGCTCCGGTCGAGGCTGCCGCCCCGCCGTTGCCGCCGTTGCCCGAGTCGGACGAGGTGTCGCCACCGCGGCCCGTGTCGGCGTTTCCGCCGTGACCGCTGTCACCGCCGTCGGCCGACTGGCAGCCACCGGCCATGACGCCGCAGCTGTTGCTCGCGTCGCCGCCGGTCGACTTGTTGTCGCCCTCACGGTTCGAGTTGCCCGCAGCGGAGTAACCGCCGCTGGCGTTCTGGTCGACGTCGCTCTCGGCCTTGTTGCCGTTGTCGACGATCGACTTGGTCTCGTTGTCATTGCTGATCGAGCCACCGTCGTTGCCGATGGAGCTCGTGTTGGCGCCCGAGATGCTCCCCGAGCTCGCCGCGCCCGTCGATGACGTGGCGCTCTGGCTCTGAGAGGTCCCGTCGTTGCCGGTGTTGACGTACCCACCGTCTCCGCCCTCGCCTTTGCCGCCGATCGCGACGCCGCCGTTTGCGGTTGCAGGCCCGGACGTCGCAACGCCGGTCTGGACGACCGTAGCGCTCTGGATCGACGCCTGGACGTTCGCCTTGAGAGCATCCTTGTTGAACCCGATGTCCGCCAATGCGGTCGACGGAAGCACGAGCCCAGCTGCGATCACTCCAAGAGCGAGCAGTCTGCGTGACACGTATCTCACCTTCTTTCGTCACTGCCGAATGAACGATTGCCCGCCGGACCAGGGTCCGACGAGTCATTGGCGTGACGGGAAGGTCAGACCGGGACGTCCACCTGTGAGAGGGCCTCGATCGGTCGCCTGACGACCGATCCTTCTCGCGCACGCAGCAGAAGCGGCGGGACGAGCACGAAGCCGTCAGGGATCGCTGCGATCCCCGACGGCCCCGCGCCGGAGCCCGTCGCCGCTGCGAGCGCAGAGACCCACCTGGGTGGGCCCCCCGCCGGCGGGAGCGGCGGCTCCGTGCCGGCGTCTCCGGCTCCCGCGTGAGCCCCCGGGCGCGTGTCGAGGCGCGCTTGCGTGGGACGCGGGACGGAAATCTGGGTTGACGCCGGAGCCCCTGTGACAGGTCGCTCGGCGTGGATCCCGGAGCGCACGGGCGCGAGGCGCGGCGTGGTCGCGCGCGACCGGCGTGCTGCAGCCGAGAAGCGTTGGTGGAACAACGAGTGGAACAGCTGAACGTCGCCGCCGTCGTCCGGCGGCGCGACCGCGACTCCGGACACGACGACACGCCGGGCCCCAACCGCGGAGGAAGCGGGCTCCGGCTCGGCAGACGATGCGAGCGCCGGAGGTGTGCAGAACGCCGACAGATCCTGGCCGGCCGGCGACCCGGACCCGCCCGCGACTGACTGACCCGCGGTCTGTTGCACGATCGCGCAGTTGGCGACGGCCGCTCGGCCGGCTATGCCGCCCGCAGAGATCGATACGGCGATCGCGGTCTGTACGACGATCGACTGCTGCGTGAGATCCTGGATGTCGAGGCTCAGCGCGCCACTGCTCTCCTGGACACCCTGCTGGAGGACCAGTGCACGGTTCGTCGCGCTCGCGTCGCTCGACGCGAGCGGGCTTGCCGCGCCGCCCACCTGTTGCGTCGTCATCGCCACCGTCGAGCCGTCCTGGCCGACGTACACGACCTGCATCGCCGTCTGGGATGCGAGGCCTCCGCCGCGTGCGGCACGCTGAACGAGACCCTGGTCGACCTGCACAAGGGCGCCGGCCGCGCTCACGGCGCGAGCCGTGCTCCCGACGGAACGCGACGCGGCTGTCCCGGTCTGCTCGACGACCGCTGCAGCGTCCGCGATCTGCTCGACCAGCGTCAGCTGGCCGGCCCACTGGTCGGTCGTCCCGCTGTCCACCAGGGCGTCCTGGACGACGCGCTGGTCGACGTCGGCCGCCGCCGCCGCCGATGCGTGTGCCGCGGCGAGAACGGTGTCTCGCGTGCGGAGCGAGACGTCGCGCTGCACGGCGTGGACGTCGGCCTGCGCCTGCTGGACGAGGTCGACCTCCTGGCCGCTCCACAGCGTCGCGGCACCCTCGCCCTTCTCGTCGACGAGCATCGTCTGCTCCGCATGCTGCTCCACGTCTCCACGGACGGTGGCGGAGGCGTTGCTCACGACGCGGTTGACCTGTGCTCCGAGGCGATTGGCCGTGGCGACGGTCTCGACGTCGAACTGCGACGCTGCGGCGGTTGCGTCGGCAGCCTGTTCGACCGTCACGAGCTGACCTGCGTATTGCCCACCGGGGCCTTCACCGTCCTGCTCGATCGCCTGCGTGACGACCGCGGTGACGCTTGCCTGTGCCTCGGCAACGGCCACATTGGCCTGGTCGGGTGTTCCGGAACTGTTCGTGGTTTGCGCCGGCGCCGGTGTCAAACCGGTTGGAACCGGTTGGCCCGTCCAGTTCCATGTCCAATTCCAGATCCAGATACAGGATGCGCAGGAGACCTGGGCCGCCCAGTTCCACTGCCACGTCCAGTTCGGCGCGCCCGCGCGTGCCCAACTCCAGTTCCATGTCCACGAGCCGGCATCCAGCCCGTCGCTACCGACCGTTTGGGACGTCACCTGGCCGAACGCGCCTCCGTTCTGCCCGTTCACGCTGCCCCAGAGCCAGTCCCACGACGCGGGTTGCGTGTCGAGCAGCGCGTCGGCGGTCACGGATTCGTCGCGATCCCAGTTCCACGTCCATTCCCAGACCTGGAGGCCGTTGGCGCCGGGCTGCTGGATGCCGTTGCCGTCGACAACGACAGAGAGGTTCGTGTCGAGTCCGTTGGTGGTGGTCGAAACCGCGACCCCGGTGCCGGCCGACGCCGTGCTCTGCTGGGCGACAGCCTCCGAGGTTCCGGGGCTTCCGACCCGGATCGAGACGTTCGTGTTCTGGACGCCGTTCTGTGTCGCTTCGGCGGTTGCTCCATCGTCGCCGGAGGTGTCCGCGGCGGCGACGGCCGTGTTGGTCTGGGCGACCGCCCCGTCGTTCCCGGGTGAGAACACGCGGATCGAGACGTTCGTGTTCGTAACGCCGTCCTGCGTCGCGACGGCGACGGCGCTCTCGTCGACCGTGCTCTCAGCGGTCTCGGGGGGTGTGACCGAGGTGGTGGCGGTCGCGCCAGCGGCGTTCGCTTGCTCTACCACCCCGTTGTCGCCGGGGCTGCCGACGCGAACGGTCACGGCGGTGTTCTGCGTGTCGGTCTGTGTCGCGGCCGCAACTGCGGCCGCCGACTGGTCGCTCGTGACGGGGGCGGACGCCTCGGCGGCCGCTGTCGCCTCGGCGCCGGCCGCCGCCTGGTTCTCCTGCGAGACCGGCGGGCCGTTTCCCGGCTTGTCGACCTTGACGCTGGACTGGCTGTTGCCGACGCCCTGCTGGTGCGCCGTCGCGGCTGCGTTCGCCCCCTGCCCGACCGAGCCGTCCTGCTCACTGCCGCTCCCCACCCCTACGCCCTGGCTCGCGGCCGGGGTGCTCGAGGCGCCGGTGTCGGGCGCTGCAGCCGTGCTCTTGGGCCCGTTCGCCTGGCTCGGGCCGTCGGAAGCGTTCGGCGTGCTGGGGCCGTCGGAAGCGGTGTCGGGCGCTGCAGCCGTGCTCTTGGGCCCGTTCGCCTGGCTCGGGCCGTCGGAAGCGTTCGGCGTGCTAGGGCCGTCGGAAGCGTTCGGCGTGGTCGACTCACCCGCGGCGGGCTGATCGGCCGCCTGGGAGGAGCTCGCCTCGGGGGCGGTCGCCTGTGTGCCGGGAGCGTCGGCCGGCTGGGCCTGCGCGGCGCCTCCATTGGGAGCGGGTGTATCGTCGGCGGCGTACAGGCGCGGCGCGCCGACGAGCGCAACGAGCACCGCAGCCAGGCCGAGCAACCCGGTACGGAGCCCTCTCCCCATGCGCGTGTCCCCCGGCGAAACCACTCCCTGCACCACTCCCGTCGTCTCGACGTCGCCGCTGTGTCGAGACCTTTAGGCGATCCAGGGTAGGCCCGTCCCCGGGCCATTACTACCCCCAATTTCGTGATATTCGACCCAATTGACCGCGTTGGTCGAAATGTATTTCGCGCTGAGAATGTCCAAGAATCAACAGGGCCTCTCGGACAGGCCAAAAAACGGGCATCGCGGCCCGAATTCCTCAGGTGAGATGGAAGTAGAGCGCGTGGAGGAGGTCTGCAGCCGGGTTCGACGTGTGGACCTGGACGTCCGAGGGCGAGTCGATCAACGCTTCCGTGTAGTTGAAGACGATCTTGACGCCCGCGCCGACGAGGTGATCGGCTGCCTCCTGCGCGGCGTCCGCCGGGACGGCCAGCACGCCCACCACGATGCGGCGATCACGGACGATCGCGTCGAGATCGTCCATCGGGCTCACCGGCACACCGCCGAGTGTGGTCCCGAGCTTCTCCGCGTCCGCGTCGAACACGGCAGCGATCGTGATGCCGTGCTCGGCGAAGATCGACGACGAGGCGATGGCGGCGCCGAGACGCCCGGCTCCGACCAGTGCGATGTTGTGCTGCCCCTGGGTGCGGAGGATCTTGCGGATCTCGGAGAGGAGAGAGTCGACCGAGTATCCGACACCCCGCTTGCCGAACTTGCCGAAGCCCGACAGGTCGCGGCGGATCTGCGTCGCGTTGATGTTCGTGTACTCGGCGATCTCCTGCGACGAGATCCGGTCCTTCCCCATCTTGCGCGCCTGCGTGAGCACCTGGAGATACCGGCTCAGGCGCGCCGCGACCCCGACTCCCAAACGCTCCGCCACGACCACCTCCCCGAAAGCTTGTGACACTGGCGCACATTGTGCCCACGGGCGGGCCACGCGTCCCGGGGAACCGCTCGTGCAACCGGTTTGCCCTGCACGTTTCTCCTGTTTGACGGTGTTGTAATGCTCCCGATCCGCGCGTTACTGTGGTCTCGTGGGAAACGGCGGAATCCTTTCCGCGATCCTGTCCGAACAGCCCGACGACGTGCTGGAGGACCTCGAGCGCCAGCTCAAGAAGCGCATCGCCGATGCGCGAGCCGTCGTCGCCCAGTCGGAGAGCGAGCTCTCGCTCGTCCGGCAGGCGCTCGACGCGCGCGGGCCGCGCGCGCTGCACCACTCCGACGAGTCCCGCCGCGCTCTCGAGAGCGAGCGCGACCGTGAGACCGATGGGCGGTTTCACGGCATCCCGCGGGGGACGGTCCTCGCCGTCGCGAGCACCGTGCCCTATCCCATCACCCCTGTCCGCGTGGTCGAGGCGTTCGCGGAGCGCGGCGAGACCGTCAACGTCGAGCAGATCCGAATCGCCTTGAACCGGCTCGCAAAGGACGGCGGCCTCACGAAGGTCGGCCCGAGCCTCTTCGCGGTCACGGGAACGCGCCCGACCGAGCGCCACACGATGCCGCAAGAGCAGCCGGCGGGCCGCTCTGCCCTTGCCCAGGAGCCGCTTGGGAAGGGCCCGCTCGGGCCGGCTGTCAACCCGGACGCGTTTCGACGAACGTCCTGAGCTCGTCCTCGTCGACGACGTAGCGGCAGCGCTCGATTCCGTCCACCTCGACGACGGGAATCCGGGAGCGATAGCGACGCTCGAGGTCGCCGCTCGTCGTGATGTCGACCACCTCGAACCCCCGGCCGCAGACTGACTCGACGACATCGAGCGCAGGGCCGCAGAGGTGACATCCCGGAGCGGTGTAGACGACGACGCGAGCCACGGCGAGCGGGACCGCCTACGGATACAGCCCGCGCGTCGTCGTCGCCTCGGCGACGCGCTGGACGGCGAGCCCGTAGGCGGCCATGCGCATGCTGGTTGCGAAGCGCTCGCGCGCCGACCAGGTCTCCTCGAACGCGCGCACGACGATGTCGTTCAGCTTCGCGTTCACCTCGTACTCCTTCCAGAAGTACTCCTGGAGGCCCTGGACCCATTCGAAGTACGAGACGACGACGCCGCCCGCGTTCGCGACGACGTCCGGGAGCACGAGGACGCCGCGGTCCTCCAGGATCTCGTCGCCGCCGGGGGTGGTCGCGCCGTTCGCCGCCTCGCAGATCATGTGCGCCTTGATCCTCGGCGCATTGTCGGCGGTGATCGCCTGCTCGAGCGCAGCGGGGACGAGGACGTCGCACTCGAGCTCGATCAGCTCCTCGTTCGTCGCCTCCTCCGTGCCGGGGAGCCCTTCGAGCGCCCCGTGCTCGGCCTTGTGGGCGATCGCCGCCTGCACGTCGATGCCGTACTGGTTGACGACGGCGCCCCTCGAGTCCGAGAGGGCGATCACGCGTGCACCCTCCTCCGACAGCAGCCGGGCCAGGTTCCGGCCGACGTTCCCGAAGCCCTGGATCGCCATCCGCGTGTCGGGGAACCGACGGCCCTCCTTCTGCAGCGCGGTGCGAATGCAGTAGAGGACGCCGCGTGCGGTCGCCCCGTCGCGCCCGACCGAGCCGCCGATCGCGAGGGGCTTCCCCGTGACGACACCGAGCACCGAGTGGCCGACGTTCATCGAGTACGTGTCGAAGATCCACGCCATCACCTGGGAGTTGGTGCCGACGTCCGGTGCCGGGATGTCCTTCTCGGGACCGATCTCGTTGATGATCTCCGTCGTGTAACGCCGGGTGAGCCGCTCGAGCTCGTCGGGCGTGAGGAGCTTCGGGTCGCAGACCACCGCGCCCTTCGCGCCTCCGAAGGGAAGCCCCATGAGCGCGCACTTCCACGTCATCCACATGGCGAGGGCCTTCACCTCGTCGCGCGTCACGCCCGGGTGGTAGCGGATGCCGCCCTTGGCCGGCCCGCGGGTCACGTTGTGCACGACGCGGAAGCCCTCGAAGACCCTGGTCGTGCCGTCGTCCATCGCGACGGGAACCGAGACCTCGACCGACTTCTTGCACTCGGAGAGGACGCTGATCAGGTTCGGGTCGACACCGAAGGTCTCTCCGACCCGACGGAGCTGTGCCCGCGCCAGCGCGTAGGGGTTCTCGCGAAGGTGGCTAGCCGCCTCGGTGGTGCTCATCGGCTGCTGCGCGCCCCTCGCACGACGCGCGTGATGCTAGCGGGCATCTAGCGCAAGCGGAAGGGAATCGCGACGACGGTCGCTCTCCCACCGCCGACGGGCACGCCGATGACACGCAACCGGTACCCGCCGGCCGGCAGCCGCGCTCCCCGCGGGCCGCGTCCGGTCACGCCGAAGGCGTATCGGCCCGGCAGGATGTCCCTGAGGCGGACGAGGGTCCCGACACGCCGCTTGCCGCGGAACAGGACGATCTCGAGACGCGCGAGCGGCAGCAGCTGAGGACGCTCGACCGATCCGTCGACGCGCCCCGCGACGAGCGACAGCACTGCCGGCGTGCGGTCGCTCGCCTTGAACTCCGCGCTCGTGAGTGCCGCGCGCGTGATCACCGGGAGGGCGACGGGCACGGCGGACGTCCACGGGATCCGAAGGCGCGTTCCCGGCCCGACCACGCCCCGAAGCACTCCTTCGAGGGCGCCGGGCGCCGCGGGACGCACGGTCGCCCGCATCGACACGGTGACGCGCGCGCGGTTTCCCGGACGGATGACGACCCGCTCCGGGCGGGTGCGCACGGTCACGCCCGCGGCGGCCGCGCCCGGCTGCAGCCGGACGACGAGCACGCGTCGCGAGACGTTCCGCAAAGTCACGCTCGCGGAGGCCGCTCGTGTCTTTCCGACGAGCGCCGGCAGAGCGAGTGCCGACGGCACCGCGACCAGCTCGACGGCCGACGCCGCCGCCGGGCTCACGAGCCCGGGCTCGTCGCCCGCGCCGTCCCGCCGCGCGGACGTGACGAGCGCACCGCGTAGGCCCGCGGCGTCCAGATCGGGGCGCGCTTCGGCCAGGAGCGCCGCCGCCCCCGCGACCACCGCGGCCGCGGCGCTCGATCCGCTCAGCGTGCCGTACCGCGCCGTCCCGCCCTCGTTGCGGCCGGGGACCGACGTGACGAGCCCCACCCCCGGTGCGGCGACCTCCGTCCCCTGGCTGCCGTCGAGAGCGAGGCCCGTGCTGGAGAACGGCGCCACCGTGCCGAGGTCGGGGTTCTGGCCGAATGCGGCTGCGCCGACGCCGAGCTCGACGGGGACGCCCGCCGCGAGGTCGCGCCGCACCTCTGCCGCAATCGCCGCGGACACGCCGACGACAGGGACCTGGACCGGCTCGTCGACCCCGAGCGAGCCTGCGGGGATCGGCCCGTCGACGAGGACGGCGCGCGCGCCTGCGGACGCGAGCTCGCCCACCGCCTCGGGCGTCGTCGGCCCGGACGGGAGGAGCACGGCGCCGCCCGCCACGCGGCTGTAGCCGTCGCCGTCGAACAGCCGGTCGAGCGCGTTCCCCTTCGTGACGGCCACCGCCTGTCGGCGGGGCAGCGCCACGACCGGGGCCGAGACGACGTCCTCCGGCCCTGCAGCGCCCCCGAGCGCCGTCTCGCCCGACGCGAGCACGCGGAGGCCGGCGCGGAGGAGGATGTGGACGGTCGGCCGCTCGCTCCGCGAGTCCGAGGCAGCGACACCGAGCGCGCCTCTCGCTCCGGCCGGCCCGGCGAGGCTTCCGTACCCGGGGCCGGCAGGCCCGTCGTTGCCGCCGGGCACGACGACGAGCGTCCCGAGGGCGAGCGCCCCGCGGCCGGCCCGCGCGAGCGGGCTGTCCGCGAACGACGCGAACGGCTCGACGACGCCGATCAGCGCGATCCGTGCCGCGTCGTGTGCATCTCCGTCGGCGTTCGGGTCGACCGCCGCCTCGAGGCCCGCGAGCACCTGGTCGGTGCGGCCGTAGACGGAGACGCCTCCGTCCGCGTCCGGCTGCCAGCCGGCGACGCGGATCGGGAGCAGTGACGCGCCGGGCGCGACGCCGTGGAGGCCCGCCGGCCCGCGGACGCCGACCACGAGCCCCGCGAGCCCGGTCCCGTGGCGCTCCGGCCGTCCCGGCTCGGTCGGGTTCTGTTCCGCCGACGGGTCGCCGTCCGCGTCGAGGATGTCGATCCCGTGGAGCAGCCGGCCCTGGAGGTACGGGTGGCGCAGGTCGACGCCCGTGTCGAGCTGCGCGACGGTCACGCCGGTGCCGTCGAAGCCGGCGAGCTCGAGGCCGACCCGCCGGCCGCTGGCCACACCGAACGCCTCGCTGTCCAGCGACGTGCGGGGGAGCGCGGCGGGGTAGGCGGCGCGCACGGGGTAGACGCCCGCGACCGCGGGGTCTCGCTCGATCGTCGGCAGGTACGCCGGGTCGATCGCTCCGGCGAAGCCGTTGACCACCCTGACGAAGGACTGCTCGGGGTCGACCGGCGCGCCGCGCGACCACAGGCCGGCGATCGCGTGTCGCTGCGCAGCCTGTGCGGCGGCTGTCCAGGCGCGCATCTGCCGCTCGGTCGCCGCACCACCCGCCCGGCGGACGCGGTCGCCGAGCGACGGCGCACGCAGGACGACGATCCACCTGCCTCCGAGCTGGGGGTCGGGCCGGCTGCCGAGCAGGCCCTGCCATCCGGCCGCACCGACCGACGGCCCGTCGGCACCTCCCGCCGCACCGCCGAGCGCGAGGGCGCAGAGAGCCGCGAGCGCGCCGAGCGCGCTCCTACACCGACGCGTAGACATCGAGCCCAAGGTAGCCGGGGGACTCGATGGAGCGGGCGAAACGGGCCGCCGACGCGATCATCGCGGCGTTGTCCGTACAGAGCGAGAGGGGAACGAAGCGCGCGTCCGGGAGCGCGGCGCGGAGCTCCGAGTTGGCGGAGACGCCGCCGACGACCGCGATCGTCCCGTCCCCGGTCTCTCGGGCGGCAGCGTGGAGACGGCCGACCAGCGCGCGCACGATCGCGCGCTGGTACGACGCCGCGAGATCCGCCCGTCGCACCGCGAGCTCGGCCTCGGAGAGTTCGCGCACGGCGTAGAGCAACGCCGTCTTGAGCCCCGAGAAGGACAGATCGTGCCCCGGAACCCGCGCGACAGGGAATGAGAACGCCTCCGGGTCGCCCTCACGCGCGAGACGGTCGATCTCCGCCCCGCCCGGGTAGCCGAGCCCGAGCAGCCGGGCGCCCTTGTCGAAGGCCTCGCCGGCGGCGTCGTCGAGCGTCGAGCCGAGCACGTCGTATCCCGTCCGGTCACGCACCGCCAGGACAAGCGTGTGGCCGCCGCTCGCGAGCAGGCACGTGAAGGGCGGCTCGAGCGGGTCGGGTGCCAGATAGAGCGTCGCGACGTGACCCCGGAGATGATCGACCGGGACAAGCGGGATTCCGCCCGCCCACGCGAGGGCCTTCGCGGCCGAGAGCCCGACGAGTAGCGCGCCGACGAGGCCCGGGCCCTGCGTGACGCCGATGCGCCCGATGTCGCCGAGCTCCGCCGACGCGTCCTCGAGTGCCGCGCGGATCACCGGCGCCACGAGCTCGAGGTGCCGCCGTGACGCGATCTCCGGGACTACCCCGCCGTACCGCGCGTGGAGGTCGGCCTGCGACGCGACGACGGACGACACCACGTTGCCGCCGTCGTCGACGACGGCGGCGGCCGTCTCGTCGCAGGACGTTTCGATGCCGAGGACGAGCTCGCGCATGCGCCGACCTACGCGGAACCCGCGTCGACGGCATCCGCGTCGCGCCACATGATGAGGGCGTCCTCACGGTTGTCGGTGTAGTACCCGCGGCGGAGGCCCTTCTGCCGGAAGCCGAACCGCTCGTAGAGCGCGATCGCCCCCGCGTTGGAGATCCGTACCTCGAGCGTATAGCCGCGCAGCGGGTCGTCCTTCGTCAGCTCGAGCAGGCGCTGGAGCAACGCCGACGCGATGCCCTGGCGCCGGCGCTCGGGCGCGACGGCGACGTTCATCACATGCCAGGCGTCGACGTAGCGGGACAGCACGACGTACCCGACGAGATCGCCGCTGTCGTCCACCGCGCCGAACGAGAGCGAGCTCGGCTTCGCGAGCTCGGACGCGAACATCGAGCGCGACCACGGCGCGCGGTAGGACGCCCGCTCGATGCGCTCGATCGCGTCGAGATCCGCCAGCTCGAGGCGGCGCAGCTCCAGCCCGAGCATCATCCGCGCCAGCGCTCCGCGTCGGGGGCCCGGACGTAGACCGGCTCGATCGCCTCGACCGGGCCGAACGCCGTGGCGAGACGTGCGTGGAGCGTGGCGCGGGGCAGATGGCGCGGGTCGTCGTCGGGGGGCACGTCTCCCCCGTTCGCCTCGAGCACCGCCCGGTACCGGCGCGCGCCGTCGCCGACGCACAGCCTTCCCGCCGCGGCGACGTCCTCCGGCGAGACGGCCCCCGTGCCGGGAACGAAGACCTCGCCCCGTCGGGCGTCGATCACCGGCAACCCGCCCTCGGAGCCCTCCGCGAGCGCGTCGAGCGTGGAGACGCCGGCACCCTCGATGCCGAGCGCGAGCGCCAGGCCGCGTGCGGTCGCGAGGCCGATCCTCGTGCTCGTGAAGCTGCCGGGCCCCGTGCCGACGACCAGCGCTCCGAGGTCACGCGGTCGTGCGGACGCGCGGCGCAGGAGCGCGTCGACGTCCTCGAGCAGGGTCTTCGCGACCGAGGCGCGCTCGCCGAGGACCTCGCCGTCGTCGAGGAGCGCGCTGGTTGCGACGTCAGTCGCGGTGTCGAAGGCCAGGACGAGCACCCGTCGATTCTTCCAGCAGCGTCAGGTCCGCCGTGTCGACGAGGAT
>Ga0157379_10002934_pt1 | contig 14389 bp, 15 predicted proteins | sample S25metaG_FD_121802 | JGI IMG/M metagenome (GOLD analysis project Ga0157379, IMG submission 121802) | Switchgrass rhizosphere microbial communities from Kellogg Biological Station, Michigan, USA - S2-5 metaG | ecosystem: Host-associated > Plants > Roots > Rhizosphere > Soil | place: USA... | reverse complement strand
GCTCGCCAAGCTTGACTATATCGAACGGCTGGGTGTCGACGCGATCTGGTTGTCGCCGATCCATCCCTCACCGGATCGCGCCTGGGGCTACGACGTCGCGGATTATGAGGGTGTCCATCCCGACTACGGAACGCCGGCGGAGTTTGACGCACTGCTGAACGCGGCGCACGGACGTGGCATCAAGGTGATACTGGACGAAGTCCTCTGCCACACGTCCGACGAGCATGCGTGGTTTCGCCAGAGCCTGGATGCCGCGAATCCCAAGAAGGACTGGTACGTCTGGGCCGATCCGCGCGACGATGGCACCGTGCCCAACAATTGGCTATCCGTGTTCGGCGGGCCTGCCTGGGCCTACCAGCCTGCCCGACGCCAGTACTATCACCACAAGTTTCTACGCCAGCAGCCAAAGCTGAACTGGACCAATGCGGATGCGCGCCGAGCCGCACTCGCTGTTCTCGAACATTGGCTCGTACGCGGCGTAGATGGCTTTCGGCTTGATGTCGCCAACGCCTACCTGCACGACGCAACCTTGACCGACAATCCTGCTATCCCGGCACCACAGCGCACGGCGATGCATTGGTCGCACGCGGCGAACATGCAGCAACATCTGCACGATTCAAATCTGGAAGAAAACAAGGCTGAACTCGACACCATTCGTAAAAAGGTCGAGAAATTCGCCGATCGATTCGTGTTCGGCGAGTTTTCCGAGGAATTCGAGCGCTCGGGCGCCTACTTGGCGCCAGACAAGGGCCTGCATGCGGGCTACACGTTCGCGCTACTCGTGGGGAGCCGGCTCGCCCCCAACTATTTCCGCAAGCATTTCGCGGGACTGGCCAAGTATCCCGAGCATTGGCCCTGCATTGCATTTTCCAACCATGACGTGCCGCGCACCGTGAGCCGGTTCGGCGCGCCGCCTGAAGGCAATCCCGCGCTCGCCAAGTTGATGTTTGCACTGCTCTGCTCACTGCGCGGCACGACCTTGATCTATCAGGGCGAAGAACTCGGATTGCCGGAGGTCGAATTGCGCCGCGATCAGCTGCGCGATCCGGTCGGTGATCTGTACTATCCGATTGCCAAGGGCCGTGATGGTTGCCGCACGCCCATGCCGTGGGACGCATCGGCACCGAATCTGGGTTTCTCGACTGGCAAGCCGTGGCTGCCGCTCGGCCCGACGCACCGAGCACTCGCCGTCTCGGAACAACAGGGCGACCGCGGGTCTGTGCTGAACTACGCGCGTCAGATTCTGGCGATGCGACGCAAGAGCGCCGCGCTGCGGCTCGGAGCCATCCAATTCCTCGAAAGCGAAAACCCCATCCTGGCCTTCACGCGCACGCTCGACACAGAACGCCTGCTCTGCGTGTTCAATCTGAGCGCGGATGATGTGCCGTTCCGCCATCCCAATATTGCGCAGGGCAGCGCCGAGAATATCGGCAGTGGTCGCGTCACCACGGCGGGCGAGGTGCTTTCGCTAGGTCCGTTCGCTTGCCACTTCGTCCGCTTTTGAATTGTCGAGTGCGGTGAGCAAGGCCTCGATCGGCAGCAAGACGCACTTGTGCCGCGAGTGATGACCAACCACGCCGTCGAAGGCGCCATAGACGTCGAACGGCGCCGGCGGCGGTGCATCGCCCGCCAGCATGGCGTTCACCGCTCGGTACAGAGCAGAGACTTCCGTTCGCGTCTGACCGGCGATTTCACTTCCCAGGATCGAGGCCGACGCCTGGGTAAGCACGCATGCTTTCGTATTGTGGGCGATGGCTGTGATGCGCCCGTCTTCAACGGCGACATCGACAGTGACTTTGTCGCCGCAGGCTGGATTGAAGGCTGATGCCGTATGGCAAGGTACCGTCAAGCGGCCGGCTCCGGTGGCGTCCGCCGCCAGCCGGAGCAACGCTTTTTTGTAGAGTGGATCGCTCATCGCGCCCGATACTCCGCCAGCATCTGCGGCGTGTCGATGTCGGTCAGCGGCCCGTCGTCCTCGGCTTCCACTTCACAGACGAGCTCTGCGTTTTGGCCTATCAGGTGGCGGGCTCCAACGTCGCCTTCCAGCGCCTGCATGTCGGGAAAAAAGCGGCGCGCCCATAACACGGGATTGCCGCGCTTGCCGTGCCGCGAGGCGACACAGATGGCGCGACCTTCGGCCGGATCGAAGGCGGCAATGAGCTTGTCCAGCAGGCTGGCCGAAACGCCCGGCATGTCGCCGAGCAGCACCAGTGCCCCGTCGCAATCGGCCGGAACATGACCGAGGCCGCACTTGAGAGATGAGCTCAAACCACTTGAATAGTCAGGATTCTCTACGAAGAGGGGAGCGAGAGGGGCGATCGCCCGCTTAACCTCGTTTGCGCCGTTACCAGTGACAACAATGACCTGTTGCGCGGCACTTGCGAGCGCGGCTTCTACGGCATGGCGCACCAGCGGCTTGCCGCCAACCATGGCCAGCAGCTTGTTGGATCCCATGCGCGAGGACAGGCCGGCAGCGAGCACGATGGCGGCGATCCGCGGCAACCGGGGAGCCTCTGCGGGTGGCTCGTCGCGGGGCTGCGGGCGGGTCGGAATTTCGTTCAGCAGGCCGCCCACGCCCATGGCGGACAATTCCGTCGGTCCGACCGCCAGTCCCGCCAGCAGACGCCACAGGACAAAATCAAAGCCATTGATCTTGGGTGAGCGGGCACAGCTGGGCAGGCCGACGATGGTCCGATCATTCAAGCGGCCCAGCAGCAGAAGATTGCCGGGATCGACCGGCATGCCAAAATGGTCGACTCGGCCGCCCGCGAGTTCGATCGCGGCCGGAATGACGTCGCGCCGGTCGGTGATCGCGCTCGCCCCGAATATGAGGATGGGATCGGCGCCGCCTGCCGCGGCCTGTTGGATTGCGTCCGCCAACTCGGCAGTGTCATGCCGCACCCGGCGCTCCAAAACGATCCGCGAGCCGAGTGGCTGCAAGCGGCCTTCCAGCGCCGAGCGATTTTTGTCCAGCAGCGATGTCTTGGAGTCCGGCAGATAGGTCGAGATGAGGGCAACCGTGCGAGGCCGGAACGCGTTGACGCGCAACAGGGCACCTTGCGTGGAGAGAAGCATCTCCGCCGCTTCGACGCTTTTCTTCGACGCGGCAAACGGAATGATCTTGATCGTCGCCAGCATCTGACCTTTCGCAACCCGGGTGTAGGGCGCGACGGTCGCCAGCGTAATGGCCTCATCGATCCTGTTCAGTGCCGCGACGATGCCGGCAGCAACGACGACAATTCCGTCAGCTGTGGCGTAGACGTTCACCCGACCGGTGAACGCCGCCCCAATCCTGACGCCATCGCCACCGCAGCCTGAAGCGATACGCCTAGCCGCCACATCTTCGCCGACATCATCTTGCTCGAGCCGGGCAACCGTCACGTGTGGGATACTGTTCTGTTCGAGCAACGCGACATCGGCCGGGCTCAGAAGACGGCCCTTCTTGAGGCGCGTTTCGCCGGCACTAACTCCGTGCGCGAGAATTGCGCCGACAGCGGTCGCTACGGGAACTGTGCCAAAAATCATGCTTGCAGTTTAGGCGGTCGCGACCTCGCGCGGCAAACGCAGAGTGGCGCGCAAGCCGCCTTGCGGGCGGTTCTCGAGAAACACGCCACCGCCATGGCTCTGCGCGATCGCCTTTACCAAGGTGAGGCCAAGGCCCGTGCCGCCAGTATCGCTATTGCGCGAGCCTTCCAGCCTCACGAACGGTTCGAACACCCGGTCATGGTCATGGTCGGATATCCCCGGGCCGTCGTCATCGACGAGAATGTCGTACGCGGCACTCGATTCCGCGATCTGCACCTCGGCCCGGCGGCCGTACGCCACTGCATTCTCGACCAGGTTTCGCACGGCGCGGCGTATTTCGTCCGGACGACAGACGAGCGGCGCGGGGCCGTGCGCCTGCCAGGTAACCGGTTCGCCCAGATCGTCCAGGTCGGCGCACAAGCTCTCGACCAGCGCGGACAGATCGATGTTCCGCTTGGCCTCGCCGCCTGTGCCGCGCGCTGCGGACAAGACCGACTCGGTCAAGGCCTGGAGTTCGTTCAGGTTTGCGGCAAGACGCTCGCGCAACTCGCGCTCTTCGACGAACTCAAGATTGATCCGCATGGCGGTTAGAGGGGTTCGCAGATCGTGACCCACGGCGGAGAGCAACTGGCGCTGGCTCTCCATTGTGCGGGTCACGCGATCGGTCATGGCATTGAATGCTTTTGCCGCATTGCGCACGTCGTCCGGGCCTTCTTCTGGAACCGGCGGCGCAGTTCCGCCGCGCGCCGCGACGGACGCTGCCGATGCCAGGGCCGAAAGCGGCCGCGCCACGCGACGCGCGATATAGGCCGCCGCTGCTGATGCCACGATGATTGCCATGACGGCAGCAACGATGACTTCCATCGGCCAGCCGGGAGCTGGCGGGCGAAAGAACGTCGCGACGAGTTGGCTGCCGCGAACTATCGGCACCGTGAATTGAACGGCAGCACCAGGAGGACGAGGCGACCGGCTCCTGCCAATGTTGGGTCGTGGCAGCATGACCATGTGGACGGATAGGGGCAACTTCGCCTTTTCCGCCGGCAACATGGCTCTCAGGCGCGCTGCAAGTTTCGCTTCGGTCTCATTCATCGCTGCCGTGTCAGTCTTGTTGGCTCGCACGGTGAATTTCCAAAAACCCGTGCTCATTGCCGCCGCCGCGTCGCGGCGGGCGCGAAATGGTATTGCGGCGAGCAGCGTGGAGGTCGACGCCGCCCGTTCGAGGATGCGTTCGTTCAAGTCGCTTTCGGACATCCGTTCATTGCCAAGCTCGAACCAGAGTGCCACGGCGAGATTGGAGACGAGAACGGCGGCTGCCGTCACGACGATCAGCTGGACCCCAAGCGTGCGTGGCCAAAGCGTCATCGCGTTTCGGGGTCCATGGCGAAGATGTAGCCGCCGCCCCAAACAGTTTTGATGTAGCGCGGATTCTTCGGATCGGGCTCGATCTTCTTGCGCAAGCGGCTGACATGGTTGTCGATCGAACGGTCGAACAGGTCGGCGTCGCGCCCCTTGGTCAAGTCCAGAAGCTGGTTGCGGGTAAGCGCGATCTTCGGGCGTTCCAGCAAAGCGGTGAGCAGGCGAAACTCGCCGCTCGAAAGCGGCAGGGCCACATTGTCCACACCGATCAACTCACGCTGTCCCGTGTCGAGGATCCAGTCGCCGAAGTAGATGCGCTCGGCTTCCGGCGGCTTCTGCCGCGGTGGCAACGCCTGGGTCCGGCGCAGCACGGCAGCGACGCGTGCAATCAGTTCGCGCGGCGAAAAGGGCTTTGGGATGTAGTCGTCCGCGCCCATTTCGAGGCCGATGATGCGGTCGACTTCCTCGCCGCGGGCAGTCAGCAGGATCACCGGTATTTGCGATGTCTCGCGGATCGAACGGCAAAGACCAAGGCCGTCCTCGCCGGGCATCATGATATCGAGCACGACGAGGTCGATCGCGGCCCCCCGCATGACCTTTCGCGCGGCGGCGGCATCTGGCGCCGTCGTCGCGCGATAGCCATGCTCGCGCAGATAGCGTGCCAGCGGCTCGCGGATGTCTCTCGCGTCCTCGACAACCAGAATGTGCGGTTTGGCATCGTCCTTGATCATGGCAGGTCGCAATGTGAGGTCTCGGAGCCGCGCCTGCAAATCGCAAATTGCCGTAAAGTTTTCCGCCCAACGGACCTGCACACACTTTGATACGATCATGATTTGTTCCGGGACAGTTTCGCGACCCGCCGTCTGTCTGATGCCGGCCGGATTCTGGAGTTGCCCTGATGAAAACGCGTAGCAAGATCTCCTTGGTGTTCGGCGCCGCGGCGCTGCTCGGCGGAACTGGCCATGCGATCGCGCAAATGGACGGTCCGCCGCCACCGGATGGCCCGATGCAGGGATTGATGCATCGCGAGCCGTTCGGCGAGCGCTTGTTGGGCGAGTTCGATGCCAACCATGACGGCAAAATAACCCATGCCGAGTTCAACAACGTGCTGGGCTCGCGCTTCGCGCGCGTAACGCGTGGCAGCAAGCAAATGACTGCCGATCAATTGTGGAGTCTGCGTCAGGCGGGTTCGGCTGCGCATACCGCAGAAATGTTTCGGCGGATCGACTGGAATGGCGACGGCCGTCTGACTCTGGACGAGTACGCGGCACCGCAGCGCGCACACTTCGCAATAATGGACCACAAGGGAACCGGGACGGTTTCATGCAGTCCCTTTGAGCGCGCCGCATATGAGGGCGGACGCCAGGAACCTCGGGGCTTCGGCGGCCGGCGCGGCGGCGGCGGTTTTGGCGGCTTCGAGCTGGCGCGGTTTTGCAGCGGTGCGGACGTTTCGCGTGACGGAACAGTGACGCGCGCCGAACTCGATAGCATGACAAAAGGCGCCTTCGTTGCCGCTTCGAATGGCGCGTCCAGCATGACGTTGTTGCAGTTCGCCACCGCGCAAGCTGCCCAATTCCGCGCGCTGACGGCCAGGGCCTTCAAGCGGCTTGATGGCAATGGCGACGGCAAGCTCACTCTGGCTGAGTTTGCGGAGCCTTCGGAAAAGATGTTCGACCGTCTTGACCGAAACCGCGACGGCATAATCACGTCCGATGAGACCAAGCCGCGCTTTCGTGGCCGCGGCCAAGGCGGGCATGACAGAGGCGATGGCTCGTACGGTTCGGATCGCGAGCGCTAGTTTGGCGCGGCCCTGCTTCGCTTGCTGCCCCGCAGGGCTTGCGTGATTTCGGCCAAGATCGAGACAGCGATCTCGGCGGGCGAACGCGCCCCGATGTCGAGACCGATCGGACCGTGGATCCGCGCAAGGTCGGAATCGGTAAAGCCTTCCGCCTTCAGCCGGGCGATCCGTCCGGCGTGTGTCTTCTTCGAGCCCAACGCGCCAATGTAGAAGCACTTCGACTTGAGCGCAGCAATCAGCCCGGGATCGTCCAGCTTGTGATCGTGGGTGAGGGCGACAACCGCGCTACGCGGCCCAGGCGGTTCGGTGGCAAACGCTTCGTCCGCCCAGGCGAGACAAAGCCGCACGCCGGGAAAGCGTGCCGGCGTGGCGAACGCGGTGCGCGGGTCGATGATGCGCACGCCGAAGCCCGCCAGCGCTGCCATCGCGGCCAGCGGCTGGGCGACATGCACCGCGCCGATTACGGCGAGGTCAAGCGGCGGGTTGAAGACGGCAAGAAACCAGCTTTGGCCTTCGATCTGGGCCGGGCCGCTCTGGTCAGCCCGTGCTGCGCCGGCGGCTGCTTCGCCGAGTGCCGAGCGGTCCGTTGCAGGATCGATCAGGCGGTCTTCGCCGCTCGAAAGATTCGTGGCACGCACGATGGCGCGACCGGTGCGCCGCGCGTCGTTGATCGCTGCGAGTGTTTCCTTCTTCAAAGGACGGGTTCGACGAAGATTTCGATGCGACCGCCGCACGCCAGTCCGACGGACCACGCGGTCTCGTCGCTGACACCGAACTCGAGCGTGCGCACTTTGCCGTCGCGCATCGCATTTTGCGCTTCTTCGATCACCGCGCCTTCGATGCAGCCACCAGAGACCGATCCGACGAAAGCCCCGTCGTCACGTACCGCGATCTGGCTCCCCGCCTGGCGTGGCGCCGAGCCCCAGGTCTTGATCACCGTGCCGAGCGCCACCTGACGACCTGCGCCGATCCACTGCGCGGCGGTTGCCAGGACATCGGTTTCGCTCGCCTCGTTCATGCGGCCTCGGCGACCGCGCGCTTGGCCATCACGCCGACGAGATGCGCGCGGTATTCAGCAGAACCATGGATGTCCGAGTTGAGCCCTGCGGACGCGATGGCGATACCGGCAATCGCATCGGGCGTGAAACCTTTGGCGAGCGCTGCCTCCATTGCCGGCACACGGAACACGCAGGGGCCGGCGCCGGTGACGGCGAGGCGCACGCCGGATTTGGTCCTCGCGACGAAAACGCCGGCCATCGCATAGCGCGAAGCGGGGTTGGGAAACTTCATGTACGAAGCCTTTTCCGGGATCGGAAATGAAACTTCGGTGATGATCTCTTCGGTGCCGAGAGCGGTTGCGAACATGCCGGTGAAGAAATTGTCGGCCGCGATGCTCCGCTTGTTGGTCTTGATCGTCGCGCCAAGTCCCAGTACCGCGGCCGGATAGTCTGCCGCCGGATCATTGTTCGCGACTGATCCGCCGAGCGTTCCTTTGTGGCGCACCGCTGGATCGCCGATGATCGACGCCAGGTGCGCCAGCGCCGGAATTGAACGGGTCACGATGGGCGATGTCGCTACCTCGAAATGGGTCGTCGCCGCGCCGATGGCAATGGCGCCGTTCGCTTCGCGGATATAGGAAAGCTCTTTCAGTCCGGAAATGTCGACGAGATCGGACGGACTGGCGAGGCGCATCTTCATCGCGGCGATCAAGGTCTGGCCGCCCGCCAGCAGCTTGGCTTCGGGCGCACCTTTGAGCAACGCTTCAGCCTCGGCGACCGACTTGGCGCGTTTGTACTTGAACGGGTAGGTGATCATGACGCGGCTCCGCTCATGCGCTTGGCCGCGTCCTCGATCGAGGAGACGATATTGTGATAGCCGGTGCAGCGGCAGATGTTGCCTTCAAGCTCGTGGCGGATCGTCTCGCGATCGAGCTGCGGCTTGCGTCGGATCATATCGACCGCGGTCATGATCATGCCCGGCGTGCAGAAACCGCACTGCAGACCGTGATTGTCGCGAAACGCCTCCTGCACGGGGTGCAGCTTGCCGTCCTTGGCCAGTCCTTCGATCGTGGTGACCTGCGCGCCCGCGACCTGAACCGCAAAGACGCTGCAGGATTTGACCGCCTTGCCGTCGACGTGAACGACACAGGCACCGCATTGGCTGGTGTCGCAACCGATGTGGGTGCCGGTCAGCCTCAGCTGCTCGCGCAGGAAGTAGACGAGCAGGGTGCGGTCCTCAGCCTCGGCCGAGACCGGTTTCCCGTTCACCGTCATGGACACAACGGCCATATGGATTTCCTCGAATGTGAATTGTGAATGGAAAGTTTCGGCGCACAGCGCGGCGGCGTCAAGCGTTGCTATAGTGCCGGCCGACCAAGGAGGCAGACATGCCATTTATAGCCATTCATATCGCCCAGGGCAGGCCCCTGGAGAAACGCCGCCGTCTGGTCGAGGCGATCACCGAGGCCGTTACCGACATATTGGAATTGGATCGGGACGCCACCCAGGTCGTCATTCACGAGCATGATCGCGACAATTGGGCCATCGGCGGGCGCCTGCTTAGCGAGCGGCAAAGCGCAACGGCGACCCAATTCCCCGATCTGGACTCGCTGTTCAAAAAGCCTGCGAGCCGACCCACGGTCAAAGCTTCACCTCGAAAAGCAGCAGCAAAATCACGACCACGGCGATAAGTGCCGCGACCCAGACCGGCCAGGTGACGCCTGAACGCTGTGCCACGCTTGGCGAAGTTCGTGGTGCTTGAGCGGCGACCTCGACGAGCGGGTCTGGCGCCAGGACCGGAATTTCAAGCGCCGCCGCAAAGCGCTTGAAGAAGTCATCTGCGATTTGTTTGGCGGCGCCATCGATCAAACGTTGGCCGATCTGTGCCAGCTTGCCGCCGACCGACGCCTTTGCCGTGTAGGTCAGTACGGTACCGGCTCCATCCGGCGTCAGCACAACTTCGGCGCCTCCCTTGGCGAAGCCCGCAACACCGCCTTGACCCTCGCCGGAGAGCCGACACCGATTGGGCGGGTCCAGGTCGGAAAGCGTGACCTTGCCTTTGAAGACGGCGCTCAACGGTCCGATCTTCAGGCGCGCAGTGGCGATGAAATCAGTCGGGCTGTTTTTTTCCAGCTCCTCGCACCCCGGTATGCAAGCCTTGAGAATGGCCGGGTCGTTCAATCCTTCCCAAACTTTCTGCGGCGCGGCGGCGATCACATAGCGCCCGGTGAAGTCCATATCCTCAAACTCCGATCGAAGTTGTGTGATGGCGTATAGGCTGCCTCGGCGCATCCCTCAAATGGGGGGGTATCGTCGCACTTGCCCGGCATGACAAATTCATCGGGTGGCAAGTCTTGGTGGCGTTCACCAATTTTCACCTGAAGATACGGGGCAGGACATGAGTTCACGCGCGTCGATTTTGCCGGAAGCGGAGGGGGGCGCACTTGAAGTTGCCGGTCTGATCAAGTGGTTCGATCTCAACAAGGGCTATGGCTTCATCAAGCCGAGTGGTGGCGTTGAGGGCGACATTCTTCTGCATCAAACTTGTGTCCGCCAGTCCGGTTTCAAAGCCGCCTATGAGGGCGCCCGGGTCGTGTGCGAAGCCGTGCTCGGCCCACGCGGGCTGCAGGCGCGCCGTCTGCTGTCGCTGGACAATTCGACCGCCGAGACGAACCCTGGCGCGACCTCTCGAACTGACCGCTTTGTAGCTGAGCCGACCGGGATCCCGTTTGAGGCCACTGTAAAATGGTTTAACCGGGGCAAGGGCTACGGCTTTGTGTCGCGTGGTCCGGACACGCCGGACATCTTCGTCCACATGGAAACCTTGCGGCGCTATGGCATCCGCGAGTTGCGCCAGGGCCAGCGCGTTCGGGTGCGCACCGGCGAAGGGCCCAAGGGCGAACTTGCGGCCGAGGTCGTGCTCGTCGATCCTTAGGCCGCAACCAGACGGATTCCGTCCATGTCCGACGCAGCGGCGCGTTTCCGCGCGTTCCAAAGCGAAGTGCCGCACTGGGCCGATTTGTTGGCCGAGGTTCCGGCCCGCCATGTGCAACGCCATGACACAGCCCATCCCGCTTTCCACGGCTGCATCGACTGGCATTCCGCCTGCCACGCGACCTGGGCGTTGCTGGCCCACCGAGCACTGACCGGCAATGAGCGGTATGCAGGCATCGTCGATGCGATACTGATGCCGGCGAAGCTCACATTGGAGGCTGCCGATCTCGCCGCCAGGCCGCAATTCGAAATGCCGTACGGCCGCGCCTGGTTCTTGCGGCTGGCGCTCGAGGATCGCCTGGCGACGGGTTCGACGCGGCTGGACTCAATGGCGCGCGACGTTGCCGCCTCGCTGGTCGCGCACTACAGCGCAAAGCCGGCCGATCCGCTGGCACGCGAATACACCAATCCATGCTGGGCCCTGCTCAATCTGTTCGACTATGCGGCCGTCGAGCGTCGTGACGACCTGGCGAATTTCGTACGCGAGCGGGCGGCGCGGATGCTGCCATGGCTGGCGCAGCTTCCGTCCGAAGCCGACGAAGCAACCTGGCCGGATTTCATGGCGGTGACGCCGATGCTGTGCGAACTGGTCGTGCGCGCAGGCGTGGTGGGAACCGATATGGTGATCGATAAGGTTGGCGGGCGGCTGCGCAACCTCACGCCTATCGAACTGCCACGCAAGCCGCACCATTATGCGCTCAACTTCAGCCGCGGCTGGGCGCTGCTGGCCCTGGCACAGGCCGGTGGCGGCGACGATCTGTTGCTGCTGGCGCTGGATCACATCGAGACCAACCTGCACCGGCCAAGCTGGTGGCGCGGCGACTATCGTTCCGTCGCGCATTGGGTACCGCAGTTCGGCATCTTTGCGCTTCAGCGCGCGATGCGGCAGGCTAACTGAGAGAGAACGGGAAAGCGGGTCATGCGTACGGCCTTGGTTGTTGCGCTTGCACTCGCCGTCGCATTTGGAGCTGGACACGCGTCGCCACCTTTGCCGGTGACGACGGTCACGGTCGATACGCAACGCGGCCCCAAGACGTTCACCGTCGAAGTGGCTTCGGACATGGATTCGCAGCAGCGCGGCCTGATGTACCGGCGCTACCTGGCAGCCGATGCCGGAATGCTGTTCGACTTCCACAAGGCGATGATGATTTCGTTCTGGATGAAGAATACCGTCCTGCCGCTCGACCTGGTTTTCATTCGGGCCGACGGAACGATCTCGACGGTGGCGTCGAATGCCGTGCCGTTTTCGACCGCGCTAATTCCGTCCGCGGAACCGGTTCGCGCCGTGTTGGAAATCAATGGCGGGCGCGCGCATGATCTGGGCATTCGCGTCGGTGACCGGGTCCGGGCCGCGATATTTCGCGAGACCCGCTAGGCAGGTTCTTGCCGCCCGCGGCCGCGCCGTGTATCTGACGCCCGCCGGACGGGGCGTAGCGCAGTCTGGTAGCGCATCTGCTTTGGGAGCAGAGGGTCGCGTGTTCAAATCACGCCGCCCCGACCAATACTTAGTGAGGCGACACCCTTGGATCGCCCGCAACCAAGCGACCGTTCTCCAGCCACTTTTCCAAAGCGGGTGACAATTCCGCGGCTGCACGGTCGCGGTAGCTCTTCACATCCGCTTCGCTCAGTGCTTCCTTCCAGCGGCCGTTGGTGCCCTTGTTGAGGAAAGTCTGATGCCCGCCGCGGACCGCCATTTCGATGCCGGGCAGGAGCGCCGCGCCGTCGGTTTTCATCTTTTCGAAGGTCGCCGCCTCGACGAGTCCGGGCCATAGAGCGGCAGGAGTCTCGATGTCGAGGAATGCCGCAATGCGCTTCATTTCACCGGAAAGATCGGTCTTCAGATCGTTGAAATGGACCATTAGCAGGTTCGGCCGCTTGCGCTCCTGCCAGTAGGTGCGCTCGAGATCGAAGAACGTCTGGGCCGTCGGGATGCCGTCACCTTTGTCGTTCGCCATCCAGGAATGGAAGAATTCCCGCGGGTCGTTGGGCGTGGGCGGCGGTTCGCCCGTGCCGCCGTCCTCCTTGTCGACTTTGGAGATGTTCAAGGTCGCCTGGGGCGTGAAATTCAGAAAGTGATTGTGGAACGAGAAGCACGCATCAAGACCGCCGCGAGCCGTGTGGATGTATTTCACCTCGTCGTAGATCGGCAGCGCGTCGAACGGCAGGTGCGATTTCGTGAAGCGGCGATGAGGCTGCGCCTCGAGCATTTGAATCATCGCATCGATCGGCATCTGGAAGCGGCAATCGAGCCACGGCGAGACCTGCATGATCGGCTTCGGCTCGGGCGATTGAAATATCAGGAGGCTGACGATGTGCTGCGTCCACGTCGTTCCGACTTTCGGCGCCGTCGCCACGACGATATCGCCGGCGCGCGGCGTGTAGCGCTCCCAGTGGCGACTATCCCTGACGCGATCTTTGACATGGCGTTGTGCGGCGCGTGACAGCATGTGTTGGTCGAGCCCCCTTTGGTTGCAGCCGAAACTAGCATTTCCGTTGCGCTTTCTAGAAGTTTGACCGCAACGGCCGCAAGCCACGATCGGAAGGCGAATTCCGTTCGGCGCCGCCAGTCGCGCCGCTCAAGCGTAGAGAGTCCAGGCCGCAAGTGCGGCCGCGGCGGCGGCGAGCGCGGCTGCAATCACGTAGACGGCCAGAGTCCGCGAACCAAGGACGAGAGCGACCGCGCTTTTGCAGAGCAGGTTTGTGCCGGCTGCGACCATGATGATCGTTGCGGCAAATGGGACGGTTATGGTTGTGCCCGCCATGCGCGACGCCGAAAGCGTGATCGGATCGACGTCGACCAGCCCCGAGATCGCGGCCAGTGGTACCAAGCCATGATTCGCCGTGCCGGAACTCGACAGCTTCGACACCAGCGTGACGACGGCCAAGAGCACGCCGAACTTCAGCACTTCGCTGAGTTCGAAGGGGTCGTTCAGCACCAGCGGCGACTTTTCTTTCAATTTTTCAGCGCGCCAATAGAGCACTGCGGTCGCCGCGCCCAGCACTATGGCCGGCGTTCCCAGGACCAATCCGATGGACCACAACATCGTCGGCGCCAATGTAATGGCGATCGCCGACATCCGCAGCAACGAGACCGCCCATGACGTGGTAACGCCAGCCGCCAGCGGCAGACTGCTGTGTGGGTGCAGTCGCGCAATCCGCGAAAATGCCAGCGTCACCGCCGTCGACGACACCAGCCCGCCGGCACCAGCGGCGTAGATCAGGCCCGCCCGGTCGCCCGCAATGCGAATGCTTATGTAGCCCACATAGGACAGCGCGGCGATGAGCACCATCATGAGCCACAATTGATGCGGATTGAGCGCCTGCCAGGGATCAACCGGAGAGTCCGGCAGCAACGGCAGCAGGACAAATGTCATTGCCAGCAGCAGCAGAGCGGAGCGCAACTCCTTCCAAGTCAGCCGCGCGACAAACGCGTGCAGCGCCTGGCGCTCGGCGAGGATGATTGTCGTTGCAATCGCTCCAGCCCCGGCCACCGCCATGTTTCCCAGCATCGCATACGCACCCAGCACAAACGTCACCAGGCCGGCGATCAGTCCGGTGGCGGACGCGCTGTTGCTCAAGTTAGCTTCGCGCCATTCAAAAACGGCCAGGCTTGCGGTGAATGCCAGCAATCCGATGCCCAGCAGGTAGCCGCCCGCGAAATTGTCCAGCAGTGCGCACACACCCCCCAACAGTCCGATCAGCGCATAAGTGCGGACGC
>Ga0157379_10002928_pt1 | contig 14411 bp, 10 predicted proteins | sample S25metaG_FD_121802 | JGI IMG/M metagenome (GOLD analysis project Ga0157379, IMG submission 121802) | Switchgrass rhizosphere microbial communities from Kellogg Biological Station, Michigan, USA - S2-5 metaG | ecosystem: Host-associated > Plants > Roots > Rhizosphere > Soil | place: USA... | reverse complement strand
TCCTGCTGTATGCGCCGAACAGCACCGTCCCGGCCGCCACCTCCCCGACGGCGCCCACGACGCCCACCCCAGCCCCGACGCCCTCGGCCAGCGCCAGCGGCAAGGGCAAGGCGAAGGCCAAGGCCTCGCCCAAGGCCAGCGGGCAGACTCAGGCCCTCGGGGCCAGCCGGATCGGCGCGAAGGACTCGCCGTCGTCCAGCCCCTCGCCGTCGGCCAGCCCGTCACCCTCGGCCAGCCCGTCATCGTCGGCCAGCGCCCCGCCGGCGTCCAGCGCGGGCAAGCCTGTGCTGTCCACTGTGGCTGGCGCCCAGGGCGACCCGGCCAAGGTCAGCAAGCCGGTGCAGGCCCTGTTCGACAAGCTGAACTGCGCCGACCCCAACTGGCAGAAGGCGATCTACAACAACCAGCCGAGCAAGTGGGACGAGCCCGGCAGCCAGATCGTGTCCTGCGAGAACATCCCCGGCACCGGCCTGGTCAAGTACGCGCTGGACAAGTCCCAGGTGCTCGGTGAGATGGTGACCAAGGCCACCGCCTCGCTGAACCCGCAGCAGGCCAACGGCTGGCAGGTCAACCTCAGCTTCAACAGCGAGGGCGCGAAGAAGTTCAGCGACCTGACCTCGCAGATGTACTCCCAGTACACCAGCGGCGGCCAGCCCACCTCGGTGCTCGACCAGTTCGCGATCGTGCTGGACGGCAAGGTCGTGTCCGCGCCGACCGTGAACGGCCTGATCCCCGGCGGCCAGGCGCAGATCACCGGCACGTTCGACCAGAAGCAGGCCACCGACCTGGCCAACGTGCTGGCCTACGGCGCGCTGCCGCTGACCTTCACCAAGCAGTCGGTGGAGTCGGTGTCGCCGCAGCTGGGCTCCTCGCAGCTGAAGGCGGGCCTGATCGCGGCCGGCATCGGCCTGCTGCTGGTGGTGCTGTACTCGTTCCTGTACTACCGCGGCCTGGGCGTCGTGTCGGTGCTCAGCCTGATGATCGCGGCGCTGCTGTCCTACCTGTCGGTGGTGGCGCTGAGCACGTACTACGGCTTCTCGCTGTCGCTGTCCGGCGTGGCCGGCCTGATCGTGGCCATCGGCATCACCGCGGACTCGTTCGTGGTCTACTTCGAGCGATTGCGCGACGAGGTCCGCGAGGGCCGCTCGCTGCGGGCCGCGGTGGAGCGCGGCTGGACCCGGGCCCGGCGCACGATCCTGGTCTCGGACACCGTGTCGTTCCTGGCCGCCGCGCTGCTGTACTACTTCGCGATCGGCGACGTGAAGGGCTTCGCGTTCACCCTCGGGCTGACCACGGTCATCGACGTCGTGGTGGTATTCCTGTTCACTAAGCCGATGGTGACCCTGCTGGCCAGGACCAGGTTCTTCAGCAGCGGCCACCCGCTGTCCGGGCTGGACCCGGCCCGGCTGGGCGCCCGCAACCCCTGGCGGGGCGGCAAACGGGTGCCCGTCAGGACGGCTTCTGGCGGCACCGCCGCCGCTTCGGCCACCGCCACCGGCCGCCGCACGACCCCGAAGGAGGCCTGATGTCTGCCCTCGGCAACATCGGCGGCCGACTGTACCGGGGCGAGGTCTCGGTCGATTTCGTCCGCCGCCAGAAACTCTGGTACACGATCTCCGCGGTGATCCTTGTCATCAGCATTGCCGCGCTGGTGTTCCGCGGCCTGAACTACAGCGTCGAGTTCAAGGGCGGCTCGGTCTTCCAGTTCAAGGACAACGCCGCGACCACCACCGAGGTCACCAACGTGGTCACCGGCGCGGGCGGCGGCAGCGACGCGATCGTGCAGAAGCTCGGCTCGGGCAACAGCCAGAGCTGGCAGGTGCAGACCGCGAAGGTGCCGTTCAGCACGCAGACCAAGATCCAGGACGCGCTGACCAGCCACTTCAACCTGAAGAACGACTCGGTCAGCGTGAGCTTCGTCGGGCCAAGCTGGGGTTCGCAGATCTCGGCCAAGGCGCTCCAGGCGCTGATCGCGTTCCTCATCGTGATCGTGATCTACCTGTCCATCGCGTTCGAATGGCGGATGGCCAGCGCGGCACTGATCGCGCTGCTGCACGACATCGTGATCACCATCGGGGTGTACGCGCTGACCGGCTTCGAGGTCAGCCCGGCCACGATCATCGGCCTGCTCACGATCCTGGGTTACTCGCTGTACGACACGGTGGTGGTGTTCGACAAGGTCAGGGAGAACACCGCCGGGCTGCTCGGCACCGGCCGCAGTACCTATAGCCAGGCCGCCAACCTGGCCCTCAACCAGACCCTGGTGCGGTCCATCAACACCTCGCTGATCGCGCTGCTGCCGGTCGCCGCGATCCTCGTGGTCGGCGTCGAAGTGCTCGGCGCCGGCGAGCTCAAGGACCTGGCGCTGGTGCTGTTCGTCGGCATGCTGTCCGGCACCTACTCGTCGATCTGCATCGCCACGCCGGTGCTGTGCTACCTGAAGGAACGCGACCCGCAGTACAAGGCGCTGGCCAAGCGGGTGGCGCTGCGGGAGGCCGGCGGCCGGGCCGCGCAGCGCCGGGCCAAGGCCGCGGCCAGCAAGTCCAGGACCGCCCAGCCGGGCGGCCCCGCCGCCGCCGGGCCCGCGCCGGACGAGGCGGACCTGGACGACGAGACCACGGCCGACGAAACCGTAATCCCTGAACCAGACACGGACGAGGAATACGACCAGGATCAGCCGGATGACCGGGTGCCCGCCGCCCGTCCCGCCACAGGCAGCCCCGCAGCCCGGGGGCCCGCCGCCCGGTCAGGACCGCGCCAGCAGCCCCGTCGCACCAGCGCGGCCAAGCGCCGCCCGGCCGGCAAGAAGAAGCGGCGCTAGCGGTGACCGCCGGCCAGGAGGCGCCCGCCGCGGCGGTAGCCGGCCTGATCGCCCGGCTGGTCAGGGACGTCCCCGACTACCCGCAGCCGGGCATCCTGTTCAAGGACATCACCCCGCTGCTGGCCGACGCGGGCGCCTTCGACCAGGTCGTCGACGCGCTCGCGGCCGGCCACGGGCCGGTGGGCAAGGTGGCCGGCATCGAGGCCCGCGGCTTCATCCTGGCCGCGCCGGTCGCGCTGCGGCTGCACGCGGGCTTCGTGCCGGTCCGCAAGCAGGGCAAGCTGCCCGCGCCCAGTTACGCGCAGAGCTACGACCTGGAGTACGGCACGGCCACGCTGGAGGTGCACCAGGACGCATTCAGCCCCGGGGAGCGGGTGCTGATCGTCGACGACGTGCTGGCCACCGGCGGGACCGCGCGGGCCACCGCCGAACTGGTCCGCCGGGGCGGCGCCGAGGTGGCCGGGATCTCCGTGCTGCTCGAGCTGGGCTTCCTGGCCGGCCGGTCCCGGCTGGAAGGCCTGGACGTCCGCTCGCTGCTGGTCGTCTGAGAGGTCAGCTGGGTCAGCCTGGCCCTCTGCTGCTCCGCCCGCCGATAGACTGGGTGTTTCGGCGCAGGGACAGGAGCGTATGTGGCCGGTGACGTGAGGACGGCCGGTTCGGCCGGACCCGAAGTCACGCAGGCCGCCGGGGGGCAGGAAGAGCAGCCAGCGGCGGCCCAGACCACCGCGCCCGCCGAGGCCGCCAGCACAGTACCTGCCAGTACGGGCCCGGCCAGCGCGGTCGTCCGCCGCCGGCTGGCCCGGCTCGGCGCCTCCCGGGTCGGCGCGGTCAACCCGGTGCTCGAGCCGCTGATCAAGACCGTCCGGGCGACCCACCCGAAGGCCGACGTGCGGCTGATCGAGCACGCCTACGACATCGCCGCCGGGCAGCACGCCGGCCAGATGCGCAAGAGCGGCGACCCGTACATCACCCACCCGCTCGCGGTCGCCACGATCCTGGCCGAGCTGGGCATGAACCACGAGACGCTGTGCGCGGCGCTGCTGCACGACACGATCGAGGACACCCCGTACACGCTGGCTGAGCTGCGCCGCGAGTTCGGCTCGGACATCGCCGAGCTGGTCGACGGCGTGACCAAGCTGGACAAGGTCAAGTACGGCGACGCGGCCCAGGCGGAGACCGTCCGCAAGATGGTCGTGGCCATGTCCAGGGACATCCGGGTGCTGGTCATCAAGCTGGCCGACCGGCTGCACAACATGCGGACGCTGCGCTACCTGCCCCGGCCCAAGCAGGAGCAGAAGTCCCGCGAGGTGCTGGAGATCTTCGCGCCGCTGGCGCACCGGCTGGGCATGAACACGGTCAAGTGGGAGCTGGAGGACCTGGCCTTCGCCACCCTGTTCCCCAAGCGGTACGACGAGATCGCCCGGCTGGTGTCCGAGCGGGCGCCGCGCCGCGACGTGTTCATCCAGGAAGTCATCGAGGACGTGTACGCCGACCTGCGCTCGGCCAAGATCAAGGCGAGCGTGACCGGTCGGCCCAAGCACTACTACTCCGTGTACCAGAAGATGATCGCCCAGAATCTGGGCTTCGACGACATCTACGATCTGGTCGGCATCCGGATCCTGGTCGAGTCGCTGCGCGACTGCTACGCCGTCCTCGGCACCGTGCACGCCCGGTGGAACCCGGTGCCCGGCCGGTTCAAGGACTACATCGCGATGCCGAAGTTCAACATGTACCAGTCGCTGCACACCACCGTGATCGGCCCCGAGGGCAAGCCGGTGGAGCTGCAGATCCGCACCTGGGGCATGCACCGGCGGGCCGAGTACGGGGTCGCGGCGCACTGGAAGTACAAGGAAGAGACCGTGCTCGGCGGCGGCAGCGACTCGGATATGCCGTGGCTGCGCCAGCTGGTCGACTGGCAGCGGGAGACCGCCGACCCGGCCGAGTTCCTCGAGTCGCTGCGGTTCGACCTGGGCACCGCCGAGGTGTACGTGTTCACCCCGCGCGGCCAGGTCATCGCGCTGCCGCAGGGCGCCACCCCGGTGGACTTCGCCTACGCGATCCACACCGAGGTCGGCCACCGCTGCATCGGCGCGCGGGTCAACGGCCGGCTGGTGGCGCTGGAGTCGATCCTGAACAACGGCGACACCGTGGAGATCTTCACCTCCAAGGCGGTGGACGCGGCGCCGAGCCGGGACTGGCTGGGGTTCGTCAAGAGCGCCCGGGCGCGGAACAAGATCCGGCACTGGTTCTCCAAGGAGCGCAGGGAAGCCGCCGCGGAGACCGGCAAGGCGGCGATCGCCCGGGCCATGCGCAAGCAGGGCCTGCCGCTGCAGCGGATGGCGCTGGGCGACGCGCTGCTGACCATCGCCCAGGAACTGCGCTACACCGACCTGTCCGCGCTGTACGCGGCGGTGGGCGAGGGGCACGTCAGCGCCCAGTCGGTGGTCGGCAAGCTGGTCCGGTCCGCGGGCGGGATCGACGGCGCGGAAGAGGACCTGGCCGAGACCACCGTGCCGACCCGGCCGCCCAAGCCGCCGCCCGTGGGCGACTCCGGAGTGGTCGTGGAGGGCTCCGCCGACGTATGGGCCCGGCTGTCCAAGTGCTGCACCCCGGTACCCGGCGACCCGATCACCGGCTTCGTGACCCGCGGGCACGGCGTCTCCGTGCACCGGACGGACTGCGCGAACCTGGCCCACCTGCTGGAGTCGCAGGGCGAGCGGCTGGTCAACGTGCGCTGGTCACCCAGGGAAGGGTCGCTGTTCCTGGTCGGCATCCAGGTCGAGGCGCTGGACCGGACCGGGCTGCTGTCCGACATCACCAGGGCACTGTCCGACCAGCACGTCAACATCCTGTCCGCGTCGGTGACCACGACCCGGGACCGGGTCGCGTTCAGCCGGTTCACGTTCGAGATGGGCGACCCCAAGCACCTGGGCGCGGTACTGCGCGCGGTGCGCTCGGTGGACGGCGTCTACGACGTGGTCCGCGTGAACAGCTAGATGGTTCGCGGCACCAACTAGCTGGACAGCTCGGCGAGAGTGCGCTCGGCTTCGGCGAGCCAGGAGCGGCGGGCGGTGAGGGCTTCCTCGGCCTGCTGGGCGGCCTTGTCGTTGCCCTGCTCCTTGGCCCTGGCCAGCTGCTTCTCCAGCTGGCTGATGGCCGCGCGGATCTGCTCCACGGTGCCCTTGGCGCGGGACAGCGCCTCGGGGTTGGACCGCCGCCAGTGCGTTTCCTCGCTGCGGCGGACCGCGTCCTCGACCTTGCGCAGGCCGCCTTCCAGCCGCTCCTGGGAGTCCCTGGGCACGCCGCCGATCTGCTCCCAGCGCTCCTGGATGCCGCGCAGCGCGGACCGCGCCTGCCGTGCGTTGGTCACCGGCAGCAGCTTCTCGGCCTCGGCCAGCAGGGCGGCCTTGGCCTCGGCGTGCTCGCGCAGCTCGGCGTCCTTGGCTGAGAGGATCTTGGCGCGGGCGCCGAAGAACGTGTCCTGGGCGGCCTTGAACCGCCCCCACAGCTCCTCCTCGGCGGCCCGGTCGGCGCGGCCCGCTTCCTTCCACTGCCGCATGAGGTCGCGGTAGGCCGAGGCGGTGGGACCCCAGTCGGTGGAGCCGGACAGGGCCTCGGCCTCGGTGACCAGCTGCTCCTTGCGGGTCCTGGCCGCCTCGCGCTCGTCTTCCAGGCTGGCGAAGTAGGCCTTGCGGCGCTTGGTGAACGCGTTGCGCGCGGCCGACAGCCGCTTCCACAGCACGGTCTCCGTCGCCCGGTCGGCCCGCGGCGCGGCCTTCCATTCCTCGAGGAGCTGGCGCATCCGCTCGCCGCTGATCTTCCAGTGGGTGGCCTCAGCGGCGATCCGCTCGGCCTCCTCGACGATCTTGGTCTTGCGGTCCTGCGCTTCGCTGCGGGCCTGCTCGCGGGCGGCCTTGTTCTCCTCGCGGCGGTGATCGACCAGGCCGGTCAGGGCCTCGAGCCGGCCGCGCAGCCCGTCCAGGTCACCCACGCAGTTCGCGCAGGCCACCGACTCCAGCAGCCGGGTTATCGTCGACTTGGCCTGCGCGGGGGACAGGTCGGTGGTGCTGATGCGCTGCTCGAGCAGGCTGACCTCGGTCTCCAGCGACAAGTACTTGCGCTGGAAGAAGGCAAGGGCCTCCGTGGGGCTGCCCGCCTGCCACGAGCCCACAACGCGCTCGCCCTCGGCGGTCTTCACGTAGACGGTCCCGTCGTCGTCTACCCGGCCCCACGGATCGCTGGCGGTGGTCACCGCTAACCTCCTGCTCAGAACCTGCCCGGCTTATCGCCTGCCAGTCAGGTCTTCTTGATGGTCACGCTCTTGATGACGACTTTCTCCTTCGGGTGCCCGCCTCCGCCTTGGGCGGCGAAGGCGTTGTCGCTGCCCGCCTTGGCCACATTCTGAACGATTTTAAGCCCGCTGACGATGGTTCCGAACGGGGTGTAATTAGGCTGCAACCCAGGTGTGTTCTTGTACACCAGGAAAAACTGGCTGCCATTGGTGTTCGGCCCTGAGTTGGCCATGGCCAGGGTGCCCGCCGGGTACTTCGCGCCAGCCAGGTTCTCGTCACTGAACTGGTAGCCAGGGCCGCCGCTGCCGGTACCCGTGGGGTCGCCGCATTGCAGCACGAAGATGCCGCTCGTGACGAGCCTGTGGCAGCTGGTCTTGTTGTAGAACTTCTGCGAGGCCAGCGAGACGAACGAGTTCACCGCGCACGTGGCCTTGCTGTTCAGCAGATTGATCACGATATTGCCGCGGTTGGTGTGGATGGTGGCCTGGTAATGGGCCCGGAAATCGGGGTGCTTGGGCGGCAGCGCGACCTTGCGCGAGGCCGTGCCGCTCACGGTGTAGGCGCAGGTATGCGCCGGCTCGGCGACGGGGACCGCGGCGGACGGTGACGGGCTGGCCGACGGCGTGCTCGCCGGCCGGCTCGGTGCGGCGGCCGCGGGGTGGTGCGCGGGCCCGCCGCCGAACAGGAAGAAGCCGCCCACGCCAAGGCCGGCGACGAGCAGGCAGGCCAGGGTGATCCCGGTGATCCGGCGCGCCCGGTCCTGGTGCGCGGCCCGCCGGGAGAGGTTGCGCTGGTAGCGCTCCCGGGCGAGCCTGCGCTGGCGTTCCTTCTTCCCCGCCACCTCTGCTGCCCTCCTGTTTACGACGCTGGGACCCCGGACTGGCCGGAAAGCTCTGATTAGCACACCGGCCAGCAAACCTGCGAATCGTATCCGCAGGCCGCCCGGCGGCGGAACATTCGTTACCGCTTCGAGCCTTGCCCGCGGCCGGCGCGCCACCTGAGCCCCGGCCCTCCGGGGCGGGCCCGCAGCCAGCGGTGCACGGCCGGTTCCCCATCCTCGGTAGCCTGTACCGGTCACGTCAGCCCGCTGGGCCGCCATTCCGGCAAAATCTTCGGAAAAGAGGGACGCCGTGCTGATCGCCGGATTCCCGGCCGGCTCGTTCGCCGCGAACTGCTACCTGATCGCCGCCGGGCGGGGCGAGCCGTGCCTGATCGTGGACCCGGGCCAGGACGCCGAGCCCGATCTGAAGGAACTGCTGCGCAAGCACCGGCTGGAGCCCGCCGCGGTGCTGCTCACGCACGGCCACATCGACCACATCTGGTCGGTCGCCCCGGTGTGCGCGGGCAGCGGCATCCCGGCCTACATCCACCCGGGCGACCGGGCGCTGCTGTCCGACCCGGCCCGCGGGCTGTGGCCGCAGGCCGGCGGGGCGCCGCTGCTGGCCGGGCTGACCTTCACCGAGCCGGACGAGGTGGCCGAGCTCACCGACGGCGCCGTGCTGGACCTGGCGGGCCTGACGCTGACCGTGGACCACGCCCCCGGGCATACCCCCGGCTCGGTCGCATTCCGGCTGCCGCCGCCCGCGGATACCGCGGACCCCGGCGTGCTGTTCACCGGCGACCTGCTGTTCGCCGGATCCATCGGGCGGACCGACCTGCCCGGCGGCAACTATGAAACGATCCTGGACAGCCTGGCCCGGGTGTGCCTGCCGCTGCCGGACGACACGGTTGTGCTGGCCGGGCACGGGCCGCAGACCACAATCGGCGCGGAGCGGGCCGGCAACCGGTTCCTGGCCGGCCTCGCGCCGCGCCCGGGCCCGGGCCGTGGCCTGTAGGCACGGCCGTCAGGCAAGGGCCCTCAGGCACGGGCCGTCACGAGAGGAAGAGACAACGCGATGATCCGCACCCATGAGGCGGGCACGCTGCGAACGTCCCACGCGGGACAGCAGGTCACACTGGCCGGCTGGGTCGCCCGCCGGCGCGACCACGGCGGCGTGGTGTTCATCGACCTGCGGGACGCCAGCGGCGTGGCGCAGATCGTGATCCGCCAGGACGAGCTGGCCCACGACCTGCGCGCGGAGTTCTGCGTCCGGGTGACCGGCGAGGTCCGCCGCCGCCCGGCCGGCAACGAGAACCCGGACCTGCCCACCGGTGAGGTCGAGGTGGCGGTCAGCGAGCTCGAGGTGCTGTCCGAGTCCGACCCGCTGCCGTTCCCGGTAGAGGGCGCCGGAGAGCTGAGCGAGGACGTCCGGCTGCGCTACCGCTACCTGGACATCCGGCGCACCGAGATGGCCGCCGCGCTGCGCGCCCGGTCGCAGGCCGCCTACCTGGTCGGCGACGTGATGCGGGAGCACAGGTTCGTCAACGTGGAGACCCCGTACCTGACCCGGTCCACCCCGGAAGGGGCCAGGGACTTCCTGGTCCCGGTCCGGCTGCGGCCCGGCAGCTGGTACGCGCTGCCCCAGTCGCCGCAGCTGTTCAAGCAGCTGCTGATGGTGTCCGGCCTGGAGCGGTACTACCAGCTGGCCCGCTGCTTCCGGGACGAGGACTTCCGGGCCGACCGGCAGCCCGAGTTCACCCAGATCGACATCGAGATGTCCTTCGTCACCCGGGCCGACGTGGTACAGGTCGCCGAGGAACTGGTGGCCCGGCTGTGGGGGGAGATCGCCGGCTACCAGGTGCCGCGGCCGATCCCGCAGATGACCTACGCCGACGCGATGGCCAGGTTCGGCTCGGACAAGCCCGACCTGCGGTTCGGGGTCGAGCTGACCGACCTGACCAGCTACTTCTCCGGCTCGGAGTTCCGGGTCTTCCAGGCCCCCTACGTGGGCGCGGTGGTGATGCCGGGCGGCGCCGGGCAGACCCGGCGCGAGCTGGACGGCTGGCAGGAGTGGGCGAAGTCGCGCGGCGCCCGCGGGCTGGCTTACGTCCTGGTCGGCGCGGATGGCGCGGTGACCGGCTCCGGGCCGGTGGCCAGGCACCTGACAGAGGCCGAGCGGGCCGGGCTGCCCGCGGCGACCGGCGCCGGGGCCGGCGACTGCGTGTTCTTCGCGGCCGGGACGGCGAACGACGGCCGGTCCCTGCTCGGCGCGGCCCGGCTGGAGATCGGCCGCCGCTGCGGGCTGATCGACGAATCGGCGTGGGCGTTCACCTGGGTGGTGGACGCGCCCATGTTCGAGGAGGACGGCGAGGGCGGCTGGACCGCGGTGCACCACCCGTTCACCGCGCCGCTGCCGGAGTGGGAGGGCAAGTTCGCGGCCGAGCCGGGCGGCGCGCTGGCCGACGCCTACGACATCGTCTGCAACGGCACCGAGATCGGCGGCGGCTCGATCCGGATCCACCGCGGCGACGTGCAGCAGCAGGTGTTCGACGTGATCGGGCTGTCCCGGGCCGAGGCAGAGTCCCAGTTCGGCTTCCTGCTGGACGCGCTGCGGTTCGGCCCGCCGCCGCACGGCGGCATCGCGTTCGGCTGGGACCGGCTGATGATGCTGCTGACCGGCCGGGACTCGATCCGCGACGTGATCGCGTTCCCCAAGGCCGCGTCCGGGCTCGACCCGCTGACCGGTGCCCCGACGCCGATCACCGCCGCGCAGCGCAAGGAGGCCGGCATCGACGCCAGGCCCGCGGCGCCGGCGCCGGCGTCCGCGGGATAGGGCGAGCCTGTCCGGTACCGGCGTCACGGGCAGGCCGGATAGTGTCAGGCTGTGGCCAGAACCGAGCCCTCGCAGCGGGATTCGCTGTTCGACGCGGCCGGGGAGGAAGCGGCCGCCGCATCCGCGCCGCTGGCGGTGCGGATGCGGCCGCGGACGCTGGCCGAGGTCATCGGCCAGCGGCACCTGACCGGCGAGGGCACCCCGTTCCGCAAGCTCGCCGACCACGACGCGGCCATGTCGCTGCTGCTGTGGGGCCCGCCGGGCACCGGCAAGACCACGCTGGCCCAGGTCGTCAGCCACGTCACCCGGCGCCGGTTCACCGAGCTGTCCGCGGTCACCGCCGGGGTGAAGGACGTCCGCGCGGCGATCGACACCGCCCGCCGTGACCTGGGCCTGACCGGCACCGGCACGATCCTCTTCGTCGACGAAGTGCACCGGTTCAACAAGGCGCAGCAGGACACGCTGCTGCCCGCGGTGGAGAACCGGTGGGTGTCGTTCATCGGCGCGACCACCGAGAACCCGTTCTTCTCGGTCGTCGGGCCGCTGCTGTCCCGGTCCCTGCTGCTCACCCTGGAACCGCTGTCCGACGCCGACATCCGGGCCGTGATCGAGCGGGCGGTAGCCGACGAGCGCGGCCTGGCCGGCCGGATCACGCTCGCCGACGGGGTCACCGACCTGCTGATCCGGCTGGCCGGCGGGGACGCCCGCCGGGTGCTGACCTACCTGGAGGCGGCCGCGCTCGGGGTTCCGGACGGCGGCGCGGTGGACGTCACCGCGGTGGAGCGGGCGGTGGACCGGGCCGCGGTCCGCTACGACCGGGGCGGCGACCAGCATTACGACGTGATCAGCGCGTTCATCAAGAGCATCAGGGGCAGTGACGCCGACGCCGCAGTGCACTACCTGGCCCGGATGATCCAGGCCGGGGAGGACCCCCGGTTCATCGCCCGGCGGCTGATCGTGCACGCCAGCGAGGACATCGGCCTGGCCGACCCGACCGCCCTGCAGGCCGCGGTGGCCGCGGCGCACGCGGTCCAGTTCGTCGGGCTGCCCGAGGCCCGGATCAACCTCACCCAGGTGGTCATCCACCTGGCCCTGGCCCCGAAGTCGAACGCGGTGATCAAGGCCATCGGCGCGGCCGAGGCCGACGTGCAGGCGGGCCGGATCGGCTCGGTGCCCGCGCACCTGCGTGACGCGCACTACCGCGGCGCGGACCGGCTCGGCCACGGCAAGGGCTACGTGTACCCGCACGATCTGGACGGCGCCGTCGCCGCTCAGCAGTACGCCCCTGACGAACTAGCCGGCCGCCGGTACTACGAGCCGACCAGGTACGGCGCCGAGGCCAGGTTCGCCGAGCGCTACGAGCGCATCCGGGCCCTACTGGACGGCGAGCCCGGGTAGGGTCGGGCAGGGCGAGGGCCGGTATCTGGGCTGGCCACCTGCGGGCGGCGGAGGGCGGCCGGATATGAACACCGGGCAGCTGGCAGAACTGATCGCGGCCGGATTCTTTGCCATCGGCGTCGGCGTGGCCTGCTACGTGCTGCTCCGGCTGGCCCGGCTGATCACCTCGGCGACCGAGGCGGTGGCCGAGTACCGGGCCCGCGCCGACTCGGTGCTGGCCGGCGCGCAGGCCGCGGTGGACCGGGCCGGCGAGCAGCTGGCCCGGTCGGACGCGATCACCGCCAGCATGGACGAGGTAACCAGCAACATGGCCGAGCTGTCCGGGCACGTGTCCGCGCTGGCCGGGCTGGCCCGCGGGATCGCCGGCGGCTTCAGCGGGCCGCTGCTGCGGGTCGCCGCGGTGACCTACGGGGTGCGCCGGGCGACCGGGCGGCGGCTGACCCGCCGGGCCCGCGCGCTGGCCGGCGGGGACGGCCAGGGCCTGCCCCGGGCGCTGCCCGCGGAGCCTGCCGCTGGACGGCGGGCGGCCCGGTGATCCGCCGTCTGCTCTGGCTGCTCGCCGGGGCGCTGCTGGGGGTGACCGGCTACCGCCGGGCCACCCGGCTGGCCCGCTCGCTGCGGCCGGGCACCGCAGCCCGGCCCGCGGCCCGCGCCGTGGCCGCCGTGCTCGGGCCCGGCCTGGCCCCAGCCCGGGACGGCGTCGGGCCGTTCCTGGCCGACGTGCGGGACGGCATGGATGAGTACCTGGATCGCCATGCCCCCCGGACAGGGCCTACCCTCGATGCTCAGCCGGCGGCCCGAGCGCCGCTGGCTTCCCCTCCTGACCCGCCCCGGGGCAGGCCGCAGCGCGGCCGTTCCCGGTTCAACCACGCAAAGGATGGCCGATGATGGAATCGGCTCAGATCGCCCGCCGGTTTCTCGGCTTCTTCGAACGGTACGGCCACACCGTGGTGCCGTCGGCCAGCCTGGTCGCCGACGACCCGACCCTGCTCCTGGTCAACGCCGGGATGGCGCCGTTCAAGCCGTACTTCCTCGGCCAGCAGGTGCCGCCGTTCCGGCGGGCCGCCACCGCGCAGAAGTGCGTGCGCACCCCGGACATCGAGGAAGTCGGCAAGACCACCAGGCACGGCACGTTCTTCCAGATGCTGGGCAACTTCTCGTTCGGCGATTACTTCAAGGAAAAGGCGATCCCGTACGCGTGGGAGCTGCTGACCGGCTCGGAGGCGGACGGCGGCTTCGGCTTCGCCGAAGACCGGCTGTGGGTCACCGTGTTCCACGACGACGACGAGGCCGCGGACATCTGGCACCGCGACGTCGGCGTTCCGCTGGACCGGATCCAGCGCCGCGGCATGGCCGACAACTTCTGGTCGATGGGCGTGCCCGGGCCGTGCGGCCCGTGCTCGGAGATCTATTACGACCGCGGCCCTGAGTACGGCCGCGAAGGGGGACCGGTCGCCGACGAGGACCGCTACCTGGAGATCTGGAACCTGGTCTTCATGCAGTTCGTCCGCGGTGAAGGGGCCGGCAAGGAGGACTTCCCGATCCTCGGCGAGCTGCCCAGCAAGAACATCGACACCGGGATGGGCCTGGAGCGGATGGCCGCGCTCCTGCAGGGCGTGGACAACATCTACGAGATCGACACCATGTGGCGGGTGCTCGACCGGGCCGCCGAGCTGACCGAGCAGAAGTACGGCCACGAGCACCGCACCGACGTCGCGCTGCGGGTCGTCGCCGACCACGTGCGCACCGCGGTGATGCTGGTCGCCGACGGGGTGCTGCCGTCCAACGAGGGCCGCGGCTACGTGCTGCGCCGGATCCTCCGGCGCAGCGTGCGCAACCTGCGGCTGCTGGCCGGTTCGCAGCGCGGCGGGTCCGGCGGCTCCCAGGACCGCGGCGGGCACGGCGAGCACTACCTGCACGAGCTGGCCAGCGCGGCCATCGACAGCCTCGGCGACCAGTACCCCGAGCTGCGCCGGGACGCGCCGAACATCCACACCGTGATCGACGCCGAGGAGGCGGCCTTCCTCGGCACGCTGCGGACCGGCACGGCGATCTTCGATGCCGCGGTGGAGGAGACGCGCCGCCGCGGCAGCCAGGTCATGGCCGGCGGCCAGGCCTTCCAGCTGCACGACACCTACGGCTTCCCCATTGACCTGACCCTGGAGATGGCCGCCGAGCAGGGCCTGGAGGTCGACGAGGGCGAGTTCCGGCGGCTGATGGCGGAGCAGCGGCAGCGGGCCAAGGCGG
>Ga0157379_10002927_pt1 | contig 14412 bp, 13 predicted proteins | sample S25metaG_FD_121802 | JGI IMG/M metagenome (GOLD analysis project Ga0157379, IMG submission 121802) | Switchgrass rhizosphere microbial communities from Kellogg Biological Station, Michigan, USA - S2-5 metaG | ecosystem: Host-associated > Plants > Roots > Rhizosphere > Soil | place: USA... | reverse complement strand
TATCCTGCAATTCCCTCTCCTATCTTGACTTCTATGTTCAGGTGGATCACCCATGTATTAGGATAGATATATAGATCTAAAACAACATAAAAAGAGTTACAAGAATCTTAGAGCTCCAAGTTCAGAAAGACCTGAGCATATAACGGCATTGCATGGCATCAACACATAGTTGTTATCAAAGGAATAGCATTTGTTGTGCATATAGCCCGTCATGCATCAACATGGATCAGCATATATGCTTACTGATATGGTAGGAATGATCTCCATAAAGATCTGTATTACCAACAGTATCTATTCCATAATGTGCATGCTACAGGTGAACATATTAGTAAAATATCAAAATGTGAAATGAAAGAAAAGCAAGAAATTTTAGAAACTGTCCTTGTGCCAAGCATGACACCAAAATTCCTTGTGGAAGATCCATTTGGTTGTTATATATTTAAGCCACACCTTTTGATTAGCCCATGCTTCTTGGATCTCTATCTATTGTTTCTCAAATTCTTCAGGTGTTTCTGCCCTCAGGAGGTTATGGCTTCCTGGCAAATGTCACATAAAATTTCAGCTCAATTTTCTTTGTAATGGCCCTTGGTTCTGATGATGACCTGCAAACTGTTATTAATTCCATGTATAAATTGAATACCTTTTTCTTTATATTTTTGTCCCAAGCCTCCCATAAGTGCCAATATCAATACAAAATACTGACAGGCAAGTCTGCAAAGGCCAAATTAATTGCAAGAGCTTCTGTATCTGAGCAGTTGATCATGAAGGTGTGGGGGGGACCAGGTACTTATGCCCTTGAGCCATCTAAGGAATTGAAGTAATGGATGACTGAAAAAGAATAAGATGAGTTTTTCAAAAGAAAAAAGAAAAAAGAAAAAAGAGGCTCATAATAATAATAATAATAAAATTACTGGGATTCATAATTAGTTATCAACCATGCTAAGGGAACACCCTTCCAGTGACATGGTCTCAGGTGAGGATGGTACTGAGAAAAATTTTCTTGCCAGAAGGTCCCCTGCAAGTGTTGTGTGTTGAATCAAAGCACTGGAAGCACAAAAAGGTTTTCAGTCAAGTAAAATATTGGAAAAATCTTGAAAGTCAGCCACATTCATTTAGGATTTTCACTGGACAGGGACAATAATCAAATTAGGCATTCTCAAAGAGTTTCATTAGAGTTTTCATAAGTGTTATGCCTCAATCCCTGAGATTGGGATTGGAGTATAATTTGGAGGGGGTCAGAAGAGTATGGGTAGGGACATGGCTTCAACTAATGGTTGTGCCCCCTCAACTGTATGTCAATAATTGTCCCAGTATTTCAGAAGGGAAGGTCAGGGGTTCAGAGGTTCAGAATAGAGTTCAGAGAAGTTAGGGAAACATATCAGAGATGTCTGTCAAAGATGGTTGTCAGATTAAGGAAAGAAGACTACATTACATGTCTTTTATACTACAAAGTGAGATCTTGATTAAGGTCAGAGTCAGTGAAGCAAACCTAAGCACAAGATATGTGAACAAATACAAAAGGAATACAATAAGACAAGCAAAAGGTTAAGATGGAACATATGGTCATGAGAAAATAAGCTCCAGGGAGTCAGGTAGAATATACAAATGGGGAAGAGAGAGGGTTGAACAAATATGTAACAAAGGTAAGTCAGGAAATAACAAATGGAGATACTGTTAGGAACTGATGCCAGAGTGAAACTGGAATAGGTTCAGAGTTCAGATCAGAACAGAGTTAACAGATATCAGAGGATGGTAATGGAATAAGACTTGGCTTCAACTTATGTGTTGCACCTCCTCAACACTATGCTAGTGTATGTCCTACAATTTCAGGATGGTTGTCAGAGATTGGAGTTGGATGGTGGGTTGGACAGAGGTTGGACAAGGGTTGGACAAAGATCAAACAGAGGATTTAGAGAGAAGTCAGAGAAGTGTGGAAGAACCTAGGTAAACTGCAGATGAACAAGGATAAATAAAATAATCAGATTGTCCTGTATTAAAGAAAATACAAGGTTTATATACAGGAGGTTCGGGTAAGAGAGACCAGAGCTATACTAGAATATAAATGGAGAACAATAAGAAAACAATAAGACAAATGGGGCTAAGTTGACACATGATCCTGGAGCGTGGAGTCTTACTTAACATCATAAGACTGGAAAATGAAGGGTCAGACAGAATAGTAAATCAGCATCAGACAGATACAGAACAAAGAGATAAGAAAAGATAAGAAATCAGAGTATATCAGAGAACAAGAGAAATATTGGAGAAGTCAGAAGAGTCGGAACATGATTGGAGGTGAAGACCAGAATGGACTTCACATAAGCAGACTTCAAAAACTCTGGTAAAACTCTATAAGAGCCTGAAAATTCTGATAAAATGCTATGAGAGCGTTCAATTTCATCATGGTTTCATCCAATGAAAATCCTAATAAAAGTGGTTGACCTTCAAGGTTTTTCCAAAATTTTACTTGGCTGAAAACCTTTCTATGTCATCAGTGTGACTTGCTAGGCACTTGTACATTCAACATTCCAGACATTTGTGAGGTCATATTTTCACTTTATCCCCCTCCTGGATCCCTAAAATGTTGATAAGTATTGGCTTGAAGCCATAAGCCCAGAGTGATAGATGAATTTAGCCAGCTCAACTTGAGTCTGGAGGAAAATTGCATGCTCAACAGCTTATGTACCTGTGGGAGAATCTGTTAAGTCCTGTTCTGGTCTTCACCTCCGATCCCATTCCAATAAAAGTCTGATCTACTATTTTCTATTTATCATGTTGTTTCCTTCTATGTCATTTCCTTTATTCCGAATCTGTTCTTCTCTTATGCTCCCCCATCTCCTCTGAACCCTGTGCTCCCCCTGTCTCCTCTGAACCTATGCTCCTCCCATGATCTCTGAATCTGTTCTGCCCTGATCCCCCTATTCTCTGAACCTCCTGTATTTAAACCCTGTGTATCCTTCAATACAAAACAATCTGATTATTGTGTTTATCTGCATATCCTATGTTCTATTGTGTATACTTGTATCCAACTAATTCTCTGTCCTCCTGGACTTTTCTCTGACCTCTGTCTGACCTCTGTCCAACTCTGGTCTCTGATGACTGTCCGAAATTATAGGACAACCTCCATATTGTACAAGTGGGCACAACACATAAGTTGAAGCCAAGTCCTATCTGTCACCTCTTCCAATTATCTGTTAACTCCATTCTGATCCAAACTCCAAACCTATTCCAGTCTCACTCCGGGATCAGTTCATAACAGAATCCATGCACATAAAACAGCAACACAGCTGAAATGGAGGGCCTCTGTAGCTGTTTCCCTGCCCACAAGCACCCACAAGTTAAGGCCTACAGATTTCTTGAGGTCTAAAGAGGGAAGTTATCGCAGTGCTAGAGAGACACAGTCCATGAAACTATTCACCTCTCTGTGGCCTTCATTATCCATTTTCCCAGTGTGGCCAGAGAAGCACTTCGGGATGGGAGAGAAATGATATAGTTGTAAAATCGCGTATTTAACAATACTTTACTCCGTCCTTTCACTTTATTGAATACTTTAATACCCTGATCCCCACGATGTTTCCTCTTTGGGTCAATAGACGCCCACCTCTTTCCTTCTACCTCTTTCCTAGTGTCCATGATATCGCCACGACATCTTTCAAAAGAAAAGATTCCTAACATATTGGTAGGGTAGACATATATTAAGAAATGAACTGTTCAGCACTATATGATCGTTTGGTCTTTCGACTCGCGCCATTGGCCATGTCGGGTTCATCAGAAAGACCCAACAAGCAAGACCCAACCCCCTTAGGAATTCGTGTTTCTTTACCCCATCTTCCGTTCAGCTGGCTGTGTACACTTGTTCAAAGCAGTCGGATTTTCAGCGAACTTTCGAGCCTACCCATTAATGTCGTTTTGTGTACAAGTGCCTCAGTCTTATCATTTACGGAATCTTGTGAGTTTCATCCCCTATTAGCCAAAGGGAAAATAAAACCCCAAATAGGATGTGAAGCCATATCCCGCAATTATAACCTCACAAACTACGTTGGATAGGGCCGGCTCTAAGAGCGATGTCCGCGAACTGGTACGTACCAGTCGCCAATGTTCACTGCTCATCACCAAACTTTCCTCATAGGAGACCCAAACTGCCGGCAGCACCAAGAGTAGTTCTTCTGACAATTTCTTTGTTTTCAAAACTAGTGAATGTCACTGTAAAGAGGTATGATACTTCCGTAGGGGCTTTATTTTGACTCGCTGAAACAGGGCCGTTCAGCCGCAAAATATCTCGGTTCCTCTCACCAGTGCTCCCCACTCTCTTCCGAACGGATCAGAAAACCATGGAACATCACTGATAAAAGTACCCCTGGAGGAGGAGCTTTTGGGCGGTGCGTTTCGATGGCTTGCGCAATGACCCCGACAACTTTCGCAGTCCAATTTTGGTAAGGACATTCCAACATCCTTATTATACACTTTCGCTTTTGTTAAACTTTTTTTTCTAGTTCCGCTCGCGGAAATATTTTACCTCTGCATCTGGCTCTTTTTACCTTTTCAGCCAGCGCCATCGCCTTCATTTTCACGTCTTCTGACTATTGGAAAGAAAGATATTGGGCTTATTCTTTAAGGATCGTTTCCGTCACTTCCACCCTTATAGCCGGTATGATCTTTACGCTGAGTGCTAGCTTCGATGTGCACATTGGAAAAGATGTGGACTATACACGGTCTACATCGATGGTCATGGCGGTGATACTCACGGCGGTGTTGTGCATTGCAATCTCGCTTTACCAATGCATCAGGTTCCAAAGATTTAACTCCATGCAACGAAAGGCCACTGGTTTAGATAATGCGACAGGTGGACAAGCTGTATAGAGTCAGTTATGTAAATTGTGGCCATTAGTTTATGATACCCATGTATAATAGCACATCATCAACCATTGTGGAAGCGGTCTCTTTGTGGGATAAGCATTCCACTTTGACGACAGATAACAAGTAATGTCATCTAACCGAAGAAGACGCAATTGATAGCAAGTAAAATCATCATTATGCAGCGATCAAAGAACAGAGGAGGGAACAAGTACCGGGTAACAATATCAAGGCATCGTAGCCTACAACAGAAAAAGTTTTGCGGGAGTTTAAGATGGTTTCAAATGAAAGGAGAAGCATATATTGGAGTCCAGACTACCACCGAGGCAGGAATATATACGAACAAGGCCAATGCGAGATTAGAACATTGAGACTAGGGCATCATTGGAAAATTTAAGCTGAGGCAGCCCCAGCGGCAGGTGCGGCTTGGGTGTAGTCCTGAGGCACTTCTTTTAAATGAGAGTTCAGGATACTGAGCTGAGTGAACTCACCTCCATTTCAGCGTCCAAATCTTCAACAGTCTTCGTCGGCCGGTCATCACTCCTCCTTCCTCCTCGTCCGCGGTCCCTTCCGCGGCCACGAAATCCACGCCTGGGACCCCCAGCACCGCGTTGTCCCCTATAATATGAAGGTAATCAGGAGATACCTACGAAGCAAGCGGGGTGAACTAACCCTTGAACGAAGCCATTTCCTACAGCCGTTCCTGCATTGAGTCGGGCTGCAAGAGGTTGAACTGTTCTCCGGGGGTCGACAACAATTTCGATCTTCATGGGATTTCCTATTGAAGTTGAAGTGAAGGAAGAGGTTAAGTCAGCATAGAGCAAAAGTGTTAATTGGGAATAGGTTAAAGACGGGATGTCCTTCAGCGCGACACAATTGGATCCATTCCGCTGCGCCGCCTTGACTGATGGTTCCACATAACATGAAAACTCCTTCAAACCACTTCAAGAGCCATCCCTCATGACCGCGACAAAGCATTCGAAAGAAAACCAATCAAGAATCGTTGAAACAAAGAACCGTCGCCTTTCTACACCATCTTCATCGACATGCTCCGCATATCTCTTGACGTCACGCACTCCGAACCACCACATTTTGACTTTGAACAAGGCGAAGCGCAACCCAACCTATCTACTGCAAAGAATAGAAATGCACCAGGATGTCAAATATGTCTTGAAATCCGGTCGATGGCGGTACGGTGGGATCCAAAAGTGCTCGCTAGAAGGACGATATCGAATGAAGGTGAGGTGGGGAATGGGTGGGTAATACAAAAGATGAGCCGATAGCGAAACGGATACTAACTCCCATCAATGAGACGATCGTGATATTGTTCGTATGCCTTGGCAGCGTCGCCCTTTCGCACAAAAACGACGGATGCAATGCCCTTTGATAAGCCTCTAGCGTCGTAGGTGAGAGAAACTTCGCGCAATGGACCGATCATTGTACTGAAAAGTTCCTACCACCGATGGGTAAGAACACGCGTTCGAGGCAGATATTGAGACCAAATAGACGGAACATACTCGGATTTGACTTTCATTGACATCGGTGGGAAGATTGGACACAATGATCTTCTCAGCAACTTGAGGAACAACCCCGACTGAGCCTGTGGCGACTACGGGTACAATCTGACGAGGAGGACGTGTTCCAACTAAGTTTGTTTTAGCTGCGCCGCTGCCTCGACGAGGGAAACCGCGACGGTTAGTTCTACGTGAAGAGATGACCTGGGTGAAGGGTGGCAGAGATGCCTTGAGGACGCTGTAGAGCCCCACGGATGAGTTGGATGCGAACCTCGTCGAGGCTCCTGTCCAAATTTGCAGACATAATCGTATTGTTCGATGTTAAGATATGAAGTTCAGAAGAGAGATAGGTCTTGCTAGAAGATGGAGGATGGCTGGGAGATGGATGGGGTGGCTGTGGTTGCAAGAGGGCCAGAAGCGGTGTTTCAATTTCAAGTTCAACTTCAAACTAACAAAGAACAATATGCATGCAAAACACAGATATTCATTGAGAATAGTAAGGAAATGTTTCTATAACTTGGATATAACTTTTTTATCGATTGAGTTCCCCTCAACAGAAATTTCCCCAAGAGTAACGCCGTTCGCTTGTCTTTTGGCCTCAGAATTCACATGCCCCAAGTTCTCTGGTTGAGCCTGCTTCTTGGCTGGGAGAACGAACTGATAAAAATAATCCCCAATTGTGCCATACTGGTCCATCCTGTGGAAGAAAGCCACTATCCCGTCTGGACGCAAAACGACTATGGCACCCTCCCTCTCGTCAACACCATATTTCTCATATGCTTCTCCAATGTGGTCATGGACAACTCGACCCAAAGGCTGAGCACCTAATGTTTCTGCGGATTGAAATATTCCGTTCCCTCGGATGATGGTGAGGAACTCGAAAACGGGAGACAACTTGTTGACGAAGGATGCTGGTGACTCGATATAGGTCCTCAGAGCTATGAATCGTTCTCGGCCCTCTCTCTCCAATGTAGGTAACTCGGCTTCCACGTCAATTCCACCAGCGAATATCAAGATCCAAAACCTCGAGTTGTTGGGCATGAACTCGTGCAATCGCTTGGGATACATTGCGCCAGGCCGAAATACTGCGGCGTCAGGTCCGCGATGACCAACCACGACTTGAAGATTTGGAGCTTCATCATCCTTTCGGTTGATTAAGCTCTCTTCATAGCAGATCCCCAAACCAACGGTAAAAGCGGCGTTTACTGTGAAGACCTGGTCTAGATGATCGTTGACATCTGCGTCAGGTGATGCGTTGATATGTGCAGGTATGACTCCCGAAATGCACGAAGCAACGTCTTTGTCGATTTGTATAAGCTGATGGGCAGCCTTTCGTCTTTCCTCATCATACGTATCAAGGATCGAGTGAGCATACCATCCCTTCAACACACCCACCAACTTCCATCCTAAATTGGAAGCGTCGTGAATGCCAGTGTTCATGCCCTGGGCTCCACCAGAGGAATGTGTATGTGCCGCGTCGCCTGCTATGAGAATTGGTCCGTCTCTGAACCGCTCTGCCACTCGCTGCCCAATGGCGTACACTGTCCACCAATTCAATTTGATAAATTCCAAGTCGAACGGCAGCAAGGCTTTCTTTGCTTCGGACATAATCGTTTCGGCACTGGGCTCTAGTTCGCCTGGCCACACATAACCGATCCGTGTTCTCCCATTGTCAATTGCTGTCCACAAAACGTTACCATGGGTCGGCGATTCGATTGCGATACTTATACCTCGAGATTGAGGCATGTTGGTTTTAACAATGGCGTCAAATCGAGCCCATTTGAAGCGAGAAGCCGTTCCCGGAAAAGAGATATTCGCCATTGAGCGCACTGTGGAATGACCCCCATCCGCGCCAATTAAATATTTGCTAATCATGGTTTTATGAGTTTCTTTGGAATAAACAACCAGGATATACTAACGATCGAACATAGGCAACTCTTTCATGCATGTTAATCTTTGCCAACACTGGATATTCAAGGTTCTTATCCACTGAAAATTCTAATAATTTCGCCGGTGCTTGGAATATATCTGAGTTTATCTTTTTGATTGCCCCTCGAAAGCATTCCTCCGTTTTAAACTGTCGAACTCCCAGACTGGATGATAAAGTGTTCAGCTAATGGTCAATCAACCAACAGAAGAAAATCTACTCACCAATGGTCAACCTTGGTATTTCCATCAATCGCCTTCTGCACGAATGTCCACCCACGAGCATTCTCTTCCTTCCCATCTCTAAAGGTGATTGCATTCCTGTATTGAAAAAATATTAATGCCTTTTGAGAGCGCTCAGGTATGGTTTCCCTAATGCACCTAGTAATAAAGCCTATTTCTCGAAGTTCATTGCCCAGTCCTAACTGATCCAATATCTCTAGTGACCTGGGATAGAACATTACGGCTCTCCCATATTCCGCTTGCTCTTCTTTATTATATTGTTCTGGAACCATATCGGTCAGAAATAGTATTGATATCGACAAAATGAATCCCTACCAATGTTCAGCACCTGCAAATCTTCTCTGGCCAAAGAATAACTAGTCAGAAGGCCGGTGGGACCACCACCTACAACCAAAACGTCAACCTTCCTATCGCTCGGGATTTGGAGCATTGGAAACGAAAAGACAAGATGACGGCAGCTTATATATTGCGTACCCGGCTGAAGTTTCTTAGACTTATCTAGGCCATTTAACTCCGAGCTATATCCTTTTTTGAATATGCCAACTCTATTCGACCTGAGAATGTTTCGATGCTGATATCTTTTACCCCAGGAGGTTTAGAGAAGCGAATGAAATAGCTTTCGACCCTGAAGTTGTGCGGTTATTAAACCATTTACGTCTTAGATAAAGAAGCCAAGCGGTAAAACCGCCTTCAATTTATACCCATTTATGCTTCATCCCTGTGCGTGTACTTGTCAGTGTTATCCGTCCAAGCTCAATATCCTTCGTCTGAGGTCGGATTCGAAATTAGAAGTCACAATATAATGCACCCCAAGCAGTACATGAAGGGGAAAGCGGTGACAAAAGGTATACCTGCAGATGGTCACCACTACAGGGCCTGAAGTGCTCATTGTCGAGTTCCCATTCCGATCATTAAACGGAGAAAGAAGCAGATCCAATGCAACCGCTGGGTGGCTGCCACTGCGTTCAGCCCACGCCGAGTAGTCTTGGACTCGTGACAAAACCCTTCGCTTGTGCAGGCTCCAAGATTTAACCCGATTTAAACTTCAAGAATGTGATGGACATGCGGAAATGTACTGTTGCATCTCAAGGACTGAGAAATTACTAATGGTGAGTAGTATCGTCAGAACAATAGATGCGTAGATCTTGAGATGAATGGTTTCCCAGCAGTTCGGCACTATTCCTACTTTCTCGGAAGGTTTTGGCAGCCAGTATTGCAATTCCTCTTTCTCGTTGTATTATTATAGATATCGACCGCGTTCTCTTCAACATTTATGTAAGAATACATACCCAGTTCGATTGTGTTGGTAAACATACGAATAATGTGCCATGATAACCCGAGTTGATCCACCTATTTTCCGAGTGACTAGCTTTTCCTTTGGTGTTTAGTCAACTGCACCCACTCAACAATATCTTGAGAATGCGGCCAAAAATATGAGACTGACTCATCACAGAGATATTTATTGTCACTGGAAATAGAGGGAGTAAAATTATTCGAACCCATGCAAGTGTAAGAACTTGTGCAGTAAAGATGTTATCTATAAGAGAATATCTAAATTAGAGTAAGCTTCTGGTATAGTACAATAATAGGAGACGGGGGTTCTCACCTCAGCGCCTGCACCCTGCACATATTATATGAGCAAAGCCTGAGGTGGGAATCCACACATGGGTTCTATATAAATGAATCAAGAAGATGAGATCGAATTGTGTTCGGATGAAACTAAGGAAATAATAACAAATGAAGCGCGTCCGTGTACCTCTGTGTACTAGTATGGATTGTGGGCTCCAAGAGCAAGACCAGACACGGTACACGTCATTAACTATATTACGCAAATGTGACCTTACGTGTTCACACCATGACCAATCTAATACAGGATGCGGATTGGTGAGGCAAATATTACATTGGAACCCTATCATCTGCATTACACTCAATTCGCAACATAACGTCATTGTTTGAAGACCGATATCCGTCAAAATCAGTGGAACACTTGTTACGAAGGCCGCATCCAGATTGATCAAGGTTGAACGTTGGACGTTTGAAAGCTGGAGTCTTCATGTCACTAGCAGTGTGGATGCTCCGCTTTGTACCCTCAAATTTATCAGCCAGGGGGTGTGGAGCCAACTCCTCAGGCGCTTCCATTCTCTCTTCTTTAGTCAGCAATTGATGTACATCCCACTAATCATCCTTTCGCTCCTTGCTGACAACCACATATTCCAAGGCGCCTCCAAGACCCAATGGGCACATACTTGCCTTCTTTTAGGTCCCTCAGTGTCACATTGTCGGTCTCGTAAGATACGAACGCAATCCGACAAATCGTAACATCGAAATGAGTAAGTCCTTCGTCCGAATCGCTAATACTTTGGCAGATTCTTCACTTCCGTCTCAAGCCAAACCTGTACTATAAAAGAAGGGTACTTGAGGTATAGTTTAGCATCTAACAATTCCCAGTTCTAAACTTAACATGTCTGAAGAACTCTCTCAGTCTTACGTCGTCACTGGTGCTTCAAGGGGAATCGGGGTAAGTTTTCAAAGAATAACCAGTCTATTGTTGCTTATTTTCTATCCTGTATAGCTTGAATTCGTACGCCAGATCGTAAGTTTAATTTATAAACATTTTGCGAATTTTTCTTCCTGACTTCTCCCGAAGGCCGAGAAGAAAACAAACCAAGTCTTTGCGCTTGTAAGAAATAAATCCACCTCTTCGAAGCTCCTGGCAATTTCTGCCGAAACCGGGAATGTTCACATCATAGAAGGAGATGTAACTAACTACAAACAACTCAAGGTCAGTAATCAATTACTGCATAACCTTTTACCTTTCTAACTGACCTCTGTTAGACTGCCGCTCAAGAAGTCTCCAAGCACACCAGTGGCGCGCTCGACGTATTGATCAACAATGCGGGCTTTATTCCACGGGAACGCGGAGATAGACGTTTGACCGATTTGTACGCTATTTTCTTTTCCGATTATCAGAGCTCGTATTCACCAGCTCATAAAAGCGAAAACGAGGAGGACCTACTTGAGCAAGACCTCCGTGCTTATTTCGAAGTCAACACTATTGGCACTATCCATGTCACCAATGCTTTCCTTCCTCTTCTAAAGGCAGGGAAGACAAAGAAAGTCATTACCATCAGCACGGGAGTTGCAGACCCAGACTTCATTGCCAAAATCGGATTTAGTAGTGGAGCACCTTATGCTATTAGCAAGGCCGCAGTGAATATGGCGGTTACTAAATATGCCATTCAATTCCGCGACGAAGACTTCACTTTCGTCTCTATCAGTCCTGGATTGGTTGATACTTCTGAAGATCGTGAGTTCCGCTTATTCTCAGTATATGAATTTTCGTCAACTGATGAAAATTCTCTTCTGATAGCTAATCCGGCCCATTACAAGGGATACGTGTCCGTCTTTCAGAAGGTGAAGCCCACCTTCCAACGACCACTTACAACCCAGGAATCTGTGACTTTCCAACTGAAGACTATCGAACGTCTATCTGTTGAAGATACTGGGGCATTTATCTCCCACCATGGAAGCAAAGACTGGTTGTAATTCTGGATATTCGTCATTTTCTTTTGCTTCTTCGTGTGTATATAAATTCGTTTGGTATCCATGAGAATACTAATAATGGAATGCCGTTATTTATGCACTTTAAGCCAGGGAGCCTTTGATTTATCATTCAGAAAAAAGAGATACAAGTGTGGAGAGCTTCTCACTCTAAAGTGAAGAGTTTAGGCCGGGGTTAAGGTGTTTTCCGAATCAGAATTCGATCGGAAGACACCGTATTATCGTAACGGCGCGCGCGCCAATCCACAACTCCTTTTATACAGATTCGAGTTGCATGCTGTCACAAAATATTATAGTAGGTTAACAGAATCAAGCTAAAGGTATTCATAAATAATAATATAAATACATCCTATTAAAGTAGTAATGAAGAATTCTAATGGAAACCAAATTCAACACGACATCATATTTCGTTGAGAAGAACTAATTTCAATCACTAATTAGCAGTCAATGCATTTACTACAGGATTATTATTTGTAAACACAAATGACAAAAAAAATCTGAAAATAAGCGAAAATGACAAAGAGAGCTGAGAGAGAACCCCAAAATAGGCGCGATATGACTATATAAGGTGATTAAGAATGCTCTGAATGATATCCAACAAGGCACGTAATCTGTAGAGGTCGTCTTTTCATCTCCTACAAATCCCTCCTCTAGTAACTAACGCTCCGTTGAGTCGAGGATGCTCACTTTCGAAAATTTCTCACTTCAAGTGCTCACTCACCAACGTATTCATCTGTGGCAGAAAATCCCCTATCGTACTTCTATAAATTTGGCGGTCTTGGCGAGTGTTTGGGGCGACCTTCTGCATCAAAGTTGTCTTCGAAAAAGGAGACCAATATTCTGGATTCAGACTTCTCATCATATATAAAAAAATCGGACGAATCTAGGATTCAAAGGTTCGTTGACTTGTTGGCCGAGGTTGTTTATTACAAAATGTCACCGAATGTACTATACTCGGATAGAAAACAGCGTTTCTCGTACTGCGGAATTACATCCTGGGGGAAGCGCTCCCATCGATCGTGAAGAAGTGAGTCAACAGATCATTGCTCTTCAAGAAAACAATGGTCAACTAGCTAAGGGATTACCGAAAGGATGCTACCAATCTGATACTTCCAATTGCTGCACTATTATACTCGAACTCGTGGGGGTCAAAAAAAAAAACAGAACTAGTAGTGGAGGTCGAGAAGATACGTAGTGCCACTGAGCCACTGGAGTCCGAGGATATACCTGATAATATTGAATTAGTTGAGGTTGAAGAAACATCTAACGGCACCCAAGTCAAGCTGGAGGCCGAGTGTCCGACTGTACAACTCGAGCTCCTGCCATCAAATACCAGCCTATCACCATTCGACACTCTTTACAAACATGCAGAGAGTTCCTCCTCCTTGTCAAAAGGACCAGGGACAACCTTATTTCTAGCTCTATAGCATGGTTCAATTGCCAGGCAGCAGGAACATGGTGGATAGATATCTCATTGAAGGGCGCAGATCTCTCAACCACCCATTAATATCCTCACACCCGCTGCAAACCGCCCACCGTGCACTATCCTCTCGCTAGAAATTCTACCCCTAGTATTTTCGAGGTCTCCTGGTCCCGACATATAAGGTGGAAATAAGAAGTACTTTCCTGGGCATTAGGGTGCAGTGCTTGGGAAAGTCCCGCCGTGCAATATCTTCATGAAACCTTATGACAAGAGACTACCGATGTCAACCTCGCTTGGTTGGCCTTTCCAAAATCATAACACGGAACTCAACTCTTGGGTGCATGATCTTTGTCGTTGACTGCAGCTGCTTCAAAGAGATCTCGAAGTATTCATTTCTTCAACCATATATTGTGGCAAGCCTCATCCAGACATTGGAAGCCACACCATTGATTCGAAAACTTTATATTCCTAAAATTCCGAACTATGGAGGCTCTGAACTGATTGATGTCGTTTGCCGAGGTCGAAATCTGGACACCTAGCCAATAAGTTAATAAATAAGGAGGACCATGTTTAAATGGGGGCTCCAAGAGAGCGACGCAACGGATTATGCTACCTTTGACTCGAGAATGATGACCAAACTTTTTCACAATATTCTAACTTTACGAAAAGTGAGTTGAGTTCTCGTTATTTAACAACCCAAAATTTTCTGAGGTCTTCTCGGCACCTCCCACTTGCTCCCTCGAAAGCCCCACCCTCGATAACGGGAATATCCCAATCTCTCATCTGCAGTTGCTCTCATCTTCTTCACTGTTATCTTTAAAAGAGGTAGTCCTCAAGGCAGTCATTGGTATGAGCAATCAGGATATAACGAAATGGCTCGCTGAAATCACCTTG
>Ga0157379_10002926_pt1 | contig 14413 bp, 16 predicted proteins | sample S25metaG_FD_121802 | JGI IMG/M metagenome (GOLD analysis project Ga0157379, IMG submission 121802) | Switchgrass rhizosphere microbial communities from Kellogg Biological Station, Michigan, USA - S2-5 metaG | ecosystem: Host-associated > Plants > Roots > Rhizosphere > Soil | place: USA... | reverse complement strand
CCCACGATCAGCTCCAGGACCACGGCGGGCAGCCACAGCGCCGGGACGAGCCCGAGGGTCAACGGCGCCGCGAACGCCACGGCCGTCACGATCAGGAGGTTCGTGAAGTGCAGATCGGCCATGCCCCGCTAGTCGGTCGGGGGCTGCCCGGCGTTACGGCGGCGGCGTAACGAGCGCGCGTCGCCGCGTGACCAGACAGCTCGATGCAGATCCGGATCGCCCGGCACACGACCCAGCTCGCTGCGCTGGTCGCCTTCTATCGCGACGGCGTCGGCCTGCCGGAGGTCGGCGGGTTTCGCGACCACGCCGGATACGACGGGGTCTTCCTCGAGATCCCCGGGACCGGCGCGCATCTCGAGCTCACCGCGGGCGGCGCGCACGACGCGCCGACCCCGCACCCCGAGTCGTTGTTGGTGTTCTACCTCGGCGACGAGGCCGCGGTGCGGACCGTCGCCGAGCGGCTCCCCGGCGCCCCGGTCGCGCCGGCGAATCCGTACTGGGCCGAGCACGGGCTGACCTTCGAGGACCCCGACGGCTTCCGGGTCGTGCTCGTCGCCGAGCCGTGGGCGGCGTCACCCGATCGCGGCGCGATCCGCATCGAGCCCTACACCGGGCCCCGCGCCGCCCTCCGCCCGCTGTTCGAGCTGGCCGAGGACTCCGCGGAGGCGCTCGACGCCTACATCAACGAAGGTCGCAGCCTCGTCGCCCTGGCCGGCGACGAGGTCGTCGGCCACCTCCAGATCACCGCCGCCCAGGGCTCCGGCGAGGCCGAGGTCAAGAACATGGCCGTCGAGCCGGCGCACCAGGGCCGGGGCGTCGGCCGTGCGCTCATGGCGGCGGCCGCCGCGCTCGTCCGGCACGAGGGGCGGTCGACGCTCGTGGTCGCCACGGCCACGGCCGACATCGGCAACCTGCGCTTCTACCAGCGGCTGGGGTTCCGGATGCGCAGCGTCGAGCGCGACGCGTTCACGCGGGAGACCGGCTACGCAGCCGGCATCGACGTCGACGGCATCGAGCTGCGCGACCGCGTGTGGCTCGACCTGCCCCTCGCCGGGCCCGAGGCGAGGCCGCCGGTCGCCTGACAGCGGCGGCGTCAGCGCCAGTCGAAGTACTCACGATGGATCCGACGGCCCGGAACCCCGGCCAGCCGCAGCTGGCTCTGGAACACCCGCAGCATGCCCTGCGGGCCGCACATGAACACCGACAGGTCTCGCGGTCGGCCGCCGGCCGCGGCCAGGACCGCCGAGGTGGTCAGGCGTCCGTCCAGGCTGGAGTCGACGAGATGGACCACGAGGTCCGGGTGGCGTGCGGCGATGTCCAGGATCTCCCCGGCGAACGGCGCGTCACCGTCCGAGGTGTAGAAGAAGTCCACCGGCCCTGACAGCGGATGCTCGTCGAGGGCGCGCAGCCAGCTCAGGAACGGGGCGACCCCGACGCCACCCGCGATCCAGACCTGCCGCCGGCCCCCCTTGCGATGGTCGAACCGGCCGTGGGGGCCGCCGATCACCGCGGGCATCCCGGGCTCGACCATGTCGCGCAGGCTGGCGGTGTAGTCGCCCAAGGCCTTGACCGTCACCCGGATGATCCCCTCCCGCGGCGCGCTGACGATCGTGAACGGGTGCCGATGCCAGCCGTCCCGGCCCTCGAGGTAGATCATGGCGAACTGGCCGGGGAGGAAGTGCATGTGCCGGCCGATCGGCGCGAGGACGATCTCGGTCAGATCGTCGGAGACCGGGCGGACCGCAGCGACCTCGTAGTCGTGCAGGGAGAGGAAGAACCTCGCCAGCAGCTCGCGGTAGACGTAGAAGGCCAGACCGACGCCGCCGATCGCGACGTAGCTGGACCGAAGCACCGCGGAGCCGTCGAACGGCGTCCCGTCCAGGACGCCGTGCGCAAATCCGGCCGCCACGAACAGGCCGGTCGTCCGGTGCAGCGCGCGCCAGCGCTCGTAGCCGCCGAAGAGCGCGCGGACGTGGCTGATCCCCGGCGCGTCGCGGGCGGCGACGACCAGGCCACGCAACGGGCGCGGCACCACCGAACGCCATCGCGGCAGGATCGCCCAGAGCACGAGCGCGAGCATGCCGAGCAGGCCGACCACGCCAAGGGGCGCCCCGAGCACCGTGCCGTCGGGGTTCGACGACATCAGGACGTGCGGGGCCAGCAGGGCGAGCCCGGTGATCGCGACGCGGCGATGCCAGATCGCCGCACGATCGATGCCGTCGAACCACGCCTCCACCCACGGCAGCGTGCTGATGAGCACCAGCGCGATCGACAGCAGCAGGACCGATTCGGCGCCGAGCAGCTGGCCGACGTACGAGCCGGTCCCCTGGCCGGACGGGCGCGCGATCGCCCACAGCACGGCGTTGGCGACCACGAGGCCGGCGATGACCGTCGGTCCGGCCTCGGGCGCCACGAACCGCCTGACGCGGCGACGAGCGCCCGGCAACTCGACCTCGCCGGTGGGCGCAGCGGCGGCGACGGGCGACGACGGCAGGCGCTGACCGGTCAAGCGATGACGTCCTCGCAAGGCCGTGCGATGGCGCGGGCCGTATGCTCGACGCCGACCGCCGCATAGGCGTCGAGCTCGTCGAGCGTCTCGTGCTCGAGCAACGCGTGCACCAGCGCATCGAGCTGCTCGCGATGCCTCGTCAAGACCTCCTCCGCCGTCGTCGCGGCCTCGTCCAGCGCCCGGCGGACCTCGGCATCGACGAGCCGCTCGGTCTCGGGCGCGCTGTGCGACGGCCACGGCTCCCCGGCGAGCTCGGCCGGCGAGAGGACCGCCACAGGGCCGATCACGTCGCTCATCCCCCACGCCGCGACCATGTGACGCGCGAGGTCCGTCGCCTCGCGCAGGTCGGACTCGGCACCCGTGGTGATCGACCCGTACACCATGCGCTCCGCGGCTCGGCCGCCCAGCAACACCGACAACTTGGCCCGCAGGTACGGCTCGTCGTAGCTGAAGCGATCAGCCTCCGGCGCCGACAGCGTCACGCCGAGCGCCTGACCACGCGGGATGATCGACACCTTGCGGACCGGATCGGCCTGTGAGCTCAGCATCCCGACGAGCGCGTGACCCGCCTCGTGGTAGGCCGTCCGCTCCCGGTCCGCCGTGCTGACCATGATGCGCCGCTCGGTGCCGAGCACCAGCTTCTCGAGGGCGTCGTGCAGGTCAGCGGAGGACACGGCGTCGTGCCCTCGCCGGGCCGCCGTCAGCGCGGCCTCGTTGACGATGTTGGCCAGGTCGGCGCCGACCATGCCCGCCGTCGAGGCGGCCATCCGCCGGAGATCGACATCGAAGGCCAGGGGCACGGACCGGGTGTGGACCTCGAGGATCCTGCGGCGACCCTCGGTGTCGGGCGGTTGCACCGCGACGCGGCGGTCGAAGCGCCCCGGCCGCAGCAGCGCCGGGTCGATGATCTCCGGCCGGTTGGTCGCGCTCAGCACGATCACGCCGAGGGACTGGTCGAAGCCGTCCATCTCGGTCAGGATCTGGTTGAGCGTCTGCTCGCGCTCCTCGTGAGCGCCGCCGGAGCCCCCGGCCGCACCGCGGGACCGTCCGATCGCGTCGAGCTCGTCGATGAAGATGATCGCCGGAGCGGCCTGCTTGGCCTCGGCGAACAGGTCGCGGACGCGCGACGCCCCGACGCCGACGAACATCTCCACGAACTCCGAGGCGGCGATCGAGAAGAAGGGCACCCCCGCCTCGCCGGCCAGCGCACGGGCGAGCAGGGTCTTGCCGGTGCCGGGCGGCCCGGTGAGCAGGACGCCCCGCGGGAAGTGGCCGCCGAGCCTGCGGTACTTGTCGGGGTTCTTGAGGAAGTCGACGATCTCGCTGAGCTCCTCGAGCGCCTCGTCGATGCCGGCGACGTCGGCGAAGGTCAGCGTCTGGGTCGACGGCTCGACCCGGCGTGCCCGGGAGCGGCCGAACGCGGTGACGCCACCACCGCCGCCGGGGGACATCCGGATCAACCAGAAGAAGAGCCCGGCGATGAGCAGCACGGGAAGCACGCCGATCAGCAGGCTCTGACCGAAGGTCCGCGACGTCGTGGCCGGATGGGCGGTGATCTCCACGCCCTTGTCCTCGAGCAGCGCGGAGAGCGCCTGCCCGTCGGCGAACGCGGGAATCTCGGTGGCGATCGCCGTCCGCGGCGCGACGGCGCGATCTCCGGCCGGATAGCGGATGGCGCGGCGCAGCTCGCCGCGGATCGTCGAACCGGTCGAGGAGACGGTGACGACGTTGCCATCCCGGACCTGTTGCAGGAAGGTCGGGTTGTAGGGGATGGACAGGTACCGCGCGGGCGGCTTCGCGAGCAGCCCGACCCCGACGCAGATGGCCACGACGGCCAACAGCGCCACGACCCAGAGCAGGGGAACCCCCTGGCCGTCGCGCGGCGGCGGCCCCTCGGGCTGCTCGTGCGGCAGCTGCTGGTCGCGGTCCGCGTCCATCGCTCACGCAGCGGTCGCCGTGATGTCGATCGTCGGGCTGGAGGTCCCGGTTCCCAACGGGATCGTGATCTCGGCGACGCCGTTGCGTGCCGTCGCCGTGATCCCGTCGACGTCGGCCTCGGCCGGTAGCGCGATCGACCGGCGAAACGCCCCGGTAGGCCGCTCACGCTGCAGGTAGCCCTCATGCTCGTCACCGTCCGGGAGGCGCGCGGGCTCGCCGGCCACCGTCAGCACGCGGTCCTGCACGGAGATGTGCAGGTTCCCGGGGTCGACCCCCGGCAGATCGGCGAGGATCGTCAGCACGTCGCCGCGGCGGCGGGCGTCGACCGCCACGCTCCAGGTCCCGTCGGGGCGGCGGGCACCGACACGACGTTCGAGGAAGCGGTCCATGCGGCCCAGCACGTCCGACAGGCGCGGGCGCGGGCGGCGGGACGGCTGCGGGTTCACGACACGACCTCCACGATCGGCGACGACGGACAGCTCGCACCGTAGGTGGGCGCCGTCGGCGAGGCATCCGGGCAGCGCGCGCATCGGCGTCCGTAGTCTGCCGCGCCACGTGTCGCGTGGGCCCGCACGCCGATCACGGTGGCGTCCCGATGGCGACGTGCCCCAGCGGTGAGACCGTGCCCGTCATGCCCATGCCCTCGAGACTGAGGAGCCCAGCGACGTGACGCACCTCGCCCACCCTCCGATCCTGATGCCGCTGCTCCACGTCCGCCCGACACGTGGCGGGGGCTGGATCGTCATCGACCCCGAGCTCGAGGAGCCCATCTCCGAGCACCCCGATGCGGCGTCCGCGCTGCGCGCGGCCAAACATCACAACGCCCGGCGCGGTGGCGGCGACGTCCTGGTCCACGACCTCTACGACCAGATCCACCAGTACCGGGCGCGGCCCGCGTCCGCCCCCTCCGAGGAGGAGCGATGAGCGCGATCACCTACCGCGGCTCGTACCTGACGCCGCCGTTCGAGCAGGCCACCGTCGCCGACGTCATGCACCGGGGCATCCTGTCCTGTGCGCCCGGCACGCCCGTGGCCGAGCTCGCCGAGCTGTTCGCCCTGCACCGGGTCCACTGCCTCCTCGTGGAGGGTGTCGAGCGCGACGGGGCCGGCACGGAGCGACTGGTCTTCCGCATCCTCGACGACCTCGACCTCGTCCGCGCGCTCGCCGCCGACGGACGGCGCGACCGCTGCGCCGCCGACGTGGCGACCAGCACGGCGATCGTGCTGTCGGCCTCCGACGGCCTCGTCGACGTCGCGCGGCTGATGCTCGAGCACGGGGTGACCCACGCGGTCGTCGCCTCCGAGCGCGACGAGCGCCCCGTCGGTGTCGTCTCCGCCCTCGATCTCGCCGGGGCGATGGCCTGGGGCGCCATCCCCGGCCGGGTCACCGCGGAGCGCCGGTGATGCAGGTCCTCGGTGTGGCTGTTCAGCTCGGGCCCGGTCGGCGATCGTCCGGAACCGCGGGAGGCGCCGGCGGACGTGCCCGAGCTCGTGGAGCTGACCGGCGCGGTCCGGCATCAGCTGTTCCGCGGGCGCGTTGACGCCGACCGGGTGGGACCGGTCGAGCGCGGGGTCGTGCGGCTGCTCGACGTGCCGACGGGCGACTTCCGGGACGGTGAGGCGATCGACGCCGTCGCCGCGGAGATCGCCGGGACCCTGTCGGCGCTGCTGCCCGCGGTGCGAGCCCCCGCCGGCTGACGATCCAGACGAGCGGGCACGAGGACCTCGACGTCCTGCGAACCGCACGACACCGGTCCGGCATCGGGAAGACCCGCGATCGGCGTGACATGCTTGCGCCATGCCCGACGACGAGATCTCGATCGTCCTGGCCGATGACCACGCGGTGGTCCGCAGCGGTCTGTGCCTCCTCCTCGACCACGAGCGCGACCTGCATGTCGTGGCCGAGGCGGGGACGACGGACGACGCCCTGCGGCTGACCAAGGCCCATCGTCCGAAGATCCTCGTGTTGGACCTCAACATGCCGGGCAGCGTCGATTCGAGCCTCGACATCCTGCCGGCCCTCGCGACCGACGCGCAGGACACGCGCATCGTCATCCTGACGATGCAGGAGGATCCGCAGTTCGCCCGCGGCGCACTGGCCGCCGGTGCCAATGCCTATGTCTTGAAGGAGGCCGCGGACGCCGAGCTCGTCGAGGCGGTCCGCCGTGCCGCGGCGGGCGAGGTGTATCTCAACCCGCGGCTCGGGGCTCGCCTGGCTGCGACACCGCCCGAGCCCGCCGGGCCCCCCGACGGCCTCACCGATCGCGAGGTCGAGATCCTGCGCCTGATCGCGCTGGGCCACACGAACGCCGAGATCGGTGCGCAGCTCTACCTGTCGGTCCGCACGGTCGAGTCCCACCGGGCCCACATCCAGCAGAAGCTCCGCCGGTCCGCGCGGGCGGAGCTCGTCCGCTACGCGCTGGACCACGGGTTGCTCACCGAGGAGTGAGCCGCCTCCCGGCCAGCGCGGCGAGCACCGCCTGCTCGGTCGGCAGCCGGTTGGCCGCCTGCTCCCACACCACCGACCGCGCGCCGTCGATGACCGCTGCCTCGACCTCCTGGCCGCGATGGGCCGGCAGGCAGTGCAGGAACACGGCATCGTCGCGGGCGCGGTCCATCAGCTGCGCGGTCACGCGGTAGGGCGCGAGATCGGCGAGCCGACGCTCGCGTTCCTCGTCCTGCCCCATGGACACCCAGACGTCGGTGTAGACCGCGTGCGCCCCGCGCACCGCTTCGGCCGGGTCGTCGAGCACAGCGACCCGGCCGCCGCGACGGGCGGCCTGGTGCTCGGCCCAGGTCATGACCGACGCGTGTGGCCAGTACCCGGCGGGCGCCGCCACCACGATCTCCATGCCCGCGAGCGCTCCCGCCTCCAGGAGCGAGTGTGCGACGTTGTTGCCGTCCCCGACGTAGGCGAGGCGCAAGCCGTCGAGCCGCCCGAACCGCTCATGCAGCGTGAGCAGGTCGGCCAGCGCCTGGCACGGGTGGTGCTCGTCGGTCAGCGCGTTGATGACCGGGACCGCCGAGTGGGCGGCGACCTCTTCGATCTCGGCCTGGGCGAAGGTCCGGATGACGATCGCCGCCGCGTAGGACGACAGCACGCGCGCGGTGTCGGCGATCGGCTCGCCCCGGCCGAGCTGGAGCTCGTCCGGGCGCAGCATCATCGGCGTCGCGCCGAGCCGGGCGCAGGCGGTCTCGAAGGACGTCCGCGTTCGCGTCGAGGGCTTGGCGAAGTAGCAGGCCACGCTCTCGCCGGCCAGGACGTCCCGATAGCCCCGGCGGTCCTGCTTCATGCGCGCGGCCTGGTCGAGGAGGGCGTGCAGCGCGGGCGCGTCGAGGTCGGCGATGCGCAGGAGGTGCGCGACGCCGGTCGTCGGCTCGATGATCGTCATCGGTCCTCCGGCAGGTCGTCGCGGTCGATCGGGCAGGACATGCAGCGCGGGCCGCCGCGACCGCGACCCAGCTCGGCGCCGGCGATCGTGATCACCTCGACGCCCTCGTGGCGCAGCCGGGTGTTCGTGTCCACGTTGCGCTCGTAGGCGACGACGACCCCCGGGGCGACGGCCAGGACGTTGTTGCCGTCATCCCACTGCTCGCGCGCCTGCTCGAAGCGGTCGCCGCCCGTGGCGACCACGCGCAACCGCGGCACGTCGAGCGCGCGGGCGATCGCGGCGAACAGCGAGCCGGCCTCCTCGATCGTGACCCTCCCGCCGGTGCCCGCGAACCGCCACGTCGGCAGCGCGCCGATGCCCGGGAAGGCGGTGCACATGTCCACGTCGACCATGGTCAGGACCGTGTCGAGGTGCATCTGCGACCGCTGCCGCGGCAGCTGGACGGCGAGGACCTGGCGCGCCGCACCGCACTCGAGCAACCGGTGCGCCAGGGCCTCGACGGAGCCGGGGCGCGTGCGCTCGCCCATCCCGATCAGCACCGCGCCGCGGCCGAGGACGAGCACGTCGCCGCCCTCGAGCGAGGCCGGCTCGCCGAGATGGTCGCTCCATACCTTGTGGGGCACGTCGGCGAAGGCCGGGTGGTCGCGGTAGATCGCGTCGAGGTGCAGGCTCTCGCGCCGGCGGGCGGGCTTGGCCATGTGGTTGATCGACACGCCGTCGTAGATCCAGCACGACGTGTCGCGCGTGAACAGGTGGTTGGGCAGCGGTGGCACGACGAAGCCCGTCGGGTCGACGCACTGCGCGAGCGACGCGACGACCGTGAACGGCAGCTCCTCGAAGGTGACGCCGCCGATGAGCGCGCCGGCGAGCTCGCGGCCGCCCAGCCCGACGAGCCACTCGTCGACGGCGCCGCGCAGCGACGGTCCGAGCTCGACCTCGGCCAGCGTGCGCGACACGATGCCGGGTCGCACGTCGGGGAGGTCGAGCGTCTCGGCGAGCAGATCGCCGAGCAGCAGGACCTCGATGCCGCGGTCGCGCAGCGTGTCGGCGAACGCGTCGTGCTCCTGGCGCGCACGCTTGACCCAGAGCACGTCGTCGAACAGCAGCTCGTCCTTGTTGGCCGGCGTCAGGCGCCGCAGCTCGAGATCCGGCCGGTGCACGATGACCCGGCGCAGGACGCCGACCTCGGAGCCGACGTGCAGGCGGGTGGTGGTGACGGGCACGCTCATGACGAGCTCCTCCGATGTCGACGGGACATGCAGCGATGATCGAGAGACCGCGGCCGCACGCCATCCGCGGTGCGCGGCAGGCCGGTTGCGGATCTCCCGCAGTCCGGCCACGGGCCGCCCGTCAGGCCAGCCAGCGCTCGACCAGCTGCACGACGCCGGCCACGGGGCGATCGGTCCGCAGGCCGAGGACGTCGGCCGCGGGGATCTCGTCCGGGGGCGTCCAGGCGGCGGCCAGCGTCCGGGCGAGGTCCGGATCGGCGTCCGACGTGCGCGCGGGGTCGCGCAGCCGGTCCCGTGCCCATCCGGCGACGACGAGGGGCGGCGCGGTGCACGTGATCCACGCGGTGGCCAGGTGCCCGAGGCCCCGGCGGAACGCCGCCCGCTCGGCGAGCTCGTGCATGGTCGCGTCCACGACGGCGATCTCGCCGCGGTGGGCGACCGCCGCCGCACGACGGCCCAGCTCGACGTACACCTCGGTCTTGGCGGCGAAGGTGTAGGCCTCGCCCGGGGCGCGCCGGTCGCCGGCGACGCCGAAGCGCTCGCGCCGCACGACGTCGGAGCTCAGGTGGACGCCGCCCGCCGCGCCCGCCAGCGCGGCGGCCAGCGTGCTCTTGCCCGTGGCCGGCGGCCCGCAGATCACCAGCACCTGCGCGCGGCGCGCGCGCCAGAGCAGGCGCCGGGCGAGGGCGAGTCGCCTCGCCACCCGGCCCGGGTCGCGTCGGCCGGCGCGCGCGCCGAGCCAGGCCGTCTTTGCGACGACCGTCGCCCGGTACGCCGCCCAGCAGGCGAGCAGGCCGTCGCTGCCGGCGTCGCCGTCGGCCGCGCGGTAGGCGGTCAGGACCGCCGTCGCGGCGGCGCGCTCGCCGCGGGCCTCGAGATCCATCAGTAGGAACGCGAGGTCGGAGGCGACGTCGTCGATGCGCAGCGCCGCGTCGAACTCGAGCCGGTCGACGACCAGCAGCCCGGCCGCCTCGATGACCACGTGGTCGGCCCGCAGGTCCCCGTGGCCGTCACGCCAGCGACCGCGGGCCGCGCGCGACTCGAGCTCGGCGGCGTAGCGGCCGACCGCGGCCGGCAGCCCGTCGGTCACCGCCGCGAGCACCTCGGCGTGGTGCGCCCCAAGTCGCAGCGCCAGCAGCTCCTCGAGGTTGCGGTCGACGCGGGCCAGCGCGTCGGCGGCCCCACCGCCCGGCGCGACCGCGGCGTCGCGGTGAAACGCGGCGAGGCGGCGCCCGACGCGGTCGAGCATCGGCCCGTCGATCCGGCCGGCGGCCAGGCGCGCGGCGAGCGTGTCGCCCTCGGCGAAGCGCCGCATCTCCACGACGTGGTCGACGGCGCGGCGGGAGGGCACGGTCGCCGAGCCGCCGAGGGCGATGCGGCCGCCGTCCTCGACGAGGGGTCGCACGCCGAGGTACACGCCGGGTGCCAGGTCGCGGTTGAGATCCACCTCGGCCTGGGCCGCGGCCCGGCGCGCCTCGGGGTCGGTGTAGTCGACGAACGCAAAGCGGACGGGCTTGCGGATCTTGTAGGCCTTGTCGGCGGTGAGGTACACGACCGCGGTGTGGGTCTCGATCCGGTCGATCGTGCCCGGCGGGCCGGCCCAGGCGTCGGTTTCTGCCGCCACGGACATCACGTCCGACCGTAGGCCCCGTTTCGCGCTCGCGCATCCGCGCGGCGTCGCGCGAGATGTGGCCCTTTTCCGCAACCGGCATGTGGAGAAGTACGGTGTCCGTGCTCGAAGACCGGACGTACCGTCGGCGTCCTGATGCCTCCGACGCTGACGCCCCGCGCACCCCACACGATCTCCGAGGACCTGCGCCGCGACCGCCTCCAGCACCGCGAGCGCCGGCTCACCCGCGTGGTCGCCGCGCTGGAGGACCGCGTCCGGCAGCACCGCGAGGGACCGCCGAGGCCGCTGCGTCAGGCGGCCGCCGACTTCAGCCGCGAGCTGCATCACGTGCAGGCCCAGTTGCGCCGCCTGGCCCATCCGCGCTGAGGCCGGGAGGTGGCACGAGGATCGGGCACGCGTCGCGGCGCGGCAGTCCCGAGTTGACGCTGCCCTGCAGTGTCAGCGGTCGACATCGGTGTCAGCAGTCGAGATCGCCGAGTGTTGCGTACTTCCCGCGGATGCTGAGCGCGGCCAAGCGCGGTTGGGACGCCGCGCGCCGGTCTCTAGCGTGCAGCACACAGTGTCCCCGACGGCGACGAGATGATGGACTGATGCAAGCCTGGCGCTTCGACGAAGACGGCTCGTTCACGCTCACGACGGTCGACGAGCCGCTCCCCGGCCCCCACGAGTTCCTCCTGGACGTCAAGGCGGCCGGCGTGTGCCACAGCGACGTGGGCATCATCGACGGCCCCGGGCGGGCCTGGATCGCCAGGACGCCGATCACCCTCGGCCACGAGGTCGCCGGCGTCGTGGCCGCGGTCGGTCCCGATCCGCAGAGCGACATCGCGGTGGGCGAGCGGGTCGCGTTGCTGGGCACCGGGCTCGACAACGCCGCGGGGATCTCACGGGACGGCGGCTACGCCTATCTGACGCCCGCGCTCGAGGAGATCTCCTTCGAGCAGATCGGCGACGGCATCGAGCGCCTCCGCCGCGGCGACGTCCAAGGCCGCCTCGTCGCGCGCGTGGCGGGATCGACGTCCCCGACGCGGCAGGGTCAGCCACCCGTGTGATGCGCCACGGGGAAGCCGAGGACGCGTCTCGGCTCGGCAGCTGCCCGGGCGATCCGGCGGGATGAGACGGAGGCCGATCCGATGAGGCCGGCCAGGGTCCTCGGCGTCGCATGAACCTGATCGCCTTTCTCGGCTGCATCGGGCTTTCGCGGCCGCTCGCCTCAACCAAGGCGCGCACGGCGCGCCCTCCCGGATCACGTGCAGCACGTCGGGCAGGTCCAGATGCTCGTCCAGATGGCCGGGACCGTCGGACGTTCGGCAGCCAGCGCTTCGACGACGGAACGCTGCAGGTCGGTTCGCTGGTGGCGTTCATGGACCACCTGCTGCAGATCCTCATGTCGGTGATGATCGCCACCTTCATGCTGGTGATGGTCCCCCGCGCGTCGACGTCCGCGACCTCGACCCGGAGCTCCTGCGGTCGACCATCGGGCACTCGCGACCGCACAGGCGCGCGAGTGCGTCGAGGCGATGTCCGTCCCCGGCGTTCAGGAGACGGCGCCGCGGCAGTACGCCGTGGCGAGCAGGTCGTAGATCTGCTGGGTCTTGGCCGGTGTGAGCAGGGTCTCGTCGGCGTTGACGAGCAGGATGGCCTGCCTCGTGCCGTCGGGGCTGGAGATCGCGAGCTGGTAGTAGCCGGGGAAGGCGCCGCCGTGACCCCATGCTCGGTCGCACGACTTGGTGATGGACCTGGTGGCGCTCTGCCACGGGTCGACGAAGCCGCCGGTGTCCATGAGGCCGAGGCCGTAGGCGCCCCCAGCCTCGCTGGTGTCCTCCATCGCGGCGACCTGGGCGCGAGGGAGCAGCTTGCCGGAGAACAGACCGCGCAGGAAGTCGGCTTCATCGAGCGCCGTGGCCTGGATGCCCCCTGCGGCCCACGCGGCAGCGGGTGTCATTCGCGCGGTATCGACCAGGCGCGCGCCGGCGGTCCCGTTGCCGTAGCTGCCCAGGCCGGCCGGACCGATCGGGGCGTAGCCGTGGATGTCGGGAGAGCGGGCGGCCGTGGTCGGCGCGGCGGTGTGGACGAGCGCCAGCGGTTTGAAGATGTAGCGGTCGAGCTGGTGTGTGTAGGACTCGCCGTCGATGCTCTCGGCCAGTAGCGCGAGGACCACGTAGTTGGTGTTGCTGTATTCGAACTGCGACCCGGGGGTGAAGTGCAGGTTTTTGTGGGCGACGAAGGCGATCATCTGCGCCGGGGTCCACGTGTGCCTGAGATCGCCGCGCTCGTAGGGGGCGAGGAAGGGCTGCTGGTCGGCGAAGTCGGGCAGGCCGCTGGTGTGATTGAGCAGCTGGCGGACGGTGATGGCGCGGCCGTAGCGGAGCAGACCGGGGAGGTAGGTCTCGACGGTGGCGTCGAGCGCGAGATCCCCACGGGCGACCAGGCGCATCACGAGGACGGCGGTGTAGGTCTTGGTCGTGCTGCCGATCCGGAAGGTGTCGTCCGCGGCCAGGGGCTTCTTGGTGGCCTCGTCCGCCACCCCGGCGGTGAGGACCGTGCTGCGGTTGTCTCGGCGGACGAACAGCAGTGCGCCGGGGACAGGACCGGCGACGATCGCCTGCAGGCGACTCCGAAGCTCCTTGGCCGGGACGGGTCGCTCGTGCCCCCCGGAGAAGACGGCCACGCCGAGGAGGATCCCCGCGCCGATCGCCACCACAACGGCCAGCATCCAGGCGGCGCGTCTGCGCGGTGTGAACGATGACGGCGCTCGTGCAGGCATGGCAGGCAGCTCTCGGTCACGCCTGGGCCTGCACGCGGATGTACCTCACGTAGATCTCGCCCGGGCCGAATCGGACGCGGAGCTTGGTTCGCCCCGCCTTCGACGGTGCGCCGAGCCAGCTGACCGTGCGGCCAACCCGCCCGCAGCGATGCGTAACGATCACGGCCATGGCGCCACCGACGTTCGCAGGCCAGCCTCTCCAGGCCATCCGTGGAGTTCCGCGACGGCGCTGCGGAGAAGGCACGACCTGCGTCGGAGCCTGTCGCCCGAAGCTCGGCCAGCGTCTCCACCGCGCCGACGCCGCCGCCGACCACGACGACGTTCAGGACGGGGGTGCAGGTCATGCCCACAGACTCGCCGCTGCGCTCCCGCTGACGACCTCAGCAAGCCGCGAACCCGTGCGGGACGTCCGCAGGTGCGGCCAACTACGCACGCGCTCTGTGGCGCTCCTCGGTCGTACGCCGCCCCGGCCCGGACGACGATGATCGACATGAAGCTCATCGACGAATCCCCGGGCGGCTTCCTCGCCGCCGCGTGCGTGTTCGTCTACGCGACGGTGCTGACCGAGACGTGGATGATCACGACCACGAGCATCGCCGCGATGGTGGGGACCTTCCTCCTGATCATCGTCCTGGCCTGCGTCCTGACCCGCACCGTCCTGGCGCTGATGGGCCCCGAGGACCATCCCGACGCCCCCGCGCCGCCCGCGCCTGCCAAGGACGCGGCGCCCGCGCGGGCCGCCACACCGGCACGCCCCCCTGTGCCGGTGCGCCCGCACGCGGCTCACTGAGCCGCGTGCGTCAACGGACCGGGCCGCCCTCGTCCCCTGCGGGGGCGGCCCGTCCTGCCCCTCTCGTCGCATGAGCGCCGCGTCACCCGCCACCCGCCTCGAGCCCGCCCTCCTGCGCGACGGCGCGGCGATCGACGTGCGCCGGGCGAGCGGCGAGGACCT
>Ga0157379_10002925_pt1 | contig 14413 bp, 11 predicted proteins | sample S25metaG_FD_121802 | JGI IMG/M metagenome (GOLD analysis project Ga0157379, IMG submission 121802) | Switchgrass rhizosphere microbial communities from Kellogg Biological Station, Michigan, USA - S2-5 metaG | ecosystem: Host-associated > Plants > Roots > Rhizosphere > Soil | place: USA... | reverse complement strand
GGCATGCGCTGCAGCGGCGACAAGTCCGGCGTCGGGTGCGATGCCGGGATTGGTGTTGATTTCCAGCACGAATGGCTCTCCGGCTTCCGAGACGCGAAAGTCGACTCGGGCGTAGCCCGCAAGATCGAATATCTTCCAGCATTTCTCACACGCGTGTCTTAGTTTTTGCGCGAGCGAGGGCTCCTTGCTCTCGACGCCGAAGTGTCGCACGGTTTGCATGGCCTCAAGCGATCCATCGCTCCACTTGGCGGTATAGCCGACGATCCGCGGCCGACCTGCCGGCCACGATTCGAACACCATTTCCGCCATCGGGAGCACCGTCACGCCGCGCGGTTCTTGCAAGAGGGAGATATTGAATTCTCGGCCGTCGATGAATTCCTCAGCAAACCAGCGTCCACCATGTTTCAAGTAACTGTCTGCGGCTCGGATCTTTGCGGCCTCCGCGCCACGGACTACGCAATTGTCGTCCAAGCCAAACGAAGCGTCCTCAAGTGCCGACTTCACGATATAGGTCGTATCCCTCAGTCCGCGCCATGCTTCGGGTTCGCTCCAGTCCGGAGTGGCAATTCCCGCGTCGCGCAATCTGCGTTTGGTCAGCGGCTTGTCGTTCGTCGTGGCCATCGCGACGGCATCTGAGCCGGTGAATGCCGCGCCACAGTCGTCGAGCAGGCGTGGTGCAATCGGCGCATGCTGGCCGAGACCGCCGATTCCCTCGACGAGATTGAAAACGACATCCGCATTCGCGTCGTGCAAGAGTTTTTCGAGACTGTCGTGATCGGCGATGAAGGCGGAAAGCGTTACTGAGTGTCCCAACCTCTTGAGAGCCTCACCGACGGCTTGGGCGGCGATCAGCGTATCGAGCTCATCTGGCGGAGGATTGGCGCCGACATCGGAGTGCAAAACCAGGACGTGCATGTCAGCGCACCCATTGGGCGGCGAGTGCGGGATAGCGCTTCATGAATGAGTCCATGATCTTTCCGATCAACTGGCTGTAGGAGAGGCCCTCCCGCTCGGCGATGAACCACATGTCGGAATATCCAGGACGCAGTCCGGCCAAAGGGTTCACTTCAATGAAATTCGGTGCTCCATTGGCATCGCAACGGATGTCGACCCGGCCGCCGTCGCGACACCGCAGACAACGCCACGCGGCCAACGCAACCTCGCCTGCCGCCCGTGCGTCCGGCGCAGGCGCGCCGACGATGTCGACTTTGTCTTCCCATAGCTCCTTGTTCTCCAAGCCGTAGCTGTCGCCGATATAGTTGGCCTTCTTGCGGATTTCGCTGACTCCCAGAACAGCGGCGTCCATACCCGTGCCCGTGATACCGACAGTGAATTCACGTCCGGGCAGGAAGCGTTCGACCAATACGGGCTGGGAGAATTTCTTCAAAAGTTGAGCAGCACAGCGCGACAGGGCTTCGACATTGTCGACCCTAGAGTCGGCATCGATGCCCTTGCCGGAACCTTCCGCGACCGGCTTGAGGAAGAGCGGATAGGCAAGCTTGAGGTTCGAGACGTCCGCCATCTGCTCGACGACGGCAAAGTCCGGCGTCGGAATGCCATTGGCGCGGACGATCTGCTTGCACATCGCCTTGTCGAGAGTCAGCGCCATCGTTAGCGGATCGGAAAAAACATATGGCACGTCATACGCCTCGAGCAGCGCCGGCACTTGCGCCTCCCGAGAGACACCTCGCAGTCCTTCACAAAAGTTGAATACTCCGTCCCAGCGTTCGCCAGCGGCCAGTCGCTCGCTCAGTTTCTTAACATTGCCAATTTGGTCCGGCACGAAGCCAAGCTCGCTCAGGGCTTCGCAGAGCGCCGCAATCGTGATCTCGCTGTCGAACTCGGCGGTCTCTTCCTTGCTGTATCCCATGGCAAGGTAGTCCGAGCGGAGGTCATAGGTGACCCCGATGCGCATAGCGACAATTCCTCCGCTTACTCGGCGGCCAAACGGTTGCTTTTCCCACTGCCGAGCGTGCCGCCGGGATCGGGATAGCGATAAACGGCTCCCTCAAAGTTGCGCAACAACAGGTCGTTGCCGTCACGACCAACGATGAAATCGGGTGCGATCTGGACTTTGCCGCCGCCGCCTGGCGCATCAACCGCGAATATCGGTGTTGCGTAGCCGGTCGTGTGTCCGCGGAGACCTTGAATGATTTCCAGGCCCTTTTCGACCGTCGTGCGAAAATGCGCCGAGCCGCGGATCGGATCGCATTGGTACAAATAGTATGGCCGTACCCGTCGCTTCAGCAGTCCCTGCATCAAGGGCATGATCACGGCGATATCGTCGTTTATACCCTTCAACAGCACAGTTTGGCTGCCGAGCGGAATACCGGCGTCGGCAAGACGGGCGGTCGCTTCGCTCACTTCGGGCGTGAGTTCGCTCGGATGCGTGAAATGAATGCTCATCCAGAGCGGGTGATGCTTCGCGAGGATGTTCACGAGGCTTTTGGTGATGCGCTGGGGCAGCACGACTGGCACCTTCGTGCCGATGCGCAAGAATTCGAGATGCTTGATGGCGCGCAGGCGTCCCAGCAGCCAATCGAGTTTTTCGTCGCCGAGCGTCAGTGGATCGCCCCCTGACAAGAGGACGTCCCGTACCTCCGTATGCTGCTCGAGATAGGTGAGCGCCTGCTCCCACTGGCGGGTCGAAAATTGGTATTCCCCGCCGGGGTTACCGACCACGCGCGCACGCGTGCAATAGCGGCAATAGGTGGAGCACGTACCCGTCGTGAGAAACAGCACCCGATCCGGGTAGCGGTGGACAATCCCGGGTGCCGCAGTGTCATGGTCTTCGGCAAGCGGATCGTCAGCCTCGCCTGGCCCGCGCAGATATTCATCGCCGGTCATGATGTGCGTACGACGCAGCGGCTCTCGTGCGTCTTTCAAATCCATGAGGCTTGCATAGTAAGGCGTTATGCCCACGGGCAGGGAGCCCGTGTGCTTCTTCACCGCCTGATATTCATCATCGCAAAGATGAAAGATGCGTGCCAGGTCGTCGAGTGTGCGGATGCGGGCTCGCATCTGCCAGCGCCAGTCGTTCCATTCGGCCGTCGACGTTCCTGGAAAAAATCTTTTGTAGAAGCTCTTGGTCTGTGGATTGACCGGGAAACGCAGGGCTGACTTTTTGGCTGGTGCCGCCGCTGCGGCTGCCTCTGTCGCTTCCTGTAGTCGGGGGCGGGAGTCCCGCTTTGTGCGCACCGACCGAAGCGGAGGCTTGGCTTCGCGCCCCCGCGCTATCTGGAGACCCATCGTCCTATGAGACGCTCCGAAGTTGCCGCCCTCGCGAAAGCCCCAACGACTCCCCATCAACGGGTGCAACAACCCGGCGATATTTAGTGCCTTATCGAAGGTCGTCAAGTAAATCTGAGTGCACGTCTCTCGCCGCGCACGCCTCGACCACATCTCCATGGGGAGGTTGAGTGGTCGCGCTCATGGTGATGACCAGCATGCGTGCGCGCGCAAACCTTGGACGCATCGCGAGCGTTTGGGCCTTATTCCATGGGCTAAAAATCTGCTACTGCCGGTCGAACCAAAGTGAACTTCGCTCTCACGCTGACGCGAAAGCCGATCGTCTCACCGTTGCTGTTGCATCGAGGGCACGCTCGGGCAGAACCGATCAGGGTCGAGGTCTTTCAAATTTGAACGACTTACTCGGCCGGCGGCTCGGTAATGTCGTGGGTCGCGTTCACGCGGTAAACGGTGATGTGTACCCGCTTGCCCCGTGAATAATTGAAGCCGGACAGTTCCCCTACCTTGCGCGCGTCGGTCTCTAGGTCGGACAGGTGGGCAAGGAAGGCCGACTGTTCGCTGTCCTCGACCAAGGCGAGGCCCCCTTGGTTCGCTCCGGCTTCCGCGGCGCCGGGCCCGTTGGTGAGGCGTACGTCCTTTCCCAGAAAGAAGACCAGACTTGGTTCTGCGTACCCCGCGAGCGCCGGCGGCGGGTCGCCAGCACGGGCATTCCTTGTCACCAGCTCCGCTGCCCGTGGACTGATCCAAAGCTTATCCATCCGCTGTGCCGCGCCGAGCGACATGGCGGGGTAGATGATAAGTGCCGACAACATCGCCAGTACGGCCGCGATCACCGGCACGCGGCGAAACTGCGCCACGGCCGCAGCCAGGCCCGATACGCCCGCGGCAAGAGCCGCTCCGACCAGCCACCAAGTTGGGCCCGACCCGTACGAGTGTGAAAACTCCACCGGCGCGACGACCAGGGCGATCAGGCCGACGAGAAATTGCGCGAGCGCCACATAGATCAGCGCAGTCTGCCAACGCGGCGGGGTGACCTCTCGAGGCCCGGCCGTCCAAATCGCGGCGATGATCGCCAGAGCGGGATAGATGGGGAGCACATAGTGGGGAAGTTTCGTGGGGACGAGTTCGAACATCACCCAGGAGACGCCGGCCCAAACGAGGAGGAAGCGTATCGCGGGCTCCGTCCGACGCCGGATGGCCCCGCCCAATCCCGGCGCTAGAAACAAGATTGCGGGCCAGAAGCTGAGCGTCACGAGCGCGAGATAGTAGCCAGGCCATGCGCCGTGCGTTTCTTGCCCACCCGCCAATTTGGCTGCGAAATCCTGACCGAGCGACTGCTGGAAAAATTCGCCGTGACTTGCGAGCGATATCGCGATCGCCCAGGGCGCGACCAAGGCCAGCGCAAGCGGTACGCCCCATTGTGGCTTCAGAAGAGAAAGCCAGCGCCAGTCGCGATCCCACACCACGAGCCCAATGATGGTGGCGAGGGCGACAGCGGGGACTACAGGCCCTTTCACGAGAATGCCAGCGGCGAGAGCCACCCAGCCGGTCAGAACAAGATGGGTCGAGGGCGTGCGTCTTTGTGGGTCGCGTCCCGCAATGTAGGCGCGCAAAAGAATGCCCATCACACCCATGGCGCACGCGAGTTGCACGGCGTCGGTGGTCGCTATTACCGATTCCGCGCTGAGCAACAGAGTTGTTCCCAGCAGCGCAGCCGCCAGCCATGCCTGCTCCGCGCTCGCGAAACCGCGCACGCACCAGAAGGTGAGGAGTACGGAAAGCAGTCCACCCAATAGAGAGGGCAGCCGATAGGTCCAGATGTGGCTGCGATCGCCCATCCCGGCGATCGCTGTCGACGCCGCTTGCAGCCAATAAATGCCGATCGGCTTCTTGTAACGCGCAACATGACCAAAGCGGATATCGATAAAGTTGCCGCTGGCGAGCATTTGGCTCGACGATTGGGCGAATCGGCTTTCATCGCGATCCAGCGGTGGCAGGCTCAAAAGAGCCGGAGACCAAAGCAGCAAGAACAGCAGACCAAGGGTCGCCGCGGGTCGACGTGCCAGCCACGTCAAGATGCGCGATGGCCATACCGGCGCAGGCTGGGCCTCGCTCATTCGTGCATCCCGCTTGGACGCGAGTGGTCAGGCTCGGTGGGTTGAAACGCCAAAGGGGGAAATCCTGGAACGAGTCTGTTTCTTGGCCGCGCAGGACTGTATAAGGCGCGCGGCCGGCATTCGCACATGCACAAAGTGTCGGTGTCCGGTGACCGGACGACGGGCACTCTATTTCACGATGGGATCGAACGGAACCTCAGCATGGCGAAAGGGATATCCGTGGTGGTCCCGGTCAAGGATGAAGCCGAAAATGTCGTTCCGCTCGCGCGCGAGATTGCAGCCGCAACCGCCAGCGAGCCGTCGGTCGAAATCATTTTTATCGACGATGGCTCATCGGACGGGACAGCCGACGTGCTCAAGGCCCTGAAAGCGGAAATACCTGCACTTCGCGTCATCCGGCACGCCAAGAATTTGGGCCAGAGCCGGGGACTTCGGACCGGTGTTCAAGCGGCGCGATCGGACATTGTCGTGACGCTTGACGGCGATGGCCAGAACGACCCAGCAGACATTTCCAAGCTGCTAGCGGCGTTGCGCGGCAGTTCGGACGGTTCGAACATCAGCCTAGTTTCGGGCATTCGCGCAAAAAGAAAGGACAGTTTTAGCCGCCGTTTGGCATCGCGCTTTGGCAACGCGATTCGCGCGCGTCTGCTCAACGACGGTGCTATGGACACTGGATGTGGCTTGAAAGCGTTTCGACGCGAGGCGTTTCTATCACTCCCATACTTTGATCACATGCACAGGTTCATCATCGCGCTGATGCTGCGCGAAGGCCACGGCGTACGTTATGTGGAAGTCAACCACCGCGAACGCAGACACGGCAGTTCAAAATACACCAACGTCGGCAGGCTACTGGTGAGCATCAACGATCTTCTCGGCGTACGATGGCTGCAACGTCGTTTCCGCGGCAAGACCGAAGCTAGAGAACTGTAATGGGATTTCTGCAGCACCTTTACCTGCTGGCGTCGCGAAACCAATCCGATACGATCTGGATCGGAATCGGCTTCCTCGGCCAGGCGGTCTTCGGCATTCGCTTCCTAATCCAATGGTTGCGCAGCGAACAAGTCGGACACAGCGTGGTGCCGATTGCGTTTTGGTATTGCAGCCTCGTGGGTGGACTCGTCAGCTTCAGCTATGCGCTGCATCTGCAGGCTTGGCCGCTGTTGATCGGACAAGGTATGCCGATACCGATCTATGTGCGAAATCTGTACATGATCTATCGCGACCGCCGGCAGAATCGCGGCGTCCCAAGGCATAACTCGGTCCATTAGGCGTGCTACGAAGCCCACCGAGATCTGCCGCCAACGCTTCGCGCCCGCCATTTCTATTCGGTGAGTATGATACAACGGCGTAAGGCCCGCGCCGCGGCCCGAGGGAGGGATTTCGATGATTCGCGTATTTCCGCTGCTTCTGCTGCCCGTCATTCTCTACAACCTCATCGCGTTCGGTGGCGGCGCCATCCTGCACAACGATGTTCAGGACATGCTCAGCTTCAATCATGCGCTCACCATTACGATGTTCTCCGGAGACCCCTGGAAATTCAGCTTCGGCGACTTCCTAATTCTATTAGCGCTTCTTCTTCTCTTCGTCGAAATCGTCAAGGCGACGCGCACGACGAGGCACGAAATCATCAATCACGGCCTTTCGTTGCTCACATTCATCGTGGCATTGATTGAGTTCATCGCGGTCAAAGGCTTTGCGACGACTCCGTTTTTCTTCATAACGATGATGGCGTTGTTCGATGTCGTGGCGGGCTACACAATTTCGATTGTCGCGGCCGAACACGATTTGAAGCTCGGAAGGGCCGGAACAGAGTAGCAGCCGAGAAGCCGGTGCAGGCCGCCCCATTCTACTCAACGGTTTGCTTTTGCGGTCTAGCCGCGATATCCCCGCGCTGTCCTTCGATGCCCGGCTTCGGAGGCTCCCGGACAGGTGGCCGAGTGGTTTAAGGCGCACGCCTGGAAAGTGTGTAACGGTTGATAGCCGTTCGAGGGTTCGAATCCCTCCCTGTCCGCCAATATGACGCGTTAAGAATTTGACATTACTGCATCGTCTGGGCCGAATTTATCCCCCAGCTGCCAAATAAAGGACTTGGTTTAACTCGACCTCTCGCCGCTGCCGGTCTCAAGTGTCAAAAGCTGAGCATTGCGTGGACGGTGACCTCACCGCTGACGCATGAATTTTTTGGTGATGAAGGGGCCAGGCGCTGGTGTGACGACGGTTTGGTGCAAGGCTGATTTCGTGCGGTAAAACAAATCGGATGTCCCAATGCCCGCCCATTTTGATAGCGCCCGCGATACTTGCCAGTGGTCGATGCTATCGCGCTTGACAAAGTGATGCATGATCGCTCGCGTGACTCGCTGCGATAGCCAGCCCTGGCGCGCTACATGGCCCATGTGCACTGTCAGCCTGGTCGTTAGAGGCAGTCTGCGAGCTAACGACTTTCGTTCCAATCGTGCTGGCCGCTGTATTCACCGGGCCTTGAACCAGGGAAATCACGCCGACGGCCAAGACGATGACTGCGGCGGCAAGCCCGACCCATTCAAGCGTTACCAGACCCCCATCATCATTCCAAAAGGCGACAAATGTGGCAACGCCACGCGTTCGCATTGAAGGGCCCATGACAATTCTCACTTGGAGAAACGGCGCGCAGCGGGATCGGGCTGAGCGACTGTCGACGACAGCGCAGATGAAAACATCGTCGGCTTGCGATTTCGTTAATGCGTGGTGCGCTGTCGAAAGAGCGCTGCGTCGCCCAGTAGTTAGTGGCTAGACGCAATGGACAAATGGCGGCGCGACACGGCCCACGTCCGCTTTCCGCCCGTTCAGGAGCCGATTCAGATGGGAATGGTCTAGCGCGCCCCTAGGAGTGTTTCGCGCGATAGGTCTTTTTTGCCGCCGAACAAGTTCACGAGAGCGTTGGCTAAGCGGGTCGGCTCGTCAATTCCTCGAAAGGTACGTCACGTGCATTATGCGACGCATGCTCGACCGCAAATGCATTCCAACCGTGACCGACACGTAAACAGCACTGGCGTAAATGTGGTAGATCAAGTGCAGCACGATTCCGCAGAGCATTGACGAAATCCCACCACGCCGCAGCAGGAGGCGAAACAAGCCAAAATTTAGATAGATATAGCTCGTTGCAAATATGGCGAGTGCAACTGCGCACCAATTCGAAAGGAAACAGCCTGCGGCAGCGCTTACGGTGAGATAGGCGAGGACCGCCGACAAACGCTCGCGTGCCGAGCCATTGAGATGTCCCGCGATTCCGTCACCGCTTGCAACATGCTTGGCCCACGGTATTGCGCGGCGAAAGACGTCGGTCCGCCAGAGCAGTAGAACGCTCCAGTCCTTGCAATGTGTGCCGAGCGCTTCAGGAACGAGTCGGATTCTGCCACCGGCGCGCAGGAGCCTCGTGCCGAGATCGATATCCTCAACCCCCGCCCTCTCGTCGAACCCACCAATGGACCAGAAAGCACGAGCACGGACTGCTCCGAGACCGGTCCAGAATGTACCCGCCTCGCGCTCGCCGTTCTGATGGACCCAGTGGTGTCGCAGATTTGCGTAGAGTGCCGCGCGACGCGTGATACGTGGATTTTGATCGTAGGAACCGAATGCGGCCAATATTCGCCGGTCGCCTGCGAGCTCCGCCAAGAGAATCTGAAACGCGTCCCTGGCGACGAGCACGTCGGCATCCACAAACACCAAGATCTCGCACCCAGTCTGCCTTGCGGCGGCATTTCGGCCCTTGGCCGGACCAACCGGTGGACCGGAATGCGATATTACCTTTACCGTCGGCAGACTTGCGATTTGCTCGATGCCGTTGGTTAGTCCGTCATGAAAGACGATGACTTCATGCGGCTTTCGAGTCGCGCCGAGGATGGCTTGGATGCAATCCGACAGAGTGTCCGTAGCGTTATAGGCGGGCACGATGACCGCAAAATCCGCCCTCTCTGAAGCCTCAAATTTCGTCATCAGCTTTGCAATCGGACGACGCGCGGGCCTGGCCTATGGAAGGTGATCAGCTTCACTCTGACTTGTCCGCGACTTGGAGAGTGTAATGATGGGAGCCGGCGACAACCCAGACGGCGCCGCCGAAGAAGGCCATGACAAGCCGGAGAATTCCGAATGCGACGGACATGCTGAGCGCGGCGGCTGCCCCGACGCCGGCCCATCCCAGAAAGTAGATCACGCTGATCTCGCGCACGCCCCAGCTACCGATCGTGACGGGTATCATAGCGACGAGGAGGGAAATCGGGATGAGCGCGTAAAGTGGCCAAAAGCCGACCCACGTATGAAAGGCCCAGGCGAGTGCGGCGAATGTCGAAAGTCGCAACACGTGCGTCGCTGTTGCGAGGAACAAACTTGTGGCGGCGTGACGCTTGCTGGTCACAGCCCGCCTCAAATCCTTCGAAATGTCGGCCAGCTTTTCTGCGATTGTGACGCGTCTGAGAATGGAAAAATTTCTTCGTATCGGATCGAGCAGGAGAATGGCGAAGAGCGCTGTCAATCCAGCCAAAAACGTGCAGCACAACAGAATCTGATCACGCAGCGTCAAATTCAGTGCGAACGCGATCGGCAATCCGGTCGCAATGACCGCGAGCAGCGACACGAACGCCATTAGCCGCGTGGTGACGACGGCGCGAACGGCAATCTCGGTCGAGATACCCAAACGGCGCATTTGGGCGGCGCGATAGACATCGACGCCCAGCGACGAGGGGCCGAAGACGCCAAAAAAGGAGCCGGAAAAACTGTAGGCGAGAGCCGCTTTAAACGTTATGCGATGGCCGAGCGAGGCCAATACGCTCTGCCACTGCGCCGCATCCGTGACATTCATAGCAAGGGACAGCAGTAAGGCCAGCCACAAAGGCAACGCATCCGCTTTCGCGATCGTCTGGCTTACGGTTCCAATGTCGACACGGCTGAGAACGATCGCAAAAAGGACGATCGAAACGACCAGTTTGAGAACAAATTTCGGCCTGAACTGCATTTACTCTGTTCGTACTCGCCGCTTTCTGCCGATCGTAGCCCGCCTATATGTTGCGAGCCAGTGACCAGCCCCTCGCCAACGCGCTCATCGTGCGGCATGGTTAAAGGCTAAAGGTCCGACGCTGCATGGTCCGAGGAGGGACGAGTGCAAAGCGAGGCAGCACGGGGCAGATCGAGCGGAGATGCGCGCGTCCTGATGCTTGCCATCGACGCGATGAGCCTTCCGTTCACCCGCGCGCACCTTGATCAGCTTCCGACGCTGAAAGCATTGGTGGAGGGCGGCACTCTGGTCGAGCCAGAGTCGACGGGAAAATATTTCAGCGCCAGCAGCTGGCCGACTTTCGCATCTACCAAGAGCATCGGAGAGCACGGTCAATATTTCCCATTTCAGTGGGATGCCGCGCACCTCAAGCAACGGCGGCTATTTGACTCTGCGTGGCGCAACGAATTTGTCTTTGAACCCTTCTGGTATGAATTCGCGCGTGCGGGGATCAGTTCGACGGTCTTGGACATTGGATTTGTGCAGAACGACCGCGCGGCACCCTGCCGGCAAGTTACGAACTGGTCGTACCAAGAAACAGCTTACGCCGACGCGTCCGATCCCCGTTTGCTTGCAGAGATTCGACGTCGGTTTGGTCGTCGCCCGATCGGACGGGAAATCCCGGTGCCAAAAAGCAGGGCTCTTTGTCTCAAGATTCGCGATCACATGATCAGAGCGATCGAACGCAAGGCCGATGCAATACTTTGGCTGATGCAGCGAGACGAGTGGCGGTTCTTTCTGGCCGGCTTTTATGAACTGCATCGCGCCGGACACAACCTTTGGCCCATTAGCGAAAGCTTCGCGTCGCAGTCGGATGCGGACTCCCTGCTTCAAGTCTATCAGGCGCTGGACCGCCAAATTCAGCGAATCTTCGATTATGCGCGGGACGAACACACGACCGTCATGGTGTTTGCCCTGCATGGAATGGCCGCGAATATGGCGCAGGATCATTTTCTGCCGAAGGTGATGGCGAAGCTCAACGAGCGCTATCTCGCTGAACGCGGATTTGGTCCCGGCCGCACGGGACATGAAAGCCTCATGTCGCGGCTGCGAAAATATGTCCCCTACAATTTGCAATATTTGACGGCCGATATTCTCGGAGAACGCGTGCAGGACTGGGTTGTCAATCGCGCCGTCATCGGCGGCCATGACTGGTCGCGCACACCGGCCTTCCATGTTTCGTCCGGCGGAGAAGGCTATCTGCGCTTGAACATCAAAGGCCGCGAAGCGCGCGGCTTCTTCGAGCCGGACAGCGCCGAATTGCAGCACTATGTCGATTGGCTCGAAGCGGCACTCCTGAAGATCCGGGTGGGGCGGACTGACCAACCATTGGTGAAGCGTGTTTTGCGCTCGAAAGATCTCTTTCCGGGTCCGAAAAGCCATTTCCTTCCCGATCTTGTCTTGAAATGGGCGCCGGCAGAGCCGGCCGAACACATCTGGTCGGAAGAAATCGGCGACGTTCACGAACGTCTTAGGACGGGTCGAGGCGGAAATCACGCGGGTGGCAGCTTCGTCATGGTCGGCGGCCCCGGCGCATCGAGCCGTGCTTTGCACGATCTCACGCACATCAAAGATATCGGGATGTTTGCGCGTCGCTGCCTTGAGCCGATCGGCAGAGACTTTTCGAGAGATGCCTTGAAGGTCTCCCAATTGGCGCACGCAGATTGAACGTTGGATACCAAGCAGCGCGGAGAATTTGAGATGTCAGCAAAGTGCGTTTGTTGCTTCGTGAAGGATTAGTTGGATGTCTGTGAACGAAGCGCAACACTTGGACCGCCCGACCAACCGGGGTCGCAAAGCGGAGCTTTTTGTGATCGGGGCCGGTTCTGCGGGTTTGACTGCGGCCGTCGAAGCGGGACGGCTCGGCTTTCACGCCATGGTCGTCGAAAAGAATTCACGCGTCGGCGGCCTGGCCCGAACCGAAAGCTACAAGGATTTTCTCTTCGATCTGGGCGGACACCGGTTCTTTACCAAGCTGGATTGGGTTGACTCCTGGTGGCGCGACATGATCGGGGACGCGTTCCTGCGACGGCCACGGCTCTCGCGCATCTTTTATTCCGGAACATTTTTTTCCTATCCGCCAAGCTTCTTCAATGCAGTCGCGGGGCTCGGTCCGATCGAAGGGTTGCGTATCGCGCTCAGCTATTTGAAGGCGCAAATATTTCCAACACGTCCCGTCGTCACATTCGAAAACTGGGTTTCGAACAATTTCGGCAAGCGACTGTTCTCGATATTCTTCGAGTCCTATACGGAAAAAGTATGGGGCATCTCGTGCAAGGAACTTCGAGCGGAATGGGCGGCACAGCGCATAAAGAACATGTCCCTGAAAACCATCCTGAAAAGCATGTTGGTGAGCACACGACGCGAAGTGACATCCCTGATCGAGGAATTTGAATATCCGAGACAAGGTCCGGGAATGATGTGGCGCGCTGCCGCGGAGCGTGTCGAAGTTCAAGGTGGTCAGGTCTTTTTGCAGACGGAATTGATGCGCCTGGCGCACGCTGGGGGCCGCGTGTTGCACGCGGAAGTGCGCAATGGCGAGCGAGTGCGCAGCATCAAGGCCGACGCCTTCATCTCGACGTTGCCGTTACCCGAACTGATCGCAAAACTCGAGCCGGCGCCCCCCGCCGACGTGCTCGCCGCCGCTGCGCAACTGAAATTTCGCGACTTTCTGACGGTCTGCCTGATTGTCGACACGCCCTTCCTGTTTCCGGACAACTGGATTTACGTGCATGAGCCAAAGGTGAAGGTGGCCCGCATTCAGAACTTCAAGAATTGGAGCCCGCACATGGTTCCCGATCAAAGCAAGACCAGTCTGGGGTTGGAATATTTTTGCAGTCGCAGCGATGCGGTTTGGAACGCCCCAGACGAGGAGCTCGTTAAGCTTGCGACAGATGAACTTGTGACCATTGGTCTGGTGCGCGATGCCGCCACCATCATCGACGGATGCGTGTTTCGCGTTGCGAACGCCTATCCCGTCTATGACGAGGAGTATGCCGACGCGGTGAGCACAATTCGAAGGTATATCGAAACCTTCGAGAACCTCCGCAGCGCTGGACGGAATGGTCTGCATCGATACAACAACCAGGATCATTCGATGCTCGCTGGCAGGCTCGCAGCGAGAGAGCTGCTCCTGTCCGAACCGGCTGATCTTTGGAACCTCAATACAGAAGAGGATTATCACGAGCGAAAAGTGGCGCTCCAAGACCGAGCGCCGAGCGAGCCACGTCTCGACACGGCGCGGACAGGCGTGATTGAACGTCCATAAACAAGCGCGCGCCACCTTCGACTTCATTGCAGGAAGTGCGATACGATAACGTGAGCGCGAGTATAGCTTAACCGCTTACCGGAAACTGAGAATGTCACGCCGGGATTCAGCCCTCATTCGCGCAATGTCCGTGTTTGGCATCGGCCTCGTCATTCTCGCGTTCGGGTTACACGAACTCTACTGGTCCTCGTTCTTCGTCGAACGCGACGAACGTTGGCTCCTTATTGCGTTCTTGCCATTTGTCGGCGCTGCGATTTGGCTTGGAGTATCGAGCACACCAACTTTAGTAGATATCGTTGTCGCGCCGATCCGGCGATTTAATGCACGCGTCGTGATCGCGTTCGTGCTCTTCATGACGTGCATATTCCTGCTTGTTGCAAGGTACGTGCTCGACGCCTTTCCCAACTCTGGCGACGAAATCGCCTATGTGATGCAGGCGCAAACCTTTGCGCAGGGCAGACTTTGGGTCGACACGCCACCGCTCATCGAATCGTTTCGGCTCTATCACTTTTTCGACGTCGGCCAAAAATGGTTCAGCCCCTATGCCCCGGGATGGGCCATGGTGCTGGCGCCGGCCGCGGCTCTGGGACTGCCGCTGTGGATCGTCAGCCCAACGATTGGCGCCGCGACTTTATCGACGTTCTTCGTGCTCGCGCGGCGCTACGTCGGTCGCGAAAGTGCCTGGCTCGGCGTGCTGTTGCTCGGCGTTTCGCCGTTCTTCATCCTCAATTCCGCATCGTATTTTTCCCACAG
>Ga0157379_10002921_pt1 | contig 14440 bp, 14 predicted proteins | sample S25metaG_FD_121802 | JGI IMG/M metagenome (GOLD analysis project Ga0157379, IMG submission 121802) | Switchgrass rhizosphere microbial communities from Kellogg Biological Station, Michigan, USA - S2-5 metaG | ecosystem: Host-associated > Plants > Roots > Rhizosphere > Soil | place: USA... | reverse complement strand
GCGCGATCTTGTGGGCGCCGGTGCCGTTGACCTTCAGAACGAAGAGGCCCGCCGGTCCGAAGTCGGGCGGGTCGTGGTCGAACACCTCGGCCGGGAGATGGGAGTAGACCAGGCGCTTGCCATCTGGCGAGAAGTCGCCGGGGTCGTCTTCGATGGGTGTCTGACGTCAGGCGCCGCAGACCGCTGCCGTCGGAGGTGCGGACGGTGTAGATCCCGGCCACGCTGGGGTCTTGGCCGAACCCGACGCAGGCGAGCCGCTCGAAGTCCGGTGAGGGGATCCAGCATGGCAAGCCGTCGAAGGCGGCGGGGTCGGGGTTTGGCAGGGTGCGGTAGGTCCCGCTGTCGCGGTCGACGATCAACCCCGCGTCTCCGAGGCCCCCGCCGTCGGTCACGATCGAGTTTCCATCGGAGGACCAGCGAGCCTCGATCCCCGCGATCCCGAACGGCAGCAGCTGGCGTTCGTGGCTGCCGTCCGGGTTGACCGTGTCGAGGACGTGCTGGAGCGTCGGGTCGTCGCGGCTGAACACGATCTGGCCGTTGACGCCGCGCGGCGTCGCGGACGCCGGTGTCGTGGCCGCCGCGGCCAGCAACGCGACGGCGGCCGTGGTTGCGATTGCTGCTCTAGGCACGGTGCTGCTCCTTTCAGCGTGCCGGCCCCCAGGCCGGTGCGCTCTCCCAGCTTGGTGTGTGAGTGACTGCGGTGATGCCGGAGCCGTCGGCGCGCATCGTGTAGATGTCGTCGTTGCCTCCGACGCCCTTGTTGGCGAAGACGATCGAGGCGCCGTCGGGCGACCAGCGCGCGGAGCCGGTCGTCGCCTTGGGGCCGAAATGCGTCAGCTGGTGGCGCCCGGATCCGTCCGGGCGGATCGTGGAGTAGTCGCCGCCGAAGCTGGAGTCGAACGACGTGAGCTGGATCAGCAGCCGCTTCCCGTCGGGCGACCAGTCGAGCGTGTTGAACTCGGCCTTGTGCCAGGGGCTGATGCGGCGCGGGCGTCCGCCGCGCGCGGCGATCACGAACAGCGCCTGTCCGGTCCTGCGTGCGACGACGTAGACGATGAGCGTGCCGTCGGGCGACCACGCGACGCGGCCGAGGTCGGCCTCGTAGTTGAGGTCCACGAGCCGGCGGACGTGCGTCCCGTCGGCGGCCATCAGGTTGAGCGTCACCCGCAGGTCGTGGTGCTTCAGCGGTCCCTGCACGTGGCCGAACGCGATCCGCCGGCCGTCCGCGGAGTAGACGCCGTTGTCGTAGCCATCCCTGCCGGCGGGTGTGAGCCGCCGCTCGGCGCCGGTCGCGGTGTCGACGGTCCACAGCGCATCGTGGCCGCGCCCGCTGCGCGTGAAGACCAGCCGCGAGCCGTCGGCCGAGAAGTCAGCTGGCCCGTACTGCGAGTCGATGAAGCCGGCCGGCGGATGCGTGATCTGACGCTCGCCGCTGCCGTCGGGATTGATCAGGAAGATCGCGCCCGTCCGGTGCTTGGCGTCGAAGAAGCGGCGAAACGCGATCTGGCCGTTGTCGGCCGGTGCGGCCGCGATGGCGGCCGCCGTCGGGACCGCAGCCGCCGCGGCGGCCGCAAGCGCGAAGAGCTGCTTTCGCATCGTCGCCACCTCACCGGCACTTCGTGGGCCGCCGGCCGGGATGCCCGAGCTCGGCGATGCTGATCTGCGCGTGTGTGGGGTCGCTCTTCTTCGTCGGCCCGTACAGCGCGATGTTGCGGCCCTGGTACCTGCGCTCCTTCGCGCTCGTCTTCGTGATCCTGCCGCCCTCGCCCCACAGCAGCACGCCGTTGGGACGGTTGAGGATCTGGATGACCGCGCAGCCGCTGACGCGTCGCTTGCCGGCCACCCACGTCCACTGGTGCAGGGACCGGTTGTCCTTGCTGCCGAACTCGACCGCTTGGGTCGCCGGGTCGATCCGGCCGAAGATCTTGACCTTGCCCTTCACGCCGTCGAGCGTCCCGGGCCCGGACCACGACCCGTCGGTCTGCTGGGTGAGTTGGGCGCCCTGGATGAAGAACTTGCCCTTGGGGAACGCCTCCGCGACGCCGCAGGCAAGAACGAGCGTGGCGGTGAACACGGCGATGACCTTGAACATGCCGCGACGGTACGAGCGAGAGATGCCGCGGGAAACGGGGCGGGCAACAGTCTTTGCTGCGGGCCTGCACGGCACCCGATCTGTTGCCAGCACGGATGCCACGCGCCCGCGTCTCTGCCACGATCGGCGGGTGCGACCGACCGTCCTGATCGTCGACGATCACGCGGAGTTCCGCGCGTCGGCCGCTGAGCTGCTTGCGGCCGAGGGGTTCGATGTCGTCGGTTCGGCGGGTGATGGCGCCGCCGGTTTCGAGCTTGCGCTGCGCCTGCGCCCGCAGCTGGTGTTGCTGGACATCCAGCTTCCCGACCGCGACGGCTTCGCGGTTGCCGCGCAGCTGGCCGAGGTCGAGCAGGCGCCCGCGGTGGTGTTGATCTCCAGCCGCGAGGCGGCCGCGTACGGTCGCCGCGTCAGCGAGGCGCCGGTGCGTGGGTTCATCGCCAAACGCGACCTCACGGGGGCGGCGCTCGCCGCCTTCGTCGCGTGACGCGCGCGGCCGCGCTGGTCGTCGCGTTGGGCGGCGTGGCCGCCGAGGGGGTCGGCTTCGGCCTGGACGATGCCGGCGGCTGGGTGCCGGACCTGCTCACCGGCTGGGTGCTGGCCGGGTGTGGCATCGTCGCCTGGCAGCGGCGACCCGCGAGCCTGATCGGGCCGCTGCTCGTGGCGACCGGCCTGCTGTGGTTCGCCGGCGACGTCAGCAGCGCGTTGGTGTTCGCGTACCGCGGGCCACTCCTCGCGCTCGTGCTCACCTATCCCGGCGGGCGCCCGCACGGTCGCGCGCAGACGATCGCGGTTGTCGCGGCGTGCGTGGCGGCGGCGATCCCGGCGGTCTGGCGAAGCGAGCCGCTGGCGATCGCGCTCAGCCTGGCGGCCGTCGCGGTCGCGGGCTTCCATCGCCGCGGGACGGCAGGCCGTCAACGCCGCGAGCGCACCGCCGCGCTGCGCGCCACCGTCGCGCTCGCAGGCCTGCTGGCGGGGACAGCGGCGCTTCGCCTCGCTGTCGCCACGCCCACCATGACCGACGTCTCGCTCGCCATCTTCGAGCTCGGCGTATGCCTGTTGGCCGTGGCGCTCCTGATCGGGCTCCTGCGCGAGCCGTGGGCGCGCGTGCGTGCGACCGACCTCGTCGTCGAGCTCGCCGACACGCGCTCGGGCGCCGTGCGCGACGCACTCGCCCGTGCGCTGGGCGACCCTTCGCTCGAGCTCGCGTTCGCCCTCGGCGACGGATACGTCGATGCCGCCGGACGCGCGCTGTCGCTGCCGGTTGCCGGCTCGGCGCGGCGAACGACGACGATCACCCGCGACGGCGCGCCGGTCGCCGCCCTGATCCACGACCAGGCGGTGCTCGACGACCCCGGACTTGACACCGCGCTCGCAGAGGCCGCCCATCTCGCTGCGACCAACGCCCGCCTGCAGGCCGAGGTGCGCCGGCAGATCTCAGAGCTGCAGGCGTCGCGGCGACGCCTGCTCGTCGCCGCCGACGACGAGCGCCAACGCCTGGAGCAGCGCCTGCGCGACACGGCCCAGCAGCGCCTGACCCGGCTGCTGCCCGGGCTTGCCGCGGCGCGCGCCGCCACGCCTGACGACCCCGCCCGCGCGGCGCGCGTCGAGCGCGTCGCCGACCAGCTGAAGCGCTCACTCGACGACCTGCGCCGCCTCGCCGCGGGCCTGCACCCACGGGAGCTCGAAGCGCTCGGGCTGGACGGTGCGTTGCGCGCGCTGGCGAACCGCTCGCCCGTGCCGGTCGACCTTGCCGTCTCGCTTCCGGACGGGCTTCCGGAAGACCGCGAGCGCGCCGTCTACTTCGTGTGCTCCGAGGCGCTTGCGAACGTCGCCAAGTACGCCGGCGCCTCGCGCGCGCGAGTGACGGTGCGCGTCGGCGGCGGGCAGCTGCGTGTCGAGGTCGCAGACGACGGGCGCGGTGGCGCCGATGTCGCCGCCGGCAGCGGCCTGCGCGGGCTCGCCGACCGCGTCGAGACCGTCGGCGGCACGCTCACCGTCGAAAGCCCACCCGGCGCCGGCACGCGCGTCGTCGCCGAGCTGCCGACCTGATCACTGGGGCGTCTTGCGGACCGGCGGGCCGACGCGCGTCCACGGCGCCGACGACGTGACGACGCGGTCGCCGCGGTCCATCGGCAGCACGGGCGTGAGATGCAGCGTGCCGTCGGCCTCTCGCGTGAACGTGAAGGTGTTGGTGTAGCCGAAGCTCGGGATGGCGAAGGCGATCCGGTTCCCCACGACCTTGTAGGTGCCACCCAGGCGTCCGCCGTCGCTTCCCTGCATCACGAACCGGCCGTCGCGCAGCGTCTCGGTGAAGACCGCTCCGATGGTGTCGTCGTGAGGATCGCCGCCGACCCGTAGTGCGCCTGCGCGCGTGATCTTCCAGCGGTAGGTGCCGTTGAGGAAGCTCGGATCGCGCGCCGGCGCGTGGCCGGCCGCCGGCAGCCGCGAGCAGCTCGCGGGGATCCTCGGCATCCGGTCGGGCGGCGTGCGGCGCGCGAGCGCGCGGATGTCGGCGATGATCGCCTTGACCTGCGGGTCGCGGTCGAGCTGCGCGTAGACGGGCTGGAACGCCGCCCGGTACGCGGCGATATCCGCGTCGCCGGCGAGGACGACGTGGCCGCGCTCGCAGTATCGGCGCGCGAGCTTGCCGTCGCTGTCGGAGTCCTTTTGCAGCAGGGCGTCCCAGCTCGTGGCCGCGCGCGTCGCGGCGGTGCGCAGGATGCGCTGCTGCGCGTCGGAGAGCCTGTCGAAGCGGTCCTCGTTGGCGACGATCGTGCGCGCCTCGGCGACGAGCGTCACGTTGGCGGTGAGCCACTGGCTGGGCGGGCCGACGGAGGGCATCTCGTCGCCGTCGATGCGGTGCTGCGCGATGCCCCGGTGCAGTGCCGCACCCGCCGCGTGCACAGGCGTCGCGCCGAGCGCGGCGAGGACGCTGTCGTTCAGCCGCGAGACCGCCGCGTGGATGTTCGCGCCGCGGAAGTCCGCGGCGGTCACGATCGGGTGCCCGTAGCCCATCGGGTGCAACGGCCACAGCCGCAGGAGCGACAACCCGACGACGTGCTGGGCCTTCAGCCCGTCGAGCATCCGGTCGGCGATCGGGCTGGCCAGGACCGCGCGGATCAACGACTGGTCGGCCATCAACAGCGGAGCCTGCAGCGGCTCCAGGCTCGTCACGCCGATGTCGCCCCAGGCCTGCGCGTTGACGACGCCGAGGTCGTAGCGCCCGTCGCGGACCTGCCTGGCGCGGCGCACCTCGACGTCGGCTGGGTCGCCGTCGTCGGTGCCCTTGATGAACTCGATGCGGATCCGGCCGCCCGACAGACGACGCACCTCGTCGCCGAACGACTTCGCCAGCCCGTCGTGGTACGTGCGTGCCGCGATCCTCAGCATCACGGGCGCCGTCACACCACCGGCCTTGTCGGACTGACCCGACCCGCAGCCCGCCACCATGGCGGCAACGGCGACGAGCAGCGCGAGCCTACCTCGCATCGTCACGCGATTGTCGCCCCCACTGAGCGACGTGGCAACCGTCGCGACGCGTGAGAAGATCGCGGCGCGATGCAGCGGATCGATCCGGCACGCGCCGTCACGGCCGCCGCCGCACTCGTGGCCGGCGCGGCCGCTGCGCTTGCGCTCTTCGCGATGCCGGCCGGCGAAGCGCTGACCTACCGCGCGGCCGGCCACGCCGCACATCTGATCGGCCCCGCCGCGGGGTGCTCACTCATCGTCGTCGCACTGCTCACCGCGCGCCGCGCGGTCGGGGTCCTGCTCCTGGCGCTCGCGACGGTCTGGTTCGGCCAGGACCTCGCGGCCCTCGGCGATGACCACGCGTTGCTGCGCGCGGTCGCCTTCGCGTCCGCCCCGTTCGCCGCGGCGCTCGTGCTGCATCTCGCGCTCTGCCTCCCCGCCGGCCTGTCGCGCGCAGGGCGCACGGCGGTCGCAGCCGCCTACGCCATCGCTGCGGCATGCGCGATCGGGACGCTCGTCACGCGCAACCCGTTCCTCGACGTCTACTGCTGGCGTCGGTGCAGCGACAACCCGCTCCTCGTCCACGCCGACCCCGGCGTCGCGCACGCGTTCGTCACCGCGGGGCTGGTGGCGACGAGCGCGATGGGTGTCATCGCCGCCACGGTCGCCACCCTCCGGCTGGCCACGACGACCCGCACCGCGCGCGTGCTGCTCGCGCCCGCGCTCGCCGGCGTCGCGATCACCGCCGCCGCCGAGGCCGCGCGCGGCGGCGCGCTCTTGGCCGTGCCGCTCGAAGATCCCGGCCGCCGCGGGTTCATGGCGCTGTACCTGCTGCGCTCGAGTGCGCTGATCGTGCTTGCGGGCGGGATCGGCTGGATGGGAGTGCGCGCGCGAATCACTCGCGCACGAGTCAAGCGCCTGGCGGCCGATCTGGGTGCCGCGCCGGCGCCCGGAATGCTCAAGGACGCGCTCGCCCGCGCGCTCGCCGATCCGAACGTCGAGGTGCGGTACTCGGTTCCGGCGGTCGGCGGGTTCGTCGATCGTGACGGGACGCCCTGTACCTCCGTCGCGGGCACGCAGATCAGACGCGGCGACCGTCTGCTCGCGGTCGTCGTCCACGAGAAGGCGACCCTGACCGGCGAGGAGCTGGAACGGCTGCTCGGCCCGGCCGCGCGGCTGGCGATCGAGAACGAGGCGCTGCGCGCCCAGGTGCTCGCCCAGCTCGCACAGCTGCGCGAGTCACGTGCGCGGATCGTCGCCACCGCCGACGAGTCGCGCCGGCGCCTGGAGCGCGACCTGCACGACGGCGCGCAGCAACGACTGCTCGCCGTCGTGCTGGACCTGCGACTGGCCCGCGCCGGCGCCGGCGAGCTGCTCGCCGAGCGCCTCGGCGTGATCGCTGACGAGGTCGACCGCGCGTTCAACGAGCTGCGCGAGCTCGCGCACGGCATCTACCCGGCGGTGCTCAGCGAGGCCGGTCTGGAGGCCGCGCTTCCGACCCTCGCCGACCGTGCCCCGCTCGTCGTGCACCTCGACGACGTCACCGCACAGCGCCTCCCTGCTCCGGTCGAGGCCGGCGCCTACGTCACCGTCGACGAGGCGATCCGCGACGCCGCCGCCCGCCGCGCGACAACGGTCACGGTCAGCGCCACGGTGCGCGACGAACGCCTCCTCGTGAGCGCCTGCGACGACGGCACACCGCGCGACACATCGCTCGTCCACGTCGCCGATCGCATCGGCGCGCTCGGCGGCACCGTCGAGCTCGCCCCGACACTCCTACACGCCGAGATCCCATGCGCGTAGTCGTTGCCGAGGACGCGATGATCACCCGCGAAGGCCTCGTGCGCCTGCTCGGCGAGGCCGACGTCGACGTCGTCGGCGAGGCGCAAGATGCCGCCACGCTGTTGCACAAGGTCACCGCGACCCGGCCCGATGTCGCGATCGTCGACATCCGCATGCCGCCCACGCACACCGATGAGGGCCTCGTCGCCGCGAGGACGATCCGGGCGACGCACCCCGACGTCGCCGTGCTGATCCTCTCCAGTTACATCGAGCCGCGCTACGCGATGGCGCTGCTGGAGGAGCACCCCGAGCGCGTCGGCTACCTGCTCAAAGACCGCGTGTTCGACATCGCCGTGCTCGTCGACGCGCTACGCCGCCTCGGCGAGGGTGAATCCGTCGTCGACCCCACGATCGTCACGCAGCTGCTCGGCCGCCGCCGCGCGGCAAACCCACTCGACGACCTCACCGCCCGCGAACGCGAAGTGCTCGAGCTCCTCGCGGAAGGCCTCTCCAACCACGCCATCGCCGAGCGGATCGTCGTCGCCGAGCGCACCGTCGAAGCGCACGTCAAGCAGATCTTTCACAAGCTCGACCTCACCGCGAGCCCTGACTCCCACCGCCGCGTCCTCGCGGTGCTCGCGTATCTGCGCGGCTGACGCCTGCACCGACTCGGCGCCGCACTCGCGACGGTTCGCCCGGTGCTTGACCGGCACGACGACCATCCGCCGCGCCGGCCGCATGCACCACCTGGGCATCGGCACCGCCCACGCCCGCAAGCGCGTCCTGAGTGCCTGAGCGTGTGCCCTGCGAGTGCGCGCAGGATCCACGGATGGACCGACGGCGAGTACGAGACACTCGTCAGCCGCTGCTGCTCGCTGAGATCGAGCGCGTCCTGCGCCGTCCCAAGTCGCCGCCTCGATGAGCCCGGCCGAGATCGACGCGCTCCGCGAGGACACCACCCTCCACGACGACCCGAAGGCCCAGCCCGGCAGCAGTTATAGTGCACCGATCGGTGCACTATCGCCCACGCTCGACGCGACGTTCTTCGCGCTCTCGGACCCCAAACGGCGGGGCATCCTCGAGCGCCTGGGCCGCGGCCCCGCGACGCTCACCCAGCTCGCCTCGGCGGCGGGCATGACCCTCAATGGGATCAAGAAGCACGTCGGGATTCTCGAGCTCGCCGGCCTGGTCGAGACCGAGAAGGTGGGCCGAGCGCGCGAGTGCCGGCTCAGCCCGGCCACGACGCTTGGCGAGGCAGGCGAGTGGATCGAGACCCACCGCCGTACCTGGGAGGGCCGTTTGGAGCGCTTCGAGCGCTACGTGGAGCGCCCCGGGTGACCCGCGAGCTCCGCTACGAACGCCTGATCCGCGCATCGCCCGCGCACGTGTTCGACCTGTTCACAAGCCCGGCGGGCCAGCACGAGTTCTATGGCAAGGACGCGCCAGGCTGGGTCGTCGACTCGCGCTGTGAGCTACGCGTCGGCGGCGTCTGGGAGATCGCCTTTGGCCCATCGACGCGCGAGCTCTACCGGCACCGGCACGTCTTCGAGGCGATCGAGCGCCCCCGTCACCTGCTGCTCGCCACGACCGAGACCCGCCTCGACGGGTCGACACTTGCCTTCAGCACCGAATTCACGTTCACGCCTACAGGCGGCGGGACCCTGATGACGATGGTCCAATGGGGCTTCCCGTCCGACGAACTGCGCGAGGAGCACGGCCGCGGTGTGCCGCACGCATCCGACCGGCTGGCACGGGCGCTGTAGGCCCGAGGAAGGAGACCACATGGCGAAGTCCGTCCTGTACATGTCGATGTCGCTCGACGGGTTCATCACCGGCCCGGATGACGGCGCCGACAACGGGCTCGGGACCGGCGGCGACCGGCTGCACGAGTGGCTCGGCGAGCCCGTCTCCGAGCCGCCGCACTTCGAGCCGCCCGGGCCCAGCGGACAGGTGTTCGCCGAGCTGATGGCGACGGGTGCGATCGTCGTCGGCCGCAAGACGTTCGACTACGCCGGCCATTGGGGTGGCGACCACCATGGCGTGCCGATCTTCGTGCCCACGCGCGGCACGCCGCCGGAGCCACAAAGCGACTGGGTCCACTACGTGCCCGACCCCTCCACCGCGATGCGCGACGCGAAGGCCGCCGCCGGTGAGCGGGACGTGATGGTGCACGGCGCCGGCCTTGCGCAGTCGCTGTTGCGCGAGGGCCTGCTCGACGAGCTGGAGATCCACCTGATTCCGGTCGTGCTCGGCGACGGGCGGCGGCTGTTCAGCGCAGACCGCATTGAGCTTGAGCCGACGCGCGTGCTCGACGCACCTGGCGTCACGCACATCCGCTACCGGGTCGTGTCATGAGCGGCCGTGGGACAGAAGCCTCGACGGCCAAGGTGTGGTTCGTGACGGGAAGTTCGCGCGGTCTGGGTCGCGCGCTCGTCGAGGTCGCGCTCGAAGCCGGTGATCGCGTGGCGGCGACGGCGCGGAACCCCGAGCGGCTGCAGGACCTCCTCGACAGGTACGGCGGCGCGGTGCTTCTCCTGCGGCTCGACGTGAACGACCACGCCGCCGCTGCGCGCGCGGTTGCTCAGGCCCAGGAGACATTCGGTCGCATCGATGTTGTCGTCAACAACGCGGGCTATAGCGACCTGGCCTCGTTCGAGGACACGGCGATCGACTCGTTCCGGACGCAGTTCGACACCAACTTCCACGGGGTCGTGAACGTCTCGAAGGCGGCTGTGCCGTTTCTGCGCGAGCAGGGTAGTGGTCACATCTTCCAGGTCGCCTCGCTCAGCGTCCGCTGGTCCAGCCCAGGCCTGACCGCCTACCAGGCGGCGAAGTGGGCCGTCGCCGGGTTCTCGATGGGTCTCGCCCAGGAGATCGCTCCGTTCGGGGTGAAGGTCACCGTTCTCGAGCCGGGCGGCATGCGCACCGACTGGGCTGGCACGTCGATGACGGTCCCGCAGCCCAGCGTGCCGTACCGGCCGACGATCGGAGCGTTCGCCGAGTTGGTGCGCGCCGGCTCTGGTCACGAGGCGAACGACGCGCGTCGTGTCGCCCAAGTGGTGCACGACCTCGCCGGCCGCGACGATGCACCCGTGCGTCTGCTGCTCGGCGCTGATGCTGTACCGCTCGCGCAGCAGGCGGCACAGGAGCTCGCCGCCAGCGACGAGGCCTGGCGACGCGTCGGTCTGAGCGTTTCCTACGAGACGCCTACGCTAAGAAGCTGCTTCACAAAGAACTCGGCCTGAGCTCTCATTGTGAAACCGCTTCTTATGGACGGATCTCCACGGGCAAGTCGAACCGAGCAAACGCGCCCGGCATGCGGAAGAACGTGGCGTCGGCGATCTGGTCGCCGCGCAGCGTGAGGACGCTGATGGCCTCGGGCACGAAGCGAGCCGTCTGGGCGTTCCACAGGTAGTGGCCGAAGGCCAGTTGGCCGTTCGCGCGCGTGGGAACGACCCGCCAGCGCGACCGCTCGGCGAGTGGCCTGAGGCGCAGGAAGTCGGCGATCGCGTCGCGCCCGCGGTACCAGCCGGGGTACGGGGGCATCGCCAGCATGGCGTCCTCGGCGAGCATCGCCTTGAGCGCGTCGACATCGGCGCGCTCCCAGGCGTCGCGGAAGCGGTCCACTATGTCGCGCAGCGCGTCATCGCCGAGCGAGCGCAGGACGGCCTGCTGGCTGCGCTCGGGGATGCTTCGATCCACGGTCTTGTGCGCCCGCTGGAGCGCGCTGTCGACCGAGACCGGCGTCGTTTCGAGCGCCTCCGCGACCTCGCGCGCATTGAAGCCCAGGACGTCGCGCAGGATGAGTACCGCGCGCTGGCGCGCCGGAAGGTGCTGCAGCGCGGCGATGAACGCCAGCTCCACGCCCTCGCGCTGCTCGTAGCGGGCGTCCGGGGCGGCGTAGCCGTCCTCGAGGTCGAGTTCGCTGTCCGGGTAGGGCTCGATCCAGACTGACTCGACGAGCGGCTCGGCGATGGCGTCATGGGGATCGGCGGCCGGCCCGTAGTCGATCGGCAGCACCCGCGGCGGGCGGCGCTCGATCAGCCTCAAGCTCGCGTTGTTGGCGATCCTGTGCAGCCACGACCGCAGCGAGCTGCGGCCCTCGAAGCGCGGGAGCGCTCGCCACGCCCGCAGCAGGGCCTCCTGCAGCGCGTCCTCGGCATCCGCGGTCGAGCCGAGTATCCGGTAGCAGTGGGCGTAGAGCTCCCGTCGGTACGCGTCGACGAGACCGCCGAACGCCGCCTCGTCGCCCGCCTGAGCGGCGCGCAGCAGTTCGGACTCGCTCATGAGGTCTCCTCCGTTCGGCACGACTTCGACTGCCACAACGCGATCTCCCCGCCCGCCGGGGTCGCGACCACGCTACGCCAGCCCGCGGGGCCCTCGCGCGGCGCGAGCAGCACGTTCGCCCCGAGCCGCCGCGCTCGGTCCGTGAGGGCGACGACATCGCTGACCTCGACATACGGCAGCCAGAGCGAGCGCTCGGTGTCGCACTCGACGATGCCGGCGCCGACCCCGGCGCCGGCATCGAGTGCGAGGTAAGAGCCATAGCGGCTGACGATCCGCTCCGGGCGCCAGCCCAGAAGCTCGGCACAGACCGCACTGGCGCCGGAGCGGTCGCCGGTGTGCAGCTCGAGATGGACCACGGGATTGGGGCGCGAGAAGTTCATCAGCGACCGCCGTCCGTCTCGAGCGCGGGAACCGCGGCGACCGGGGCGGGCAGGATCGCCCGCCTCCGGCCGGGCAGCGCCAGGGCGACGAACGCGCCGGCCAGCGAGAGCGCTGCGAGCACGGCGACGGCGGGCGCGAACCCGTCGAGGAAGGCATCGGCTGACGCGTAGCTGCCCGCAGCCGAGAAGACCGCCACGGCGACCGCGATCCCGAACACGCCGCCGAGCTCGCGCATCATGCTGTTGGCGCCCGCGGCCTTGCCGACGTCGCCGAGCGCGACCGAGCCCACGACCGAGTTCTGTGCGGAGGGGATCGCCATCGACACCCCGATGCCGGCCACAACCGCCGGAATCACGAACTGGGAGTAGGTGAGTCCCGGGTCGGCGATCAGCGCGATCCAGCCCATCCCCACAGCTTGGAGGGTCAGCCCGCCGACCATGAACGGACGCTCGCCGAAGCGCTCCACCAGGGTGCCGACGACCGGCGCCACCGTGATGAACGTGATGGTCCAGGGCATCAACCGCAGGCCGGCCTCGAGGGGGCCGTAGCCGAGCGCGGTCTGCAGCATCTGAGCGAAGAAGAAGACCGCGCCGAAGAGCGAAGCGAGCGTGAAGAAGATGGCCGCGTTGCCCGCCGAGAAGGCGCGGGAGCGGAAGAGCCGCATCGGCAGCATCGGCTCTCGCGCTCGGAGCTCGCGGGCGACGAACGCGCCGGCCAGCACCACGCCGGTCGCGACCGCGCCGAGGACCTCGAGGCTTGCCCAGCCGGCGGCGTTGCCGCGCACGAGTCCCCACACGATGCCGAAGGCGGCCCCGCTCACGAGCCCGAGGCCGGGAACGTCGAGGCCGCTGTCGCCGCCGTAGCTCTCGTCGATCCGGGCGACCACGAATGGGATGGCCGCCAGGCCGATCGGCACGTTCAGCCAGAAGATCCACTCCCAGTCGATCCCCTCCGCGATCGCGCCGCCGACGAGCGGACCGAAGGCGACCGCGACCCCTGTGACCGCGCTGAACAGGCCGATCGCCGCTCCCCGGCGCTCGGGCGGGAAGGCGGCGCTGAGGAGGGCCAGGCCGAGCGTGAGCACCAGCGCCGCGCCCGCGCCCTGGACGGCGCGCGCCGCGATCAGCCAACCGACGCTGGGCGCGAGCGCGCTCAGTGCCGACGCGGCGGCGAACAGGCCCAGCCCGGTGGCGTAGAAGCGGCGGCGTCCGTACCGGTCGCCGAGCGCGGCGGCGGTGATCAGAAGGACCGCGAAGCTCAGGTTGTACGCGTTCACCGTCCACTCGAGCTGCTCCACGGAGGCGCCGAGATCGCGCCGGATTGTGCTGAGAGCGGTGGAGACGACGAGGGTGTCGAGGGCGGCCATCAGCGAGCCGATCGCGGTGAGGGCGACGACCCAGCCGAGGGCCGTTTTGCCCTTTGTAGATGTTGAGGTCATTTGCGTCTCGCTTCCTGTTTGCACGGCGGCGGAAGAGCCGCTCCCAGGTAGAGATCCGGCCAGCCCCGGAAATCCATCGCGCGGCGGTCGCGGCGCACGGGGCCGAGCAGCGACGTGGTCCAAGGCGGGCTCGTCCGTTCAGATCTCGCCGAAGGCCGCGGCCACCTCGAGCTGGCTCTCGATGTTCCGGCGGTGATTGAGGTGTGGATAGGCGCGCTCGGCCCGCCGCGGTGAGACCGGTGTCGGGCGGTCACGTCTTCCGTGTCGCGTCGCGCGACGCGGATCTCGCGGCTGCAAGCGCGCAGGCCTCGCGGTGCGGCCGGATGAGCGCAAAGCGCCGCGGGCCGATGGATTCCCGCGCCTGCACGGATCTCTCTATTTGAAACCAGTCAACGACAGAACCGAGGAAGCCATGCTGATCGCACACCGAGCAGTTCTGGTGACCGGGGCCAATCGCGGCCTGGGCCGAGCGCTGGTCGACGAAGCCCTGGGGAGGGGCGCGAAGCGGGTCTACGCCGCCTCGCGCCAAGCGAGCGTCGTTCCGGATGAGCGCGTCACGCCCCTGATACTGGACGTCACCGACCCCGCGCAGATCCGAGAGGCCGTCGACCGAGTGGAGTCTCTCGACATCCTGATCAACAACGCCGGTGTGTCGGTCGCCGACGACTTGAGCGACCGCTCCGCGTTCGAGCGCCACCTGGCGGTCAACCTGTACGGGACACTGGACGTCACGCAGGCGTTCCTGCCGTCGCTGACTGCCGGCCACGGCGCGGTGGTCAACGTCGTGTCGCTGAGCGCGGTGGCCGCCGTGCCAGTGCTCCCCGCCTATTCGGTCTCCAAGGCAGCCGCGCTGTCGGTGACCCAGTCGCTGCGCGCGCTGCTGGCCGGCCGCTGCCTAATGCGTTTGTCAAGCGGTTTTGGCGGGGCGGACCTCGTAGGGCTGGCGGTTTCGGAGCATGGCGTGCAGGACGTTGACGCGGCGTCGTGCGAGG
>Ga0157379_10002918_pt1 | contig 14442 bp, 14 predicted proteins | sample S25metaG_FD_121802 | JGI IMG/M metagenome (GOLD analysis project Ga0157379, IMG submission 121802) | Switchgrass rhizosphere microbial communities from Kellogg Biological Station, Michigan, USA - S2-5 metaG | ecosystem: Host-associated > Plants > Roots > Rhizosphere > Soil | place: USA... | reverse complement strand
CGCTCAAGCGAAGATCATCGCCACCTTGAACGTGAAGCTGACGATCGATCCCGCGGCCGAGATCGAACGCCGGATCGGTTTTCTCGTCGACTACCTGACCACGACCGGCGCTGCCGGCCTCGTGCTGGGCATCAGCGGCGGCCAGGATTCCTCGTTGGCGGGAAGGCTCTGCCAACTCGCCGTGCAGCGGCTCGCCGCATCCGGCACTCCGGCACAGTTCATCGCGGTGCGCCTGCCGTACGCGGTGCAGGCCGACGAGGACGACGCGCAGCTCGCGTTGAGCTTCATCCAGCCCTCCGAGGCGGTGATCTTCGACATCAAGCGCGCGGTCGACGGGTTCCAGGCCGAGTACGGCGACCGGTTCGACGAGCCGATGCTCGACTTCACCAAGGGCAACGTGAAGGCGCGCGCCCGCATGATCGCGCAGTACGCGATCGCCGGGCAGGGCCGGATGCTGGTGGTCGGCACCGACCACGCAGCCGAGGCGGTCACGGGGTTCTTCACCAAGTTCGGTGATGGCGGTGCCGACATCCTCCCCCTGAGCGGACTCACCAAGCGCCAGGGCCGCGCCCTGCTCGAGCACCTCGGCGCGCCGGAGCGGCTGTACCTCAAGGCGCCGACCGCCGACCTGCTCGACGAGAACCCGGGCCAGACCGACGAAGCGAATCTCGGTCTCAGCTACCGCGACATCGACGACTATCTGGAGGGCCACGAGGTTCCGGATGCCGTGGCCTCGGCCATCGAGGAGCGCTACCTCGCGACCGAGCACAAGCGCGCCGCGCCGGTCACCCCGTTCGACACCTGGTGGCGGAGCGACGCCGACCGCTGGTCGCTGTAGGTCCTTCGCCGATCCCGTGATCGCACGTCCCCCAGATGGGGGACTCGCGCCCCGCAGATGGGGGGTACTACTGTGAGCGCGAGCCGAAACCCGAATCCCCCTCAGCGGCTCGCCCCTCTCAGCAGGAGTTCCCCCATGAACAGCAGCACCGTCGTGACCCCGACAACCTCGGCCGCGCCCGCCGGCTGGTACAACGATCCGCTCGGTATCCCCCAGCTCCGCTGGTGGAACGGCATCGGCTGGACCAACCACGTGCAAGAGAACCGTGCCGAGTTCCAGTCGTGGGGCGGCCAGTCCGTCTCGGTCGCGTAAGTACCACCCGCACAACCGCATCAGCACGATCGCCAGCACGATCGCGCCAGCAGCCGACTCGCGGACCTGCCGGGTCTCTCAGCCCCGGTAGGTCCACGAGCCCGCGACCATGGTCGCGTGCACGGGCATGCCTCGAAGCTGCTCGCCGATCGCCGCCACCGGGTTCATCTCTGTGACGACCAGGTCGGCGGGGCTCCCCACGGCGAGATCGCCCGCGCCGCCCCATGACGCGCGCAGCGCCGCCTCGATCGGGAGGGCCTGCTCGGGATGCCACGGCGCGCGCCCGTCGCGGCTGCGGGTCACCGCGGCCGACAGGGTGACCCAGGGGTCCAGCGGCGCCACCGGAGCGTCGGAGCCGAGCGCGAGCTCCGCGCCCGCCTCCCAGAGCGCGCGGTAGGCGAAGGCCCGCCCGGTGCGTCCCGCCCAGAAGTGGTCGGCGACATCGCGGTCATCCATGGCGTGCTCCGGCTGCACGCTGGCGCGCACGCCGAGGGCGGCGAATCGGCGCAGGTCGGCATCCGCGACCAGTTGCGCGTGCTCGATGCTGCCGCCCGAGCCCGCGACGCGCGCGGGCAGCGGGCCGAGTGCCTCGAAGGTGTCAAGCGCGAGGGTGGTGGCTCGGTCGCCGATGGCGTGGATGGTGGGGACGAATCCACGTGCCAGTGCGTCGCGGGCGAGGCCGAGCAACTCGTCGGCCGAGTGGATCGCGAGGCCGGCAGCATCCGGGCCGGACAGTCCCGGGTAGTCGTTGTAGCACCACGCGGTCCGGGTGTTGAGCGAGCCGTCGGTGAAGAGCTTGAACGGCCCCCCGATCAGGAGGCCCTCCGTGTCGGGCACCGCCCGGCCGGTTGCGATCCCCGCCGCGGCGACGGCTTCCAGATCGTCCGGATAGACCCCGGCCCGCACGCGGAGGCCGCGGAAGCCCGCTCCGAAGCGGCGCTGCCACGAGGCGACGGCTCCGCTCATCTCGAGGTCGACCACCCCGACCACCCCGCGCGACGCCGCAGTCGCCGCCGCCTCGAGCGCCCAGGCATCGAGCTGGGCGTCCGGCACGGCGCTCAGGCGCACGTTGAGGTCGAAGGCATCCTTCTCGCGCAGCAGCCAGGCGTCGGCTGGGAGGCCGAGCGCGCGCTGGGCGGCCGCATTGATCCACATGCAGTGGACATCGCCGCTGACCAGTGCGACGGGAACGCCGCCGAACTCGAGCAACTCACGGGTGGGTGCGTCGGGCCAGAGCCCGTCACGGAAGCCCTGGCCGATCAGCACCTCGCCGGGTGCGGGTGGATGCTGCGCCAGCTCGTCGCGCACGCGGGCGGCCGTCTCGGCCGCCGAGGCCGCACCGCTCACGTCGAGTCGTCGCGACACCAACGTCCACTGACCGAAGTGGACGTGCGAATCCCACAGCCCGGGGCCGACCCAGCGCCCGTCGAGGTCGAGTTCCTCGCGAGCTGGTTTCGAGACACGGGCCGCCGGCTCGCTGCTCACCCGGGCCAGGCGGCCGTTCTCGATCTCAAGGTCGACCAGCGTGCCGTCGTAGCGACGTGCGTTGCGCAGCAGGGTGCTCATTCGTGCGGCTCGAGCCGCTCCATCTCGTCGGCGAGCCCGGGATGGGCGTATGCGCCGTCACCGTGCAAACCCTCGATGATGGTCGCGCGCACCGCATCGGACTTGTTCTGACTGAGCTTGAGACGGGCGTCCACCCGGGTCACGCGGATGCGGAGGCCCACCGTGCCCTTGGCGATGCGGCGCGCGGTCTGCTCGTCCTGATCCAGGGAGACCGGATGCGGCATCCGGCCCTCGAAGTGATCGACCAGTTTGCCGAGCACGGCGAAGTTCTCGTCATCAGACAGGATCTCGGGCACCCCGTAGAGGTGCGCGGTGACGTGATTCCAGGTGGGGATGAAGTCGTCCCGGTCGTACCAGGCCGGCGAGATGTAGCCGTGCGCGCCCTGCACGATGACCAGCATCTCGTGCTGCCCGACCTCGTGCAGCTCGTCGTCGGGGCGTCCGAAGTGGGTGACGATCGTGATGCCGGCGTCGTCGTCGGGGTCGCCACCGCCGTCGCCACCCCCGTCGCCGGCATCCTCGAGCAGGGTCGGGTAGTGCGAGGCCACCAGCCCGGTCGAGGTGTTCGACACGTAGGTCGCCCACGGGTTGTCGCGGATCAGGCGCCTGATCTCGGCCTGGTCGGTCGTGGTGTAGTGCGGCGTCTTCCTCATGGCTGCCCGTCAGGCCTGATCCACCGGGCACCAGTACAGCTTGCGGCCGCCCAGCTCCTGCATCATGATCGGCGTTCCGCAGACACGGCACGGTTCGCCGGTGCGGTGATAGACCCAGTGGCGGTCGGCGCGCGAGGCGAGGGCCTTCTGGTAGTCCGCATCGGAGAGATCGTCCATGGTGAGCATCTGCCCGGTGGCGACGCCGATGTTCAGCAGCTTCACCCAGTCGCGCCACAGCTCGCGCACCACCTCCTCGCGCATCTCCTTGCCCGGCGTGAACGGGTTCTGCCGCGCGCGGAACAGCATCTCGGCCCGGTAGACGTTGCCGATGCCGCTGACCACCGCCTGATCCATCAGCAGCAGCGCGATCGGAGTTGGCTTCTTGCGCACGGCGGCGACGAACCGCTCCTCACCCACCGCCGGGTCGCCGACCAGCGGGTCGGGGCCGAGCTTGGCGATCGTGGCATCCACCTGCTCGGGGGTCTGAACCTCGCACGCGGTCGGCCCGCGCAGATCGGCCACCGCACGGTCGGTCAGCAGGCGCACCCGCACCGCGCCGATCGGCTCGGGCGGGAAGCTCTCGATGTCGTCTTCGAGCTTCTCCTGCTCGCTCATGCGCAGCCGGGTCAGCCGTGGGGCGCCCATGGACGAGAGCGAGTCTTCGTGGGCGGCAAGGTCGGTGCCGCGCGACTCGGTGCCGCGCATCGCAGTTTGACCCATGCGCCCATTGGCGGATGCCGTCGTGGCGTCGACCGTGATGTCGCCCGCGAAATCCCATGCGCCGTAGATGCCGAGGTGCACCCGCAGCCACAGACCGTGGTCGAACTCCAGGAACATCTGCTTGCCGACGGCCTCCGAGCGTACGATCTCGTGGCCGTCGAGTTGGGCCGCTCCGGCCGCGAACCGGCCCTGCGGCGAGGTCACCGCCACCGGCGTGTGCTCGAAGTGGCGCTCGAACTGCCGCGCGATGCGGTGAACGGAGTGACCCTCGGGCATGCCAGACCTCCCGGCTCAGTCGTCGATCTCGTGCCCGGCGATCTTGCCGGTGGTCTCGTACTCGGCCAGCTGCGCGATCCGGCGCGCATGCCGTTCCTCACCGCTGAACGGCTCGGCCAGGAACGCGTCGATCAGTTCGATCGCGACCTCGAGCGAGTGCTGCCGGGCGCCGATCGCGATCAGGTTGGCGTCGTTGTGCTGGCGCGCGAGCAGCGCCGTGTCGTGGTTCCAGACCAGGGCGGCGCGCGCGCCCGTCACCTTGTTGGCTGCGATCTGCTCGCCATTGCCCGAGCCGCCGAACACGACGCCGAGGGTCTGGATGCCCGCCGCCTGATCGCGCACCACGGCCAGCGCGGTGTTGATGCAGAAGCTCGGATAGTCGTCGAGCGGATCGAAGGTCTTCGGGCCGTGGTCGACGACCTCGTGACCGGCGTCGCGCAGATGCTGCTGAAGGTGCTGGCTGAAGTCGAGGCCGGCGTGATCGGTGCCGATGTGGACGCGCATGCTCACCAGGCTATTCGCGCCAGAACCCGACCGTGCACAGGAGCCGGGTCTCGGCGTCGGCTCCCTCAGGCGGGGTCTGCTCGGGCGGGAACGCCCCGTAGGCGCGCAAGGTCGGCACCGTGGGAACGATGAGCTCGTCGAGCCCCGCGATCAGCTCGGGCGAGAGGTGGAAGTCGATGCCGAGCAGCCGCGCGATCTGCCAGGCCTGGAATGCCCGGTACGAGGTGGGGTGCAGGATCCCCTCGGCGAACGGGTAGTCGCCGTAGCTGAAATGGATCGTCATCGCGGGGTCGAGGGCGGGATCCGACATCGCCGCGGTCGCCGCATCGTTGAGGGTGTCGTAGGCCGCGATCGGGTCGGATCCGAGCAGATCGCCGCTCCAGCGATCGCCGACCTCATCGACCGTGCGCCCGGCCAGCAGATCGGGCACCCAGGCCTCGTCGTAGGCGTGCCGGGCCACGATGTCGCGCATGGTCGCCGAGGCGGACCGATGGCCGCTGCTCCACTCCGCGGGGACGGGACGATCGAGGTCTGCCGGGGTCAGGCGATCGATGACCGATCGCAGCGCGGCATCCGACTGCAGGAAGAGTTCGCGGGCGTCCATGGTCGCGAGACTACTTGTCGTGACCGACACGGCGGAGGATGATGAAGTGACACCGTGAGGCAAGCGAGGTCGATCATGCGAGGCGCATCCGTCACTCCCCAGCTGGTCCCGACTCTGTCGGCCGGACGCCATCGATCGGCCCGTGCCGGGGCGTGCTTCATGGAGTTCGCCTCATTCCTCGCCGGCGAGCGGTGGAGCGACCACCCGAGCTGCACCGATCCGACCCTGGGCACCCTGGCGCGCGCGGTGAACGACACCCTGACCGACGGACGCCGCGGCGAACTAGTGGGAGACATCCCGCGCGTCATCGGCCTGAAGGGCGACGAACTGCGCCTCGGGCTCCTGGTGGCTCTGCGCGCCGCGACCGTGGCCCTGCCGGTGGCCAGCATGGAACGGCAGCGGGCGCTCGCCGTCGGCGTCATCGCCACCCTCGACGCCCTCGCCGAACTGGGCATCAACAATCCCCTCGCGCGGGCCGACGCCGAGGTCGCGCTGTCGGAGGTCCCGGATGCCGCGAGCTGGGCACGCGCGCACCTGGCGGACTGGCGCGCCCGCCCGGTCGACCTGGCGCGCCACGGCTGCGGAGCCATCGTGAGGACCGCCGCGCTCGGCGTCGCACAGGCCTGCATCGACGACCCGGACACCCTTCTGGTCACCATGCTGCACGCGGCGATCGACGACGCGGAGGCATTCCTGGGGCGCGGGACTCATGGTGTCGACGCTCCCGCCGCTCTCCCGATGGCCGCGACGCCTGAGCAGGTGTTTGCTGCGGCGCGACGCTGACGCGTCGCGCACTCGCGCTAGATAGGCTGATCGACGGACACAATCCGTCGTTCCACCCTGTCGCAGCCGAAGGAGTTGCCGCGTGCCCGGAGAGAATCTCACCCGACTCGAAGCCCAGGAGCGCAAGGCGGTCATCACCGTCGACTCCTATGTCATCGACCTCGACCTGACGACCGGGCCGGACACCTTCCGGTCGACGACCACCGTCGTCTTCACTGCGGAGGAGGCGACGTCGACGTTCCTGGACGCGGTCACCGCGAAGGTGCACTCGGTCACTATCAACGGCGCGGAGGTCGCGGGCGCGGCCGACGGGGACAACATCCGCATCCCGCTCGAGGGGCTCGCCGAGCACAACACGGTCACCGTCGTCGCCGACTTCGCGTACACCAACACCGGCGAAGGCTTGCACCGCTTCGTCGACCCCGTCGATGGAGAGGTGTATCTCTACTCGCAGTTCGAGGTGCCGGACAGCCGCCGCGTGTTCGCGGTGTTCGAGCAGCCCGACCTGAAGGCGACCTTCCAGTTCACCGTCACCGCTCCCGCCGAGTGGCAGGTGATCAGCAACTCGCCGACGCCCGAGCCCGAGCGCGTCTCGGATGGCGTGGCGCGCTGGGCGTTCGAGGCGACACCGCGCATCTCGAGCTATATCACCGCTCTGATCGCGGGCCCGTACCAGGCCGTGCACTCGGAGGTCACGAGTTCGAGCGGACGCGTCATCCCGCTCGGCCTGTATGCGCGGAAGTCGTTGTTCCAGTACCTCGACAGCGACTACCTGTTCGACATCACCCGCAAGGGCTTCGCCTACTACGAGGAGAAGTTCGGCTACCCGTACCCGTTCGCCAAGTACGACCAGTTGTTCGTCCCCGAGTTCAACGCCGGGGCCATGGAGAACGCCGGCGCCGTGACGTTCCTCGAAACCTACGTGTTCCGGTCGAAGGTGACCGACGCGATCAAAGAGCGCCGGGTCGTCACGATCCTGCACGAGCTGGCGCACATGTGGTTCGGCGACCTGGTGACCATGAAGTGGTGGAACGACCTCTGGCTGAACGAGTCGTTCGCCGAGTGGGCCTCGACCATTGCCACCGCCGAGGCCACCGAGTGGACAGAGGCCTGGACTACCTTCCAGGCCATGGAGAAGAGCTGGGCCTACAAGCAGGACCAGCTGCCGTCGACCCATCCGATCGTCGCGACCATCAACGATCTCGAAGACGTGCAGGTGAACTTCGACGGCATCACCTACGCCAAGGGCGGCTCGGTGCTCAAGCAGCTGGCCGCCTGGGTCGGCATCGACGAGTTCTTCGCCGGAGTGGGCAACTACTTCCGGAAGTACGAGTACGGCAACACCGAGCTCAAGGATCTGCTGGCCGAGCTCGAACTGACCAGCGGACGCGAGTTGACCGCCTGGGCAGCGACCTGGCTCGAGACCGCGGGCGTTGTGACGCTCGCACCCGAGATCGAGACCGATGACGCCGGCGTCATCACGGCGTTCCGCATCTCGCAGACGGCGGCGCCCGACTACCCGACGCTGCGCCCGCACCGGCTGGCGATCGGCTTCTACGACCACACCGGAGCCGGCACCAAGCTGGAGCGCACCCACCGGCTCGAACTCGACATCGACGCCGACGGCTCGACCGAGGTGCCCGCGCTGGTCGGGATGACCCGGCCCGCCCTGGTGCTGCTCAACGACGACGACCTGGCGTACGCGAAGATCCGGCTGGATGCCGCGAGCCTGCCGGTCGCGCTGGCGAAGCTCTCGCAGATCGAGAGCCCGCTCGCACGCGCCCTGGTCTGGGGCGCGCTGTGGGACATGACCCGCGACGCCGAGGTCGCACCACGCGACTACGTGCGGCTGGTGCTCGAGCACATCGCGTCCGAGTCGGAGTCGACGACCATCCGCCTCACGCTGTCGCAGCTGCTTCAGACCGTGCACTCGTACGTCGCGCCCGAGACGCGGGCGGCATCCATCCGCGAGGTCGGCGACCGGCTGTGGAGCCTGGCCCAGGATGCCGACGCGGCCTCCGACGAGCAGTTCCAGTTCGTCAAGTTCTTCGCCGCGATCGCGTCGACGCCCGAGCACGGAGAGGCGCTGAGCGGATTGCTCGACGGCTCGATCAGGCTGCCGGGGCTGGAGATCGACTCCGACCTGTCGTGGGAGCTGCTCGAGGGCCTGGTGCTGGTCGGGCGGGCCGGCGAGGCCGAGATCGCGGCGGCGCTCGAGAAGGACAACACCGCCAAGGGGCAGCAGGCCGCGGCGGCGGCGCGTGCGGCGATCCCGACCGTGGCGGGTAAGCAGGCCGCGTTCGAGTCGGCCCGTGATGACACCACGATCCCGAACCTGGTACTGCGCAATGTGGGTCTCGGCTACGGGCACGTCAACGACCCCTCGGTCTTCGACGGGCTGATCGCGCCGTACTTCGAGGCGCTCACGTCGGTGTGGGCGAACCGCACCTACAAGATCGCCGAGACCTTCGTCACTTGGTTCTACCCGGGCGCGCTGGTCTCGCAGCAGCTGGTGGATGCCACGAAGGCCTGGCTCGACGCGAACCCGGGCATCCCGGCTCTGCGCCGCATCGTGATCGAGAACCTGGCCGGCGTCGAGCGGGCGCTGGTGGCGCAGAAGCGCGACGCGCAGGGGTGACGCAGTGACGGCTTGGAACGACTTCTGGGACGGCGTCGGCGTGTTCCTCGCCGGCCCGTGGGGCACGCCGGTTCGCGTGCTGCTGATCCTGGTCGTCGCGTTCCTCATCCGGGTGATCCTGCAGCTCGTGATCCGGCGGGTCGTGAACCGCGTCGTCAACGGCGCCGCGCGCCTGCAGGATCGGGAGAAGGAGCGGGACTCCCCCGTCGCGGCGGTGCGGATCGTGCAGCGCACGAAAGCTCTCGGCGGCGTGCTGAGCAGCGCCGTCACCACGCTGATCGTGATCGTCACGATCGTGCTGATCATCGCCAACATCTCCCCCGCCGCCAGTGGCGCGTTCTCGCTGATCACAGCGGCGCTCGGCGCGGGGCTGGGCTTCGGCGCGCAGAACATCGTGAAGGACGTGCTCAACGGCCTCGCGATGGTCGGCGAGGATCAGCTCGGCGTGGGCGACGTGGTCGACACCGGGTTCGCGACGGGCGTGGTGGAGCAGGTCGGCATCCGGATCACGCAGGTGCGCGACGTGAACGGAACGCTCTGGTACGTGCGCAACGGCGAGATCCTGCGACTGGGCAACATGTCGCAGGGCTGGGCGCGCGTGATCATCGACCTGGCCGTGCCGTACAACGCCGACATCGACGCGGTGCAGGCCGCGATCCTCGAGACCTCGACGACGATGCAGCAGGATGCGCGCTGGAAGCCGGTGATCCTCGAACGCCCCGAGGTGTGGGGCATCGAGTCGGTGTCGGCCGAGGCGATCGTCATCCGGCTGGTGGTGAAGACCCGGGCCGGCAGCAAGGACACGGTCGCGCGCGAGCTCCGCGCGCGCCTTAAGAAGACGATCGATGCGCTCGGCATCACCCTGCCGGCGCTCAACTCCATCCTGCTCAACGGTTACGAGGGCGGCACCCCGAGACTGCGCACGGCGCCCACTGGGAAGCCCGCGAAGCCGACGGCGAAGCCCGCGACTACCTCACCGACACGAGCCACTCGGTCTGCCGAATGAGCGACCTGACCCTGCGCATGGGCGCGGGCGGCGACCCGGTCGGCGGCAGCTTCTGGGCCGCGGTCGGCGGCCGCGCCACCTTCGAGAAGCTGGTCCGCGCGTTCTACGCGGGGGTCGCCGACGATCCGGTGCTGCTGCCGATGTATCCCGAGCAGCCGGATCTCGAGGGGGCGATCCAGCGCCTCACCGGATTCCTGGAGCAGTACTGGGGAGGCCCCGGGACCTACAGCGAACAGCGTGGACACCCGCGGCTGCGGATGCGGCACCTCCCCTTCGCGGTCACCCCCGACGCGCGCGACCGCTGGCTGCTGCACATGCGCGCTGCAGTCGACACCCTGGAGCTGTCGCCCCTGCACGAGTCGATGCTCTGGGACTACCTGGAGCGCGCCGCCCACGCGATGGTGAACGCGGGCTGAGCCGGTCGGCCGGAGCATCGAGCTGCCGCCCGTCCGTATGCGGGGCGAGCCCGGGCGGCACCCGGCAGCACCTGGCGCGGGTAGTAGGCAGTGCTCGGCAGGGTCGTTCTGTCTCATTTCAGTTCGCGCTCAATTGCGCGCGAAGTGAAATGAGGATTGGGGCCCAGGCGACGCCGGGAGCTCAGACGTACCGAGCCATCTTGCGCTCGAGCTGTTCGATCAGCTCGGGATCCATGAACTCATAGCGGTCCGGGATGTCGAGGCACACCACTCTCGTTCGCGCGATGTGCCGCCCGAACTGCCGGGCGAGGGCGCTGCGATGCTTCTTCTCCATGACGACCACCAGGTCCGCCCACTGCAGTTGATCCAGCGAGAGGCGCACGTCCGCATCCGGCGCCAGGCCGGCCGAGTCGGTCTCGATCCCCTCCCGGTCGGCGAAGACGCATTCAGCGGTCGGACTCCGCCGTCGGTTCCGACTGCAGAGGAACAGGATGTTGGTCACGCCCACCGCGCCATCCTGCCAGTCGCCCGACCGACTACTCCGACCGACTACCCCGACCGACTACTCTGAGCAGTGCTGAGGATCGTTCGGAGGGGAAGCTGAATGCCCGACACCAAGAAGTCCGAGGCCGATGCCCTCGTGATCGGGGCGGGCCTGGCCGGACTGGTCGCGACCGCCGAACTCGTGGCCGCCGGCAAGCACGTCATCGTGCTCGAGCAGGAGCCCGAGGCGAGCTTCGGCGGCCAGGCCTGGTGGTCGTTCGGCGGACTCTTCCTGATCGACTCCCCCGAGCAGCGCCGGATGGGGGTGCACGACAGCCACGATCTGGCCCGTCAGGACTGGTTCGCCAGCGCCGAGTTCGACCGCGACGAAGACGAGTGGGGTCGCCAGTGGGCCGAGGCCTATCTGGCGTTCGCGGCCGGCGAGAAGCGCGAGTGGCTGCACGCCAAGGGCGTGCGATTCTTCCCCGTCGTCGGCTGGGCCGAGCGCGGGGGCTACACCGCGACGGGTCACGGCAACTCGGTCCCGCGGTTCCACATCACCTGGGGCACCGGGCCCGGCATCCTCGAGCCCTTCATCACGGAGGTGCGGGCCGGCGTCGAGGCTGGACTGGTCGAGCTGAAGTTCCGGCATCGGGTCGATGAGCTGACAGTGGTGAAGGGCGCGGTGGTCGGCGCATCCGGCTCGATCCTGGCCGACGATCCCGCCGAGCGCGGCGTCGCAAGCAATCGGGATGTCACCGGCGACTTCGCCCTGAAAGCGGGCGCCGTGATCGTGGCCAGCGGCGGTATCGGCGGCAACCACGAGCTGGTCCGCGCAGCCTGGCCCGAGTGGCTCGGCACCGCGCCCACCACGATGCTGAGCGGTGTGCCGGCGCATGTCGACGGGCGCATGCTCGCGATCAGCGAGAAAGCCGGAGCGAACTACGTCAACGGCGACCGGATGTGGCACTACGTCGAGGGGATCACCAACTACTCGCCGGTGTGGGCGCAGCACGGCATCCGGATCCTGCCCGGCCCGTCCAGCATGTGGTTCGACGCCACCGGCAACCGGCTCCCCATCCCCCTGTTCCCCGGATTCGACACCCTCGGAACGCTCGAATACCTGCGCACGACGGGCCACGATCACAGCTGGTTCGTGCTGACCCAGTCGATGATCGAGAAGGAGTTCGCCCTCAGCGGCAGCGAGCAGAACCCCGACCTCACCGGCAAGAGCATCCGCGAACTGCTGAAGCAGCGGCTGGGCAAGGGCGCCACTCCCCCGGTCGAGGCCTTCAAGACGCAGGGCGCGGACTTCGTGGTCGCCGACACGCTCGACGAACTCTTCACCGGGATGCGCAAGCTCTCGCCCGAGGTCGAGCTCGACACCCAAGAGATCCGTCGCGAGATCGAGGCGCGCGACCGCGAGCTCGACAATAAGTTCAGCAAGGATGCTCAAATCACCGCGATCCGCGGCGCACGCGCCTATCTCGGCGACAAGCTGATCCGCGTGGCCAAGCCGCACAAGATCCTCGACCCGAAGCACCGACCGCTGATCGCGGTCAAGCTGCATGTCGTGACGCGCAAGACGCTCGGCGGGCTGCAGACCGACCTGCAGTCACGGGTTCTGGATGCCGCGGGCTCCCCGATTCCGGGGCTCTACGCCGCCGGTGAGGTGGCCGGGTTCGGCGGCGGCGGGGTTCACGGCTACCGCGCGTTGGAGGGAACCTTCCTGGGCGGCTGCCTGTTCAGCGGACGCGTCGCCGGGCGAGCGGTGGCGGGCACGCTGTGACCTGACCCGCGCTCGCGCGGCTCAGCGCGCCAGGGTCCAGGCTTTGCGCTTCACCAGCACGTGGCCGCGCTTCGTGGTGAGGCGGGTCCAGGGGCCGGTCTCGAACATCCGGACGTCGTCGTCACCCAGGAAGCCGAGGCCGAGCGCCGCGAACGCCGCGCCGGCGGGCACATGCTCGAGCCCGGCGATACCGCGGCTCCACACCTCGGAGCGCACGCGGCGCACGATCTGCTCACCCACCGCATCCGGGACCGCGCCGGCCACCTCGTCGATGCCGGCGCGAGCGGCCCGGTCGAGCACCTCGGCCGAGGTGCCATCGATCGGCCGCCATCCGCCGCGAGGCGGCGAGATCGCCGACCAGGTGACCGTGTTGACACCCATCGGGAGCGAGATGGTCACCGGACCCGTGATCGTCGGGTCAGCGCGTCGCGCCTCCTGCGCCGCCTCGAGGCGCCCGAGCAGCGAGCGGATCGGCACCACCACGTCGAAGTCGTCGTGACCGCCCTCCGGGCCTGAGCCGCTGTTGCTGAGGGCCACGGTGCGCAGGCCGAGCACGGTCGGGCTCTCATCCAGCAGACCCTGCGGGTAGAAGACCGCGGCGTACACCGCGAGCACCCCGCTGCCCGCGATCAACCGGACCGTGCCCTCCTCGATGCGCGCGGCGCGAGCGAGGAAGACCTGGAGATCGTCGAGGGAGGGGGTGTCCGCCAGAGTGAAGGAGCTGCCCATGTGCCTCCTAAACTACAACGCATGACCGACCCTTTGGCGGGACTTCTCGCCGCGCTCGATCTGACCGACACCGGAGCCCGGACCAGCGAGGACATCTTCACCGGGCCGAGCCAGTGGACGCCGGGCGGGCGGGTCTTCGGCGGGCAGGTGCTCGCGCAATCGCTGGTCGCGGCGATCCGGACGGTTCCCGAGGATCGGCCGGTGCACTCCATGCACGGCTACTTCCTGCGGCCGGGCGACGCCGAGCAGCCGATCACCTTCTCGGTCGATCGCATCCACGACGGCCGCTCGTTCACGACGCGGCGCACCCAGGCCTACCAGGACGGCAAACCGATCCTGTCGATGATCGCGTCGTTCCAGACCGAAGACGAGGGGCTCGATCACCAGGTGGCGATGCCGACCGGGCTGCCCGATCCGGAGTCCCTGCCGAGCACGGCCGAGGTGCTTCAGGGCAACAACCATCCGGTCGCCCAGTTCTGGGCGAATCGCCGGGCGTTCGATCTGCGGCACATCGACTCGCCCATCTACTTCGAGGTGGCCGGCGAGCCGATCGCCCATCAAGCGGTCTGGATGAAGGCGGTCGGCCTCCTGCCCGACGACCCGAATCTGCACCGAGCGGCCTTGGCCTACGCGAGCGACTACTCGATCCTCGAGCCGGTGCTGCGCGGGCACGGAGTGCCGTGGGGCACGCCCGGGCTCAAGGTCGCCAGCCTGGATCACGCCATGTGGTGGCATCGGTCCGGACGGGCGGATGAGTGGCTGCTCTACGCGCAGGAGTCACCCAACGCGATCGGCGGCCGCGGGCTGTCGCTCGGCAGGATCTTCAGCCACGACGGAACCCTGCTCGCCAGCGTCGCGCAGGAGGGCACGATCCGGGTGCCGACGGCGGCCGCGGCGGGCTGAGGTCGGCGGCGGATGAAGGTCAGCGCCTCGTGAAGGTCAGCGGCGCGTGAAGGTCAGCGCCTCGTGAAGGTCAGCGGCTGCTCCAGGTACGCCGCCCACTGCTGGCGCAGTTCGGCCGGGATGCGAGTCGGGCGGCCGGATGCGGCATCCACCGTCACGATCTCGGTGGCGGCCCGGGCGTAGAGCACCCGCGGCTCGACGCCGATCGGCGAGTACAGCTCG
>Ga0157379_10002915_pt1 | contig 14447 bp, 9 predicted proteins | sample S25metaG_FD_121802 | JGI IMG/M metagenome (GOLD analysis project Ga0157379, IMG submission 121802) | Switchgrass rhizosphere microbial communities from Kellogg Biological Station, Michigan, USA - S2-5 metaG | ecosystem: Host-associated > Plants > Roots > Rhizosphere > Soil | place: USA: Michigan... | reverse complement strand
GAGCGGATCGCACGCGCCACGCCGATGCCGATGTCCGCGGCGTGCAGGACGCGGAAGGCCGCTTTGCAGAGCGGCTTGGCCATGGCCAATTGGTCCATTTCCTCATAGTCGCCCTGCTGCAGGTCAACGATCTCGCGCTCGGACGAGCCGCTGATGAGGATCATCGGAAAGCAGTTGGCCGTCGCATTGGCCAGGGCGGTCAGACCGTTGAGGAAGCCGGGAGCCGACACCGTCAGGCAAATGCCGGGCTTCTTGGTCAGGAAGCCGGCGATGGCCGCCGCGTTTCCGGCGTGCTGCTCGTGCCGGAAGGAAATGACGCGCAGGCCCGAAGCCTGGGCCAGACGGCCCAGGTCCGTAATCGGAATGCCGGGCACGCCATAAATGGTGTTGACGCCGTTGAGCTTGAGCGCGTCAATGACGAGGTGAAAGCCGTCGGTCAGCTTCGGCTCGGCATCGGCTGCTTTGACGTCGGCGGGGGCAGCAGCGGTCTCTAACATGGTGTCCTCCGGAGCAGTGACTTTCGGCGATCGGAATGCATACCGTATGTGGTATACCAGTCAAAGTCAACATGAAGCTCGCGTCTCCACTGGACCTGCAGCCCCTCAACGCGAACGTCAGCATCGTCGACCAAGCGTACATGGCGCTCAAAGAAGCCATTATGGATGCGGACATCTATGGGCAACGAGAGGAAATTCGTCTCGACGAACGGCAACTGAGCCGTGCGCTCGGCGTCAGTCGGACGCCGATCCGCGAGGCGATGACGCTGCTCGAGCAGGAGGGTTTCCTGCGCACCGTGCCGCGCCGCGGGGTCTTCATCGTCAGGAAAACCAAGAAGGAGATCATCGAGATCATCGAAGTCTGCGCGGCGCTGGAGAGCATGGCGGCGAGGCTCGCCACGATCAATGCGTCGGAGGAAAGCATCGGCGCGCTGCGCCATATGTTCGACGAGTTTCACAGCTCCGCGCCCTCGGAGCACCTGCACGAATACTCGGATGCGAACATCGCCTTCCATCAGGCGATCATCAATCTCTCCGGTTCGCAGCTGATGTCGAAGACGATCGAAAACCTTTTCGTCCACGTCCGGGCGATTCGCCGCATGACGATCTCGCAGCAGGATCGCGCGTCCCGCTCGATTGCCGATCACATGCGCATCATCCAGGCGCTGGAGCGGCGCGACACCGAGCTGGCCGAGCGCCTCGTCCGACAGCACTCGCTCGATCTCGCGGCGCACGTCGAGAAGTACTACGACTTTCTCGACTGAGGCTAGCGTCTCAGAAGTTGCTCGTCGCACCGCGATCGGCGAGGGCCCGATTGGCAAGGCGCAAAGCGCGAGCGTCAGCGCAACCACGAAAGCACCAAGTGGTTGCATTTGGAACTTGCAAGGCAGCTGAACAGGCCAGGAGCCGTTCAGGCTGCTTTGTTCCCCTCGCGGAGTCCCGGGTTTGAGCTACACTACGCCGGTTTAGCAGCCCGTGATGAAAGTCTGGCGTTGCACCGAGACGGGCGAGGCGCCCCGCCGGCAAGGCGCGCCGAGCGAGAATACCGGGAGTATTTGAGCGAGGAGCAACGCAGCCGGCGGGGATGCATCGCCCGTCGAATGCAGCAAGACTTTTATCACGGGCTGCACAGGCCGTTCTGGCCGAGGAGGCGGGCGTTGCGGTTACACAATCGCTGGTTCCAGCTGGTCGCATCGTTGATCGCGATGATCATGATTGCGAACCTGCAGTACTCGTGGACGCTCTTCGTCAAGCCGCTGCAGGCCGGCACGGGCTGGAAGCTCTCCGACATCCAGTTCGCGTTCACGCTGTTCATCCTGTGTCAGACCTGGATCCAGCCGCTCGACGGATGGCTGATCGACCGCCTGGGCCCGCGTGGATTCATCAGCGCCGCCGGCCTGCTGTGCGGCGTGGGCTGGGCTGGCATCGGGTACGCCTCCTCGCTGACGCAGCTCTACTTGTTCTACTGCGCGGCCGGGGTCGGCGCCGCATTCGTCTACAGCGGGTCGATCGGGTCGGCGCTGAAGTGGTTCAAGAACAAGCGCGGGCTGGCGTCCGGGATCATCGCGGCCGGTTTCGGGGGTGGCACGGCGCTGTTCATTCCGGTCATCTCGTCGACAATTGCCTCGCGCGGCTATCAAACCGCTTTCATTTCGACCGGCATCTTCCAGGGTCTCGTCATCGTTCTGGTCGCACAGTTCTTGAGACATCCTCCCGCCGAGCCGGCCACCGCCGTCGCCGGCACTGGATCGCAGCTCGGCCGGCGTCAGTTCACGACCCTGGAAATGATGCGCACGCCGCAGTTCATGACGATGTACGCGATGTTCGTGCTGATGTCAGTCGGTGGACTGCTGGTAACGGCACAGGCGGGTCCAATCGCGACGTCCTGGGGCTACAGCGCCGCCGCGCTGACGCTGGCGGCCTCCCTCAGTCCAGTGGCCAACGGCGCGAGCCGAGTGTTCTGGGGCTGGGCGTCGGACAAGATTGGCCGGGAGACGGCCATGGTCACGGCGTTTGTGTTACAGGCGATCTGTTTGCTCCTGGTCCTCGTCCTTGGGCAGATCTCCGGCGGCTGGTTCGCCGTCACGCTGGTGCTGGTCTACTTCACGTGGGGCGAAATCTATTCGTTGTTCCCGGCGACGTCGGCCGACTACTTCGGCACGCGCCACGCGACATCGAACTACGCGGTCCTTTACACCGCCAAGGGTCTGGCGTCGATCTTCGGCGGGTGGTTCGGCGCGCTGCTCTTCGAGTGGTCTGGCAGCTGGTCGGTGGGGTTCTACTGCAGCGCGGTGATGGCGCTCGTCGCCGCGGGCCTTGCCATCGGCCTGCGGTCCGCGTCATCTCCGCGCACGGCTCCAGTCGGGATGCCCGCGCCCGCGAGGTAACACCGAAGCGTTCGTCCGCAACCGATCTGATCACAGCCGGATCATGAAAATCTACCGGTTCATCAATCGCGTCCCCGGCGGCATGATGGTCGTGCCGCTGTTTGTTGGCATGGTCATCAACACGTTTTTCCCGCGGCTGCTTCAGATCGGCGGGTTCACCCAGGCGTTGAGCGGTGTGGGATACCCGACCATCCTGGGCATGTACCTCTTCACCGTCGGCACGAAGATGACCGTGCGGGCCGCCCCGAAGATGCTGTGGCGCGGCTTCGGCATCTTGGCCGCCAAGGTGGCCACCGCCACCATCTTCGCGCTGGTCGTCGCCAAATTCTTCGACGGCAACATCATCGGCCTGAGCACGCTGGCCGTGATGGTCGCGATGAGCGACACCAACGGCGGCATGTTCCTGGCGCTGACCAGTGTCATGGGTAACAAGGAAGACTCCGGCACGTATGTGGTGCAGAGCATCGAGACCGGGCCGTTTCTGACGATGCTGATCTTTGTCGGGACGGGGCTTGCGGTCATCCCGTGGCTGACGATGGTGTCGGTGATTGCGCCCATTTTCGTCGGCGCGATACTGGGCAATCTGGACGACGACATCAAGACCTTCTTTGGGTCTCACGAACCGATCATCGTGCCGTTCATGGCGTTCACGCTGGGACAGACGATCAATCTGAAGTCGGTGTTGACGGCCGGTGTGCCGGGCATCGTCCTCGGGGTGACCGTGCTGATCGTCACCGGCACGGTGTGCATCATCGCCGACCGGCTATTCGGCGGAACGGGAATCGCCGGGGCGGCCGCCTCCAGCACGGCCGGCAATTCCGCTGCGGTGCCGCAGGCAGTTGCCATGGCCGACCCGTCGTATGCAGCGGTCGCTGGAGCGGCGACCGTTCAGGTTGCCGCCTCGGTGATCGTCACCGCGGTGCTGACGCCGCTGTTGACGTCCTGGTGGTACAAGAAAGTGAACAAAGAGAAAGTCGCACGGGAGCGAGCGGCAGCAGCTGCCGTGGTCTCCACTGCGGCGATCGGCAGTTAGAGCAATTCACCAGCCTACAGTCGTTCGTTTCCCAGACAGTCGCCAATCTTGGAACCACGAAGCGCAAGAAGGCTTGACGTCGATCGATCGTCTTCGTGACATCGTGTTTTCGTGGCCGCGATCCTTGCTAGTGGCCTGGACATGGCACCAGGCTCCGCCGGAGCGAGTCCGGCGCCTGGTTACGCGACACGGTCGCGAGGCTCCTGGCCGGCGAAGTACGCGTCCAGATTGTCGAGCGCCCGGAATCCCATGGCGTCGCGAGTCTCAGCCGTGGCGCTGCCGATGTGCGGCATCAGGAAGGTATTGGGCAGCGCGATGATCCTCTGATCGACGTTCGGCTCGTTGTTGTAGGCGTCGATGCCGGCGGCCCGCAGCCTGCCTGACGACAACGCCTCGACAAGCGCGTCGTCGACAATGATCGCCCCGCGGGCGGCATTCACGAGGATCGCCCCGTCAGGGAGCAATCGAAATCGCTCGGCGTTCATGAGCCCGCGCGTCGTCGGCGTGACGTTGCAATGCAGGGACAGGAAATCGCAGCAAGGAAGCAGCTGTTCCAGCGTCTCATGGAACACGGCGCCTTCCTCCTTCTCGGGTGACAACCTGCGAACGTCGTGGTAGTGGATCTGCATGTCGAAGCCGCGGGCGCGTTTGGCCACGACCTGTCCGACGCGGCCCATGCCGATGATGCCCAGACGCTTGCCGGTCACCTGGGTGCCGACCATGAACGCGGGGCTCCAGTCCTTCCACCTGGCCTCGCGCATCAACCGCTCGCCCTCGCTGGCGCGGCGGGCGGCGCCGATCATCAGCATCATCGTCAGCTCGGCGGTGGCGTCGGACAGCACGTCCGGAGTGTTGGTGACCACAACCCCTTTCTGTTTGGCAGCCTCGACGTCCACGTGGTCGAAGCCGACCGAGAAATTGGCGATGATCTTCACCTCTTTGGGTAAGCGCGCGATGACCTCGGCCGAAAAGTGTTCGGTGTGACAGGGCATGATGGCCTGCGCGCCCTGGGCACTTTCGATCAGCTCGTCCTTGGAATACAGCCGGTCGTCGGGGTTGAGCCGCGGCTGGTAGTCTCGGCGCAGACGATCCTCCACCGCCGCGGGCAGCTTTCGAGTGACGAGGACAACAGGTTTTACGTTCATTACGGGGCCTCTCTGATCTGTGACAACATTCATGGTTCGTGGAAAATACTACACAACCGAGAGGTGATTGATGGATTCGCGCAGGCTGGAGATCCGGGGCAATCTGCGGAGCACCTATGCTGACGTCTACACACCCGAGGCGCTTGCGGCCGTCGAAGCGCTCGCGACGCTCGATGCCGATCGCAAGGCCGTGATGGCGTCGCGGATCGAACGTCGCGCAGCCCGGGCGCGCGACCGGCAGCCGATCCGGTTCCTCGATCCACAGTCGCGGATTCCGCGGACGACCATCACCGTTCAGGATGCGCGCGACGGACGCTTCGTCGGCAGCGAGATTCCTCACGATCTTCAGCGGCAATGGATTCAGGGTACCGGCCCGGCCGCCCGGCCCCACGCTCCCGTGGCGCAAAGTCTCCGCAATGTGGCGTACGCGCTGCTGTCTGGCGCCGACGGCTGGATGTTCGACGGCGAAGATGCGCTCGGCCAGGTGTCGACGATGTCGCTCGACAATCAGCGCAGCCTCGCGTTGGCGATCAAGCGCGACCCGGTGTTTTTGGAGGTGGCCGAGCAGGTCGCCGCGGAAATGAACGCATGGGCCCAGAGTTTTCTGAAACGGACGATCGTCGACGACTGGCGGCAGCAGCTCTCCTTCACGACCAAGATCTTTCGGCCCCGCGGTCTTCACCTCGACGACCGCCATGTCCGGCTGGCCGGCGGCGCGAGCTTTTCCGCCTCGATCGTCGACACGACTCTTTACATCGTCAACAACCACCGCCAGTTGCAGCAGGCTGGGTCATCGCTGGTGCTGTACCTGCCCAAGATTCAGACGGCCGAAGAGGCGGCGCTCTGGAACGACATCCTGGCGGGGCTCGAAGCGCACCTCGGGCTGGGGGTGGGTGCGATCAAGGTCTACGTGCTCGTCGAGCAGCTCGAGTGCTGCTTCCAGTTGATGGAGATCCGCGCGGCCCTCGGAAAACACTTCATCGGTTTCGACACCGGGCGTTGGGACTACATCAACAGCGTGTCCGATGCGATGGCGTGGAGCGAGGCATTCATCAATCCCAATATCGACACCATCACGATGACCTACGGCTACATGCGGAACTATGAGGATCGCGTCAGGCGCGCCTGCAGCACGCCCGACCAACTCGGTCAGTTCGCGTTGTGGCAGGGCGGGATGGAGCCCAACATCCCGGTCGGATCCGAATCCGGAGTGGCCAGCAGCATGAAGCGCGCCGTCGCCGGCGCCGAGCGGGAGCAGCGCGAAGGCGCCAACGGCAAGTGGGTCGCTCACTGGAAGATGGTGCACATCGTGAGGCCGGTCTGGCAATCGGTCGGCCAGAGCAATCAACTGGGGCGCCCGTTTCCTCCGCTCACCTACACACCGGCCGACGCCGACGGATTGATCGTCCTCGAGGCCGCGGTTCGAACCATTCGCGGCGCACGCGATCTGCTGAGCGTGGCGCTGCAGTACGGCAACGCGTTCGGCCAGGGACTTCAGGCCGCGGCGTTGAAACCGGCCGATTTTTTCGGCAACGACGATGTTCTGTACCTGATGGAAGACATGGCCACCGGTGAGATCCGTTTGAGCATCCTGTGGGAGTGGCTGCACAAACGCGCCTCGCTGACCGCCGATGACGCGGAGGCTGGGGTCAAGGCCGGCGACCCGTTTACGCGTGAGCTCTTCCTGCGGCTGCTCGAGGAGGAGCACCGCAAGCTTCTCGGCGCCGGCAATCGAGACGTCCATGACATCTCGAAGACCACCACGCTGCCGATCGCACGGGAGATCGTCGAGACCTACGTGCTCGAGCCGCTGAAGCTGCCGTGGTATGTCGACCTGCTCAACATCAATCTCGACAACCACGACCTCGCCGAGGCCAAGCGGCGCATCGGGCTCCTGGTCGAGTCCTTCCACCGCGATGGCACGCGTGTGACCGAGAACTTGGATTTCGCGGCGGGTTAAGGCATTTGTTGTTTGTACGCAACCACCAGTCGATGAGGCCATCGTCGAACTCATTCGAGGAGGATGAGCATGTGTCGAAACATCAAAACCCTGGCAAATTTTGCCCCGCCGGCGACAGACGATGAAGTGCGCGCGTCGGCGCTGCAGTTTGTGCGCAAGCTGAGTGGGACCAATCGTCCGTCGCGCGCGAATGAAGCCACGTTCAATCAGGCGGTCGACGACGTGACGATGGCCGCGCTTCGGCTGATCCACTCGCTGACGACCAGCGCCCCGCCCCGCAACCGCGAAGACGAGGCGCGTAAAGCGCAGGAGCGGAGCCGCGCGCGGTTCGCCTGATTCCTGCCGGGCTATAATTTCGTCGGCGCGGACGCTGCCGCGCCATGTTTCTTGAGCGCCGCTTCGCTGCGCTATTTCGAAGGCGCAGCTGTTTTCGGGATTGGCGGCGGCAGTGGTGCCAGATTGTCGTAGCCGCGTGTCCCATCGGCGCGGATCGGTCCGGGACCGAAGCCGAGATGATCCCGGTCGACGTTGTTCTCACTGCAGGAGTATTCCTGGATCTGTTCGTCCGGCTTCCCCAGCACCCACGTCCGCGAGTAAGTGAACGGCCTGGTGTAAAACTTCGGATCTTCGATCAAGGTTTCGACGTGAATGTGATCGAGATCCGGCCGCGTCCAGCGTTCGACGACGTGCAGCGCGTCGCTGTGGGGATTGGCGTTCTCATCGATCCACACGCGTTCGTCCTTGAAGGCAATGGAGTCGACGACCAGCGTATCGCCCTCCCATCGGCCGATCTCCTCGCCGAAGAACGACGGGTCGGGATCATCTGAGTGCTTCAGGCCGGCACTGACCGGTATCAGACGGAAGTAGCTGTACCAGTACATGAAGACCACTTTGTTGGCGCCTTGCAGCACCTCGAATGGAAGACCGCTGGCATTGTGTCTGGGAATGCCGCCGATGATGCAGAGGCTCTCCGGATCGATCGTCGCCGTCAGGTTGTGCTGCAGCGCGGCCTCGCCGGCCGGCGTCAGCGGCAGCTTGAACCCGGGAAGGTCTTTGCCGATGTTGCCGCCTGGCCGGGTGTCGCGCGTTCCCTTCCAGTAGCCGCTCAAGTCGGGATGACCGCCAAGCCGCGGAGCCGGCTTCTGCGGCGCCGACTTGTTGTCGACCGCGGTGAGCTCCTGCGCCAACGCCGCATGCGGCGACAGCGTCGAGGTGCCAAGAACGACGGTCGCCGCCAGCACGACCAGATAATTTGGTGTCATCAAGGCCTCCTCACCGTTCCTGGGTGGCTTCGCCCGGGCCGCCGTCGCCGGCCGACGCCCCGGATACGATGCGGCCGTCAGGCAGCGTCACCCGCCGCGCGTCGACGAGATGCGATCCGTCCTTGGCGAGATAGCCGTCGACGATGACCGTATCCCCGAGTTTAAGGTCGCCGCGCTTGAACCCGCGCCGCGAGAGCGCGCCGGGCGATCCGGCTTCACAGCCCCAGGTGACCACGGCGCCGGCTGGGTCTTTGACGTCGATGTAGAAGTAGGAGTGAGGGTTGGTCCACTCGATTTTGGCCAGCGCGCCGGTCAGCCGAATCGGCTTGCTGCCGTCGAATTCGGCGGCGAACGAGTGATGCGCGACCAGCCGCGGACCGGCGACGATGGCGAGCACGGCGAGGAGCGCGAGCGTCTTCTTCATGGGTGATTCTCCACGCGGTCGATGCCACTGCGGCATCGGGTACAGGTCCCGGTTCTTTCGCTCGGCCTCAGGGTACTACCACGTCGGGGCGGGCACGCTTATTTTTGTTGCTTTCGTTGCGCCGATTTAACAGCAGACATCTAAATTATGGATGCATCTTATGTGATCATTGTATTTTACTTCTGGGTGTGGGTCGGTCATAAATGCTGCTCACCTGTGTAGGCGAGCTGTACCTACGGCTTGCTTGCGCCTACGTCGAGCCGCGAGGCTCGCCGGTCCATCAGGACACACGAATCCCACGTTCCGGTCGTCTGAGGGGCGTCGTGTCCATCCGAGGCACGCTTATGTCCGAGTCGCTTGTTCATGCGCCTGCCATGACTCCATCGACGGCCCCCCCGGCGGCGATCGGTCTGTACGACCCCAGCAACGAGCACGACTCGTGCGGCGTCGGCTTTATCGTCGACATCAAGGGGCGCCGCTCGCATTCGGTGGTGCGAAAGGGGCTGCAGCTCCTGATCAACCTGCTGCATCGCGGTGCGTGCGGGTGCGAGCCGAACACCGGCGACGGGGCTGGGATCATCATTCAGATTCCCGACAAATTTGTCCGCAAGGCAGCGGCGCGGCAGAACATTGCGCTGCCTCCCGCCGGCCGCTACGGGACCGGCCTGGTGTTCCTGCCACGGATGTCCGCGGAGCGCGAGCAGGCCAAAGCGCTCGTCGAGCGCGTGGCGTGGGAAGAAGGGCAGGAGGTGCTCGGGTGGCGCATCGTCCCGACGGCCGCCGCGGGTATCGGCGACTCCGCGCTGGCGACCAAGCCGGTCATCGAACAAGTATTCATCGCTCCCCCGAATCCAGGGCAGCCTGACGCGACGGGATCGACGGCGGCGACCGGATCGCGAGGCCCGACGCCATTCGAGAGAAAACTGTACGTCATTCGCAAACGCATCGAGCACGAAGCCGACCGCCTCGGGATGGCCGAACGGCACGCGTTCTATCTGCCGAGCCTCTCGTCGCAGACGATGATCTACAAGGGCATGCTCAACGCGGATCAGATCGAGGGGACATTTCCCGATTTGTCCGATCCCGACGTGGAATCCGCGCTGGCGCTCGTCCACCAGCGCTTCAGCACCAACACGTTCCCGTCGTGGCCGCTGGCCCACCCCTACCGGTATGTCGCGCACAACGGCGAGATCAATACGCTGCGCGGCAATATCAACTGGATGCGCGCCCGCGAAGGGCTCCTCCGCTCGGATCTGTTCGGCGAGGATCTGAAGAAGCTCTTGCCGATCATCCGCGAAGGCGGCAGCGATACCGCCACCTTCGACAACGTCCTCGAATTCCTGGTCATGACCGGCCGGTCGCTCCCACACGCGATCCTGATGATGATTCCGGAGCCCTGGTCAGGCGACGAGACGATGCGGCCCGAGCTGAAGGCGTTCTACGAGTATCACTCGTCGCTCATGGAGCCGTGGGACGGTCCGGCGTCGATCGCCTTCACCGACGGCACGGTCGTCGGCGCCGTGCTCGATCGCAACGGCTTGCGCCCGTCGCGCTATTACGTGACGAAGGACGACCTGGTCATCATGGCGTCCGAGGTCGGCGTGCTCGAGGTCGAGCCGGAGAACATCCTGCTGAAAGAGCGGCTGCACCCGGGCCGGATCTTCCTCGTCGACACGGTCCAGGGGCGCATCGTGTCCGACGAGGAGATCAAGGGCGATCTCGCGGCGGCGCAGCCGTACGCCACCTGGCTCGCCGAGAACCTCGTGGATATCGAAGACCTGCCCGCGGCGCCGTACCTGCCGCCCACGAGCCACGAAAGCGTGCTCCAGCGGCAGCGCACCTTCGGCTACACGCACGAAGATCTGCGGCTGCTGCTGGCCCCGATGGCGAGCAACGGCGAAGAGGCGATCGGGTCGATGGGGACCGACACGGCGCTCGCCGTCCTCTCCGATCGCCCGCGACTGCTGTTCGATTACTTCAAGCAGCTGTTCGCGCAGGTCACCAACCCTCCGCTCGACGCGATTCGCGAGGAGCTGGTCACCGCGATGGGCTCGACAATCGGGCCCGAAGGAAACCTGCTCGACCCGCGTCCCGAATCGTGCCGGCAGATCAAGATCAAGTACCCGGTGATCAACAACGACGAGCTCGCCAGGCTGCGGCATATCTACGCGCCGGAGTTCAAGTCGATCACGCTGCCGACGCTGTTCGATCCGAGCAAGGAGGGTCGCGGACTGGAGCGCGCGCTCGAGGAGCTCAAGGTTCGGGCGAGCGAGGCCGTCGCCGCGGGGTACACCATCATCATCCTGTCGGATCGCAGCGCCGACCGCGACCGGGCGGCCATTCCGAGCCTGCTGGCCACCGCCGGAGTCCATCACCATCTGGTCCGCGAGGGTACGCGTACCCGCTGCGCGCTGGTGGCGGAAGCCGGCGATGCCCGCGAAGTGCACCACTGTGCGCTGCTGCTCGGCTACGGCGCGGGCGTCGTCAATCCGTATCTCGCGTTCGAAACGCTGGAGGACATGATCGAGCAGCGTCTGCTGGTCGGCATTTCGCACGAGAGAGCCGTCAAGAACTACATCAAGGCTCTGAACAAGGGCATCCTCAAAGTGATGTCCAAGATGGGTATCTCCACGCTCGCGAGTTACTGCGGTGCGCAGATTTTCGAGGCGGTCGGCCTCGACAAAGAGTTCGTCGACCGCTACTTCACCTGGACGGCATCGCGGATCGGCGGCGCCGACCTCGACGTCGTCGCGGCGGAGGTGCTGAAGCGGCACGCGCGGGCGTTTCCGGCCCGTGCCGGCGGCCAAGCGGGCCTCGAGTGGGGCGGCGAGTATCAGTGGCGCCGCGACGGTGAGTATCACCTTTTCAACCCGGACACGGTCTTCAAGCTGCAGCACTCGACGCGCAGCGGCCAGTACCGCGTCTTCAAGGAGTACACGAAGCTCGTCGACGACCAGAGCCGCGAGCACGCGACGCTGCGGGGGCTGCTGGAGCTCGAGACCGAGGCGCAGCCGATTCCGATGGATGAAGTCGAATCGGTCGAGTCCATCGTCAAGCGATTCGCGACCGGCGCGATGTCGTACGGGTCGATCAGCTTGGAAGCGCACGAGACGCTGGCCATCGCGATGAACCGTCTCGGCGGAAAGTCCAACACCGGCGAAGGCGGTGAAGATCCGGCGCGCGATGTGCCCGACGCCAACGGAGATTGGCGGCGCAGCGCGGTCCGCCAGGTCGCGTCGGCTCGATTCGGCGTGACCAGCAGCTACCTGGTGAACTGCACTGACCTGCAGATCAAGATGGCGCAGGGCGCCAAGCCCGGCGAAGGTGGTCAGCTCCCCGGCGGCAAGGTGTACCCATGGATCGCCAAGGTGCGCCACGCCACGCCGGGCGTCGGGCTGATCTCGCCGCCGCCGCATCACGACATCTACTCGATCGAGGATCTCGCACAGCTCATCTACGACCTGAAGAACGCGAACCCGAAGGCACGCATTCACGTGAAGCTGGTCGCGCTTTCCGGAGTCGGAACGGTCGCCGCCGGAGTGGCGAAAGCGCACGCCGACGTCGTGCTCATCTCGGGGCATGACGGCGGCACCGGCGCGTCGCCGCTGACTTCGATCAAGCACGGCGGCGTGCCGTGGGAACTGGGGCTGGCGGAAACCCAGCAGGTGTTGATGATCAACGGCTTGCGAGACCGCATCGTCGTGCAGGTCGACGGCCAGCTGAAAACCGGCCGCGACGTCGTCGTCGCGGCGCTGATGGGCGCCGAGGAGTTCGGCTTCGCGACCGCGCCGCTGGTCGTGTCGGGCTGCATCATGATGCGGGTGTGCCACCTCAACACCTGTCCGGTGGGCATCGCGACCCAGGATCCGGAGCTGCGGAAGAACTTCACCGGAACGCCCGAGTTCGTCGAGAATTTTTTCCGGTTCATCGCCGAAGAAGTTCGCGAGTACATGTCGCAGCTGGGCTTCCGCACGATGGACGAAATGATTGGGCGCGTGGACAAGTTGAACTACAAGCCCGCCGTCGATCACTGGAAGGCGAAAGGGCTCGACTATTCCGCGATCCTGCACCGGCCCGAAGCGGCATTCGGCACGCTGCCGCGCTGCGTCCAGGCGCAGGATCACGGGCTGGCCGCCGCGCTCGACAACGAGATTATCAAGCGTTGCGCCGACGCGCTCGAGCGCCGCACGCCGGTGTCGGTCAGTCTGCCGATCAGGAACGTGCACCGCACGGTCGGAACGATGCTCGGCTACGAGGTCACCAGGCGATACGGCGCCGAGGGACTTCCGGACGACACGATCCGGCTGCACTTCACCGGATCGGCGGGTCAGAGCTTCGGCGCGTTCGTGCCGAGAGGCGTGTCGCTCACGCTCGAAGGCGATTCGAACGACTACTTCGGAAAGGGCCTCTCAGGCGGCACGCTCGTCGTCTATCCGCCTCGACAGGCGACGTTTGTCGCGGCGGACAACATCATCATCGGCAACGTCGCCCTCTACGGGGCGACCGGCGGCGAGGCATACATGTCGGGCCGTGCCGGTGAGCGGTTCGCCGTCCGCAACAGCGGCGCCCTCACGGTCGTCGAAGGCGTCGGCGCCCACGGCTGCGAGTACATGACGGGCGGCACGGTCGTCGTCCTCGGTCATACCGGACGGAACTTCGCCGCCGGGATGAGCGGCGGCGTGGCGTACGTGTTCGACGCGGCCGGCACCTTTGAGGCTCGATGCAACCTGCAAATGGTCGGGCTCGAACGGCTCGAAGACGCCGACGATCTCGAGCTCGTCAAGAGACTCGTGACCCGACACCTGCGTCACACCGCCAGCCAGGTTGCGTCGCGAATCCTCGACGATTGGGCCAACACGTCGAGACAGTTCGTCAAGGTCATGCCGCGCGACTACAAGCGCGTGCTGGCGGCGCAGAAGCGAGCGGCCGAAGAGGGACGGACTCCCGAGTTCGCCGAGCTGGTCGCGAGCGCTTAGAGCCATGGTGAATACTCAAGCGCATTGAAACGCACGCGTGTGGTTCCGGAATTGATATGGGCAAACCAACGGGGTTCATAGAAGTCAGGCGCAAGAAGCATCCGACGCGGCCGGTCGCCGAGCGCATCCACGACTGGGCGGAGGTCTACCTGCCCTATGCGCCGGCCGTGCTCGAAGGCCAAGCGGCACGGTGCATGGACTGCGGCATCCCGTTCTGTCACCAGGGGTGCCCGCTCGGCAACCTGATCCCCGACTGGAACGACCTCGTCTATCGCGATCGCTGGCACGCGGCCATCGACCGGTTGCACGCGACCAACAACTTTCCGGAGTTCACGGGACGGCTCTGCCCCGCGCCGTGCGAGGGGGCGTGCGTGCTCGGGATCAACGATGATCCGGTCACGATCAAGTCGATCGAGGTCTCGATTATCGAGCGCGCGTTCGCAGAAGGCTGGGTCACTCCGCGCCTGCCCGACGCTCGCACGGGCAAGCGGGTCGCCGTGGTCGGCTCGGGTCCGGCGGGGCTCGCGGCCGCCGACCAGTTGAACCGTGCCGGCCACCTGGTGACGGTCCTGGAGCGTGCCGATCGCATCGGCGGGTTGATGCGCTACGGGATCCCCGAGTTCAAAATGGAGAAGCGGTTTCTCGACCGCCGTCTCGCGATCATGGAGGCAGAGGGCGTGACGTTCCGCACCAATGCCAATGTCGGCGTCAACGTCCCGGTCGACGAGTTGCGCAGCGGCTTCGACGCGATCGTGCTCGCGGG
>Ga0157379_10002914_pt1 | contig 14449 bp, 20 predicted proteins | sample S25metaG_FD_121802 | JGI IMG/M metagenome (GOLD analysis project Ga0157379, IMG submission 121802) | Switchgrass rhizosphere microbial communities from Kellogg Biological Station, Michigan, USA - S2-5 metaG | ecosystem: Host-associated > Plants > Roots > Rhizosphere > Soil | place: USA... | reverse complement strand
TTTTTGTGCGCTCGTCTGCGCGGCGAAGGCAAGCACGAATTGTAGAACTCTGCTAGTGGAATAGGCCCGGTGCGAGAAGTAGCGGTGATAACCCGCTCCGATGGCGAAAATTCGGAGCCAATAAAGGCCAAGGCAAATCGCCAAAGCCTGCCAGGTGACCCCAGTCCAAATTGCGCCGATGCAAGCGAGGTGCACCAGGGCGAAAGGAATAGCGGACGGGTAGATGATATCGTTACCCTCGGCGCTATCAACATTCGGCGCGGTCACAGGAAACATTCCTTCGTGTCATGCTTTCCAGCGGTAAAAAGTTTGACGACCTGAGCCAGACCGCTGGAATTTGCAGGACGACCGCAGGGCTCCCAAATTGTCCCGCTAGTTACTTGCCGCGAAGCGTATCCTTGATGCCACCAACAACGTTGCGAACTTTGCCAGCTGCCTTATCCGCTTTGCCCTCGCTCTCTAGCTTGGCATCGCCCGTCAGCTTGCCCGCAACCTCTTTCACTTTACCTTTGGTTTGCTGGGCTGAGCCCTTTATCCGATCCTTGTCCATGTCGATGTTCCTTCACTCAAGGGATCTCATTCAACTAAAGGAACCGGATGAAGTTTCATTAATCACCTCGCCTTTGAGTTACTCGCGTCCAGAAGCGAGCCGAGCAAGGCGTAGGAGGGCGAAAAGTGAGGGGCCCATAATAAATTCTTTAATGTGAGCAATTTTGACCACTTTTCCCTGGACGGGCGGAGCTTGAGGATGGGGCGGAGAGATCCCGTTGAGCTTTAAAAGGGCCCTAACGCTTTCTCGGAGCATTTTTCATGGCAGAACTGGGTCATGGCAAGACAAGATCAATGCTCATAAGGCCGACTACGTCGATGCAAGCAGCGGGATGCTCGGCTGTGATGACTGCGAAGGCGCATTCGAGGGCAACCCAAGAAAGGTCGCCAGCGTAGAGACCTCCAAGAAACTTGCGAAGACAGGAAAACGCCTTCTAAGGCCTGGGCCAGATAAAGCTTAATTCGTTTAGCGCTCCCCCCGCGAGATGCCGAATTTGCTTCCTAAGTGGCACTAGAGTGGCACTAGACACCTAGTTCCGGTAGCGTCACGGGCCTCAAGTGCTTCAATGGATTGGTGACCCCGGCAGGATTTGAATCTGCGACCCTCAGATTAGGAATCCGAGAGTAAGGCAGCCCTCATCAAAAGCCGAAGCTGCAAATCAAGATGGTTGCGAGCCCCCGCAACCATTCTTCAGACTGATCGTCTCAGTTCCCACCTGGTACGTTCTTGAACAAATCTAGCCCAGGATTTGAACCTGCGGGCGCAAGTGGTATGGCGCCAAACAGCGAGCCCCGTTATTGGGATAAGGTTCGCTGTTACCCGCCCCGGGTTCCCTGATCGCCCGCAGACTTTCCCTGTTTAGGCGACTAGGGAATTCTATCAGTAAGCGATTGAATTTTCGTCCGAAAGCCGAGGCGGCCTTGGCTATCTCAAGCCCGAAATCGGCGAATTTCCCTGAAATTTCCCGTGGAACAGGGAAACCACCGGGCGGAGACCAGTTCGCTGATGACTGCTTCCTCCGCCACTACTTTTTGTAGCGCAGCGGGTTGCCGCCTGTTTTGAAATTGCCTCCCAAAATGCCCCTCAAGAACGACAGCGCTTAGCCGCTTCGAATGCTGGTTACTGCCGATCAGGCCGCCCATGCTGAGTAGTTGCGCGGCCCTGGTCGGCGGTGTCGCTCAGCCTCGAGTACTTAAAGATGACAAGCCCTCAAACGAAGTCTTGAAGGGTGATGCCATCATGCTTCCTAGGATGAGCTAGGGCGCTCATCACGCAGAAAATCTACCAAGGCCTTGAGCGCTGGCCGCATCTGGCGGCGGCTCGGATAATAAAGAAAAAATCCTGTCGCCGGAGTTGGCGCCCATTGGTCGAGAACGGTCACAAGTCTGCCTTCGGCAAGATCCGTTGCGATGAAGATGGGCGGCCCTTGTATGAGCCCAAGGCCTTCGACAGCGGCACGGCATGCGACCGTCACTGAATTAACTACCAATCGTCCCTTGACGTGAACTTCCAAATCGCGGCGTTTGACCCGAAAACGCCACGGCAAGTAGGTGCCGCTCGAAAATCGGATACGGATGCAATCGTGCGCAATAAGGTCCTGCGGCGATTTGGGCTTGCCGCGTTGCGCGAAATAAGCCGGCGAACCGGCGACGACGATCGGCAGTTCGTCGGTGACGCGCACCGCAATCATGTCGCGTTCAATCCGCTCGCCGAGGCGAATGCCGGCATCGAAGCGCTCGGCCACGATGTCGGTCAGAGTGTCGCTAACGGACAAATCGAGGGAAATCTCGGGATATTGCGCCAGAAAGCGCGGAATGGCCGAGGCCAGAAAAAAATCGGCCGCTGGCGGCGGTGCAGTGAGGCGCAGTGTACCGGACGGCTTGCCGCGGAACTCATTGGTCGATTCCAGCGCCGCCTGATACTCGTCGAGCGCCGGCCGCAGTCGCGCGAGCAACCGTTCGCCGGCCGCAGTCGGAGCAACTGAGCGCGTCGTGCGCTCGACGAGACGCACGCCAAGCCGTTCCTCGAGGTTGCGGACCATTTCGCTCACGCGCGGCGGCGATAGCTCCAGCTGCTTGGCCGCCTTGGTGAAGCTTTTCAATTCAACAACCGCAACGAAGGCGGTGGTTTCGGCAAGGCTCGGGCCGTGCATCGGCATTAGCCTCATTATTCGGAAAACCGGAATAGCCCATGAGGACTACTCCAGCTTACCGATCATCCCTGCCCGCGTCCATATTCACGGGGAAGCGCAACAGAGCTCGTCGTGAAGGAGAACCGCTATGAGCAAACTGAAGCTCGCCATCGTGATCGGCAGCATCCGACCCAATAGCTTCGGCGGTCATGCCGCGCAATGGATCGAGGAGGTCGCCCGGCGGCGCGGAGATTTCGAAGTCGAATTGATCGACTTGAAGGATTACCCCATGCCGCTGTTCGCGGAGGCAGCTTCGCCGCTCTACGCTCCGTCGAACGATGAGGTCGCCCGGCGCTGGCAGAAGAAAGTCGGCGAATTCGACGCCTTTATCTTTACGGCTGCCGAATACAATCGCGGACCGACCGCGGTTTTGAAGAATGCGCTCGACTGCGCCTACGCTGAATGGGGCAACAAGCCGGTCGCTTTCGTAGGCTACGGCGGCGTTGGCGGCGCTCGCGCGGTAGAGCAACTGCGGCTCCACGCCATCGAGTTGCAGATGGCGCCGATCCGCAGCGCCATTCACATCCTGTTTCCCGATTACCTGGCCGTGATCAAAGACGGCAAGCCGCTGAGCGAACTCGAGCATCCCAATCAGGCCGCCCAGCAGATGCTCGAGCAGCTGGCATGGTGGACCGCCGCCCTCAAAGCAGCGCGCGAGAAGAGTTTGCGCCAGGCGGCCTAGTAGGAGGAAGTCCATGACGATCACACTCAACCACACCATCGTTTGGGCCCGCGACAAGGAGGGCGCCGCTCGCTTCTTCGCGGAGATCTTCGGGCTGCGCTTCGAGGGTTTAAGCGGTCACTTTGCGCCGGTGCGCGTCAACGACACACTGACGCTGGACTTCGCTGATGCGAAGGGGACGATCGCAGGCCAGCATTATGCGTTTCAGGTAAGCGACGCCGAATTCGACGCGATCCTGCAGCGGGTCAAGGACGCTGGGCTCGCCTTCGGAAGCGGGCCCCGGAGACTTGAAGACGGAAAGCTCAACGATTGGAATGGCGGCCGCGGCTTCTATTACAAGGACCACGACGGCCATGTCATCGAGCTGATGACCATGCCGCAGTGAACTGCGGGCGTGGTGCGCAGTAGCCTTAGCCTCAGTGAAAGGAGGTGGGTCATGAGTCAGAAGCTTGCCGTCGTCGTCACGGGGGGCACGGGCAAACAAGGTGGCGCTGTGGTGAAGAGCCTGCTCGAGCGCGGTCACGAGGTTCGGGCCGTCACGCGCAGTACCGACTCCGCGAAGGCGAGGGAGCTCGCAAACGCGGGCGTCACGCTCGTCCGCGCGTCACTCGAAGACAAGGCCGCGCTCACGAAGGCGCTCGAAGGAGCGACCTCCCTCTTCGCGATGACGACGCCATTCGAAGAAGGCACCCAAGCCGAGACGCGACAAGGCATGTCCGCAGCGGACGCGGCCAAGGCCGCAGGCGTACATCTCGTCTTCACCTCGGTCGGCTCCGCCAATCGACAGGCGGGCATCCCTCACTTCGACAGCAAGTACGAGGTCGAAGAGCACATCGCCAAGATCGGCGTACGGGCCACGGTCCTGGCGCCCGTCTATTTCATGGAGAACCTCCATTTCGGCAAAGAGCAGCTCGCGAAGGGCATCTACGCCACGCCGCTCCCACCGACGAGACAGCTTGCGCAAGTCGCCGTCGCGGACATTGGGGCCGTCGCCGTTCGCCTCCTCGAGGACCCAGGCCGCTTCACACGCAAGCGCTTCGACCTCGGGAGCGACGAGCTCACGGGCAACGACGTCCTCGCCATCCTCTCGCGTGTCATCGGTCGCCCATTCACCTATTTCCAGGTCCCGCTGGACGTCATCCGCCAACGCATGGGTGAGGACGGGGTCAAGATGTACGAGTGGTTCGACCGGGTCGGCTTCACGGTCGATCGCGCAGCGCTCCGCCGTGAGTTCCCCGACGTCGCCTTTCACGACTTCGAGTCGTGGGCGAAGGCACAAGATTGGAACACGCTCCTCCAAGGCGCATAGGACGTGCGCGCATCCGACGCATTCAGCAAGCTACGCAAGGCAACGCTCGTTTTCCGACGCGTTGATCACCAAATTCCAGGCGCTTGGCACTTCCGCCACGGTCAACGATGCCGCCGATGCCCTGATCCGCACCACCCAGACCGAGTTTCCTATCGTCGACAGCGCCGGCCGCCTGCGCGGTGTGCTCACGCGCGACGCCATGATCAAGGCGCTGAAGGAGCGCGGGCCAGATACGCCCGTGCTTGAAGTAATGCAGGCCGACATCCCCACTGTGCCGGCGCGCTCGAAACTCGAAACCGCGCTTCGCTCGCTGATGGCGAAGCGCCCGGTTATCGGCGTACTGACGCCGAGAATCGTCTCGTCGGGCTTTTGACGCTTGAGAATCTCGGCGAGATGATGATGGTGCAGTCGGCTAGGCCCTAGGTCCTGCGCGGCCCTTTGAGCAATGGCCCCTGGGGCAGCACGCGGCTAGGCTCTTCGATCCGGCCATTGCGAAGCGTTGCGGTTGAATGTCCGTTTTGGGGCGCTTTTCGGACGTATCCGAAGGTGCTCAACTCAATCGAAGATGCTCATCTAAAAAAGCAATGAGCATCTTCGAGGACGCCGAGCATCTTCCAGACTGATGATCAATCGGCGACGGTGAGTTGTTTTCAGCGTGAAAGTGCTGCCCGTTTCCAGGCCTAGCCCTTTTTAATCGGTATGGTGCGCTGTTTGCCAATCGCTTCAGGGCGCTTTGGAAGGCTCACTTTCAAGACACCATTGTTGAAGGTCGCTTCAACTTTGTCCTCGTCCACGGTGTCGGGAAGTTGCACGGATCGCTGGAAGCTGCCGTAGCGGCGCTCCATCATACGATAGTTCTCCTTTTCCTCATTGCGTTCGTGCTTCTTTTCACCGCGGATCGTCAGGACACCGTCCTGAAGCGCAAGTGAGACGTCCTTCTCGTCGAGCCCCGGAAGCTCGGCTTCGACCACGATTTCCTTATCAGTCTCCGTGATGTCCATATGTGGGATGAGGGCAAATCCCCGACCTCCACTGGAACCGAACATTCCAGAGAAAGCTGGCAAGCCGCCAATAAAGCTATCGAATAAGCTATCCATCTCCGCTCTGAGGGCGCTGAACGGGTCTGAATAGCGCGGTGCAACGTCTCGTTTGCTCGATTTGTTGGGGTCATTGGTCATGGGATAACCTCCCGGCAACATAGCGATCCTGTAGGCTGATCTAGGTAGCCTTGAGGCTTCCCTGCAAGGGATCACTTGTGAAGATGCTCACTCCCCTGAAGGATGCTTATCCAAAGGCTTTGCGCACCTTGAACGAGGCGCGCTTGCTTCGCTGCGTCACTGCAGTAATTGGGAGGGAATTCAACAGAACGATTTGATCGAGAACGCCCAAGCCGTGGAGGAGAGACGTGCCCACCTAACTAGCGGACTGTCTGACCGAGCGTCCAGACCTTCAGCCGCGCCGTGCCGCCTCGATAGCGGCGACGTCGATTTTCGTCATTTCCATCATCGCATCGAAAGCGCGCTTTGCTTCATCGCCACCAGCCCCAAGCGCGTCGGTCAGCATGCGCGGCGTGATCTGCCAGGAAATTCCCCACTTATCTTTGCACCATCCGCACTGGCTCTCCTGTCCGCCATTACCGACGATGGCGTTCCAGTAGCGGTCCGTCTCTTCCTGATCTTCGGTCGCGATTTGAAACGAGAAGACTTCGTTATGTTTGAATACGGGACCGCCGTTGAGGCCGAGACAGGGTGAATTCAACCGTCAGCGCGTCGCCCTCCTGCCCGGATAGTCGCTCGGCGCATGGTGCACGGCACCGACAGCGCTATCGGGAAAGGTCGCAGCATAGAAGCGGGCCGCAGCCTCGGCGTCCTTGTCGTACCACAGGCAAATTGTGTTCTTGGACATTGCTTGGCCTTTCGCTTTGGCCCCACACTACAACGGATGGTTGGCAACACCGTTCCGACGAGTTGGCGAGCTGTAATTCGGCGCGGCAGCGCTAGGATCTGGCTGGAATAATCGTACGAGCTCGGAAACGAAAGCCTCGGCTCGCACATTCGTAAAGACCGCAATGCGCGAGGCACAGCGACTAGATGATTTGGGGCCGCGCTCCTGACAACCACTAGTCGAGGAGGAAGACGATGAAGGCCAGAGGTTTGAGATGTCCGCTATTGGCACTTAACGGACATCGCTGACCGGCGCCGAGAATGTCTGCTCCCAGGGGTAAAGCGGACGCTTTTTCACGACACCCATTATGTCCCCTAATGACCCAAAGCGGACATTAGGCGCTTTGCAGCAATGGCTCGTGAAGGAACCCTTTTCGCCCCAGCTTCCATCGCATCAAATTCGGAAGAAAAAAAGCCGCAGGTCCTTACGCCGCTGGTCGAGCGTTATCTCGGTGGAGAAGGGTAGAGAAGGAGAAATAACATGCGAAATCTGCGGCTCAGGAATACCTTATTTCGACTGCTTTTTCTGGCTGGCTTTGCAGGGGTCCCGCTGACCTTAGCTCTCGGCCATGAGGGCCATCACGTCAAATGTAACGGGACAACCATAAACGCTGTGAAGGCCGACATTCAGGCCATGGGTGAGGGCGAGGCAAAAACGTTAGCCACCAACGAACTGCAAGCGGCGCGAGATATGATGGCCAAGAATGACACGGAGGGATGCAAGAGCCACATCCACAGCGCCATGGAGGCTACCGAAAAGTAGGTGTCTTTCTGGGACCCCGGGTGGCGACTAGTAATTGGCACGCTGGTCGTGCTCGCAGGCGTCGTGGCCGTGGCGATCTACGAGGGCCTCTATAATATTGCGGCTGACGTTCCTCACACGCAACCCGTCTATTGGCTATTGGAGACGGCACGGGAACGCTCCGTCGCAGTCCGGGCGCGAGACATTGTTGTTCCAAACGATCTGGATGATGCGAACCGCATCTCAAAAGGGCGAATATTCGGAGATGTGCAGTGGCGTCACCTTGCGCCCGGCATGGAAAGGACTGAGATCAGTGGGGGCCTATACCCCCGCGCGCCAGAGCTTCGGCGTGGAACCGATCTTACGCCTGCCGAACAGTTCTGGATCATCAAGCACGGAGTGAAACAGACGGGCATGCCCGCCTGGGGCGTCACCCACGACGACGAACTGCTTTGGGACGTGGTGGCGTTCGTCCGCAAGCTGCCGGAGCTAACAGCCGAGCAATACGAGACTATGGTAAAGACCGCTCCAAAACATGAGGAGCTAATGCGAGAAATGGAACCGCGTGCTGGCAGTCACCACGGCGATCACTCCCACGAATAGTCATTCAGCTCAGTGTTTCATCCTGAAGCCGGACCGAAAAGGGCTTTCCGAGGGAGCGAGGAAAGATGTCCTCTAGGAAGAAATCCGATGACGCCGAGGTCATAAGAAAAAAAACTAATACTACTGATCGAGGCCTATCCTCTTTGAGGGGAAAGTCCGTCTTCGCCCCGGGCGCCGCTCTGCCGCAGCGCGCAATGGCTAGTCCCGCTTAGAGCCGCCCTTGCAGGTATAGGTTTTGTCGGCGGTGGTCGCCGGGGCAACCCGTTGGACGCTCACCCCAATGGTCGATTTCAATTAAGCGCCCGTCGCACCGATCACATTTGTAGTTACTCATTTCGCCGCTGTGCCGATGCGAAGTGCTAATATCGCCCGATGAACCTGTGGACCGCTCGATTGCTCGTGTTGGCTGCCATTGCTTTCGTCGTGGCAGTTATCCTCATGCACCCCCACTTAACACCCTAAGCGAGAAGGCGCATGGACCCGCGGTGTATCTTCGCAAGCTACGCAAGACTCTTCACTCGCCGCCCGGACGACTCGGCGTATCGTCGACTAAGACCCCAAACCAGATATTGGACTTCATGACGGTCTAGAATGTCGCCTGCTGGCACTTAGCGGACGTTGACTGCGGACACTGAGCACGTCCGCTTTTGAGCAGTAAGCGGGCATCTCTGATCGGCTCCCTAATGTCCGCTATGACCCAAAGCGGACATCAGGCTCCAGCGCGCGTCTCTAAAGCAAAACACGAGGTGATCAGCGGCGGTCTATGTCGTCGTAGCCGTGACGGCTGCTGTAGAACATCAACGCCATGAGACCGCAGCCGATTACGAGGGAGAAAACGATGCCGAGGATCATGGCTATGTAGCCATGGACGCTCATCTGAACGTGGACACTGTTCCAGGCATAAATGGCCCACCAGAACGCGAAGCCTAAAAGGGCGAGCATAGGAAGAATAAGGAAGGCGCTTTTCATGGAATAAAGGCGCAATTGATCAGGGTATAACGCAGCGCACGACGCGCGGCGTTACGATTGCCATCGCCAATTTTATCGGGCCTTATATTTAAAAACGTCGTCGCGGCGGCTTCGCCGCAACTTTACACGATCCACCCCAGCTCTCTTGCCTTCTCATTGGCGACCTTCCAGGCTTTCCCGACGAACGCCGCCTGCGAGATCGGAGACCGTCGATCGACCTCCTCTGGGAAATGCTTGCCATGAAGCTGTCGAGAGTTCTCCGGCTTATAGTACGTCACGGCGTACCTCGTTCCCGGCAGGGTAACCATGACCTCACCACCCTCCACTTCGACATGAAGCGCGCCTAATCCCCGCCGCGCCTCGATTACCAGTTCGCGCGGGGCACGACGTTAGCCCGACATGTTTACGGTGTGACCTGCGGCAGACGAGCCAACAGGATGTCTCGGAGGGTTTCGGGGTCGCTCACACCATTGAAGCGGGCGATTTCGATCAACTCGCGTCGGAGGATAGCCTCCAGGCCCGCGTCGCTGTCAAAGTCGATGGGAGGATCATTTTCTTTGACCGCTAACCACGTAGCGTCAAAAGCCTTCTCCAAAATCTCCAGGTCGAGTGGGTCCAACTCGTGTCGAAGCGATCTGAACAAAACCTTTCCTCCATAGCCAATTTTTCGAAGGCATTGTGTAGAGCCATACGATGACGATTTCGCGACTCACGCTGCGACGTGAGTTCGCAGGTCTCTAGTTGCCTCTATGGGTCGACAGCCGTTGCCGAAGGATTAATTCATAGCGTCTTGTGGCCCACAATTCTTGGCGAGTGAAGTTAGGTCAACCAAAGCAGATCTGACTACGTCAAGCCAGGGCAACCTCGCTATTTGTCGGGGATGACATTCTCTTGCTCCGTCGTATCGACGATGAATATGGCCAGCAGCCGAGCAGGCTTCGTCGAGCTGGCGTTGGCGCTCACCTTGTGGTGGTCGCCGGGCATCTCCGTCCAGCTTTCTCCTGCCTTGTAGACATGCTCGGGCTGGTCGTTGACCTTGCTACGAATCTCACCTTCCAACACGGTTGCATAGATGAAGGCCGAAAAAGGATGACGATGTGAGGGCGACGCGGCACCTGGACCGTATTCAACGAGCACTGCACCATTCTCTTACCCGGCACGTTGGGCAACTCGCGGTCAAAGATTTTCGTCACCTTCGACGCTGGCGCATTCGTCTCCTGCGCTGCCACATTTGTCGATAGCAGTAAGGCGCCTGCAAGCAGGAGCAAAGCGATCTTCTTCACGGTGACTCTCCTTTTGATGAGGGGGTTCGGCATTGGGAGCGTGCCCAATCGGCAAAGTGTGTCGGTCCAGCAATGAATTGGCCCAAGGGGGCAAGGCCGTCTTTGTCGAGGACCGCTCCGAAGTACTTTGTATCGGGATCGAGAATGACCTTCCGCTCATCGCGCCGTCACCGCCCTGATCAGCAAAAGTAATATACTAATCCGCTAAAACGGGGCGACGCCATGCGGGAACGTCGAGTGTCCGTGGCTGCGAATTTCAACACGCGTGGCGCAGCTGGCTTGGGGTGCGCTGTACTTGTAGCCGCAATTTTCGCTTCTGGCCCCACCAACACGGCTAGCGCCGCCGAGTTTGGATCAAGCCCGTATCCAAAGGGTTTTTCCGACATCTTCTCTGGAATCGTTCCGACTGAACCTGGCCTCTATGCTCTTAACGACCTCTACCATTATGACGGCAACGTCGGCGCCACGGTTTTCAATGGCGCAGTCCAACTCGGCGTCGAAGCAAAATTCACCGCAGACTTTCTAACTCTGACATATGTCACGAAGTGGAAGGTGCTGGGAGGTACCTACGCCTTCGGCGTCGCACCGAGTGTCATGTCGATGGATACGAATGTGGGTCTGTCACTTCCAAGTTTCACAGGACGAAGGGGCCGAACTTTTGGGCCATTCACGTTCAACTTCGGCGATACCGACACTGCCGTAGGCGATACTGGTTTCACGCCAGCCGTTATCGGTTGGCATAGTGGCAAATTTTTATTGGAATGTAGGCGTGAGCGGCCTTGCGCCGACACGCGACTACAGCATCAGCAACCTGGCGAGCACCAGTCTCAATCATTGGTCAGTGTTTCCGACTTTCGCGATCACCTATTGGGACCAAAAGTCCGGTTGGCAGGACCGGCGATGAAAATCGTCGCCGAGTTTGAGCAGAGCTTGAAGAAGTATCCGCCGACCCGCCCGGGACCCCTGACCCCTACACGCCTTCGGGAACCACGCAATAAGCTTATTATCTGCTTGTGGGTGATGCACGTCGAGATTCTGGACGAGGGTTGGCCGTCCCCAAGTCACAACCTGATGTCCGCTTCTGGCACATAGCGGACTCTTTTCGCCGCCGCACAGCATGTCTGCTTTCGGAGGCAAAGCGGACTCTTTTCTAGCAGCCCAACATGTCCGCTATTGACCCAAAGCAGACATTCCGACTGCGCGCCAATGACTTTCAAGGTTACCAGGCACCCACAAATGCTTGGGGAGGGGTCATTTGGTGCAGTGAGTATCGCAACGAAAACTGTTTGGCCTCGATCCTTATGCACGAACCCCGAGGTCTCGGCACAGACCAGCCATGCGCCAAGAGGGCAAGTGACCTTCATCTAGTGGCTTGTCGCGCCCGGCGCGCCCGGCGGCGGCGCTAAGTTGGCAGCTACTATCCGACGCATGTTACCAATTACATCCTCAAGCATGGCTTGAGCGTCCTCACTCGACTCGGCGTCCATACAGATGCTTATGGCTGTAAGGTTGGCACCGGCGAGAATGACGAGCTCGTTGCTCTCGCCCGCGCACGTGGCCATCAGCGCTCCAAGGAGCTCCCGAAGGCTGGTCTCGCGCTCTTTCTGCTCCATTACTCTCACTCCTTTGACGGCCTCTTTTCTTCTTGGGAGATCACCGCCAGGCCAGGACGCGGCGCGGAACACCGCTATTGCTCGGCGCGTTTTGTTACTGGCCAGCCGAAATGGCAAGGTGATCTTCCCGAGCTGGCCCGGGGCCCGGCGCCGCATCTGCCCCTGCAGAGCGAAGTGCCGCGCTGCCTGGAAACGCTTTTCCTAGGTACGCGCTCGCAGCGGTGTGGACCTACGCCGGTGTCCTTCCGAGCTTCTTTTTTCCCCGGCTCTCCTTTTTACCGCTTGCGGCTCCGCGCCGGCTCTACGGTAACCTACCTTACGGCTCGAGACGCGAGCAGCCATGCTGGGACACACATATGGGACACGTCAGCGGTCAGTACCCAGAGGTGAACCAACGGCGACTGCGTTACATGCACAAGAATTTTAACGTTGTGCTGCCGCTCCCAGACTTTTGCCTAAACACCCTGTTAGTGCGCTCTAAGGTTTGTTTCGCCTAGGCGCGCGGAGATTACGTGCCAGATGTACAAGCCAGATGTACAACCCCGAGCCAAAGGCGCTACTTAGTGACTGCATCCCGGGAAATGATTCGAACAGTCACTTGTGCAGCAGATGATGCGTTTAGCACGAAGAAAATTCCTGAACGCTCCAGGAGGCGATGTTTTGGCTTGTGCATGCACCAGTGCAAATATTCGTAGGTTGTGTAGTAGGCGCAGGCGGCAGCGAAGGCACCTAGTAGGACCCATCATGAAATAAATGCTGCCAAGCCCGTGAACGGCAGGCAGCCCGTACCTCAGTGCGAAGCCGCCGCGGCGAGCGCCTTCTTGGCATCCGAGGCGGCGATGCCAACATGCGTTCGGCGTGGGTTTGCACGCGCAACGACGTGCTTGGCAATCTCGCAGTGCTGCTTGCAGCCGTAGGAGTGTTCGGTACCGGGACCGGCTGGCCTGACGTGATCGTCGCCACCATCATGGCTGGGCTTGCGTTGCAAGGCGCATGGATCGTCCTCCGACAATCTCGGCATGAGCTGCGTATCGCAGCATCGCCCGCCTGATGTGTGGCGGGCTGCGTGGCCCGATGGATCGCGTCCAGAGCGTCTCGTCATCGAAGGCGCTGGTGATCCGCGCGAGGACTATTGAGGCGCTCGCAGGCGGATCCCCAGGCCAAGGCGCGCCCGCGCTTTCCGATCGGCTACGCTTTCTGCGTGTAGTTCCTGACGAGGCCGACCAGGAGTGTGAGGATCACGCCGCCGATCGCGCCGCCGCCGATGTTCCCGACCCAGCCCTCGACCGCTTGTCCCGCGACCGTGCCGATGAGCTGGCCGACGATGCCGCCGCCGATCGCGCCCGCGATCGCGTTGCCCAGTGCGCCGACCGAATAGTCCTTGGCCGCGGCGCCTGCCGCGCTGCCGCCGATCGCGCCCGAAATGACTTGAACGAGAAGACCGGTGAGATCCATTTTGCATTCCCCCCTTGTTACGCCGCCTTGCCTTGCGGCGCCCCACATATTACGCCCTGGGAGCCCACCTATTAAGACTTACGATGCCAGCGAGCGTTGTCCTTGGATGCCCGCGATCTGGTCGATCCAAGGTGACACCAGCTTGGCGATGTCAGCAGGAGGGTGTCACACGTCCAGCGTTTGTCTGTAAAACTGTCTGTAAAACGCGTTTTCACCAGGAACCCCTTTAAAACCGGTGTCCGCCTACATGCTAGGAAAAATCCTCGAAGCTCGGCTACTTACATCATTTTTGCGGCAAAAACCACACCTGAACGCACACCCAAATGATGGATTTCAGCGGACAACTGCGAACGGGCTAAGCCATTCCTTTAAGGCTCAGTGCGAATCGCAACTCGCCAGGTCTTCACTCCGGTCGTTAGAAATTGCCGGTGTTAACGCACCGCACAGAAAGGGAGGTCAAGACACCACCGGCCTTGCGAACCGACATGGGAGGCGATAGCCGTGGCATCCAATGTCCGCCTTGCTGGCCGGAGGTTCCCGCGTGCGCGACCTCGGTGTTTCGAGAAGTGCCTCATACTTCCCCATTCCTTCACGGGGCATGTGGCTCTTCGCCACGGCGACAAGTTCATTCGTAGTGCGCTGAAATTTGCGATAGGAGCGCCGCTGTGCAGGTTCAGACTATTCCTCGCGGCTAGGGGACCCCACGGCGCACAAACCATCGCTCGAGGACGCACGTGGCGGATGTCTGCTCGCATGGCGTGGACACCGGATTTGTGGACTTGGGTTACGCCAAAGTAGCCGTGCTTGGCGTGGTGCAAGGCGTCACTGAACTGTTGCCCATCTCCTCAACTGCTCATAACCGGTCTTCACTCATTCGGGCTGCGATCCCTTGCGCAGAGCCGGTTTGCGGTGTGCGAAATCTCACATAAAGAATCCGAATGAGGGATTAGATTCTCCACATGATGATGGAGGATCACATGGAAGACCGCACCGACACCCACTCACTGTACGTTCTCGTTGTTAGCCTTCTCGGAACCGTGATCAGCTGTGGTTTGGTACATCACCGAAGCCGCCTACGCTGCTCCTGGTCTGGTTGCGTAAGATCATGT